>ENA-ORSL01000805-ORSL01000805.1-human-gut-metagenome-genome-assembly--contig:-NODE-805-length-29659-cov-3.401770_pt1 | contig 29659 bp, 35 predicted proteins | sample MGYA00242190_ERZ509157 | MGnify/ENA primary metagenome ERZ509157 (study PRJEB26280, sample SAMEA2338664) | human gut metagenome | biome: human gut; feature: human-associated habitat; material: faeces...
GGTTGCCTACAAGAGACAACGCCAAGACGTTTATTTATGGCTTCCTTTGATAGGAGGAAGTAAAAGGCATTGAAAACGGTAGACGAACTCTATGAGTCAATACCGTGCTAAACTTTTAGATATAGGAAATAAGATGGCTAATAGGTCAAACCACGCTAAATATACTGAAGATTCCCAATATAAATATGGGATTGGTTTCTTTAGGCGAGAAGGAGCTGAGATTAAAGAAACTGTAAGATATTGTGAGCGTTGTGGTAAAGACCTAAAGAACGCAGGACGTTATTCTTGGGTAGTCCATCACAAGGATCACAATAGAAAGAACAATACTCTAGAAAACTATGAGTTGCTTTGTAAGGCATGCCACCAAAAGGAGCATGATTGTCATAAGAAGCTCAATGTTAAAGAGTGGATTAGAACTTGTTGGTTCTGTGGTGAGTCTTTTGCTACCAAGGCACACAATAAAGAATTCTGTCCTGAGTGTAGAAAAATTTGGAGAAACAGCTTCAAAGGAAACTACACAAGAGAAGAAGCAAAGCCTCTTATTCTAGCTAGAAGGAAGTGTAACGACTATCCCGAAAGGGAGTAGAACCAAGCGGTTCGAAGCGGTGCCTCTCTAGAAATAGAGAATGAGATAGTCTACTCTCATAGGCGACTATGAGCAGGGTTTTATCCCGGGTTAGGATTAGCGCCCCTAACTGAATACAAGGTATGGAGCAGGCGATGCCAAGATTGGCGAGATCGTTGGTGGATCTTCGGCTGATGGTAAGCGCCTAAAGGAGAAATTCTTTCAGTCTGTCCCTGCTATTAAGCAACTTCGACAAGACATTGAAAGAACTCTCATTACAGCCTCTGAGTGGGTCGGAGGTGTCAATAAGGTAACTTGGAGGAAACGTGCTCACCCTGATAACAGTAATCTTAGTATTACTCACAGTATTCTTGGGCTTGATCGTCGCGTTGTTTATGTGCGAAGCCCTCACTCGGCTTTGAATACCCTTCTTCAGTCTGCAGGTGCCCTTATTTGTAAGAAGTGGGTGTGTCTTGTTGAGGAGAATATGCGTAAAGCAGGCTACAAGCATGGTTGGGACGGAGACTTTGCCATGATGGCGTGGCTCCATGATGAGGTGCAGGTTGCCTGTCGCACAAGGGAAATCGCAGAGGACTGCGTAAGGATTGCACAGGAATCCATGAGGCAAACTCAGGAGTTCTTTAAGTTTAACTGCCAGTTGGACACCGAAGGCAAGATTGGTGCCAACTGGTTCGATTGTCATTAAGGAGTAGCTTATGATTCGTAGACCTATGACCGTAGAAGAGATTGAAAGGGTTCTTAAGAGGGAACCTAAGGAGGTAATGACTTTGTGTAAGAACCCTAAAAAGGGCACTGTTGACATCAAGTGGCTCTATAAGACGGATCCTGTTTTTGGGACTGCAGGTGGTGCCGAAGTTCGATTGAATGGTAAACTGCTGTTTATGCACATCCCAAATCCCTGTAAACTCTATGAAGACTGGACTGACAAAGAAATCTTTTATGAGATTCTTGAACGTCTTGGCTATGAAGTTGATTGGGAAGAAGAGAGTGTTTACTATGAGGGATCTCAGAAAGAAAATGAATAAGTATCTTAGTTTTCTTAAGTATATTGACCAGAACAATCCGAAACTTCAGGCGGACTTCTGTCGTGAGAATGCCAAGCTGATTGCTGAGGCGGCATCTAGGGGACATATTACGGCCCTTAATTACTTTAGTGAAGCCACTAATTATTGGAGGCTCACTTGTAAGGCATACGCTATTCTTAAGGCTTGTGAATAATGAGATATGCTTTTGTAGACGGCGATATTCTAGCCTTTAAGGCGTCCTCTGCTGTCCAGAAGGATATCGACTGGGGGGATGGTCTTTGGACTTGTCATGCTGAAGTAGATGACGCATGGGATTACTTTACCGACATGCTTATTGCTATTGATGAGAAGCTAAATAAGCATTTTGTTGGTGAAGAGATTACCTATGTATTCTGTTTCTCCGATGAGGATAACTTTAGGAAGGTCTACAATCCTGACTATAAGTCCAATAGGAGATCTAATCGTAAACCTTGTTGTTACAAAGGCCTTGTAGACAAGATTAAAGAAACCTACATTTCTCATACAGTCAAGTATCTTGAAGCTGATGATGTTGTGGGTATCTACTGCACTAGTCCTGTCTATAAAGATATTTGTGTCGCAGTGTCTATGGACAAGGATTTCAAGACAATCCCCGGTTACTTCTATGATTTCGGTAATGATGTCTTTCATAACATCACTGAGAAGGACTCCAAGAAATGGCTGTGCTATCAGACACTAGTAGGGGACGTTACAGACGGCTATAAGGGGTGTCCCACTTATGGGCCTGTGAAAGCCAATAAGCTCCTTAATGGGCATCCTGATTCTGAATGGTGGCCTGAGGTTTTGAAAGCCTTCAAGTCTCATGGACTTACTGAAGAGGATGCCATTAGAGAGGCAACTATGGCTAGAATCTTGCACTATGAAGATTACCCTTTAGGTGAATCTGAGGGCTTGCCCAAGAAGTACAATCCTTTTTAATCAATACTAATACCCCTAGGGCTATTTTTAATTAAATCAATAGTCCTAGGTAGGAGGAAGACATGAACAAAGAAGAAAACAACGTTGTTGAGGAAGAAGAGTTTCCTTATGTTCCTAAGGATCTCATTGAGAGACTTGAGGATATCTTTGACATTCGAAAGATGATTTGGTATGAAAAGAGTAATGAGACTCTTCTAGGTATTCAACAGGTTGTTACCTACCTTAGAAATAAACACAACAAACAGAATGGAGATAACTGATGGGTGGACTCTTTAGTAAACCTAAGGTTCCTGAGGTTAAGGTTCAGGCTCCTGCCATTGAGCAACCTGTGCTAGAACCTGAGGCTCCTGAAATGGGTGCTGAAGAAACTGCAGAACACAAGAAGAACAAGGGCAAGAAGGCCCTGAGGATTGATTATGTGGGTTCTGGCAGAGGGACTAACGTCCCTAAGTAACGTGTCTAGGATTGGTGTCTTGCAACCTAATGATGGAGACATCCTAGAACAGATCATCGACAAGGGTGCGAAGATCATCAAAGATGACCCTGATTCCCTCCCTTTCATTAAGAAATATGCTGACGTAAAGGTAGTGCGTAAGTTTCTTAAGGGTGTAATTAGTGGTGAATTTGAAGACTTCATCGTCCTTGTTTTCTATAACAAAGAAAATGCTCTCTCGGGTGCATCCCTAGTGTCTAGGGGGAGACCTTGGTATGCACCTGAGGGAGTAACTTTTCTAAATGAAGAGTGCACTGTAGCTTTCCAAAAGGGTCTTGGTTTGTCTAGAGCAATGGCTTATGCTCTTGAAAATAGAGCGTGTACTAACGTAAGACTGCTGGCCTTCTCTAATGCTAATACGCTCAACAACAAGATGCTGGAGAACACCTATGAGAAACACTTGGGTTACTCTTCATACAAAACTTTTTACAAGGAAATTTAATGGGACTTTTTAGTGGTGTTAAGAAGGCCTTTAAGAAGGTTGTCCATAAGGTGACTGGTATAGGCAACAGTGGTCAGAGTGCCCCTGAGGCTCCTGAGCTTGAGCTTACGAACCCTGAGGGTGAAGCTGAGAAGAAGGAAAAAACCGAAAAGGTTCAACTTCGTAAGGGTAAGAAGGGTCTTAGAATTAAGAAGGCAGGGAATGCTGATGTGTCTGCAGGTGCAGGCCGTAACCTTGTCTAACATGGAGGGTTATGATGGTTGGTAATCAATCATTGAATGATGGGTGGGACGGTTGGAATGGCAACTAGTGAACATACCGCAGGAAATATCCCTCTTGAAGGAGCTAAGACAACTTATGACAAGCTCACGACAGACAGAGACCCGTACACGCAGAGAGCAGAGAAGTGTGCAACCTACACGATCCCTATGCTCTTTCCTAAGGAGTCTGATGATGGTGGTACTAACTATTCCACTCCTTACAATTCTGTGGGTGCTAGGGGTCTTAATAATCTTGCCTCTAAACTTCTTCTTTCTCTGTTGCCTCCTAATCAACCTTTCTTTAGACTGGGGTTGGACGCGGAGTCGACTGTAGCTCTTAATGAGTCTGCTGACGACCAGCTGAAGGACAATATCGAATACGGTTTGTCCATGATGGAACAACAGATGATTAAGTACATGGAGTCTCAGTCTCTTAGACCGACTCTGTTTGAAGCTATTAAGCAACTTATCATTGCAGGCAATGCACTTCTGTTCCTACCTCCTGCTGAAGGTGGTATGAGGTGCTATACTCTTCGTGAGTACGCTGTTCAAAGAGACACTATTGGCAATGTCCTTCAGATTGTCGCTAAGGATACTGTTTCCCGTGGTAGTCTTCCTGATTCCATGCAGTCTGTTCTCCCTGATTCTGGTGAACCGACTATCAACGAAAAGGTAGACATCTATACTCACATTTACCGTGTGGCTAGTGGAGACACCTATCAGTGGGAATCCTATCAGGAGATTGAAGGTGAACCTGTTGCAGGTAGTGAACAGACTTATCCTGCAAACAAGAGCCCTTGGATTCCCCTTAGATTCAATAAGAAGGACGGGGAACACTACGGTAGATCCTTTGTTGAGGATTACCTTGGAGACCTTATCTCCCTTGAGAATCTCTCTAAGAGCATTGTGGATATCTCCATGATTGCCTCTAAGGTTCTCTATCTCGTGTCTCCTGCTTGTCAGACTAACATCAGGGCTTTGGCTAAGGCAGAGAACGGTGCCTTTGTTAGGGGTCGTATGGAGGACGTTGTTCCCATGCAACTCAATAAGAGCATGGATATGCAGACGGTACTCACTACAGCTCAGCAGATTGAGTCTCGTTTGTCTTATGCGTTCCTCTTGAACTCTGCAGTCCAGAGTGGTGCTGTAGGTAGAGACAGAGTTACCGCAGAAGAGATTAGGTATGTTGCAGGTGAACTTGAGGATACCCTAGGTGGTGTCTATTCTCTCCTGTCTCAGGAGCTACAGCTTCCTCTTGTTGCCTGTGTCTACAATCAGATGCAATCTCAGGGTTTGCTCCCTGTGGTTGACGAGAGTATTGCAGAGATTGAGCCCTCCATCATCACGGGTATTGATGCTCTTGGTAGAGGACAGGATCTTAATAATCTAGCTCAGGCTTTGCAGTTGATGCAACAGTTCCCTGAGTTTCTACAGGCTCTCAACGTTGGCAATCTTGCTACTAGGATTTTTGCGGCGGCTCATATTGATGCTACGGGTCTAGTGAAGACTCCTGAGGAACTTCAGGCAGAACAACAGGCCGCTATGGAACAGTATGCCCAGCAACAGGGTATTGACGCAGGTGCACAGATGGCTGTCAATGAAGCACAGCTAGAACACTAGCACAGCTAGAACACTAGCACAGCTAGGACACTAGCACAGCTAGGACACTAGCACAGCAGGCACAGCTAGCATAGCTAGCACCTGAATAACTAAAGGATAACTAATGACTGACTTTAATGAACCTCAGTCTCTTACTGAGGAGGCTGAAGCACAGGGTATCGAAATCATGGAGTCTTCTACGACTCAGGTTGAGGTTGACCCTGATATTGGAGACCCCCTTCTTCAGAACGAAAAGTCGGGGGAAGAACATAATGAAGAACAAGCTAATGGAACTGAAGGCCGCGCTGATGATGTGGCTGTTCAGGATCGAAATGAAGATCAAGAGAATCTTCAAGAAGAAGTAGACAAGCACGAAAAGGCTATTGATGCCGTGAAGACCTCCCTTAAGGAAAAGGGTGTTGACTTCAATAAGGCTGTCCGAGAATATCAGGAGCATGGCAAGCTCTCCGATGAGACCGTTGCTGAACTTGAGAAGGCAGGTTATCCTTCTGAGGTTATCGAGGGTTTCATTGAGAGTCGAAAGGCTCTTGAATCTCGCTTCACTGAAGCTGTTTATGATTCCGTAGGGGGTACTAAGGAGTACAATCGTATTGTCGATTGGGCATCCAAGAATCTCCCTCAGAAGACGATTGACTCCTTTAACAGGGCAATCGACAACAATAATCTGGAAGCTGTCTCCCTCATGCTTGAAGGCATGAAGTCTAAGATGACTTCCAAGATGGGTACCGCTAATAAGTCTATTCATGGCGGTACGGCCGCTCCTGTGAATCGTCCTAAGGGGTTTGCAAACAAATCTGAAGTGATCGAGGCTATGAGCGATAAGCGCTATGGCAGGGATCCTGAATACACCCGACAGATCGAACAGAGAATGTGGGCCACTAGTGTTTAATTTTATCTATAACAACAAATCTTATATATAAAAGGAAAATAATTAAAAATGGCTGCTCTTGCTGCTACTGGTATTTCCAATCCTGGTCAGGCTCTCTCTGCGGGCGATCGTGATGCACTCTTTATGAAGGTCTTCACGGGTGAAGTTCTGACTGCTTTTGCTCGCACCTCCGTTATGATGTCTCGTCATCAGGTTCGAACGATTTCGCATGGTAAGAGTGCTTCGTTCGCTGTGATGGGTCGTACCCGTGCTAAGTATCTTGCTCCGGGTAACTCCCTTGATGACCAGCGTAAGAAGATGGAACACAATGAACGTGTCATCGCTATTGACGGTCTCCTTACGGCTGACTGCCTTATCACGGATATCGACGATGCGATGAACCATTATGACGTTCGAGTTGAGTATTCCCGTCAGCTTGGTGAAGCTCTCGCTATGGGCGCTGACTGTGCTATTATCAATGAGCTTGCCAATGAGGCCGCTAAGGACGCTAAGTTCAAGGATGGCAATATTCCCGACAATGGTGAGGATGCCGACAAGGTTCTTGGTACGGGTAAGGCCTTTGAGTTTGTTACGGGTCTTGATGTTACGCAGGAAGCTACGTATGGCAATAAGATCCTTGAGGGTCTCCTCGCGGCTCGTGCTCAGATGACGAAGAACTACGTCCCGCAGGGTGACCGCTATTGCCTTCTCACGCCTGAAGGCTACTCTGCTGTAATGAAGGCTCTCATGCCCGATGCGGCTAACTATCATGCCCTCTTTGATCCGAACACGGGCAAGCTCCAGACGATTTGCGGCTTTGAAGTCATTGAAGTTCCGCACCTCCTGAATGATGGTATTGATGGCAAGCATGCTCTTAATACGAAGATCAAGACTGCGGGTCTTCAGGGCATTGTCTTCCATCGTTCCGCTGTTGGTACGGTGAAGCTCAAGGATCTCGCTATGGAACGTGCTCGTCGAGCTGAATATCAGGCTGACCAGATCATTGCCAAGTACGCTATGGGTCATGGTGGTCTTCGTCCTGAAGCTGTAGGTATCTTTGTCAAGGAAGCTCAGGTTTAATAGATGACCATTGAAGAAGTAAAGAAGACTTACGAGACTACTTACTTCTGTCAGGTGCACAAGTGGGGGTATCAGCTTACCCCCGAGGAGGCTCAAGAACTGGGTCTCCTTAGTGCAACTGCGAAGCCTGTTAAGCCTCGAAGAACCGTCGAAAAGAATAACAACAAGGAAGAATAATGATTGTAACTCCTAGCACTGAACTTGATGCAGTAAATGAAATTTTGTCATCCGTAGGCTCTAGCCCTGTTAATTCTCTTGAGGATGATGCTAATGTGGATGTGCTGAATGCTGTAAGAATCCTTAAGGCTGTCAGTCAAGAGATCCAGTCTAGGGGTTACAGCTTTAACACTCTCACCAGTGTTACCTTGAAGCCTGACTCTTTTACTAACAAAGTTGCTTATGGTAGAGACTTCCTAAGGGCTGTCTCTACTAGCTATAAGTTCGTGAGCAGAGAAGGCTATTTTTATGATCTTGATTCAGGGAATCTAGAGTTCCCTGAAGGCATCACTCTGGATGAACTTGTCAAGGAGCTTCCTTTTGAGGAGCTTCCTCAGGTCTTCAGAAAGTATATTACTGTTAGAGCCAGTAGAGTCTTTCAGATGAGGTATCTTACCTCTGCGGACATCGACGCACACCTTCAGCTAGAGGAGAGTGCGGCTTATGCAGACATTGTAGACTATGAACTGACGGATGGTAACTATAACATCCTCAATGATGACCAGTTCATTAGTCAGCAGACTCAGAGGAGCTAAACATGCCTCTAGTATCTCAAAGCATTCACTCATTTAAAGGTGGTGTCTCTCAACAGCCTGACATCATCAGATTTCCCGATCAGGTAACTGAGCTTGTCAATGGGTTTCCTAATGAAGTTGAGGGTCTACAGAAGAGACCTCCGACTCTTGCAATCAAGCGTTTGTCTGACCGTATTGATGCTACAAAGAAGAAGTACCATGTAATCAATAGGGACGAACAGGAAAAGTACATTCTCCAGATGGGGTCTGGGGAGTATCAGATTTTTGATCTTAATGGTGAGCCTAAGACATGCAAGTTTGAAGATGATGAGTCAAAACAGTACATTACCACTAATGACCCTAAGGGCAAACTAAAGGCGGTTACTGTTGCTGACTACACCTTTGTCTTGAATACTGAGAAGGAGGTCGGTGCTGTAGAAGGCACGTCACCTGCGGGTAAAAAGAATACTGCTCTGGCGTACATCAAGAATGCCCAGTATGCTAAGACTTACGCCATTTATGTGGATGGCGAGTATATGTGCGGCGTTATTACACCTGACGGTGAGGCAGCTAGACAAGCTATACAGACTACTACTGCATTTATTGCAAGAGCGTTGTATGCACTTCTTAATACTGGTAAGAAACCTGATGGTGGTGATCCTGACGTTGCTGGTACCTATGATGACCTGTTGAATCAGGTTGGTGGTAGAGGGTCTATGGGTTACTCTAGGTCTAGTGCAAGCATGAGTTCCTATAACGTAGGTCTAGTTGGCGACTCTGTTATTACGATCCAATCTAAGTCTGGGTGGGATCCTCCTAATGTCCTTGTTAAGGACGGCTATGGTAACCAGAACGCTATTGCTTACATGGGTAAGGTTACGGCTGTTAATAAGCTCCCTCCGATTGCCCCTGAGGATTACATTATGCAGGTGTCTGGAGAGAAGAATTCCGGAGATGACGACTTCTATGTAAAGTGGGACGACAAGCATAAGGTGTGGAAGGAAACTGTAGCACCTAGGATTCCCACTAAGATCAACCCTAAGAATATGCCTCATGCTATTGTTAGGCAGGAGGATGGAAGTTTTCTTCTTAAGAAGCTCCCGTGGGTTGATAGAGGCTCTGGTAATGAAGACACTAACCCTGATCCTTCGTTCGTTGGCAGGAAGATTAACGATATCTTTTTCTATCGTAATCGCCTAGGGGTCATCGCTGATGAATCCATTATCCTTAGTGCAACCAACGACTTCTTTAATTTCTGGTTTAAGTCCTCTGCGGCTATTGCAGACACTGACCCTATTGATGTCTCGGTTTCCTCTAATAAGGTTGCCATTCTGACTCATGCTGTACCCTTTGCTAGAGAGCTTATGTTGTTCTCCCGTGAAGGTCAGTTTGTGTTGTCTAGTGATGGCGTCATGACCCCTAAGAGTGTCAAGTGTGACCAGATCACTAACTTTGACTATGACACGAATGTTCAACCTATCTCTATTGGCCCTTCGATTTTCTTTGTGAATGATCGAGTAAACTACTGTTCTGTGATGCGCTACTACTCCTTGCAGGACGTGGCTGACCTTAAGGATGCTGAAGACGTAGCCGCACATGTGCCTACGTACATCCCTAAGGGCATCACTAGACTCTCTGGGAACACCACAGAGAACGTAGTTACGGCTATCTCTTCTACTACCCCTAATATCGTATACTGTTATAAATTTATTCTTGTTAACGCTACTAGTGAACAGCAGGCGTGGTTCAAGTGGGAATTTGCAAACAAGAATTCTGAGGTTCTTCTAGCGGAGTTTGTTGACTCAGAGATCTATCTTCTTATTAACTCTCCGAATGGTCTGTATCTAGAGAAAGCGTTGTTGACAGGTAATGCTGTTGACTTCTCTGATGAGCCTACTAGGCTCTTTATGGATCGTAAGAAGAAGTATACAATTCCTAAGTCCAACAAGTACAGTGACTATGAGGATTACACTGAGGTGTCCCTTAACGATATCTACGGTGCTATCCCGTCTACTAAGGATCATAAGTATTTCATTGTCACAAAGGACGGTTACGTTACTGAGGTTACTGATTGGGATTCCAATGGTGTCTTTAGGATCCAAGGGGACATGAGGGGTGTTGAGGTGTTTGTGGGTCTTACCTACAAATTCTGTGTGACTCTCTCTAAGCAGTTCATTAAGAGGAATACGGATACTGGAGGTGTTATCTCTGAGATTGAAGGTAGGCTACAGCTTAGGTACTTCTGGTTGAACTATAGTAAGTCTGGTGTATTTGAGTGCAAGGTTGATAACGAACTTAAGGAAAAGCACTTTAAGTATAGATTTACTGGTAGGAACCTTGGTGAATCTCCGACTATCTTGGGGGCAAACAAGGTTTACACGGGTAAGTTTAAGTTCCCGATTCAAGACAATAATGATGAAGTAGTCATTACTGTCTGCTCCGACAATGTCCAACCTATTAACCTGATTTCAGGCGGTTGGGAAGGTCTTTACATTAGAAGGAATAGTAGCGTATGAAGTTGAAACCCTTAACTCCTGAGCAGAATAACATGCTTTGTGACATCGCAATTCATGCTATGGAGAGTTGTGTCTGTAATGAAGTTGAGATCCCCATTGAACACTTTGTTTATGAAGGGGTGTATTACAGAACCTGTTTTATCCCTAAGGATGTAGCTATTATTGGAGCTTACATCAAGATCCCTACTACTGTAATTGTCAGTGGGGATTGTTATGTTACCCTAGGGAATACTGTAGGGAGGCTTAAGGGTTACAACGTCATTCAGGCTGAGGGCGGTCGTAGGCAAGCCTTTAGGGCACTTGAAGACACGCACATTACGATGTGCTTTAGGACTGATAAGGTTGACCTAAGGGAATGCGAGAAAGAGTTTACTCCGGAGTGGATGCTATTAACAACTAATAGAAAGGAATTGATTAAAGAATGAGTGGTGTAGTTATCGGAGTAGGCGCCGCTGTTGGTGCAGTAGTTGGTGGTGGTAGTACATTGTACAGTGCTTCAAAGACTAATCGAAATCAGATTAAGGCTTTTAAGAAGCAGATGTATTACATGCAACTTAATTACAACTACAATCAAGCCGCTCTGAATAGACAAGAGCGATCCCTTTATGACTCTGCTGTAGGCAACCTTTTCAACATGTCGGTGAACGCTTTCCAAAATCAATCACAAGTTGAGGCGGCTCAGGCTGAATCGGGTGTGGAAGGCAGGACTCAAGACAAACTTGGGCAGGTTATTAGAGGCACGAATCTTAGACAACAGACTGCTCTAAAGGAAGCCTATGAGGTTGATGTGTGGAACGTTAGGTCTCAAAAGGAGGCTCTCTACATTGAGACTAAGAACGCTGTAGAGCAGGCTAGAGATAATCTATCTAATAGTTTTATTAAGGGCTCTAAACTGTATGCACAGCTCTTCCAAGGTGTTACTACGGGTGCCGCTTTGGGTGCCGCTACTGCAGGTATTGGTAGTGCCGTTGGTGGTGCACTTGGTGGTGCTATGTCCTCTACTGCTACAGGCGCACTCAGTGGTGGCGCAGGCGCCGCTGGTGGTGCGGGTGCTGTCACTGCTGAAAGTTTCTTGGCCTCTTATGGAATTTCGGCTAGCACTGTACCGACACTTGGGGCATCTACTATGGCTTCTACGGGAGCGGCCGCAGGTGCATCTACTGGATCGTTGGCGGCTCTTGGAGGGGCAGGTGCAGTTGCATCTACTGGCATGAGTGGTGCATCCTCTAGTGCGTCTATTGCATCCAATACTGGTGGTAGCTTCCTTGGTAACGTAATGGCTAATTACCAACAGTATAAGCCCTATGTAGACTTCATTCAACAGTGGTCTAATTATTATAATTCTAATGTACTGCCTAGAGAACGAGGAGGTTACTTTTACTAATGGCTTATAAGAATAGTGCAGGGGCTTCCTCTGCTAAGCAAGAGTTCTACAATTGGAGCTATTTTAATCAGGGCATGGCTAAACTAGGGGAGGCTAAGGGTGTTCAGGTTAACATTAAGGATCGCCTTAAGCCCCCTCAGGAAGAAGTTGATTGGTTGTCTACTGTTGCTGAAGGTTTTAAAAAGCTAGGTACTGTAGCAGACGCCTATAAGGAAAAGGCTTTTAAGCAAGCTGATGAGTATCTGCGTACTCACTCCCTTGAGGAGTACCAAGAGGATGTTAAGAACAACAACATTCCCTTCCAGTATGACCCTGTCTCTATGTCTAGACTTAAGTACCAACATGGTAAGTTGGCTTTTAGTCTTGCAGAACAGGACTTCCAAGATAGAGTAAACAGAAACGAGTTTAACGGGAAGTCTCCTGAAGAAGTCGACGCAGAGTATTTCAAGCATGTCCGTAAGGCCATGGAGGATGTTAGAGACTCCTTTGGGTACGACATTAATGAAGACTCTTGGTTCTCTAAGGGTTTCTATGCAGATAGCCCTGAAAGTAGACAGAAGATTCTATTGCAGAATATCCAGTCTAATAACAAGTGGTCTGTGGAACAGGCTAAACTTGTTGATTTGGCTGATGTTAGAGGCGCTGTTAACGACCTATCTAAGAATGCAAACTACGTTGTGGGCACTATCCTCGATGTCTTTGATGGTGAAAAGAATCCAAAGCTAGCCCACTATTCTCCTGCAGATAAAGCAACTATGGTCTCTGGGCTTCTTGAGGACATTGCGGGTAGAGAGGATGGTGTCTATATCCTACAGCAGTTAGAGAACTGGAAGCCTTACTTTCTTGATGGTAAGAGTTCTGTAAGGGATATGGTAGGCGCTGTTGCTTGGGACAAAGCTCTCAAAACTGCAAGTAATGCCGCATGGAAGGCTGATGCTGAATATTGGACTTCTCAGGCTCTCAAGGTTGACAATTGGGTTGCTAATGGCGATACAAGCTCTATTGAGCAGGAGCTTGCTCTTGCGAAGGACAGAGCGGGCGGTGTTGTAAGCGCTGAAGTAGAGTACCTTACTAGATCACTACAAAGTGCTAGAGATCAACAGAGAGCCTTGATTGCTAAGAACACGGTTAACTCAATTGATGCTCTTAAGGAAGAAGGTAGAACACTCAATGCTAATTACTACAATGAGTCCTTGCTTAGGGGTCTTCCGACTAATCCTGAGAATGTCGTAGGGACTACTAAAGAGCATATTGACAGAGAGTTTCTGTTTGCTGTTCAGGACGGTAGGATTACTGAGAACGACATTCTAGAGATGGCCTGTAATCCAACTGGTGGTTATAACCCTGCATCTAGCTATCTAAGTAAGGCAGAAAACAATGTGGTTAGAGCTATTAAGGCTGACATACTAGCTCTTGAAAACTCTAATGCCGCTAGCATCGAAAAGCCTACTTACCTTGACAAGATGTATAGCTTTTATGTGGCTAATCCTAAGAAGTTTGCTACAGCCTTTGGTGGCATGAGTTCCTATGATCTGGATATCCTTCTTGCAGTGATGAACGCCAATCAACTAGGGATGACCTATAATCAATGTGTTAGTGCTCTTAAGCAACAGAAGAAGATGGGTGAAACTAGAGAAGGCCGACAGGAGCAACAGAGGATCTACGACAACCTAGCCAAGGATGCTAAGGGAGATTTGTACTCTCAGGGTTACATGGTTAATAGGACTTATGCTTACATGAATGTTGGCATGTCCAGAAAGGATGCTATGGATAGAGCAAGAGAGGATCTTGACAAAGAAACAATTTCAATTGATGACTCTAGGATCCCTGCAAAGCTCTTTATGATTAAAGGTGTTAGGCCTGAGGCGACTAGGGATTGGTTTGAGGAAGAAGTAACCAATAAAATCAAAACCCTTAAGAAGGATGCAAAAGAAGGTGTCATTAAGGGGTACAACCCTATGACTGATTCTTTTGAAGTTGTTGATGCAGACACCCGTGCCCTCTTGGCTAGGTGGGATAGAAAGAGTATTCATGAGGGCTTTATGAAGTACATTGATAAACAATCTAGAACTAAGGTTGAGCCTCTTGGTGTTGTTGATAAGCTAGTCAGAAAGACTGTCCATAATGTCAAGGGTTATACAGAATACCTTAATAAGGAGGACTAATGCCTATCTTTCCAGACGCTTCTCCCGAAGATCTAGGGTGGAACACTGTTAACCCCGGTCTTTATTTTACAGATAAGTTTGTCGTCGCTAGAGGCCTCACAGGTGCTGAAGAAAAGGAATATGAAGAAGCACATAAGAAGACAAAGACTGAAGTTGGTTTTGTAGGAGGTCTTACTAATGAGTGGGGTTCCGTAGAGATTAGAAAGGCTTACGGATATGGGGAGGGCCTTGCCAAAAACACCTATGTCCCAACTGATGAAGAGCGTTGGGATGCTCTTAAGCAACTTGGCTATAATCTAGATAGATATAGAGCAGTCCTCAAGGGTGCATCCTCCAGTGAGGACTTTAAGAACAATCTTGAAGTAATTAAAAGTGTACAGGAGTATAGAGATGCTCAGGGACAAGCAGGCCTTTGGAACAATCTTGTATCTGGCACTGGTGCTATGTTTGGTGATCCTCTTACCGCACTGCCTGTTTTTGGCTCTAGTAGCGCTATTGGTAGGATTGGATACGGCGCCGTAATGGGTGTTGCATCTGGACAGCTCAATAACTATTCCTCTGGTGACGACAACGATGCTCTTATGGATATGGCTACTGGTATGGCTTTTGGTGCATCCATTGAGGGAATCGCTAGAGCAACTAAGTTTAAGGATGATGCTACTAAGCTAGGGGATGCGTCTAGGCGTGCCAGAATGTACTCTGAAAAGATTGCCTCAGGTGCCAAGGACGTCTTTAAGAAGACTGGCATTCCTGAGGCTATTGAGAAGACACAGATTCATAAGGCATTCAATAGTGCTCTTAAGAACCTTGAGGGGAAACTCCCTACAATTACTGTTCAAGGCGCCATTGATAAAGTAAAAACTGAGACTAGTGCGGGTAAAGCTGTTAGGAAGATTTGGGACTCCCTAGGTAAGACTGAGAGAGGCGATAGAACTACTTTCAAGCAATTCAATAATGCTGAGACTACTCGTACAGCTGAGGAAGCTAGAGACTTCTATAGAAAGAATGGTGAGCGAGATGTAGACATCGTATCAGACGACATCCTCAAACTTCTTGATTCTACCAGAATGGATCGTGACGATCTTGATGAAATGATTCGTAGACGAAGAGACGGTTATAAAACTGATCTTGACGGTAATGAACTGTTTGAAGAGATCGTTGAGCGAATGGGCGCATTCTACGGTAAGTGGGGTGACATGGCTCAATCTAGGGGTATGATTGGTGAGACGGATGCTATGAGGAAACTTAAGGCAACTGGTGACATCGAATATGGTAAACCCTTAGCTAGGTCTGCAGTGTCTAATGACAAGTTCGAAAGCCACTGGCTTAGCAAGAACAAGGTGTCTGACTTCCTCAACACATTTACAGGCTCCTATGGGGAGAAAGTAAATAAAGCACGTGCACGTGTCTATAAGCTCCTCCTCAGGACTCTTGAGGATCCTGAATACACTAAGCTCCTTAGGGCTAGATATGAAGAAGAACTAGCGGCTAAGGCTAAGGACACTCCCGCTAAAGGTACCAAGGTTAAGGTGTCCACCGACCAGGAGGATTTTACTGCTTGGGTTAAAAAGAAGGCTTGGGAGGATTCCTTGGGCTATGTGGATCAGGCTGAGGCAATCAAAAAAGGTCTTATGAATGATCCTAAGGGTGAAGGTATGCCCCACAACTACCAACACGAACGAACCCCTTGGAAATTCACTATTAAAGATAATGATGGGTTCTCTGTTAGTAGGCTTCAGACAAACATTGTAGAAACCATGAACGGATACAACATGCGTATATCTGGTGACATGGGCCTCAATGAGGCCTTTGGCGTTAAGAGCTTCAAGGAGTTCTCCGACATCATGGATAAGCAACTAGGGGAGTACCTTAAGGAGACCTCTGTTGACGAGCGAGATCTTCAGGCTAAGGCTTTTAGGGCTTACCTATCGGACTACTACGGTAGATCAGGCATGGACAATGAAGATGCTTCTTCTTGGGGTAATGCAGTTGCAGACGCTCTTAGGTACTTCACACTCTTCACTCACAATGCCTTTATGGGTGTCCTAAACCACTTTGAGATTGCTGAGGGTATTAAAGAGTTTGGTGCTTCCTTCTTCTTTAAGTCTATTCCGGGTATGCCTGACAAGATCAAGGATTGGTCTAAGGGTGGTATGACTAAGCAGGAAAGGGATGAGTTCCGAGACATGGCCTTCGGTAAGGAGGTTAGAGTAAGAGGAGCTTGGACTGAGATCTACGATAGAAACCTAGATAAGTTTGGTGGCGATAAGTATAAGGCTAGATTGGTTGCGGGCACTCAGTGGTTGGCTACTAATTCGCCTTTTACTAAGTACCTCAATAAGTCCCAAGAAACCATTGTGTCGACAGCTCAAGACATCTTTATTGGGCAGTTTGCAAGACACGCTCATGGCATTAAGGGGAAGGTTGCCTTCTTAGATGGCAAGACTCTTAATAGGCTCAATATCAATCCTAAGGACTTTGCTGATTTCACTAAGGCTTTTAAGGAGGCTACTGAGATCGACAAATTTGGTAGGATCAGAGTAAAGCCTGATGTATACGACTCGATTATTGCAAATGATGTAAAGAGCATGACCATCATGCGTAGACTGGGTGATTATGTTGCCTCTGAGGTTATCCAGAGACAGAGCCTAACTGATGCCTATATGTGGAGAGGTTCTAAGAATTCCCCAATTCTTGGTTTGCTCACTCAGTTTAAGAGCTTTGCTATTAGGTCTTATAACAAGAGACTAGCTAAGAGCGCACTTAGGTTTGAAGAGGGGGATGCCGCAGGTCAAGCTATGACTTGGCTTATCTCTGGTGCTCTTGGCACGTTGTCTACTCTTGGTCAGACCTTTGCTACTGCTTCGGGTATGAATGATGAACAGAGAGAAAGATACTTTACAAGAGTGTTTGGCGTCTCTGATTTAAGAGATGCAGATTGGACTACTATCTTAAATGTGGGTATTAACGGCATGAGTAGGTCTAGTATTCTAGCTATGCCTGCAATGCTTGCTTCTCTTGCAGGGTTTAATACTGGCATTAAGTCCACTGCCGATCAAGGCTATATCCTAGATGAAGAAGCTGAGCACTTGAATTTCAATAGCTTGCTTGCAAACATTCCTGCGGCTCAAACTATTACCGGTCTCTATAACCTTCAGGCGGACACTAGAAACCTATTTAATGCAGGGATCCTCAATGAAGATGACTATACAGAAGGTGATAGAGAGAGATATGCAAAGTCTTTCGGCAGAAGTTTGAAAGCTGTCACTCCTAATGCCCCATTTATCCAGCAATCTTTGATTAACTACATTACAGATCAAGAAGATAACTAAAACAATGGCTTCTACTATTGCTAACTATCAGGGCAATGGGTCTACTACAGACTTCAGTGTGCCCTTTGATTATCTAGCAAAGAAGTTTGTGAAGGTCACCGTAGACTCCCGAGAGAAACTTGGGGGTGACTACGGTGACACCACTAAAGACTACTTCTTTGTAGATAAGACTACCATTAGATTCAATACAGCTCCCGCTAGTGGTACTGAAATCATTATTCGCAGATATACGTCTGCTACTGACCGTATTGTGTCCTTTAAGGACGCTTCGGTACTCAAGGCTAAAGACCTTGATGTGTCTACCATTCAGACTATTCATATTGCTGAAGAAGGTAGAGACATCATCAATGACGCACTCATTGTAGACAAGGAAGGCAATTGGGATGCTAAGGGTAAGCGTATTGTCAACGTTGGGGGTCCTATTGATGACAACGATGCGATCACCCTTAAGTTCTACAAAGATGATGCTAAGGGTGCCTATCAGGCTAAGCTAGATGCTGAGGCCGCTAGGGATGCCACTAAGGTCTCTGAGACGAACGCTAAGGCTTCTGAAGTTAATGCTAAGGAGTCTGAGGTAACCGCTAAGGCTTCTGCAGGTACTGCTGTAAGTGCATCTGAGCATGCTGATGCAGTGATGGTCGAGAATCAGGCTATCATTGAAGAGGCTCGACAGATTCAAACCAATGTCGAAACCTCTGAGAGGAATGTCTATGAGAATACCGTAATCGCTACCCAAAAGGCTGAGGAAGCTAAAGTCTCTGAGAGGAACGCTAAGGAGTCTGAAGACAATGCTAAGGCCTCTGAAGTATCTGCTAAGGATTGGGCTAACAAGACTACGGGTACTGTGGATGGCTCTGAATACTCTTCTAAGTATTATGCTAATAAGGCTAAGGAAAGCGCTACTGAAGGTGCTACCACCCTTAATGAAATCACGACCGAGGGTGCTAAACAAGTAAAATCCATCACAGATACCGCTTCTACTGAGCTTGGTAAAATCACTAGTGAAGGGGGAAAGCAGGTTAACTTAGCTAAAGATCAGGCTACCATCGCTACACAGCAGGCAACCCTTGCTACTACAAAGGCTAGCGAGGCTGAGGATAGTGCTACTGCGGCTAACGCTGATGCCACTAAGGCTAAGGCTAGTGCCACCAATGCGGCTAATAGTGCAAGCACCTCTACTGCTCAGGCTACTGCGGCTAGCAATAGCGCTAAGGCGGCTAAGATCTCTGAGAATAATGCGGCACTGTCTAAGACTGCGGCGGGTACCTCTGAGACTAACGCTAAGGCCTCTGAAGTTGAGGCTAAGAAGCAAGCTGATCTCGCTAAGGATTATGCTGAGCAGGCGACTAGAGGACAAATCAATAGTGACTGGGCTGAGACCAGTGCGACCTCTAAGGCGTTCATCAAGAATAAGCCTACGCTCGGTGCCCTTGCATCTAAGGACAGCATTGCGTATAGTGAGATCACTGGTACTCCTCCTGAACAAGATCTTAGCGGTCTTGCTACTAAGAATGAGCTTCAGACGGGTCTTGCCAGTAAGGCTAATACTAAGCATGCCCATACTGTAGCTGAGATTACTAACCTGAATAGCACGCTCTCTGGGTACGTCACTACTGCTACTCTTACTGCTGAGCTTGCTAAGAAGGCTAATGCAAGTCATACTCATACGACTGATCAGGTTACTGGTCTTGATACTGCTCTGGCAGGTAAGGCTGATACGACGTATGTGAATGCTGAACTTGCCAAGAAAGCCAACGAAGTACACACACATACGGTGTCTCAGATTACGGACATGCCTAAGGTCGTCCTTAGTGTGAACGATGTTACACCTGATCTCTCTGGTAATGTGCCCGTCTATGTTGGAGCAAAAACCGTCGAAGGAAGGACTCCTGACGTAAACGGGAACGTTTATCTCGGGCTTCATGCTGTAGCGACCTCTGGGAACTACAACGACTTGTCGAATAAGCCGAATATTCCTCCTGCGACACGAATGATGCCTAACTATGGATCGTTCGTTCAAATTGCACAAGGGGATTTCACTCCGGTTGAAGACGGATGGCTGAGGCTCGAAAATATGAATGACGGTGACTATACGGGCGGTCAAGTCATACACAAAGCCAGCGGTGCAAAACTTTTTGAGTTCTACCAAAACAGATATCCTGGGACGGCTACAGGAATTCTTCCTGTACGGGCTGGAGAAACATATACCGTTTTAAACGTAGGCAATGTCTATTTCCATCCAATGAGGTGAAGTTATGATCCACAGACACAAGATTCAAAATGAGGACACCAAGGAAGTGCTTATTGCCGTAGGAAAATCCGTTGGGCTTTTCGAGGCAATGGGCTATACGGAAGTCGGAGAAGTGGAGCAAGCCTACGATGGACGCTATTACGTCGCGGGCTATGCGCCAAAGATTCCGGCTGAAGAGTTGGAGGCGCGGCGTCTCGCAGAAGCAAAGCGCATTCGAGCAGAGCAAGTTGGCACAATCATCGTCGAGGTCGACGGAATGCCCTTTGATGGTGGAGAGCCTGCTCAAGCGAGAATGGCGAACGCCATTAAGGCGTCTGAAATTCTGGGTCGCTCGTCCGTCATTTGGGTGTTGGCGAACGACGAAGTCGCGAACGTCACGGTCGAGCAGCTGAAAGAGGCGTTTGCAAAGTCCGTAGTGACAATGGGTGAGTTCTGGCCAAGGCCTTACGAGAGGGCATAACGGCGTCAACTCCCAAGAAATTTGACACCTCCGCCCGCAGGCGGTAGACCGATCATCAATCTTGCGTAAGCGTCAGGGTTCTTTTCTTGCGGAACATCGTCGAAAGGCGATAGCTGCCAGACTTGAACCCACGGAGTAAACGCACTTTTACGCTCGTCGGCAGCTGTCTGCGGTTGGTTCGGTCCCCGATGTCCGACGGGGCGTAGAGCGTTGTAGCGCAAGCCGAAAGCAGTCTATGCGGAGGAAAACGCTTCGCGAAGTCGGAGTAAGGGCAGAACAGCCAGTCGTCGACGGGGGCCGGTATCGGCATATAGGTAGCGAGTGCGTAGGCAGCGGCTTCATTGGTAGCGAGGTTGAATGGCTCGCGAGCCTTATGGGTGAGCCTGGCCTGCCCGGCAAGGACGGTGTTGATGGAAAGGACGGCATCGACGGCGCTCGTGGTGAGCAGGGGCTTCCTGGTAAGGATGGACTTCCCGGTGCTGAGGGTGCGCCCGGTAAAGACGGCGCTCCTGGTAAGGATGGACTTCCTGGTCGAGATGGCGAACGCGGTCCGCAGGGCTATCCGGGTGCCGATGGTCGCGATGGAACGAATGGCCGAGATGGTCAGGACGGCCAGGATTTCGGTGGTTCTGTAGCTTCTGACGTTATTCGCCTCAACGGGACTCAGGCGAAGTTCAGTTGCCTTGATCAGACCATTGCAGGCATGATGGGTACGCTTGGTAAGATCACGGACACGATTGTTCCTATGAGTGCTATCTGCCCGACTCCGATGGCTAAGTACAACGCGTGGGTTGCTCCTACGAATACTCCTGCTACTGGAGCATGATAATTTCCTATGAAAATCAGTTTGAGTAAAATCTCTCAGGTACTCCCTGAGTTCGTTGATACTCGACTGATGCCCAGTGCTCCCTCTACGATGAAGTGGCTTCTTGGAGGGAGTACGTTCTTGATCCTGCATCAGGCAGATACCCTCATCGGTAAGTATCTGCCTGTGCTGAAGCAGGTGGGCATCGTCGATGAGAACAACAAGGTAGACATCGAAGTTGCTAAGGGATTCATTAACAGTGCATTCGATAAGAGTGGGGCTGTGGAATACCTTGGTTTTAAATTCGATAAGTCTGATGGCGAGGCTCTAATTAATATTATGGAGAAATACAAAGATGATTGACGCTAAATGGGAAGATAATGTTTTCATGATGGCTAAGCATAAACTTCTTGAAGCTATTGAGAAGCGTAACAAGGAGTCTTACCATACTGAGGGAGACATCCGAGCCTATAAGGATGCCCTAAAGGCTTTGTACTACCTCATTAGCATTGAGAAGAGCAAGTAATTCGAGTGTTTCAGTAGTCCTAAAGGACTTACGCACAGTAATTACCGTAGGGCTACTGAGCCTATCTAACAGACTAAGTAAATGAATATACAAGTTTATTGGGATGGCAATGTAGGTGCCTGTGAGTATGAGAACCATAAGGCATTCTTTACAACGAAACCCGACATTCCTAAGGTTACCTTTGATGTCATCGTGTATAGCGAAGACAACAACGTAACGAAGAAGATTTATGCTAATATCACTAGTGAGCTTACTTCTGAGGAAGTTACTGCCATAAAGCAGTTTGCTAAGGCACAGTTCACGGATAAGAGCAACACTAATTAAATAACTAAATACACTATGGAACTGGAAGTAATTAAGAAAGATGGTGCCCACGAAGGCTGGGATTGGGACAAGATTGAAGTAGCTATTCATAAGGCCGCCCAGCGGGCTAACGCTACGTACTCTGAGTATGACATTGGTAAGATTAAGGGCTATATCGAGAGCATTGTCTACAGCAACTATGCTGAGGTGCCTACTGAAAAGCTACACGCTATTGTCATTGAAGCTCTTTGTAAGTACGCACCGAAGATCGGAGAATCCTACAAGGAGTTTAGAGACTATAAGAACACCTACGCTAAGGCTTTCGAAGCTGTTAAGAATGAGGCAGACACTGTCCTCCTTTTGGGAGACAAGGAAAACGCCAACTTCGATAGTTCCCTTGTGTCTACAAAAGGTTCACTTATCAAGGGCTATCTGACTAAGCAACTGTATAAGCAATTCTACCTTACTAAGGAAGAGAAAGAGGCTACTAAGGTCGGTAAGTATTACATCCACGACCTTCGAGACATGATCTTTGGATCAATCAACTGTTGTCTCTTTGACATGGCTACTGTTCTTAAGGGTGGCTTTAGCATGTCCAATGTCACCTATACGGAGCCTACGAGTGTCCTTAGTGCCCTTCAGGTGATCGGTGACATCACCCTTGTAGCTACTGCACAGCAGTTTGGTGGATTCACTATCCCTCAGATTGACAAGACGCTCCTCCCGTATGCTAAGAAGACGTATGACCATGCGTTTAAGAAATACTTTGACCAGTGCATTATGGAGTTCGATGAAGCATGTGCTATGGCTATGCAAGATCTCAAGCGTGAGCTTGGGCAGGGCTTCCAGTCTCTTGAACTGAAGCTCAATACTGTTCCGTGTTCCCGTGGTGACTTTGCGTTCACTACGCTTACCTTTGGTGAGTGGAGCAATGATCTCCCTGAGGATGACAAGGCGTTTCTTGAGATGATTTGTGAGACTATCCTTGATACCCGCATGAAGGGACATGGGGGTAAACAGGTTGTGTTCCCTAAGCTCGTGTATCTCTATGATTGGGAACAACATGGCAGTGATGAGCATGCTTATGTGTTCGAGAAGGCTGTTGAGTGTTCCAGTAAGTGTATGTACCCTGATTTTCTAGCTATTAACGCTCCTAAGGGCACTGTGTCTGAAACCTACAGAGCATCGAATAAGCAGTGTGTTATCCATCCGATGGGTTGACTTCTACTGCCCATCTAAAATACCATTAAACGGGGAAACTCTTAACAGGTAAGCTGAAGACAATCCCGTACTTACAACAATCTAATCGAATATTTCGAAGGATAATATGAAAGAAGTTTTTAAAGACATTATCGGTTGGGAAGACGCATACTCTATCTCTAACATTGGTAGAGTGTGGTCTAAGAGAATGAAGCATTTCATTACCATCAGGACTAGCAATCACGGTTATCTTACAGCTGACCTCTTCACTAGGAGGAAAGGTGTGGTTCGTCGCAAGAAGATCTACATTCATAGAGAGGTTGCTAAGCTGTTCGTTCCTAATCCTGATAATAAGGAGTGCGTAGACCATATTGATGGTGACAAGACTAATTCCGTGTACACCAATCTTCAGTGGGTTACTAACTCCGAGAATGTCAAGAAGGGATACCTTCAAAACAAAGAGTACCGTAAGGGCAAGTTTACTAAGCAACGTGTGTACATCAACACCACTCCTAAGGTTTATTTCGAAAGCATGACTGACTGTGCTAAGAGCCTTGGGATCCCTAGAGAACGCGTAAAGACTGTTATGTGCTTCTTCGATGGTAAGCTCCCTGAGTTGGGTATTCAAATCTTTCGTTGTGAGTCTAACGACTAGCCAAGAAAGGCGTAAGAGACAAGTGTCTCTGAAATGTGGTACTAGGCTATTCAATAGTCTAGATGATATAGTCTGAACTGTATGGAAACATACAGCTGTATAAACAGGTAATTAACTAACGATTAATTATGAACATTATGTGTAGAGCGTACCTCACTCCTTGGAAGGATACTGAGACTAACGAGTATGTGTCTGTTGGGCGATGCAACATTGGGGCCGTGTCTCTCAACCTCCCGTTGATCTATAAGGCATCTAAAGGTAACTTCTGGGAAGAGCTTATGGTGAACCTTGAACAGATTCGAGAATTCCTTAAACGTCGCTACGATATGATTAAGCATGCTAAGGCTAGCACGAATCCTATGGCATTCTGTCAGGGGGGTTTCTATAAGGGCTTTCTTAAGCCTGAAGATGAGGTAGGTGAGCTTACAAAGTATATGACAGCATCTTTTGGTATCTCTGCCTTGAATGAGTTTGCTATCCTCTTTACTGGTGGTAAGGATCTGCAGACTTCTGAGGGACAGAAGGCGGCTAAGGATGTCGTTAAGTTCATCTATGATGCAGTGCAGAAGTTTAAGAAGGAAGACGGATATCTCTATGCACTCTATGGTACCCCTGCAGAGTCCCTTTGTGGCACTCAGATGACTCAGTACCATGAGTATTGTGCAAAGAATAACCTTAAGGATGAATTTGAGGGCAAGTCCTATTTCACCAATTCCTTCCATATCCATGTGTCTGCCGACATTACTCCCTTTGAAAAGCAGGATCTTGAGTTTGAGCTTTTCCATCTTATCGAGGGTGGACACATCCAGTATGTCCGTATCGACAACCCAGAGAATAAGCTGGCTCTCACGAGCACGATCCTTCGAGGCATGGCTCATGGGTTCTATCAGGGTGTGAACTTTGATGCGGCTTACTGTGAGGATTGTCACCAACACAGCTTTAATGTTGGCAATACGTGCCCCTATTGTGGCTCTAGTAACCTGTCTGTCATTTCCCGTGTCTGCGGTTATTTGGGATACTCTAACATAAACGGTAACTCCCGAATGAACGATGCAAAGATGGCAGAAATCAACGAACGAAAGAGTATGTAAAAGAGGATAAAGAATAAAATGAAGAATACTATGGAAGCTAAACCCAAAGAGCTTATCGGGAATCTCCAGAAGGAACTTTCGAACTGGTTTCTGAAGACGCACTGTAGAAATGACCAAGGTAAGGACTCCCAGCTGTACAAGGATTGCACAATCCTGTATAGCAAGTTTATTGCTGAAGAATTCAAGGAATTTCTTGAGGAGCGTAGTGGTACCCCTAACGAAATGAAGGAGCTGTGTGATCTTATCTGGGTGTGCGTGCAGTATGCTAATGCTTGGGGCTATGACCTTGAAGCAGGTATGAATGAACTGCTTAAGGAATACTCCAGTAAGTTCTATGACAGTGAGGGCAACTACAATCCTCAATTCAGGGAAGACGGTAAGCTCCTGAAGGGCACTGGGTTCAAGAAAGCTAACTTTGAGCAGTTCTTTGAGGAATGAGCGCCCTTGATGAGGAATCTGGTAACCTAGCAGAGAACATAGCACAGGTAGCCCCTTCATTGGCAGTATCCAGTGCTGTGATTCTCGGGTTACCTCTTAGCGATTGGGTGTACGTCATCACAATTATCTATACTTTTGTAGGTATCTGCACAATGATTAAAAAGCATTGGGTAGAGCCTTGGTTGGAAAAGAAAAGAAAGGAAAAGAACAATGGACTATAAAGGACTTGAGAGCCTCCTAGGTAACATCCATGAGGAGATGCTTCAGAACATGCTTAATGACCTCAGGAACCCCGATAAGAGGTCTCCACAGCTCTATAATGCAATCATTAAGGAGCTTGAACGTAATGGCATTGACTGTGTCCCTAAGGCTGGAGAGGGTGAAGAGAATGCACTTAGTAAGCTCCTGAAGGCTACTAAGGAGAACTTCGAGAATTCCTATAGGGGAGACATGAGTGTTAACTGAGAAAGAGGCTAAAGCCCTACTCCCCTACTATGAGAACTTTCCACTATTTACCTCTTTGGTTTGGAAATCTATCGGGTTGCCCTCTCCTACCACGTTGCAGGTAGACATTGCTAAGCTACTACAGAACCCCCCTAGTGACCGAATGATCCTAATGGGTTTCCGTGGTGTAGCTAAATCCTTTATTACGTGTGCATACGTTGTCTGGAGTCTCTGGAGGGATCCACAGACTAAGATTATGGTAGTGTCTGCCAACAAAGAACGAGCAGACGCTAATGCTACGTTTATTAAGAAGATCATCAATGAATTGCCCTTTCTGAGCCACCTAAAGGCTAGAGAAGGTCAAAGAGATACTCAGAACCTTTTTGATGTGGGTCCTGCCCTACCAGACCATTCACCTTCAGTTAAGTCTGTGGGTATTAAGGGCCAGCTAACGGGTTCCCGTGCAGACATCATTGTCGCAGACGATAAACTTTAACCATGTCGTCTTTAAACCCCTTAAATTCGGTGGAACTCAGTCCTAACTAGGAAAGACAATACCGAGCCGAGCTATTTAGCAGGTGTAACGACTATTATGTAGGGTCAAGTGACTCGAAAAATGGGGATACCTTTTGGTATAAGATATAGTCTGGTCTTCATAGAGATATGAAGCATCGTCAATTATAAGGAACATAACTATGTACGAAATTAACAAAACTTACGAAACTCCTAAGGGTCTTATCAAGATCCTGTCTAGAACTAAGAAGCAGAAACTTCCTAATGGTAAAGTTAAGCATCCTAGGGCTGTCATCCAGTTTGTTAAAACTGGTACAGTCATTGATGTTCAGACTTGCAACATTAAAGCAGGAAAGTTTGAAGACTTTATGGAACCTACGGTCTATGGTGTAGGGTTCCTTGGGTCTCCTATTAGAATCCCTGCTAGAGGCTCTAATAGTATCATCTGCAAGATCTATGACCTGTGGGCTAACATGCTTAAGAGAGCTTATGGTAACTACAAAACTAGCTATGTAGGCTGTAAGGTAGATCCTAGGTGGCATAACTTTACTACCTTCTTGAATACTATTCACGAGGTAGAAGGCTATGAAGAATGGGAAAAGGACTCTAGCATGCACCTTGATAAGGACATCAAGAATGGCAACTGCGGACTCTACTCTAGGGATCACTGTAAGTTTGTTACTGCTACTGAAAACGCAAAAGACTCAAATAAAAGACGATGGGGTAAGACTAACGACCTTACCTTAACATAAAGGTGGAAGTTCCATCTAACTCCTTCACTCAGGTTCTTAGGGACCAGCTATTCGAGCTCGTCAAAGAGTTCGACGCTGTCCTAAAGCCTGGTGAAGGTAAAAAGATCATTTATCTGGGCACTCCTCAGAATGAAATGAGCCTCTATAATGAGCTACAGGAGCGCGGATACACGGCTGTAATCTATCCTGCTAGGTACCCCTATGACGACTCTCATAGAGCCTCCTATGGCGATAGATTGGCCTCTATCATTGCTGACAAGTACGACAAGGATCCTAAGCGTTGGGCAGGTAAGCCTACAGACCCCCTTAGATTCTCTGAAGAAGATCTACAGAAGCGTGAGCTATCTTATCGTAAGGCAGGCTTCGCTCTGCAGTTCATGCTTGACACGACACTCTCAGACGCCGATAAATACCCTCTACGGCTTCGTGACCTCATCGTAGGTATGTTCCCCTTAGACGAGGCTCCAATGAAGCTCACGTGGCTCCCTGAGCCTTCTAAGAGGGTTCCAGTTGATGAGTGTCCTCCGATGGGTCTTAAGGGGGATTCTTACTTCTACTATCATGCCTCATCCAATGAAGTAGTGCCATATACACATAAAATCCTGTGTGTTGACCCTTCGGGACGTGGTGAATTGTCTTGCCTCGTCATTAAATAAAACCCTTAAATTCGGTGAACGTCTCTAAGAGATAATACCGAGCCAAGCCTAATTTAGGAAGGTGTAACGACTATTATGTACCGCTGAGTGTTAGTGGGAAACAGGGGTGAAAAAGATATAGTCTGGACTTATGGGCGACCATAAGAAAGTAATTAACAACTACTAAACATAAATATGAAAATCAACAACTTTAGAGCTAAAACTCGTTTGTACAAAGTTTACCATATCCACGAAAAAGGTAATAACGACCTATCAAGTGGATATGTAGGCATTACTAGAAGATCTTTGAGTTATAGACTCTCACAACACTTCTGCTCAAAGCGTCCTGTAGGAGAAATCCTCAGGAACCTTGGTAAAGAAAATGTTGAGATCTCCCTAATTAAGATGCTCCCTAAAGCTGAAGCTCTTAACATGGAATATGTGTTGAGACCTGAGTTAAACATGGGTTGGAACAGAAGGGCAGGTGGCGATGTTGCTACCGTAAGATGCCCTGTGTGTGGTAAGCTCATGCCTAAACGTAGAACAGGCACTGTATGTAGAGATTGCTTTGATACTAGGTTCAAAAAGGGGGACATGCCCCATAACTATGGTACCGGTAAGCGTTATCTTATTACAGACCCTAATGGTAACATCTACACCCCAGAATCTCTTGTGGAATTCTGTAGGGAACATGAGCTTACACCTCAGAACCTTCGTAAGGTAGCTAAGGGAACCCGTAAGCATCATAAAGGGTGGAAAGCTGTTGAAATTTCATAGAGAATCGAAAGACGAAACAGGTTATGCTGTCTTGTATTACCTTAACGGCTACATCTACGTCATGGAAGTAGGTGGTCTTTTAGGAGGTTATTCTGATGTAGTCCTCAATAAGCTAGCTAAGGTAGCTAAGAAGTACAAAGTCAATGAAGTGGTCATTGAAGGAAACTTCGGTGATGGCATGTACATCAAACTATTTGAACCTGTCCTAAAGAAAACCTATAGTAACTGCGGGGTTACTGAAGTTAAATCTACAGGACAAAAAGAACTGCGTATCATTGACACTCTTGAACCTGTAATCTCTAATCATAAAATGTGTGTCACCCCTGAGTGTATCAGGAATGACTACTCTACCGTACCTGAATCTGACTACAAATATGCTTGTTTCTATCAGCTCACTCGTATCACTGTTGATAGGGGTGCCCTTATTCATGATGACCGTCTGGATGCTCTGGCAATCGGAGTTAAATACCTTGTGGACTTCATGGGCGTAGATGCTGATGAAGGTATTAACGAACTAACCGAAGAATGGCTAGAGGAGTCTATGGAGTCCCTGTATGGATTCTATACGTCCAATATCGGAGGTGTGATGGTAACTGAAGATAGACACAGCCCTAAAGGTACCTCTAAGGGTGTAGACAGATATAAGGATAAAGGATACACGTTCAAGAGGTGATAACTGAAATATGCTTTATTAGTATTGAACACTTGTTCAGTAAATAATAAAGACAATGTAATAGAGAAAACAGGGTATTTCAGAATAAAATCCATACTCCTAGGGGGGGCTAGGAAAGACATATATAGATATACATATAGGTCTTTTCTAGCTCCCCCTTTTTGTTAGAAATGAAAGTATCAGAAGTAAAAGGTATCAGTGATGATGGAGTCTTAAGAAAATCCTTAGGGTACCTATAGACCCTTATGGGGATCTATAGACCCTTATGGGAGTCCATAGCCCCTTATGGGAATCCTTAGGTGCCTATAGACCCTTATGGGAATGACCTCAATGAATAATACCAATAACACTAAAAATAAAGTATTCATCACCATCAAAATCATCATTATCATCATCCTCTTTATAATGTCCTTGATTAATGGGGATGTGTCTACTGTTGATGCTCTTCTACGTACTCTTGTGACTAGTCTATAATTACTTCCAGTTCCCCCCCTTGGGTTCCCTTAATGGGTTCCTGAGGGGTTTTATTTAAAGTTATCCACAGGTTATCCACATAGTTATTCACAGGTAACCTAGTTAGTACAGGTTATCCACATAGTTATTCACAGGTAACCTAGTTAGTACAGGTTATCCACATAGTTATTCACAGGTAACCTAGTTAGTACAGGTTATCCACA
>ENA-ORSL01000809-ORSL01000809.1-human-gut-metagenome-genome-assembly--contig:-NODE-809-length-29538-cov-4.338432_pt1 | contig 29538 bp, 23 predicted proteins | sample MGYA00242190_ERZ509157 | MGnify/ENA primary metagenome ERZ509157 (study PRJEB26280, sample SAMEA2338664) | human gut metagenome | biome: human gut; feature: human-associated habitat; material: faeces...
TATTAATACTTTTAATAATATAGAATTATCTTGTGAAAACTCTTCTATGAATGAAGATTTAGATTTTGTTTATGGTGTTGGACTTGGTTTTAAAAGTTCAAATCATAAGGTTAATGTTAACTTAAAAGATGGCGATAATGTAAAAATTATTTATACTTTTGATGATAATAATTTGAATTTAGTTAATGAACTTTTAGTGCAAGTAAGCGGTAATTCAACTCTTACTATTGTGTATAATTCTAAAACTATGAAACATTGCTTTCATAACGGTGGACTAAAAATAATTGCTAATGATGATGCAATAGTTAATGTTAATGTAATAAATTTTTTGAATGAGGAGTCTGATAATTTTGAAAGTATCGAAAATGTAATTGGTAAAAATTCAAAAGTTAATTATACTATTGTTGACCTTGGTGGAAAAAACAGTATTACTAATTATTATGCAGATATTAAAGGTGAAAGTGCTGAAAATGACTTAAAAACTATTTACTTAGGAACTGATAATCAATTAAAAGATATTAATTATATTGCAGAACTTAGAGGAAAGAAAACAAATGTAGATATTGATGTACAAGGTGCTTTAGCAGGAAGTGCTAAAAAGAATTTTAAAGGTACTATCGATTTTAAAAGTGGTTGCAAAAAATCGAAAGGTAATGAGAATGAATTTTGTATGTTGTTATCTGACAAAGCAAAATCTATTGCATTACCAATGCTTTTATGCAGTGAAGACGATGTAGAAGGAAATCATTCGACGGCTTCTGGTAAGGTTGATAATAAGATTTTGTTTTATGTTATGAGCAGAGGATTAAGCTATAAAGAAGCAGTTAAATTACTTGTAAAGTCTAACTTTACAACAATTATAGATAGAATTTCTGACGAAAATTTAAAAGAAGAAGTAATCAGAAGAATTGATGAAAAATTAGATTAGAAAGGCAATAATATGAACGTAGAAGAGATAAAAAAAGATTTTCCAATTTTTAATAATAGAGATGTTGTTTATTTAGATAGTGGGGCTACAACTCAAAAACCACAATGCGTTATTGATGCTGTTAATAAGTTTTACGAGAATAGCAACGCTAATCCACATAGAGGAGCATATTCTTTAAGTATTGAAGCCACAGAGGTATATGAGAATACCAGAAGGAAGATTGCAAAGTTTATAAATGCTAAATCATCTGAAGAAATAATCTTTACGAAAAATGCAAGTGAAAGTTTAAATTTAGTAGCGTATTCTTATGGGTTAGATACATTAAACGAGAATGATGAAGTAGTGTTGTCGATTATGGAACATCATTCTAATTTGGTTCCATGGCAAATGGTAACTAAAAAAACAAAGAGCAATTTAAAATATATGTATATAAATGATGAATTTGAACTTTCAAATGATGAGATTGAGTCTAAGATAACAGATAAAACAAAGATTGTTGCAATAACGCATGTTTCAAATGTTTTGGGCACTATTAACAATGTTAAAGAAATAATCAAGTATGCACATAAAAAAGGTGCAAAAGTTTTACTTGATGCTTCTCAAAGCATACCTCATATGAAAGTGGACGTTCAAGATTTAGATGCTGATTTTGTTATTTTTTCTGGTCATAAGATGCTTGCACCACTTGGAATTGGAGTACTGTATGCAAAAAAAGAAATATTAAATAAAATGAATCCGTTTCTAATGGGTGGAGATATGATAGAATACGTCTATGAGCAAGAAACAACTTTTGCTCCACTTCCAAACAAATTTGAAGCTGGTACACAAAATGTTGGTGGAGTGGTTGGATTAGGTGCAGCTATTGATTATATAGAAAAAATCGGATATGATGAAATTCGAAAATATGAAGATGAGGTTGTCGGATATGCTATTGACGAACTTTCAAAATTGGATTATTTAACTTTGTATATTACTCCAAATAGAGAAAATCATTCATCTGTTATTTCTTTTAACATAAAAGGCGTGCATCCACATGATGTTGCTAGCATATTGGATTCTGAAAATGTGTGCGTTCGTTCTGGCAATCATTGTGCTCAGCCACTTATGAGATTTTTAGGGATAGATTCTACTTGTAGAGCAAGCTTTTATTTTTATAATACTAAAGAAGATGTAAATATACTTGTTAAAGCATTAAATAAGGCGTATAATATGTTCGAAAAGTATATGAAAAAATAAAGGAAAGGCAAAATTTATGGATGAACTTAATGATGTATACAATGATTTAATAATGGAACATAGTATGAATTCTTATAACAAACATGAACTTGACGGTGCTACTTGTTGTAGGATGGGACACAATCCAAACTGTGGTGATGAAATTAAGTTAGAAATAAGAATAGATGGCGATACAATACAAGATTTATCTTTTACAGGACATGGATGTGCAATTTCTCAAGCTTCTACGTCTATAATGATAGATACGTTGCGTGGAAAAAAGATATCGGAGGCAAAAGATATTGTTAAAACATTTATTGAGATGATAAAACGAGAAACAACAGATGAAAATGAATTAAGAAAATTAGAGGATGCGATTGCTTTTAAGAATATATCAAACATGCCTGCAAGAGTTAAATGTGCACTTTTAGCTTGGCATACGATTGAGGAAATGCTTCCCGGAAATGAGGAAAACACTGATGGAAAATAAAAGAGTAATGATCGGAATGAGTGGAGGAGTTGATAGTTCTGTTGCGGCATTCTTACTAAAAAATGAAGGTTATGAAGTGGTTGGAGCAACTTTGGAGTTATTTGCTGGAAGTAGCTGTTGCAATATTGATACATACATAGATGCAAAAAACGTATGCAATCAACTTGGTATACCTCATTTTACTTTTAATTACAAAGACGAATTTAGAGAACATGTAATTAATGATTTTATATCTTGCTACGCAAATTGCAAAACTCCTAATCCTTGTATAGAATGTAACAAGTACATGAAGTTTGGCTTTATGTACGAGAAAGCAAAAGAATTAGGTTGCAATTATATTGCAACAGGTCATTATGCAAAAACTGAATATAGTGAGAAATATGGCAGATGGGTATTGAAAAAATCTAAATCGTTAAAAAAAGACCAGAGTTATGTTTTGTGGAATATACCAAAAGAATTGATTGAACATATATTATTTCCGTTAGCTGATTACGAAGAAAAAGAAGAAATAAGAAAGATTGCTCGTGACAATAATTTAAAGGTGGCCAATAAACCAGATAGTGAAGATATTTGTTTTGTTCCTGATGGTAATTATAAAAAGTTTTTAGAAAACAACTCTGATATAAAACCAAAAGAAGGTAACATCGTAGATACAAAAGGAAAGATACTTGGAAAGCATACAGGGCTATATAATTACACAATTGGACAAAGAAAAGGACTTGGAATTTCAAATCCGGTTCCACTTTTTGTAGTTGGATTTAACAGTGGAAAAAATGAAGTTATAGTTGGAGAAGAAAAAGAATTATACAAGAGTGAAATTGAAGTTGATGAGATTAACTTGATTTTGGTTGATGAAATTAAAGACTGGATGGATGTTGAGGTTAAGACGAGATATTCATCAAAAGTTGCGAAGGCAAAAATAAAACAAGAAGATAATAAAATAAAAGTTAAGTTTGAAGAACCACAAAGGGCAGTAACCCCAGGACAATCGGCAGTGTTTTATATTGACGATATAGTACTTGGCGGAGGAAAAATACAATAGAAAAAGGAGAATGAAAATGAAAAAATCAACCACAGCTGAAAAGGTAGTATTAATTGTTTTAATCTTAGGAGTGATTGCATATTTGGTATATCATTACTTTGTAGAGCAAAGAGATTTTACTTTTGGAATGTCACCAGCAATAACTGTTGAAGGAACAAATATTGTTGTTGGAAATACTCATGTTAAGGAATTAGTAAAAGAAGGTGCTTCAATAGGATACACAATCGAAGAAATGCCTGGATTTTACATTGTAAGTAAACTAGACGAAGAAGTTGAAGCTAACACAAATATTACAAACATATTAATCGAAAGTGGAGATAAGTCAATCGCTAACGCATATATTACAAATGCGTCAAATAAAACATGCAATATACAAGATACAACAATACCATATGTTAAAGTTAATTTAGAGGGAGATTATATCAAAGCAACATATAATGGAAAAGTATTGAACGATATGAAATACGATGCATCTGATGACTTTTTTAAAGGATTTGAAGAGTATCAAGATGGTAGTATCATGAAAAAGATAAAAACTCTAGGAAAAAGATATGTTGTTGTGATGGATTATGATAAAGAATCAAAAGATCTTAATTCTGTAACAATTTCATTGTATGAACAATTTACACAAAATATATAAAGTATCTTGCAGTGTGATTCATGTAAAGACTTTATCTCTTAAAAATAAAAAGCATCTCATTGAAATAGTCATATTTTTTAGTTATTATATGACACTTTGATAAATGAGATGCTTTTTGTATGATAGAGGACTTTCTAATCTTTTTCAAAGATTAATAATGTTTTTTCATGTGCTTCATTTTTTATTTGCTCTGGATTAGCTATAATGCTAATAATTTTTTCTTTGCTATCTAAACATTCTTCACAACCATCTGAATAAGCCAAGATATATTTTACATTAGTTAGTGGAACTTTTGAAATTTTAACAAAAGGTAAGGCCGTTTCTTCACCAGTTAATACTCCGAAAGAGTATTCTCCATTTTCAAATCTTTGAACATTGTTTCTTATGTTTTTTCTAGAGTATTCTCTGTATTTTGGGTTTTCCCATTTCCATTCATCTTTATATAAATCTATAAATTCTTTTGGCTCTTCATATGGCAAAAGATTATGATTTAAATTTTCTGTATCAAATGTTGTATTAAAGTTGTCGTCTAGTAATTTTATTCTGCAATCTCCAATTGAAAAACAATACAAATAATCATCAGTAATTATTCCTCCAACTGCAACACATCCATATAAATCTTCTTTTACATAGTCTATATTAGTTCTACTTTTATTAATTTCACCAATATCACTATTGATTTTTTTTAGAACTTCCAAAACAGAATCTTCAGAAACTTTATCTATAGAAGATGCATATTTTATAAAGCTTGTTGCACATATTGTAGATGCTAGCGTAGCTCCACTAGGATTTGGGTATTTTTCTATTACAGCTTGGGCTTCTTCTTTTGTTGATGGATATTTTAATGATGTGCCATCTATTAAATCCCTTGTTACACCATCTGCTACACAAAATAGGTTTCTTGTTATTGCATAATAGTCTTCTGTTACGGCTTTTATATTATTTTCTCTCATGACAGCGAAATCGTAAGTGCTTGCAAATTTTAAATTATACATATTAAATTAAACCTCCTTGTTTCAGACATTATATCATAAATGTTTAGTATATACAAAAAAGAAATATTGGTTACATAATGCTTAAAACTCCTTTTTCTTTTTCAAAAATCTTGCATTTTCTATATGTTTTTATTTCTTTTTATGATATAATTCGTCAGAGGAGGTAGAATATGCCAAGATATGAATTACTTGATGAAATAGAGAAATACGGAAGAGACAATAAAATTCCAATATTATTAGATGATTCTCTAGAATTTATTTCAAACATTTTAAAAGATGTTAAGCCATATAGAGTGCTTGAAATAGGTACTGCAATAGGATTTTCGTCTATATGCTTTTCAAAATATTTGGCTGAAGGTGGAAGAATTGATACAATTGAAATTGAAAGCTTAAGAGTTGAACAAGCATTAGAAAATATTAAAAGAGTTGGCGTTGAAGACAAAATTAGAGTAATTGAAGGAGATGCTCTTGACATTTTGCCATACCTTAACGAAAAGTATGATGTTGTTTTTATAGATGCATCAAAGGGTAAATATATAGAGTTCTTTGAACATGCTTTGAGACTTTGCAAGGTTGGAGGCTACATTCTTGCTGATAACGTGCTTTATAAAGGTATGGTTATGAGTGACTATAACAAACATAAACAAAGAACAGCAGTCAATAAACTTAGAAATTTTATAGATATAGTTATGGAAAATAAGAATCTTGATTCATCTCTACATGATATTGGAGATGGATTAATGGTTTGTAAAGTTATAAAAAATTAGGAGGAGATACAATGAAAAAACCAGAGTTGCTTGCACCAGCTGGAACTTTTGAAAAGGCAAAGATAGCGTTTTTGTATGGTGCTGATGCTGTATATGCAGGTACTACAAAGCTTTCTCTTAGAACAAGAACATCAATGCAATTTGATGATCTTGTAAATACTGTAAAGTTAGCACATTCACTTAACAAAAAGGTATATGTGGCAATGAATATATATGCAAGAGATAGTGAATATGAACTTATAAAACAAGAAGCTAAATATTTAGATGAAATAGGCGTTGATGGTATAATAATTTCTGATGGTGGTATTGTAGATGTTGTAAAAGAATATGCACCAAACACAGAGATACATATAAGCACTCAAGCTAATGTTACAAGTTTGCATGCTTGTAATTTTTGGTACAAAAATGGTGCAAGAAGAATTATTCTAGCAAGAGAATTAAGCAAAGATGAGATAAAATATATTACAGACAATAAGCCAAACGGTTTAGATATAGAGATGTTTGTGCATGGAGCAATATGTTATAGTTATTCTGGAAGATGCTATATGAGTGACTACATGGCAGGAAGAAGTGCAAACCACGGAGATTGTGCACAACCTTGCAGATGGGCATATAATGTGTATGCTGAAGAAGTTAATAATCCAGGTAAATTAATGCCAATAGAATACGACGAAAAAGGCACTTATATTTTTTCTTCAAAAGATATGTGTTTAGTAAAAGAAATCCCAGAATTGTTTAGTATAAATGTTGATAGTTTGAAAATAGAGGGAAGATTGAAGACTGAATTTTACCTTGCAAATGTTGTTCATGCATATAGACATGCTTTGGATGATTATGAAAAGAATCCTGATAACTGGAATTATGAAAAATATTTTGCTGAACTTGATAAGGCAAGAACAAGAGGTACTACAACGTTTTACTTTAATGATAAAGAAAACAAAGATACTCAAGATTATGAAGGAAAACAATATAACACTAACTATGAATTTGCTGGTATGGTTGTATCTACGGATATTTCTGGAATGTCAACAATCGAGATAAGAAATAAATTATCAGTTGGAGATGAATTAGAAATTATTTTGCCAGATAAATTAGACCCTGCCACAATGACAATTGATAAATTGTATGATGTTGAAACTGGTGAAGAAATTGATACTGTAAATCCAGGTGTTAAAGAACAAAAAGTTAAATTTAAAATACCTGTTGAAGTAAAGACGGGATATGTTATTAGAAGAAGAAAGTAAGGAGAAAATAAGATGGAAATAGGAATTGTTGGTTTACCAAACGTAGGAAAAAGTACTCTTTTTAATGCTATCACAAAGGCTGGTGCAGAGTGTGCGAATTATCCATTTTGTACTATTGAACCTAATGTGGGTATAGTACCAGTACCAGATGAAAGATTAGATAATCTAGCTAAATTATATAATCCTGAAAAAGTTACACATGCTGTTGTAAAATTTGTTGACATAGCAGGATTAGTAAAAGGCGCATCAAAAGGTGAAGGTTTAGGAAATAAATTTTTGTCACATATTAGAGAAACTGATGCAATAGTTCAAGTTGTTAGATGTTTTGAAGATGATAACATTACTCATGTCGATGGAACTATTGACCCAGTTCGTGATATTGAAACAATAAATATGGAACTTATTTTTGCTGACTTAGAAACTCTTGAGAAACGTATGGATAGAGCTGTTAAAATGGCAAGAGCAGATAAAAAACATCAAATAGAAGTTAATGCTTTAACCAGAATAAAAGAGGCTTTAGAAGCGGGAAAGCTTGCTAGTTCAGTTACTCTTAATGATGAAGAAAAAGAACAATTAGCTGACTTGTATTTGCTTACTTCTAAACCAATGATGTATGTTGGAAATTTATCAGAAGAGCAATTGAAAAATGTAAATAATGATAAACACTTTTTAGCTTTAAAAGAATATGCCATAAAAAATAATAGTGAAGCTATTCCTCTTTGTGTAAAAGTAGAAGAAGAACTTGCAACACTTGAAGATGATGAGAGAAAAGAAATGCTTGAGCTTATGGGAATCGAAGAAGCAGGATTAGATAAGCTAATAAAGGCAAGCTACAAGCTTTTGGGCTTAATGTCTTTCTTAACTGCTGGCGAGCCAGAAGTTAGAGCTTGGACCATAAAGATTGGAACAAAGGCTCCTGCTGCAGCAGGAAAGATTCATTCGGACATTGAAAGAGGCTTTATTAAAGCAGAAGTCATTAGTTATGATGATTTGATGAGTTGTGGTTCTTTAACAAAGGCAAGAGAAAAGGGACTAATGAGAATAGAGGGAAAAGACTATATAATGCAAGATGGTGATGTTGTATTATTTAGATTTAATGTTTAGTTTTAAATTTGATATTAATTAATAAAAAATGATTTGGAGGAACAAATGAAGAAGTTTTTTTGTACGTTATTATTTGTTATAATGCTTAATGCAGTCGTGTTTGCTGGTAATGAATTGCCAGAATACATAAGAGTTCAATTAAAAGATGGCTCTATTATCGAGGTTGAATTAGAAACATATTTGTATAGCGTTGTTCAAAGTGAAATGGGAATTAATTATAAAGCTAGTGGAATGAGTGAAAGCAAGCCAGTACCAACAGAAGCACTTAAGGCTCAAGCAGTAGCTTCAAGAAGTTATGCGGTTTCTAAAGTTAATAGCTTGGGAGAAGATGCAGAATATCACGTTAAGTCGACAACATCAAGTCAAGTTTATAATGAAAATGCAAATATAAATAAAAACGTAAAAAAGGCAGTTGATGAAACAGCAGGACAAGTTATAACTTATGATGATGAAATTGTATGTGCTTATTTCTTTTCAACAAGTGGAGGACGTACAGAAGCACCAGAAAACGTTTGGTATTCATCAGTACCGTATTTAAAGGCGGTTGACGATGAATATGAAATTGAAGTTGATAATTCTACTACATGGAAAGCAACATATACAATGTCTGAAATTTCTTCAAAAGTTGGAGGTATAGGAACAATAAAGGACATTGAGATACTTGAACGTTCTGAAAATGACAGAGTTACAAAATTAAAGATAACTGGAAATAAAGGATATAAAATATTAGAGAAAAATAATATTAGATTAATATTAGGATCAACTAGAATAAGAAGTCAATGGTTTGATGTTGAAATTGACGGAAATGATGTAGTTTTTACGGGACGCGGAAACGGACACGGTATTGGGATGAGTCAAAATGGTGCTATAGGTATGGCTATTAACGGATTTGACTATGAAGAAATATTGAATTGGTATTACACAGATATTGAAATTCTTGGTATTGATTCAAATAATTCTAAAGATGATGATAAATACCCAGAACAACACATTGAAATAGAAGAAGATGAGGTAAAAAACAGACCTCTTTTAGAAAAGCTTACTAGCATATGCAGTAAAAATTGGCTTGTTGATAGCATAATGTAGGTGTAATCAGAATAAACAAAAGATATGAGGTGAATGCAAATGCATTTGGGAGTGGATATTGGTGGAAATCATGTTGGAATTGCAATAGTTGATGATAATGGAAAGATTCTTCAAAAGCATATATGTGATTATAAAAATGAAAATGTTGCTGTTGAAGATATATTTAACCCAATAAATGAATTCATTTCAAATAGTAAAAAACATAGTTTTAATACAATAGGAATTGGAATTCCTGGCATATCATTCGGCACATATATAAACTATACATGTAATTTGCCGTTAGATGAAATTGATGTTAGAGACTATATAAATACAAATTTACCAATTTATTTATCTAATGATGCTAACTGTGCTGCCATTGCAGAATATGAGATTGTAGATAAGAAATTTTATTCTAATTATGCGTTTGTTACTGTTGGAACTGGAATTGGTTCTGGAATAATACTAAACGGAGAATTATTCAATGGGGCTAGTGGTTCAGCGGGTGAAATAGGACATATGGTTATTGAAAAGGATGGTTTACTTTGCAAATGTGGAAGACGCGGTTGCTTTGAACAATATGCATCTGCTAGTGCACTTAAGCGAATGACTGGATTGGATTCTTTGAAAGAGATTTTTTATTTAAGTGAAAGAAATGAAAATGTTCAAAAAGTTGTTGAAGAATATATGGAGAACTTATCAGAAGGACTAGCAAATTTTATGAATTTATTTGACTTTGAGATGTTAGTAATAGGTGGTAGCTTAGCAAGTTATTCAGAAAAATTTATGCATAAACTCAAATCAAAAATAATATCAAAATTGTATAACAAATGTACATGTGAATTAAATATTAAACCAGCTACTTTGGGAAATGATGCTGGTTTGATAGGAGCATCTTTGTTGTATAAATATGAATAAAATCTCTAAAGAAAGGAGAATGTATGATTTTTAGTATGAATTGAGAATATTATAAAAATCATACTGTAAGCTTATGAGTGATATTTTTGAAGAACTTAAATTAATAACAAAAGAAGAGAATATTTTTCAAAATGAACCAATGAAGAAGCATACTACTTTTAGAACTGGTGGACCTGCGGACTTTTTAGTAACACCAACATCAGAGAAAGAAATGGTTGAATGTTTAAAACTGGATGTTAAAAAAACTATTATAGGAAATGGGAGTAATTTGCTTGTTAAAGATGGTGGTATAAGAGGCTTAGTTATTCAAACAACAAAGTTAAATAACATTACTGTTGATAAGGATGAAATAAAAGCAGAAAGTGGAGCACTTCTTTCACGAATTGCAAATATTGCAAAAGATAATTCACTTACAGGATTTGAGTTTGCATGTGGAATACCTGGTACAATTGGTGGTGCAGTTGCAATGAATGCTGGAGCTTATGGCGGGGAGATGAAAGATGTTATTTTAAGAACTCGTTATGCAGATGAAAATGGAAATGTATTTGAAATAACAAACCATGAGTTCGATTATAGAAAGAGCTTTTTTACGGGTAAGAATCTTATTATTCTAGCATCTGAAATAGGATTACAGAATGGCGATAAAGAAGAAATTGAAAATAAAATGAAAGAGTATATGACAGCAAGAAACAGCAAACAGCCTGTAAATATGCCAAGTGCAGGTAGCACTTTTAAGAGACCTGCTGGATTTTTTGCTGGAAAACTTATTGAGGACTCTGGTCTTAAAGGATATACTATTGGCGGTGCAAGTGTTTCAACATTGCATGCTGGATTTATAGTTAATAATGGTGATGCTACTTCAAAAGATATTTTAGATTTAATTTCTTATGTTCAAGATAAAGTGTATGAAAATTACAGTGTTAAGTTAGAGACAGAAGTTAAAATAATAGGCGAAGATTAAGGGTGGATGAGATGAATAATTTACTAGAATGGTTTAGTTCAGGGTTAAAGTTAAAACGTTGGTTTTTCTTGATGCTTGTTGGTGTTGTGCTAATGAGCATGGGGATAGCAAAATTTACATCAAGTGATGAACTTGAAATATTGCAACTTGTAGTTTATGGAATACTTTTTGTTGTGGGTTTTGCATCTGTTATTATGAGCTATGTGATGTCACAAAGAAGAATATTACAAGCTATTGCAGAGGCTAATGCTAATCCAAATGGCAGGGATGTTAATCTAAAGAGATTACTATTTGACAAAAAGATGTTAGATAAAAATTCTAAAATAGTTGTAATTGGTGATGGTGATGGACTTTCAGCATTACTAAAAGGTTTGAAGATATTTTCAAATAATATAACAGCTATTGTCAATGTAGTTGGTAGCAAAAAAGATAGTAGCTTCACTTTGCAAATTGAGGATGTAAAAAAGGCTATGATTGCTCTTGCAAATAAAGAAGAAGTACTTGATGATTTCTTTAACACAAGAGTGATGGATGGTAATTGGGCTGGAAGAAAACAAGGTGACATTTTCTTTGAATTGCTAGGTAGAACTTGTGATGGAAATTTGTCTAAAACAATTGAATATATGTCTAAAATTTTAGCCATGAGAGGTTTAATATTGCCTGCAACTTTAGATAATGTAACAGTTGGGGCTGTTATGGATGATGGAACAAGGTGCATTGGAAGAAATGAAGTAAATGAATGCGTTGAAAATAAAGGGGTAAAAATTGAAAGAGTATTTTTGACTCCTGAAAGATGTGTTCCTGCAGAAGAAGTTATTAGAAGCATCAAAGAAGCAGACGTAATAATAATTGGACCAGGAAGTTTATATACTGGTATTATTCCAACACTTTTGATAAAGGAAGTTTCAGATGCTATAAGAAAGAGCAAGGCTTGCAGAATTTTTGTTTCAAATATAATGACTGAGAAGAATCAAACTGATAACTTTTCTTTGTCAGATTATATAAATGTTATACATGAGCATGCAGGCAAAGGCTTATTTGATTATTGTATTTTCTCTGATAGTGATGTAATGCCTGAGTATATAAGAAGAGCAAATAAAGACGGTTGCGATTTAGTTGAACTAGACAAAAACAATGTTAAAGATATAAAACTAGTTGTTGATGATTTAACAATTGTTGATGAAAAAGGAAATATCAGACATAATCCTATTAAACTTGCACAAAATATTTTTAAGATTGTTTGTGACAATATGGATTTGGAAAATAGTGACAAGGCAATTGAATATTACACAACAAGATCTAAATTAAAAAAGATAACAAATAAAAACAAAAAGAAAAACATATTGTTTAGAGATGTTAAGATTGTAAGTGGTACGAAAAGAAAATATAAATAGGGAGAAAAATATTATGAGAATTACTAAAGAAGAATTGAACGATTTTGAAAATTCTAAAAGGTTCGAATGGCTCATTACTAATGGAATAGGCGGTTACGCAGCCAGCACAGTATTAGGACTTAATACTAGAAAGTATCATGGACTGCTGGTTGCGGCACTTGGCACTACTGGTGATAGATGCTTGGTACTTTCAAAATTAAATGAAAGTGTTGAACTCAATGGAAAAACGTACACGTTATCTACAAATCAATGTAACAATTTTATTGAACAAGGATATACAAGACAGGAAGCATTCGAACGTGATTTTTTGCCAGAATTTGAGTATAAATTAGATGATATATCGATTAGTAAAACAATTGCTATGAAATATGGCGAAAATAAAATTGGGGTTGTGTATAAAATAAAGTCTGGAAAAAGTGGCTTTAGATTTGTAATACAACCAATTGTAAATTTTAGGAATTTTCATGAAGTAAGAAATTGCTATTCTATGGACTATTCAGTTAATGAAAATGCTGTTAATGTTGAACTTAGTTCTAAAGGTACAAGGCTTCATATGATAATGTCTGATGGATTTTTTGAAAGATATGATAGAACATTTTATAGAAATATGTTTTATAAAGTAGAAGAAGAAAGAGGACTAGAAGCATATGAGGACCACTTTATGCCAGGAGCATATATTATTGATATTCCACGAAATGAAGAAAAAACTATAGAGTTTATTGCAGATGTAAATGATGAAAAGCATTTTTTGGAAAAAGCAAATGCTTGTGAAATAGTTAGAGGTGAAATTGTAAGGCTTGAAAAACTTTGCAGAATTGCAAATGCAAAAACAGATGTTGCAAGAGAACTTACGATAGCAGCTGACAATTTTGTTGTTAAACGTGGAAATCGAAAGACTATAATAGCTGGTTATCCTTGGTTTGGTGATTGGGGTAGAGATACTTTTATTGCCTTTGAAGGAATGCTTTTGAAGACTAATAGATATAAGGATGCTAAAGAGATTCTTTTTAGTTTCGTACCTTATTTGAAAAATGGACTTATACCAAATTTAATAGATGAAAATGGCGGAAGTGCATATAATACGGTGGATGCTTCTCTTTGGTATATTGATGCAATTTATAAATATTACAAGTATACAAGTGATTTAGATACAATAGACAAACTTTATGGTACAGTTGAAACTATAATAAATGCATATAAAAACGGCACTGATTTTGAAATAAAGATGGATGAACAAGATGGTCTTATTACTGCTGGAAACAAAAATACACAACTTACATGGATGGATGCAAAAGTAGGAGATGTTATTCCAACACCACGTTATGGAAAAGCTGTAGAAGTAAATGCTTTATGGTATAATGCTTTAAAAATCTTTGAGGAGTTTTCTAGAGATTTAGAAAAAGACTATGATAGGACACTAAGTGAAAAGGTTAAAGAATCTTACAAAAAGTTTTATAACACAAAGGGGTTATTTGATGTTATTGAACCAGATAGTAAGCAAATTAGACCAAATCAAATAATATCAATAGGATTAGATTACTGCCCTGTAGAACCTGAAAAAGCTAAAGATGTAATAGATGTGGTGGAGGATTACTTGTATACAGACAAAGGGTTAAAAACATTATCAAATGAAGATCCTGAATATCAACCATATTATGAAGGCGGAGTATACAGTAGAGATATGAGCTATCATCAAGGCACGGTTTGGCCATGGCTTTTACAATTTTATTTTACTGCATCAAAAAGGTATAAAGGTGTGTATAGAAAACTTGAAAATGTTCAAGAAATGCTTAGAGATGATTGCATTGGAAGTATTGCAGAAATATATGATGCCGAAGAACCAAGAAAACCAAAAGGTGCATTTGCTCAAGCTTGGAGTGTTGCTATGGCAAACTTAAATTCATAAATGTAAAACAAGAGGTGAAATATGAGAATAATAGGAATTGACCCAGGATATGCAATCACAGGATTCGCAGTTGTAGATTACAATGGTAATCATTTTGAACTTATAAAAAGTGGTGCTATAGAAACAAAAGCTGGAGTACCATTACCAGTACGTCTTACCAAAATATATGATGACATGCAATTGTTAGTTAATGAATATAAACCGGACGCGATATCAATAGAGGAATTGTTTTTTAATAGAAATACTACTACCGCAATTGGTGTTGCACAAGGTAGAGGAGCGGTGCTAATTATTGCAGCAAAAAATAATATTCCTATTTATGAATATACACCACTTCAAGTAAAACAAGGTGTGGTCGGTTATGGAAGAGCGGATAAAAAGCAAGTACAAATGATGGTAAAAACTATATTAAATTTAGAAACTGTTCCTAAATTAGATGATACAACAGATGCTATAGCAATAGCAATATGTCATGCACATAGTTATCGATTTGCGAAAGAAATTAGTTAAATGAAAGTTGGATGTGTTATGAGTTCAAATCTATATTTAATTACTGGGGATGAGGCGCTTGAAAAACAAGAATGTCTTGAAAAAATAAAAAATGAATTTGAAACAAATTTAGTAAAAGGTATTAATTTTATAATTTTAGAGAAAGACAATATAAATAATTTAGAAAACGAGATTAATACATATCCATTTGGTTTTGACAAAAAACTAATAATAGTTAAGATTGATAAAAAAGAAAAAAGTGATAACGATCAAACGGAAGAAAAAAATGATTGGCTTTCTGATAGTTTAGAAAATTTACTTACAAATTTAACGGATGTTTGTGTAATATTTTTGGGGGATTTTCAAAAAAGAAGCAGAATATATAAGTTGGTGGACAAGTATGGAAAATGCTTTGTATTTGAGAAAAAGAAAGAGTATGAGCTTTTAACTTGGTGCACTAAAATATTTAAAGACAGCAATGTTCAAATATCAAATGCTGATATAAATTATTTAATTAATTTGGTTGGAAATGATAAATTAATATTAAAAAATGAAATTGATAAATTGATAAGCTATTCACTAGAAATCAAAGTAGTTACCAAAGATATAATAGATTTATTATGTATAAAAACATCTGATGTAATTATATTCGACTTGACGGATAATTTAGGTAGCAAAAATAAAAAAGCTGCATTGAAATGTTTGAATGACTTACTGGAGAATAAAGAACCAATTCAAAAGATTGTAATAATGATAGCAAAACATTTTAAATCTTTATTAGTTGCAAAAATGGCTTCTATTGAAAACAGAAATGTGATGGACGAGCTTGCAACTAAATCAACGTATGCTGCTAATAAATATTTGGCTCAATCAAAGAGTTTCAAGGTGGATGAGTTATCAAAAATTATGAGGGAACTTGCAAAGTTAGATTTAGATTCAAAAACAGGAATGATTGATTTGAAAATCGGGCTTGAAAAAGTCATATGTGAATAACGAGAAGAATAAAAATCTTCGATTTTCATTCTTTCGACCCTCGAGAGTTTTCAACTGAAAGAAAATTTCTCGCATAAATTGAAGTTTTTTTATACAATAGGAAAGAAAATTAATACATAAAAAGCTGCGAATTTGTTACTTTCCTATTGTATAAAATAATAAGGCTAAATGATTTTAGTCTTATTTGCAATATAAAAGTTTTAATTAATCTGTCTAGGACTTAGTTTTGGAGTGCTGTGTTAATACCATCTGCAACAAGCCTTGAAAGATTTGAGATTATATCGTCTATATCATTTGGTGTAACCATGAAATCAAAGTCCTTATTTTCTAATATATCTTGCATATAATTTTTATTTTCTAAAGGAGATTTTACATCTTCAAATTTATCTGCAACATATTCAATAGCTTCATTTACAATAGTAGGCACTCCAACAACTGTTGGAACACCAATCGCAATTACTGGAACACCAAGTGATTCGCTAGTTATTGAAAATCTGTTATTTTTAACTCCAGAACCAGGAGTTATACCTGTATTACTTATTTGAATAGTTCTACTAATTCTGTTCATATCTTTTGCTGCAAGTGCATCAACAACAACAACTAAATTAGGCTGTATTTTTTCTACTATTCCTTTTACTATTTCACCTGTTTCTATTCCAGTTGTTCCAAGTACTCCAGGAACTATCGCACTAACGGCTCTTGTGTTTTCATTTACTAATTCTGGAGCATATTCTATAAGATGCCTTGTGATGCTTAAATTATCAACAACTTTTGGACCAAGTGCATCGGGTGTAACATCACTATTTCCTAAGCCTACGACGAGTACTGTATCTTTTTTTACCATATGTGAGATGTCTTTAATAACATAAGCCATTTTATCAATTATTTTATTATCAATGTTTTCTACCTCATCATTCATATATTTTGATTCTATTGTAATATAGTCACCAATTGGTTTTCCAAGTGCTGAAGCTCCTTCTTCTGAAAGTATTTTTACATGTGTGAATAAAAAGTCTTTATCAGAATCATCTATTTTTGTTTCTACACCTGGAACTTCATCTTCTAAATTTTGGGCTTTTTTATAGATTTCTCTCGTTTCTAGTGCCAAATCTGTTCTTATTTCAATATTCAATTTAAATCACCTCGAAAGTATTTTTGACTAAAATCATATATTGTATTCAATGTTTCAAAAATATGTAAATTCATCAGAAATACGCAATTTATAGATAATATTTTAAGTTTTTTGTTGATAGTTTTGGGTGTTTAAGGTACAATTATACTAAGAGTATGAAAGGGGCGACGCCTTATGAGTTTCTTAGATAAAGTTCAAGCTGTTGGAAACGGTGTAAAAAAAGTTTTTAATGGAATAAGAAAAACTATAAAGAAAATTGCTAATTTTACCAAGTTTATGTTGACGGCCGTTGGACAAGTCGTGGCTATATTGGTAGGAATAGTTATAATTATTGTACTTGTTATGGTTGGAATTAGAACAGTTCATCACAAGTTAGCTAAGTGGTTTAATGCTGATTATGGTGGCATTGCAGCTGAAGGTGACTATGATGTTTTGGTTGGAAGTCTTTCTAGTGCAGGGTATGATTCTTTTATAACAGAACAAAATTGGCAAGATTTTAACGCATATGAATATTCTGTTCTTATAGATGTTGCTGAATATTTGTATCAAGGACAGAAGGAGTATCTAGCTGGTAATGCAGATTCTTATGACGTAATTGATGCAAGAACGACACCTGCAGCAAGTGGAAAAGGAGCTACCAAAGCGGCATCTCCAAAATATTTACCATACTTACCAGTATCGGTTGAATATGATATAACGAAACTTACTTATGAAAATTGGGTAAAGAACGTATTGGAAGGTCAAGTTTCTGCTAGATTTGGTCTTAGTAATCCTGGTGATATTGGCTTGGATGGCACAGGATATACTGCCAATGGTGGTGATTTAAATTGTGTTCCACCTGTAATAACTTATGAGTATAGAGCAAATCCATACCAAGATGGTGCGGGCTCATTAGTTCCATACATAACTGTATTGAGAGAGCAATTTAAATATAGATATTATACAGTTGGTGCTGCTGGCGATGCTCAACAAGTTGGTGCTGGCGGTAGCGCAACAAATGGTAAAAGGAGTAATTATGAAGGCTCTGGTAAATATGCTACAAACGAGGGAAACAGTGGGGTAAATATCACTGCTGAAAATATTGGTGATATAAATCTTATGGAATACAACTCACTATTAAATATTTATAACAATTATCTTCCTAAGAATACTAATGTATCAAATGATGTTATGAGGGTTCAATTAGATAATGCGGGTAATGCTATACCTTTCTCAGAACAACTTGTTAATTATAGTGATTCTGCTAACTGGCCAGTTGCGGATGATAAGTTTGAACAGCAGTTGTATTATACTGATAGTTATGGTAGCACGGCTTATAAGTTTCCTTTACAACAACTGATTGATAGGTATTTGCCAAAAGCTAGTATGCTAACAGCATGGTATACGATAAAAGATGGAAACAGTGATGAAACATCTCAAAACTATGCTTTTGCTGTAAAAGAGATGATGAAAGATATTAAAAAGATATATAACTATTATTGCTTAGACAAAGAGTCAATGGCAAGTGAAACTGTTTCTTCAGTACAATATGATGAAGATGGCAAAATTATAAGAGATGACGACAATAAAGCAATAATGGAAGATGTAGATAAAAAATATGCTTCAACAAATGAAGAAACTTTTATTAAATTTGGACAGGCAGGTTTACAAGCCAACAGATTCAGCGTCTTTGAATTGTACAGTGCAAATGGTTTAACTTCAAAGGGAGAATCTGTTCCTCAATGTACTAATCCAAATGTAACTTTAACAGACGTTGAAGAGGTAGTTCCAGTAGTAAATGATTTATTGTCTGATAATGCTGAATTTTTACAAAAATTTAAACTAAAAGTAGTATTTGATTATGAGTTCTCGTATGACTATAATACAACAATTACTGTTCCACCAAGTGATGATGATCAAGATAATGATGGAAAGTCTTTTAAATTGTTCGTTTCAACTGAAGACTCAGACAAGGTAGAAGTAGTAAAGAATAAGTTGTATATTAAAGAAACTTATAAAGGAATTAGAAAAGGTAAGTTTTATGACATTGTAAATGCTTCTGTTAAAAGTAGTGGAATTCAATATGAACTAACAAAATCAAAAACTGGGGGAAGCATTACTGTTACAAATACAGAGACAGGAAGTGGAATATCAGATTTTGAAGTAGAATATAAACCAAGTGACGTTAAAGAAACAGGAAGCAGAGAAACAATATCAGACTACTTATTCTACGAGGCAATAAAAACAGCAGAGGGTTCATTGCAAGAAAATGAAACTGTAAAAAATGCTCAGAAATACGCTATGGAAAAGCATGAAAAACAACTTGTAAATTATGAATATCTTTTCCCTAAGCCAGGTACTGTTGAATATGATCCAAAAACAGGAGAAGTAAAATGTAAGCCAGTTGATTTCTTTGAAGGATATCACCAAAAGTTCCCATTTTATAATTTCTCTGTAGCTGGTGAGGATGAAGCTAATAAAGGAACAATACGAAATGCATTAAGTGATGAGATTGAAAGTGCATCTAAAGCGTTGACATCTATAGAGGAATTCCAAGAGTTATTAAGAGAAGCAGCTACAGCAAGCCCAAATGCACCTAACCAATCTAATTTGGTTTCATCATCTAGAGATGTTGTTCCTGGAAGTTTTTCAGTTAGTATAAGTAATATAAGAATAGTTGGATACTCTGATGATGGAAAACCTGAATACAAAAAAGCAAAAGATATGGAAGAACGTGCTGTTTTTGATATAACGGAAGAAACAATAACATTAACTATGAATGTACCTCAAAAGAGAATGTCAGTAATGCTTGTTACAAATGTTGATACATGGGCAAAACATGTAACATATACAAATAAGATTGTACAAAATCCTTTTGTACCTGATAATTATAGATTTGTTATGCCACACTCATATTTTAGTTTTGGTGTTAAGATATTCCACATCACAGAAAATGCAAAGTATAGGTATGATTTGTATAGCAAGTATTTTTCAAAGGTTGGCAACTCTGAGCCTGCAATAAAAGAGGCTGATATAATGACAATGCTTATGAGTTGGGAAAAATATGCAGAAGGAAACGAAACAGCATATGCATTTATGCGTGACTTGTATAAACTTGTAATGTGTATAAGAAAGAATGGAAGGATACTTGATACAGCATATAGTTATTTGTATTTATCTGATTCTATATGGGATTTTGATGAGGGTATAACTCAAATGAAATTCTGGACTGAACGACTTGCGGCAGAACCTAGCGAAGATTCACTTTCACAAGAAGAACAGAAAAGGATGAAGGTTAAGAAAGATGAAATATACTGGCAAGTTGTTGATTATGAACACTATGATGAGTGTAAAAATCCTGATGGAACGACAAAAGTTTATGCGTTGTTCCCACACGGCAATCCATATGTAAGGTCATACTTTATGATGGAAGCAATAGAAAAAGGTAGATTTAATGATGGTGGATTTAAGAATGGACATGGTGGTGCCGACTGGTCTGCTCGTTCAATAACAAAGAGTATTATGAAACAAGCAGATGGTGTTGCTGCCCAAGTATATGATTATGCACTTCAACAACTTGAGATGCAAAAGCAGATAAATGGCGGAAGAATGAAGACATCAATAATAGACAAAGTGTTTAATACAGGAGATACTGCTGGCGTGGAATACGGAAGTGCAAAGGAAAAATTAGATAGCGAGTTAAAAGATTATTCAATATATTCACCTATTGTTTCAATTGCACCAGGTATAGTAATGAAAGCAGAGTATAATTGTTATGGTGGTTTCTGTGTTACAGTTAGACACACTAGTGGAGATGGTGCCACCCCTGTACAAAGTAGTTATGTTCATATGAAGAGATGGCCAAATGTACAAGCCGGAGATATTATAGGTGCTGGAACTATAGTAGGTTATGAAGGAACAACAGGAAACAGTGGTGGACATCACCTACATATGGGCTGCAAGGTTAATGGAAAGGCAGAAAGCCCTGCAAAATATATGGGACCAATATTTGCACCATTCTATAATAAGGAAAAAGCTTTAGAAGTAAGAGCTGGCATGTCTAATAATCCAAAATATATAATAGCATCAGATTACTATTCTTTAATTAGAACCGTAATATTAGATAAAGTGCTTGAAACTGGTGTGCCATATAAAGAGGACGATGTAATAGAAACGAATGGAGATTTAAAATTCTTGCAATCAGCTTCTTTTGTTACTCAAAGTGGTGAACGTTATGTTGTGGTTGATCGTAAAGAAGCACAGGATGAATCTATTCTACTAAAGAAAGGTAATCAATATATTGTAAAAGAAGGCGCAACAAATCCTAAATATTGGTTGTGCACAATAGAATTCGAAAACAATCAAGGTGGCAATGATGATCCATATATGGATGGATTACTTGAAAACGAATTCTTAAATCTTGGGTCATCAGAGGGTATTAAATTAAAAGTAATTGATGCACGAGAAGTTAAGTTTAATGATATATCAATGGGTACAATTTCAGTAAAAACAACTATGACATCTTCAGAGATGGCACCTGTTATTTGGGGTAACAACGTTCCTATATATCCTCTTATTGAAGATATTAAAGATGCAGTAGACGCATCGTCGTTGAATAACATTAGAAGATATGCACCAGGTGATGAAGCAAATGATGATAATACAAAGAGTACAGTTAAGAAAAAAGATGATGACGTAAGAGCTTCTTCACAATTCTTTAATATGAACAGTGCATTTGCAAGAGAAAGGTTATCACTTCCAGCAGGATTACTACTTAGAATGGCGGATGTTGAAAATCCTTATGTTGTAGCATTTTATGATGGACCTATAGCTACAAGTACACCAGTTGCTAGTTCAAATAAACTTCCTGGCGGTATGGTTTCTGACTTAATACAATTACAAGAATCAATGAAACTTAAAATGCTTATAACGGATGAAGATAATATAACAAGTGGCGAGTTTGACGCTGCGATGGAAACAGCTATAAATAATAAATTATTCCCATATTTAAGAACATTTGAGTATGGACCTGTAGGTACTGGAGTATTAGGTTCTCTTCAAGGGTATGAAAAAGATAATTTCAAAATTAACAATGTTATTTTATATAATAGTGCAGTTACATATGGAACTTATAAAACAGCAATAGAAGTAGGACATAAAGCTGTATATATGGCAGCGGTTGTATCTGGATTAGATCCAACATTCCTTGCAGGTGTAGCAAGTTGTGAATCAGGTTTCTTGCCAAGTAACGAATCAGAAGAGATTCCAGGAAGAAACAGAGGACCAGCAGAAAGAAATGTAATGCAATTTGAATATAAAGGACAATTAAAGAATTTAAGAAGAGCACAAGGACTTCTTCAAGTAATGCCATCTTTGGCAATGGGAATATACCGTTCAAAAGGAATTACTGATACTGAAACTATGATTGCAATGATGAGAACACCATATACTAATGCGTTAACAGGAGCAGAATATATAAGAAGTCATGTAAATAGACTTAATGGAAATCCAGACTTATATGCTGCCGTAAAGAGTGCTGCACAATCACCATCTATAATAGCATTAGCAAAAGATATAGGAGCTTCACCAGAACAAATTGTAATATATGCAGCATCTGCTTATATGTATAACAAAGGACCAAATTCAAAGGCGATAAAAGATAGAAGTTTCTTTAGTCGTATTGCAAGTATAAGTTATACAGAAGGTTCATGGAGTATTAGCAACGCTGGAGCAATGCCTGGTTACACAGGAAAAGTTCTTCAGTACATGCTTAGTCACTCAATAAAGAGAAAATAAAATCTTCCCCCATTTTGGGGGAAGACATCTATATTAATGCGGAGGAATGTATATGAATAAAAAGGTGGTAAGGACTACATTAATTTGTTTAGGCATAATTTTAGGATTAATACTTATTGAAAATGCAATTAGAGGTTCTGTGAAAGTTGCTGAACATGTAAAAAATAATAGTGAAATAAAGAAAGAACAAAAAGAGTACGAAGCTTCAGATGAGTATAAAGAAGACACTTATGTAGAAAAATGCATAAAATCGGCATTTGAATATTTAAAAAATGAAAACTATGAAGCTATTTATGGTATGATTACCCCAGAATATAAAGATTTTAAACAAATAAATGGAATAGAAGAATTAAAGAAACAAATACAAGATTATATAGGCACATTTGACACAGCTTCACTTCTTGATTACAAAACTTTGTATGAAAGATATAGCTGTAAAGTTGCAGTAACAACTAACGGAAAAATGAATGTGAAAAAAGTAATAGTCACTCCGAAGAATGATGGAAATTTTACGATAATATTTGATGATGTTGATATGATTATAAGTGGCGATAAAAGACATAATTATACGGATAAGAAAATTAAGTTTAACATACTTTATGAAGTAAAATATCCAGATTGTAAGATTTATGTTGCAGATGTCACAAATATTAGTGATAAGTTGATTGAGGGCACATTTGAGGACTCTTCAATATATAGAACTGATAAAGTTGGTTATAAGCCTAGCCAAGATTCTTCAATTAATGTAAGTATAGCTCCAAATGAGACGGCAAGAGTAAATTTGATTTTTGAAGATATTAATACTACATCTTATGCCTTAGATTCTTATATGGAAATCTCACTAAAAGGCAAGGATGGAAAAATTATTAGTAAGACGTCAATCTCTATGGATGAGGATTATTATTTATGATAACTATGTAAAATACAGGGGGATGTGCTTATGAAATCGAATAATAAGAAAAAAGTAATTATATTGTTATTTTTCATTTCACTAATTGTAGCTGTTATGCTAATCTTAATAAATAAATATGATGAGTTTGTTGATGAAAAATATGGAATTGAAACAAGAATAGGCGAAAAAAGTATTGGTGGAGATATAGGAGTATATGAATATAAAGTATTAATAGAAAAAACTATAGGACCGTACTTAAAAGCCCTAAAAGATGGAGAATTTGAAACGGCATATAGTTATCATGCACCAGAATATAATCAGTATGTTTCTTATGATGAATTCTTAAATAAAGTGAAAGACAAAAACTACGATTCTTATACTGTTTTAAATGTTGTAAAAATCACACAAAATATGTATGAAATAATATTAAATATGCCAGATGGAAACGAACATGAATTCTTAGTTATTGTATGTGAGGATAAATCAACAATAACACCAGAAAACTTTTTATTATACAGTGACGTAAATGAATCAATAGAAAAGAAAAACGTAAGATACGAATTGAAAGGCTATAAAGTTTTGCTAGACAAATGTATATTTTATATAACGATAGAAAATAAGACAAATGAAGAGATAAATATAAATTCGTCAAAAATGGTTACGACAGTAGGCTCAACTAAGGTAGCAGAAAATGGAAAGTTTGTGATTGCACCAAAATATAAACTAGATTTAGAAATTGAGTTCGACACATCAGTTTCATTTCCGAAAACATTTATGATAGAAAAGAAAGAAAAAAATAAAATCAGAACTTACGAATTTAAGCTATAGTTTGCGAATTGGACAATGTATTACTATAAAGCGAAAATAACTATTGCTTTATTACAAATTATGTTATATAATGTACACGAACCTTGAGTTTGGTATTTAAGCATATCTCCGCTTAATTATCTAATTCACAGGCGATTATTATTAAAGAAGGAGGTAAATAAAAATGGATAAGGCTCAAATAATTAAAGAGTACGCTACTCATGAAGGCGACACAGGTTCACCAGAAGTTCAAATAGCTCTACTTACAAACAGAATAACAGAGCTTACAGAGCATTTAAAAGTTCATAAAAAGGATAATCATTCAAGAAGAGGACTTTTCAAAATGGTTGGACAAAGAAGAGGCTTACTTAAATATCTAGAGAAAACAGATGTTGAAAGATATCGTGCTTTAATTGATAGATTAGGTTTAAGAAAGTAATTATAAGGGAGGTAAACTTAAATAAAGGTTACCTCCCTTAAAAATAATTATACTTTGGGATTTTTTATGATGTAGGTGTAATGTGTGAGGATTATTATTAGTCTTTAGACACTACAGCTACATATAAAACTCCAAAGGAAAAATAATAATATAATAATAAAGAAGCATTAAGCTTCGGAAAAGGAGAAAAAATATGTTTAAAAGTTATTCAATGGAACTTGCAGGAAGAACACTTACATTAGAAACAGGTAAAATGGCTGGTTTAGCTAATGGTAGTGTACTTGTAAGATACGGAGATACTGCTGTTATAGTAAATGTTACAGCATCAAAAAAACCAAGGGAAGGAATTGACTTTTTCCCACTATCAGTAGATTACGAAGAAAGATTATACTCTGTTGGTAAAATACCAGGAAGTTTTCTAAAAAGAGAAGGAAAACCATCTGATAAAGCTATATTAGTTTCTCGTGCTATTGATAGACCAATTAGACCTTTATTTCCAAAAGATTTAAGAAATGATGTATGCGTAAATGCAATGGTACTTTCTGTAGATCCAGATTGTTCACCAGAAGTTGCTGCTCAAATTGGTACATCTGCTGCACTTTCAATTTCTGATATACCATTTAATGGACCAACGGCAGCAGTAAGTGTTGGATATGTAGATGGACAAATTGTTATAAATCCAACATTAGAACAAAGAGCAAAAAATAGACTTAACTTAACAGTTGCAGGAACTAAAGAAAAGGTTTCAATGATTGAAGCTGGAGCTGATGAGATTCCAGAAGATTTGATGCTAGAAGCTATTATAAAAGGACATGAACAAATAAAGAAAATAGCTGAATTTATCGAAGAGATTCAAAAAGAAATAGGAAAACCAAAATTTGAGTATGAATCTTGTGCTGTTCCTGATGATTTATTTAATGAGATTTACAATTTTGCAAGTGTTAAAATGTGTGACGCTGTCAAAGAAAAGGACAAAGATACAAGGGATAATAACGTTGCAGAATTACAAAATGAAATTGAAGAATTTTTGAAAGCAAACCATACAGAGGAAGAATTTGAGGCAATCAAACCATTAATAGGTGAAGCTGTATATAAACTAGAAAAGAAAACGGTTAGACATTTAATTCTTGAAGAAAATGAGAGAGTTGATGGAAGAGCTATTGATGAAATAAGACCATTAAGCTGTGAAATAGACTTACTTCCAAGAGCCCATGGTAGTGCATTATTTACAAGAGGACAAACTCAAGTGCTATCAGTAACAACACTTGGAACAATTGGAGATGAACAAGAGTTAGATGGACTAGATGAAGAAGAATCTAAGAGATATATTCATCATTACAATTTCCCACCATATAGTGTTGGTGAAGCTAGACCATCAAGAGGTCCTGGAAGAAGAGAAATTGGACATGGTGCGCTTGCAGAAAGAGCACTAGCTCCTGTAATTCCTTCAGAGGCAGAGTTTCCTTATACAATAAGAGTTGTTTCAGAAGTTTTATCTTCAAATGGTTCTACATCTCAAGGAAGTATTTGTGGAAGTACATTATCACTTATGGCTGCAGGTGTTCCTATTAAAGAACCAGTAGCAGGTATTTCAACAGGTTTAGTAACTGATGACAATAACAGAGATAGATACATTATGCTTACAGATATTCAAGGAATTGAAGATTTCTTTGGCGACATGGACTTTAAAGTTGCTGGAACAAAAAATGGTATAACAGCTATACAAGTAGATATTAAAATAGATGGATTAACATACGATATAATTAAAGAAGCTTTTGAAAGAACTAGAGTTGCTAGAATGTATATATTAAATGAAGTTATGCTAAAAGCCATTTCAAAACCAAGAACAGAGATTTCAAAATATGCTCCTAAGATTATTACAATGGAAATTGATCCTGAAAAAATTAAAGATGTTATCGGAAGTGGCGGAAAAGTTATTAATAAAATTATTGCAGACACCGGCGTTAAGATAGATATCGAAGATGATGGTAAAGTATTTATCGCTGGCCAAGATTCAGAAATGGCTAATAGAGCAAAAGAAATTATTGAAGCAATTACAATGGATCTTGAAGTTGGAAAAACTTATGTTGGTAAAGTTGTAAGAATTATGAATTTTGGTGCTTTTGTTGAAATTGCACCAGGAAAAGAAGGAATGATTCATATTTCAAAACTTGCTAAAGAAAGAGTTGAAAAAGTAGAAGATGTAGTTAAAGTTGGCGATACTGTTGCTGTTAAAGTTATTGAAATTGACGATCAAGGCAGAGTAAATTTAATGCGTATTGTTTAATAAAAATTAACAATAGGAGTAATTTTGCAAGGCAGGTGCTAAATATATGGAAAATGATATTAGAATTGTTGCTTTTATTGGTCCGAGCGGAACTGGTAAAAGCCATAGAGCACAAATGGTAGCTAAAAGTAAAAATATCAGTTATATAATTGATGATGCAATTTTAATTCATGATAACAGAGTTATTGCTGGTACATCTGCAAAAAGAGCTAGTACAAAAATAGAATCTGTTAAGAGAGCGTTATTTTCATTTGATGGTCAAGCAGAGGAAATGAAAGCTGCTATAAAAGAAAAGAAACCAGATGCTATTTTGATACTAGGAACGTCTGATGATATGGTAGATAAAATTGTGAAAAATCTTGATTTGCCACCTATATCTGAAAGAGTGTATATTCAGGATGTTTCATCACCCCAAGAAATGGAATTGGCTAGAAGCATAAGAATGTCAGAAGGAAAACATGTAATTCCAGTACCAACATTTGAAATAAAAAAAGATTTTTCTGGATATTTACTAGATCCATTACAAATATTCAGATGGAAAGGTAAAGGTACAACGCCTTTTATGACAGAAAAATCAATAATAAGACCAACATTTAGTTATCTAGGCAAATATATAATTTCAGATAATGTACTAAGGTCTATTGTGGAGTATGCTAGCAAAGATATTGAAGGTATATATAAAATTCAAAAAATTAAGATAGAGAATTATCCAGATGGATTGATTGTTTATATTGAAGTTGTTTTAGAATATGGACATAATTTACCAGATGTTATGAAATTACTTAAGGAAAAGGCAAAGAAAGATATTGATAGGCTTACAGCTATGAATGTGTTAGATATTCAAATAACCGCCAAGGGATTGCATATTCCTGGTGAAAATGATAATTAAAAAGTATACTGAAAAAGTGGATTTCAAATTGCTTGAAATTCGCTTTTTTTACATATAATTTACAAATTATTAAAAATGTTTTTACAGGTTCATTATATTATTATACTCGGATTAGTAATTAGATGCTGTGTTTATTAAGGCGTGTTGAAAGATACGATTTTAACTGCTCTATAAATCATATCTTAAAAGCATGACTGTGTCGTGTGTGTGTTGATTCTAATTTCGCACGTTAGATGTAAAAATATGCATATGAGGTAGATACAGTATTAGTTATTATCTTTAAGCATCTTCTTTTGATGGGGGAGATTGCATTTAGAATGCATAGCCTTGGGGTGCATGATGCACCCCATGTGCAAAGCATTTTTGTTACACAATAGGAAAGTAACAAGTTTGATAGTTTTTATGTATTGATTTTTTTCCTATTGTATAACAAAAACTTTAATTTATGCGAGAGATTTCCTTCCTTTCGGTCGAAAACTCTCGAGTGACGAAAGAATGAAAATCTCTAATTTTCATCTTTCTTGTACTATGGAAAAAGATATAGGGATGTGGTTGATATTAAAAAGATATTGGTAGTAGATGATGATAAAAATATATGTGAATTATTGAAGTTATATTTGAAAAAAGAAGGATTTGAAGTGATTTTTGCGTATGATGGTAGTGAGGCTGTCAGTAAAGCGAAGAGTGAAAATCCTAATTTGATAATTTTGGATGTTATGATGCCTATCATAAACGGATGGGAAGCGTGTAAGCTAATTAGACAATTCACAGAAGTACCAATAATAATGCTTACAGCTCTTGATACTACAGAAAATAAAGTACAAGGATTGAATATAGGTGCAGATGATTATATTGTTAAACCTTTTGAGCCTGTTGAGGTAGTTGCAAGAGTGAATGCACTCCTTAGAAGAGCTGAAAAACCAAGTGCCACAGAAAATCAATTAGAGGAATCAGAAATTTCAGTTGATAATATATCAGTTAACATGGAAAAATATGAAGTAAAACTAGATGGAAAATTAGTTACAGATTTAAAACCAAAAGAAATACATCTTTTATATTTCTTTTTATCCCTATCCTGGCACAGAGCTGCCATATTTTTGACCGCCATATAAAGCTCCATGCTGTATTCCATAAGCTTTCTTTCATCCTTTGGAGGCACCTTTGCT
>ENA-ORSL01000816-ORSL01000816.1-human-gut-metagenome-genome-assembly--contig:-NODE-816-length-29389-cov-10.388287_pt1 | contig 29389 bp, 24 predicted proteins | sample MGYA00242190_ERZ509157 | MGnify/ENA primary metagenome ERZ509157 (study PRJEB26280, sample SAMEA2338664) | human gut metagenome | biome: human gut; feature: human-associated habitat; material: faeces...
CCCTATTCCTCATACCTTTTTCTTCAATTGTCCAAGATGTATTGTACTCCTACAAGAAATTTAACAAAAGAATTTAGAAAATCCTTGCAACCACGAATGGCTTTTGTTATAATGTATAAAGTTAATTTGGTGACGGGTGTATTGACCGCTTTGCAGTCGAACGGAGCGCACCATGAAAGAAAGGAAAGAAAACCATGAATTTGAGTGTTTTGACAACGACAGGTGCAGCAGCCGGCGGCAACATGTCCAGCATGCTGATCATGCTCCTTGTTTACGGTGCGATCATCGCGGCTATGTACTTCATCTTCTTCCGCCCGCAGAACAAGAAGAAGAAGAAGGAAGCGGAAATGCGCAAGAACGCACAGGTCGGCGACGAGATCACGACCATCGGCGGCATTTGCGGCAGAATCATCGCTGTAAAGGATGAGACCGACAGCGTTATCATCGAGACCGGCAGCGACCGTGCAAGACTGCGTATCAAGCGTTGGGCGATCGGCAGCGTCGATACCATCCACGAGGAAGACGCGTAAGTTTCACTCTGTTTAAAAGCGAATAGTTTTGAGCCCCTTGGAATAAGTATGAAACAAAACTTATTTCAAGGGGCTTTTTCTATGCTGAATTTTAAGAAGCTGTTTTTGGGTTTCCTGTTTTCTATGCTGTTTTCGGCTGTGCTGACCACGGTTTGTGCCTTTATAATTTTAAAGCTCGGCTTTTTGCCGTCCGAGCCTATACTCGGTACGGCTGCGGCGGTGATCGGCGGCGTTTCCGTTTTTGCTTCCGCTTTCCTTGCGGCGCGCCTCGCGGGGGAAAAAGGCTTGCTGCACGGCCTTGTGCTTGGCACGCTCTATGCAGTTTTCTATGTTGCGATAAGCGTTATGCTGTATGCAAATATGCGGGTTGCGCTTCTTGTTATACGGAGCGTAATATTTGTGGTATGCAGCGTATGCGGTGGAGTAATGGGTGTGAATAGAGATGAAAAAGTCAGATTTTAAGCCATAATTTTGTAGCTGCTAATCAAGAGCATAAGAACGATTTTGCATATTTATTCACAATAACTTGTAGCAAAGCAGAAATGCATATTCATAAGTTTACATAAGATTATAGACATAAATTTGTGCAGATGCAAAAATATTCACGGAAGCTCTTGCAAATTTGGCTAAAAAGTATTATAGTATATAAGACAGAAGTGGGGTGGCGTATCATGAAAAACGGCAAATTGGGCTTTATCGGCATAGGAAACATGGCGTCCGCGATTATTGGCGGTATCTTATCTTCCGGCACTTTTCCGGTCGGGGATATTTATATGTACAATCCGCACGCGGAAAAAATGCAGCGCTTTACAGAATCCGGTTGCGTAGCCTGTACTTCTGCCGAAGAAGTTGCCGAGCTTTGTGATACGGTGTTCCTTTGCGTAAAGCCACAGATTTTCCCGGAGGTGCTGCGCGTTATTGCGCCGACCGTTGCGAAGAAGAATGCAGACGACGTTGTCATCGTTTCAATCGCTGCGGGCGTAACGTTTAAGAATTTACAGGACGCGCTCGGCGCAGACCGCCGCTACGTGCGTGCCATGCCGAACACGCCGCTGCTGCTCGGTGAGGGCGCTACGGCGCTGTGCCGGACAAGCAATGTGCCGGAAGAAGACTTTGCGCGCGTGCGTTCCGCTTTCTCCTGCTGCGGTGTCACGCAGGAGATTGACGAAGCGCAGATGAATGCGGTGATTGCGGTCAGCGGTAGCTCGCCTGCGTATTTGTATCTGCTTGCAAAGCTCACTTGTGATTATGCAGCGCAGCAGGGCATTGACCCGAAGACCGCGCTTACACTGTTTTGCCAGACCATGAAAGGCAGCGCCGATATGCTTTTAAACAGCGGCAAAGACCCACAGGCGCTTATGGATATGGTCACGTCAAAGGGCGGCACGACATTTGCTTTGCTGAATGTCTTGAAAGAACAGGGCTTTAATGAGGTGATGATCAGCTCGTTTGAAGCCTGCACGCACCGCGCCGAAGAACTTTCCATGTGAGTGTGCAAGGCATAACACGGCGACGCTTCACATATAGATTGACCATCTTTTACAGGTGGTGAACGAAAATGGAAGCAAAGCCGAAATATGCAAAACCACGTAGCTTATCTGTTTTAATGGCTTTGCGCATTTTGTTCCTGTTCGGCTTTTTGTTTGGTTGCTTATTTGCACGGATATCGCAAATAGCTATGGCGCCGGTTTCCGGCTCTGTGTGGTTTAGGGGGCCGTTTGAAACGGGAACGGACTTTCCGTTTGTATTTTCCGCATTTTTATTTGATTCGCTTTTTTACGCATTGCCGATTTTTTTATTTGGCATGACGTTTTTAGGTGTGCTTGTGATTCCCGCTGCGATAATTCTGAAGGGCTTCACGCTTGGCACGTCGCTTACGGCACTGATCCGGCTTGAGGGTATCGGATCGTATTTTCGGCGGTGCTTTGATTATCTGCCGATGACAATGCTGTGCATCACGGTGCTTTTGCTGCTTGCGGCGGAAGCGCTTTGCACGGCAAGGCGCAGCTGTCGGGTGTTTTTCGGAAACGGAGAACCGCTTTCCGTAAAAAACTGCACCGTGCGGTTTTTGTTTGCGTTTGCGGCGCTAGTTTTCATTTCGATTTTATACGGTGTATTGCACTTTTTAATTTTGCAAATTTAGATTTTAAAGCAAAGGAGGCCGAAATGAATGAACATGGATGAATACTTCGTGCTGTTTCGCGAGTACATGCTCGTGCAGAAACCGAGTTCCGTAAATACGCGGGATTCTTATCTGCGCGATGTTTCGGCTTTCCTGCGCTACTTGGAGGGTGAAAATATAACATCTCCACTCGAAGTAGAAACGGAGACGGTGGAAGCGTATGTGCAGCATTTGCACAGCTTAAACCGCACAAATTCCACGATCTCCCGCAATATTGCCTCTGTGCGTTGCTTTTATAAGTTTCTCATCCTGCGCGGGGACATGCAGGTGAACCCGGCAAAATCCGTAAAGCTTGAAAAAGAGCCGAAAAAGCTGCCGCAGACGCTGACAAGCGAGGAGATAGACCTGCTGCTTTCCCAGCCGAATGTCACGGAAGCTAAGGGCTGCCGCGATAAAGCGATGCTGGAGCTTCTTTATGCCACCGGTATTCGCGTCAGTGAACTCATCAACCTCAACGTGCAGGATATCAACCTGCGCACGGGAAAGCTGTTCTGCCGCGGCACCAAGGGTGTGCGCACCATTCCGATTTATGCGAAAGCGGTCGTTGCTGTATCCGATTATCTTTACCGCATGCGCGATCTGATCGTGGACCCGGACAACAGCGGAGACGCGCTGTTTGTCAATCTGAACGGCTCGCGTTTGACGCGCCAGGGTTTCTGGAAAATTATCAAGGCGTATACGGCGGAGGCCGGCATTACGAAGGAGATTACGCCGCACACGCTGCGTCATTCGTTTGCCATGCACCTTTTGCAGGGCGGTGCTTCCGTAAAAGACATTCAAACCATGATGGGACATGCAGATATTTCGTCCACACAGGTATATGTTCATTTATTAGACCTTGATAATCACGTGAAAAGCGTGTATAATGAGTGTCATCCTCGTGCAAAAACGAGTTAATCTAATTCTGGAGTTGATTTTGTGGCATTTTTAGGACTTTTCGGTAATTATGATAAGCCGGGTCCGGGCGTTGACAAAGATGAACCGAAAAAGGCAGCGCCGGTACGTTTTTTTGAGATCTTGTGGCGAAAGCTGTCTAAACTGGTGCAGCTGAATCTGACATTTATGATCCCATTTATTGTGGTCATCGCGTTGATGGTGGGCGTATTCCTTTTACCGATTCCGCACTTTCTTTATGCAACGTCGTTCTTCGGTGTGCTTGACCTGTACATTCTGTATGCGGTTACACTGCCGCTCATCCTGCTTTCGCCGTTCACATGCGGCTTAGCGTATGTAACGCGAAACTTCGCAAGGGAAGAGCATGCGTTCGTTTGGTCGGATTTCTGGGACGCTGTGAAAAACAACTGGAAGCCGGCACTTTTGAACGGCGTGATCGTGTATCTCGCATATGTAATCTTGAGCTTCTCAATCTTCTTTTATTCCACACGTGTATCGGACAACTGGATGTTTATGATTCCGCTTGCAGTTTGCTGCATCCTGTCGATTCTAATGCTGTTTGCGCAGTATTACATTCCGGTTATGATCGTCACGTTTGACTTGAAGCTGCGCCACATTTACAGAAACGCATTTATTTTCTCTATTATGGGCCTGTTGCGCAACCTGATGATTACGGCAATCCTTGCGGGTTTGTTCATTGCGTTTTTGTTCTGCCCGGCGGCATTTGCGGTGATTCCGCTGCTGCTCGTAATCATTTTCCTTTGTGCGTTCATCAGCTATCTGACGAGCTTTGCGACGTATTCGTTGCTCGATACGTACCTGATCCAGCCGTTCTACAAAAAGGAAGCGGAAGCGAAGGACGCTGAAATTCGCGTAGCCAAAGACGGCGATACGTTCAATTTCGACAATGATGAGTTGGACGACGATGATGATGACAAACCGCAGTATGTGTACGTGAACGGCCGCTTGATCGACCGTAAGATCATGGAGCAGGAATCTCTGTTCTCGGATAAAACGGATACTTCCGATCATTTACAGTAATTTAAAACAAACATAAAAGCCTCTATCGAACTGGAATCGATAGAGGCTTTCATTTTGCTCAATTTTAATTATTTCTCATTCTTATCAGTCTTTTCACGCATTTTGGAAAGTGGGTTGGCGTTTACGGCTTCCTCCATTTGCTTGCTGGAGGTGTGCGTGTAGATCTCTGTAGTGCCGAGATTTTCGTGGCCCAGAATATCCTGCAAAACGCGAATATCCACGTTGCCATATTGGTACATCAGCGTCGCCGCCGTGTGCCGCAGCTTGTGTACGGAGTATCCCGCGCCGCCAAGCCCGATTTTCGTGAGGTATTTATTGACCATGGCCTGTACGGTCTTAGGACTGATGCGTGTACCGCGGTTGCTGATGAACAGCGCGTTTTTATCCTTCACGTCGTCCTTTGGGCGCACACGCACGTAGGCATCGATAGAAGCTAAGCATGCGTCATTTAAGTATACGATGCGTTCTTTGCTGCCTTTACCGACGATGCGCAGGGTGGAGTTGTTGTGGATCACGTCGCTCATGTTGATGGAAACAAGCTCGGAAAGGCGCATGCCGCAGTTTAAAAACAGCGTCAAAATGCAGTAGTCACGCTCCTTATCCGACCCGTCCACGGCGTTTAAAAGTTCGCGGCTTTGCTCTAACGTGAGGTAGCGGGGAAGGGTTTTGGCTTTTTTCGGCGGGGTCAGGTTCTCTGTGGGGTTAGAATCCAAAAGACCCTCGTGCACGGTCAGGTAGTTAAAAAAGCTTTTGAGACTCGAAGATTTTCGCTGACGCGTGGAACTCATGTTGCTGCGTCCGTCGGCAGCGTAGTTCATGAATTCAAAAATGTCCATCGTCGTGATGGAACGAATAAATTCAAGGTCAATATCGTCGATTGGGATTTCTTCCATGGGTGTATCTTGTGAAACATATCCGCGAAAATGTTTCATGAAGCGAAAGAATGTCCGCAGGTCAGAGCAGTATTCGTTTACAGTCTTCGGCGCGCGGCCTTTGATGTTGCGGTAATATAAAGCATATTGCCGCACAATCTCCGGCATTTCAGGCAAAATATCCATAACGGGTACACCTCACAAATTTTGAATTTTAAAGCCGCAACTTGGTGTTCGGCTCCGTTGGCTGCAAAGCTTTCGGGTTTAGCCTAATCGGTACTTGAATTTACTCTTGGATTATCATTATAATTCGGAACGAGACGTATAGATATGCTGCGGTACTTAAACCGACAGCAGAGAAAACGGAGCCGAGGTAATTAAAAACAATCTTATTGAGAAACGCACGGATTTCCGCAGTCGAGATTTACAAGGAATCAACGCACACAATCACAATTCATAATGAATGCGTTTATTTAAGTAAGCTGAAACCAAAAAACATTGGGTTGGGCTAAAACGGATGATCTCGCAGGTTTTACGAAAATCCGCTTGAAAAGCCAGCTATTCGTAAAATGCTGCTCCCTAAATTATACAAAATATCTATTTTGTATAATTTAGTTTTTTTTAGATTCAAGCCCCTTTGTATGCTTCCGTGTGAATCTGTTTTGAAATGTGCGTGTTGGTGCTTGTACATGAATACACAGGCGTATAGAATTAAGAATTATGCATCAAGCTCCATCAGCGGTAAAATGCCGCCGATGTCAATCATCTGGTTTTGCGTCAGTTCAATGTACTGTACGCAGTGCTTTTCGAGAAACGCACGAATCTCCGCCGCGCACTCTAAAGAATCGAGCTTGCCTGTGAACGCCACCACATTTTTGTCGATCAGGCCACAGCAGCCGCCTAAGAAGCCGTAATCGTAGCCATCCAGAAAAACGTTTTCTTCGTGCACAAGCAGCACGTCGATGCCTAAAAACTGCGCCAGTGCGCGAATGCCGAGATCCATCGTGATGATTGCGTCTTTCGCCACAACAGCCGTCGCACAGCGCGTGTAGCCTTGGTTGACATGCCTCATTTTAAGGCCGGCGTCTTCCAGACAGGTGTAAATGTTCGGATCCATAACACCGAGGTTTGCAAGCACCGTGCCGTTCAGGTTTAACATGTTGCAAAGAACATCTTTCGGATATTTCGGCTCCGGAGTCATGGCAGTCTCCGCTACCTGATAGCCGATATCCGTAAGCTGCTTTTTGAGTGTCTCTTCTCCGCGCAGAACAAACGTGCGTCCCTTATCCAAATGAAACATCTGCATATCTGCATGGTACGCGATCGGATCCGGCAGACGCGTGTCAAACTCCGTTGTGACGCACCGAATACCATGCGCCTTTAAAGCTTCCAAAATCTCCGGATATGCGCCGGAGACCGCCGTTGTCGTGACCTTGCTTTCCGGCAGATTCGGCTTTTCAACAAATCGTTCTTTTACTGCACACATGCGTCAAACGCCTCCCTCACGTTGTGGACGCCGATGAGCTCCACCCCGCTGAATCTTTTTGAATCTATGCTCTTCATGCTGTGGTACGGCAGTACACAGCGCGTGAATCCCAGTCGATATGCTTCCGAAACGCGGGACTCGATATGACTGACCGACCGCAGCTCGCCTGCAAGACCAATCTCGCCGAACACGACGGTATCATCGCGGATTGGCGTATCTTTCAGGCTTGATACGAGTGCCATTGCAACGGCCAGATCGACCGCCGGCTCATCGATGCGCAGGCCGCCGACGACGTTCAAATACGCGTCTAAATTGGAAAAATAAAAACCTGCACGCTTTTCCAGAACGGCCAAAATCAGCGCCATGCGCGCATAATCAAAGCCCGTGGACATGCGGCGCGGCGTGCCGAAGCCGCTTGTCGTTGCAAGGCCCTGAATCTCCGCGAGCAGCGGACGTGTACCCTCCATTACGGCGGTTACGCATGTGCCGGAAGCGTTCGTCGGGCGGCCGGAAAGCATCGCCTGCGAGGGGTTTTCGATCTGTCGCAGCCCCGCTTCCCCCATATCGAATACGCCAATCTCGTTTGTGGAGCCATAGCGGTTTTTTACGGCGCGCAGAATGCGGTACGTCATCTGGCGGTCGCCCTCGAAGTACAGCACGGCGTCCACAATGTGCTCCAACACCTTTGGACCCGCGATGGCGCCGTCTTTGTTGACGTGACCGACGAGAATCGCCGGGATATCGAGCGACTTGGAGCAGCGCATGATCGCGTTCGTGCATTCGCGCACCTGTGTGACGCTGCCGGGAGACGAATTGAGATCGGTAAAGTTCATCGTTTGGATGGAGTCGATCATCACGATATCCGGTTTTTCGGTGCGAATGTGCTCCACCACGAGCTGCACGTCCGTTTCCGCCAAAATGCGCAGGTTGGGGCTGGAAACACCGAGACGCCCTGCGCGCAGCTTGATTTGCCGTGCAGATTCTTCGCCGGAAACATATAAAATACGCAGCTTTTGCCCGAGGTATTCGCAGATCTGCAAAAGAATGGTTGATTTGCCGATACCCGGGTCGCCGCTGATGAGCACGAGCGAGCCTTTTACAAGGCCGCCGCCAAGCACGCGGTCAAGCTCCGAAAGTCCGGTGTGATAACGATGCTCGTCCTCCGTATCGATCTCTGAAATTGTAAGCGGGCGCGTCAGCAGCGTAGAAGCTGAAGAAGTATACCCGGAAGCGGCGGATTTTGCGGAAACAGCCGTTTTGACGGATTCCTCCATGGTGTTCCACTCGCCGCAATCCGGGCACTTTCCTGCCCACTTTGCGGATTCAAACCCGCAGTTTGAGCAGATGTAGACGATTTTATTTTTAGCCGCCATAACGCGCACCGCCCTTATTTTGTATAATTCTAAGCCTATTTTACCACGGAACAGATGTTTTGTAAAGAGTTATTCCGCTTTGCAAAAGGCGATAATGCCATCCGCGATAGCCGCCGCCAATTTCTTTTGGTAGTTTTCGTCGCACAGCCTTTCAGCTTCTTCCGGGTTTGAGAGGAACCCGCATTCTGCAAACACGGCGGGTACGTCTACATGGCTCAAAATATACACGCGGCTTTCTGCCTGCTTGCAGGCGCGCGTGTTATCCGGCTGTACCTGCTCGATGACCGCACGGCGGATGGTTTCGGCAAGGTCGGCGCTTTTAGCATTATTTGCTGAGTAAAACATCTGTGCGCCGCTGTATTGACTTTGCGCAAAAAAGTTTTGATGGATGCTCACAAAAATACAGTTCTCAGTCTCGTTTACGATCTGTGTGCGGTATAAAATATCAGACCGCTTTCGTTCGTTTAATGTGCTCAGTGTGGTATCGCCGACGGCGGTGTCTGTTTCACGAATCATTTTCACGGGGTAGCCCGCAGCCTTGAGCTTTTCCCGCATAAACAGCGCAATGGCAAGGTTTACCGTTTTCTCTTCCACACCGTTTACGCCTACGGCCCCGCCGTCTTCCCCACCGTGCCCTGCGTCCAGAACGATCACGGGGCGGTTTTCGGTCTGTGCTACGGCCACAGATACCGCATGTACCGCACCCAAAACAGAGCACACAAAAAATGTCAGAGCACCGAGGAAAAACACCACAGGAATATACGCGATTTTAAAAGACAAATACCGTTTCAAGCCGCATCACCCATAGATTTTTATGCATTGAAGCTGCCGGAAATACCCTATAAAAAGTAAAAAGCTGCCCGCCGAAGCGAACAGCTTTTTTAGCTTTTATGAAATTATTTGAAGAACAGCGGGAGCGGCTCCAGATAGATGATATCCGTACGATCCTTTGCATCGCCCTCGGCGAGCACAGCCGCCTTGCCGACGACGTTACCGCCGATCTCATGCACGAGATCTTCCAACGCGCTCAGCGATTCACCGGTGCTGATGACGTCGTCTACGATGAGAATACGCTTACCCTTCAGCATTGCGCAGTCTTCTTCGGAGAGGTACAGCGTCTGGATGTGGTCGGTCGTGATGGATTTCACCTCGACCTTGATCGGGTTCGTCATGTACGCCTTGATGCCCTTACGTGCAACAACGTACTGACGGCAGCCGATGCGCGCCATCTCGTAAGCCAGCGGAATGCCCTTAGATTCCGCCGTGATGATGATGTCGTGCTCCGGGCACTTTTCCATCAGCGCTTTTGCGGTCTTCTCGGTGATCTCTACATCGCCGAACATAACAAAACCGGCAATATCCAGCGTATCGCTGATCGGGCAGATCGGCAGCTCGCGTTCGCAGCCGGCGATCGTCATCTTATAAACTTCACCCATTGTAAAAACCTACCTTCAAAAATTATCGATTTTCGTTATATGCGGGGAATCAGCCCGGAGGCCACGCCATAGAGCGTCCGCCGAGCAGGTGGAAATGCAGGTGCTTTACGGTCTGTCCGCCGTCTTCGCCGCAGTTGTTGACGATGCGGTAGCCGTTCGTGAGACCTTCTGCCGCCGCAATCTTCTTTGCGACCGTGAAGATATGTGCGACGATCTGCGCGTTTTCTTCCGTAAGGTCATCTGCGGAAGCGATGTGCTCCTTTGGAATCATCAGAATGTGCACCGGCGCCTGCGGGTCGAGGTCGCGGAATGCGAGCATTTTGTCGTCTTCGTAGACCTTCGTGCTCGGAATCTCGCCGTTGGCAATCTTGCAGAAAATGCAGTCCATTTGCCTTTCTCCTTTCTTGAGATTTTATATAGAACGTAGAGAGAGCTTAGATCTGTTCGCTGAGGATCTTTTCAACGGCTGCAAGGGCTTCGTCAATCTTCGTCTGGTCCTTGATGCCTGCCATAGCGAAGTCCGGCTTACCGCCGCCGTTGCCGCCGGTGAGCTGTGCAACTGCCTTTACAAGCACGCCGGCTTTGACGCCCTTTGCCTGTGCCGCTTTCGTTGCGGTTGCTGCAAGCGTTGCCTTTCCGTCCAGAACGCCTGCGAGCACGGCTACAATGGCCGTATCGCTCTTTTCGTCGCGGATCTTATCGCACATGGTGCGCAGTGCGTCGCTGCCTGTGCCGGAGAGCATCGCCGTAACGATCTTGACACCCTTAACTTCCACGGCGTTATCCAGAATGGAGCCGAGGTTCATGGATGCAATCTTGGAGCGCATGGATTCGATCTCTCTGTCCTTCTCCTTGAGATCGGCGTTGACCTGTGCAGCTTTTGCCGGGAGGTCGGACGGGTTATTGACTTTCATCGCAACAGCGGTATCCTTGAGCAGCGTGTTCGTTGCGTAGATCATCTTAATGACGTTGAGACCTGTGACCGCTTCGATACGGCGCACACCGGCTGCAACGGAGGATTCGCTGACGAGCTTGAAGAGGCCGAGCTTAGCGGTGGAATCGATATGCGTGCCGCCGCAGAATTCCTTAGAGAATTCGCCTACCGTTACAACGCGCACGACGTCGCCGTATTTTTCGCCGAACAACGCCATAGCACCGAGCTTCTTTGCTTCTTCGATCGGCATTTCGCGGCACTCAACCTTGATGTCTTCGAGGATCTTCTCGTTGACGAGGTTCTCAACCGCGAGCAGCTCTTCGTCCGTCAGGGCGGAGAAGTGCGTGAAGTCGAAACGAACGGCATTCTCGTTGACGAGCTGACCGGCCTGCTCAACATGGTCGCCGAGCACGGAGCGCAGTGCAGCCTGCAGGAGGTGAGCTGCCGTGTGGTTGCGCATGATCGCTCTGCGTCTCTCAACATCTACAACAGCCTCAACGGTGTCGCCTTCGCGGAGGAAGCCTTCCTCCACAACAGCCTTGTGGATAAACACACCCGCTGCATTCTTCGTGGTATCCAGAACGCGGATGGTGCAGGAATCGTTCGTGATGACGCCGGTATCGCCGACCTGACCGCCGCTTTCCGCATAGAAAGAGGTGCGGTCGAGTGTGAACACGATGTCGTCGCCGGTCTCGACAGCTTCAACGCGTGCGCCGTCTTTCACGATAGCCGTGACCTTTGCGGTAGCCTTCATATCGGTGTAGCCGACAAACTCGGTCTTGGCAATGTCGTCAAGCACATCGGAGTCGCCTGCCCATGCGTCTGCACCGGCATTCTTGCGGCTTGCACGAGCCGTCTCACGCTGCTGGAGTACCAGTGCGCGGAAGCGGTCTTCGTCAACGCTCATGCCTTTTTCGGAAAGGATTTCCTTAGTCAGGTCAATCGGGAAGCCGAACGTATCGCTGAGCAGGAACGCGTCTTCGCCGGAAAGCACCTTTGCATCGGTGCGGTCGATGATGTCGTTGAGCAGCGCGAAGCCCTTATCAATGGTCTTATAGAAGTTTTCTTCCTCAAACGCGATGACCTTTTTGATCATAGCGCTCTTTTCACGCAGCTCCGGGTAAGCGCATTCGTTCTCGTGAATGACAGTATCAACAACGTCCGCGAGGAACGGGTGGTTGATGCCGAGAAGTCTGCCATGGCGTGCCGCGCGGCGGAGCAGACGGCGGAGCACATAGCCGCGGCCTTCGTTGGACGGCATAACACCATCGCTGATCATAAACGTCGTGCTGCGGATGTGGTCCGTAATGACGCGCAGAGAAACATCGGACTTTTCGTCCGCACCGTACTGCACATTTGCAATGCGAGAGATATGCTTCATGATGTTCTGCACGGTGTCGACAAGGAATAGGTTGTCCACGCCTTGCATCACACATGCTAAACGTTCAAGACCCATGCCGGTATCGATGTTCGGGTGATCGAGCGGCGTGTAGTTGTTGTTGCCGTCGTTCTCAAACTGTGTGAAAACGAGGTTCCAAACCTCAACGTAACGGTCGCAGTCGCAACCCACGCCGCAGGTGGGCTTGCCGCAGCCGTACTTTTCGCCGCGGTCAAAATAAATTTCGGAACACGGACCGCACGGACCGGAGCCATGCTCCCAGAAGTTATCTTCTCTGCCAAGGCGTACCATGTGCGACGGGTCTACGCCGTTTTGCTTTGTCCAGATGTCAAACGCTTCATCGTCGTCCTGATAAATGGAGATATAAAGCCTATCTGCCGGCATCTCGAGAACCTTTGTAAAGAACTCCCAAGCCCAGGCGGTCGCCTCCTTTTTGAAGTAATCGCCAAAGGAGAAGTTGCCAAGCATCTCGAAGAATGTACCGTGGCGTGCCGTGATGCCCACGCGCTCAATATCCGGGGTACGGATGCACTTCTGGCAGGTGGTAACGCGCTTTCTCGGCGGGGTTACTTCACCCGTAAAATACTTTTTCATCGGGGCCATGCCGGAGTTGATCAGAAGAAGGCTATTGTCATCCTTCGGAATCAGCGGGAAGCTCGGCAGGCGCAGATGTCCCTTAGACTCAAAGAAAGAAAGATACTTTTCTCTGAGATCATTTAATCCTGTCCACTGCATTGTATTCACCATTCCTTCTATAATTTGCAGATAGAATAATATAAAAAGCCTAAGCTCAGTCTAAAACATAAGCCTCAAGCAGCTTTAACGTATTTTCGACGCCTTCAATGTGGGAGCGCTCGTAGCCGTGTGAAGCGTAAACGCCTGCGCCGATGAGGCCGTGACGCACGTCCCAGCCGGAACGCAGCGATGCCTCTACGTCGGAGCCGTAGTGCGGATAAACGTCCACGGCATACTTTGCACCGACGGACTTCGCCGCTTCCACAAGCGCGGTTGTCACGGCATAATTGTACGGGCCGCCGGAATCCTTCGCGCAGATGGAAACTTCGCGCTCCGTGCAGGTAAGCCCGTCGCCCACACAGCCCATGTCTACGCTGATGAGTTCTTCGGCATCGTTCGGCACGGAAGCGGAAGCACCGTGTCCGACCTCCTCATACACCGTAAAGTGCAGATAGATCTTGCGCTTCAAAGTGCGGTTGTTGTCTTTGATCTCCTTTGCGAGCGTAAGCAGCATGGCGGCGCTGAGCTTATCATCGAGAAAACGGCTCTTGATATAGCCGCTTTCCGTGATGACGGTGCGCGGGTCGAAGCAGACGAAATCGCCCGCTTCAATGCCAAGTGCGCGCACATCATCGGCGGATTTTACCGGCTCGTCGAGCACGACCTCGGTCGTTTCAAATGTGCGCAGCTTTTCACCGTAGGAGCCGTTCACGTGGATCGACGCATTGCAAAGCTGCAAGGTGCCGCTGTAAACGCCGGAGAAGCGCGAGTAAATGCGGCAGTTCTCCGCTTCGCAGTTTTCGGCGCGCAGGCCGCCGATCGGCGTGATCGTGATGCGGCCGTTCGGCTTGATTGTGGAAATCATGCCGCCGAGCGTGTCTACGTGTGCCATCAGCACAAGCGGGCTGCCCTCGCCGCCGAGGCAGCAGAAAACGCCGCCCTTTCTTGTTTTTTCCGGAGCGTAGCCGAGTGCTGTCAGTTCACCGATAAGATAGTCTGCCGCTTTATCCGTAAAGCCGGACGGAGAATCGATGGAAAGCAGGGCTTTGAGCTCAGAAAGGCAATAGTCCATATTCATGTTTTGCCACTCCTTACAAAAAAATAAGAACTGTCCTCCGCAATGGGACGGACAGTTCCGTGGTACCACCCAAATTGTGCATGAAGCTTTTCTTCATACACCACTTTAAACTCCTTAACGCGGAAAACGGCACAGCTCATCACTGTGCGGCAGTCATACGGGTTGGCCTGTACATGGTGTTTTCCGAGGATCTTCCAGCCTGTGGATCCGCTCTCTGTTCGGTACAGCTATGTGCATTTGCCCGTGCCTTTTGCTATAAAACAAATTAAAATCTAAAATCACCAGCGGCTCATGTTTCGTTTGTGCTTTTCGAGATATACGTTCTCGACTTCATTTGGCGTGATGCCGTAGCACAGCAGAACATCGTTTAAATACATGAGCACATCACACACTTCTTCCGTGAAGTGGTGTCTGGTCTCGGGGTCGTTCAAAATCGCATCGTCACCCTTTTTCTTGATGATGTCGGCAACTTCACCGGCTTCAATCATCATCCAAAGGAGCTTATCGCGACCGATTTTCGGAGAAAGGCCTCCCCACTTTTCGAGATATTTTGCTTGCAGTTCTTTTTGAATCTGCTGCATATCTTCAAGATTCAGGCTTGCCATATCTCCACCCCTCATACATATCTTATTATAATGCTTTTTTACCGGCTTGTCAATTAAAATCGACAAGTGCTTCGCCGATTTTGCGGAAAGCCTGCGGCACATGCGTTTCACCGGCGATCTCCTCCAGCACGACGAGGGTATAAAGCGGCTCTTCCTGTGCATTGCAGATGTAGCCTGCATACCAATAATTCTCGATTTCTTCCCCATTTTCATCATATACACCTGTCTGCGCCGTGCCGGTCTTGATGCCGGAAACACAGTTTTGCGGCGCGCCGATCCGTGCTGTACCGAACCGTGCTGTGCTTTCCATATAGGCACGTAAGCGTGCGGCAGTCGTCGGCTCCATGACTTTCTCACCGGTGTTTTCTTCGGTTTCTTGTACGGATAAATTTGTATCGACTGTGCCATATACGAGCCGCGGCGTCATATAAATGCCGTCAGCGGCGATGGCGTTTACGGCAGCGGCCAAATTCAGCGGTGAGACAGTCGTTTCACCCTGGCCGAACGAAAACAGCGCCAGCGCACGGGCGTTTTTAAGGGCTTGTGCGTTCGAAAGCGAGCCTGCGGCCGTTTCTAAATTGTCTGCAAGCGAAACAGATGTACCAAAGCCGAGCTTTTCCGCCATACTTAAAATCTTTTCCGCGCCGAGCTTCTGCACGAGCTGTATGAAATACCCGTTGCACGAGCTGCGCAACGCTGTGTGGAGATTCACTTCCCCATGTGCTTTGCCACCGTAGCAAGTGATCGTGAGGCCGTCAACAACAATGCTTCCGGTGCAGGTATACACCTCCTTGTAATCGATGCCGCATTCGAGCGCCGAGGCGGCGCAGATGAGCTTAAAGACCGAACCGGGCGTATACGCGCACAGGGCACGGTTTACAAACGGTGCATCTTCATTTTCCATGCACGCAGCAAGGTCGTTCGGGTCTACGGCCGGGAAGCTTGCGGAAGCCAGAATTTCGCCGGTTTTGCAATCTAAAATGACGGCGGCACCTTTTTTGATTTCCGCGCAGGCATTTTCCACACACTGCTGTATGCGCTTATCCAGCGTCAGCATCACGCCGCCGTCCGCAAAGCGGTATGTGTTTTCCACGTGCATTGTTTCGCCGGAGATGGCATTGCCGAGCGCATCAATGGCGAAGGTAACGTCGATTTCCCCGTGGTTTTCCGCAAGCAGTGCGTCGAAGCTTTTTTCCACACCGTCCGCTCCGTTATAGTCGCTGTCGAGATACCCGAGCAGATTCGCCGCCGGTTGCGGGTTTGCATACCGTTTTGTGACGGAAAATGTCTGGATGCCGTCATCACTGACGGGTGTTGTGACTTCGATCAGAAACGGCTTTCCGCTTTCAAGCGCCGTGCGCAGGACTTCGCGTTTTTCTTCCGGTACAGCGCGGTTTAATTTGGCAAGCGTTTCCCGCGAGGGGATCACCGCAGCGACATAAACACGCTCGGCGTTTGTGAGTGGCTGCAAATTGCGGTCGTAGATCGTGCCGCGCGCCTTGGCGGCCGTTAAGGTATATAAACTCTGCCGCCCGGCGGCTTCCGTATAGCTTGTGCCGCCGAAAGCGGCGGTCACGGTGCCGAGCAGTGCGATGACGAGAAAGAACATCACAAACGCATACGTTGCGATGATCCTGCGTGTAGACATAAAAACACCTCCGTATAGGAAAAGTATGGGCCCTAAACGGAGGTGTTATTCAGCCGCGCTTCACTCTTAGAAACGCGCCCTCTTTGATTTTTCGGTCGGTTTTGAGGTAGACCGTCATCGTCGCGTGCGGTGCGGATTCGATTGGCTCCATATCCTCGTTGTAGATTTCACTAAGTGTGAGGTCATACGGCACTTCGCCCGGCTCCAGTACGCTGACAGTCTCGCCGCGGAAGAAGCGGTTGCGCTGTGAAAGGCGCACCATGCCGTTTTCTTCGCCGGTGCACACGGCCGCAACATCCCAGCCGCGGATGTATCCGCCGCTGTTTACGGTCTGCCCCGGCTCGTGACCGCTGTAAAACCCGGTGCTGTACGCGCGATGGCTGATCTTCTCTGTCTCGTCCACGACCCACTGCGGAAGCGGTTCACCGTTCATGACAGCATCGATGCCGTGGCGGTACGCATTCGTCACGCAGGCAACGTAATACGCGGACTTTGCACGGCCCTCAATTTTGAGGCTCGAAATGCCGCATTCGATGAGCTGCGGAATGTGCTCGATCATGCACATATCGCGGGAATTGAAGACATACGTCGATTTCTGATCCTGTTCGATCGTGAACACCTGATCCGGACGCGTGCGTTCTATGAGGTAATAATCCCAGCGGCACGGCTGCGCGCAATCGCCGTGGTTTGCGTCTCTGCCGGTCATGTAGTTTGAAAGCAGGCAGCGGCCTGAGAACGAAACGCACATCGCACCGTGCACAAATGCTTCGATTTCGAGCGCCTTCGGCGTTTTCGCGCGGATCTCCGCGATTTCTTCAAATGAAAGCTCGCGTGCCAGCACGACGCGCTCTGCGCCCATGTTATAAAACGCGTTTGCGGTCTCATAATTCACAACGCCGGCCTGCGTGGAAATGTGTATCGCGACATTCGGCGCGTATTTTTTTGCCATGGCCATCACGCCGAGGTCGGTCATGATGAACGCGTCTACACCGATTGCCTGGCAAAACTCGAGAAACGCCGGCAGCGCGGCAAGTTCTGCGTTATGCGGCAGAATATTACAGGTGACATAGACCTTCACGCCCTGCGTGTGGCAGTATTTTACAGCTTCTTCAAGCTCCTCGTTTGTAAAATTGGAAGGCGCAGAGCGCATGCCGAAGGATTTACCGGCAAGATACACCGCGTCCGCACCGTAGCGCACGGCAGAAATAAGGCGCTCCATATCGCCGACCGGCGCCAGAAGCTCCGGCGCGTTATGTCGTTTTTGTTCCATGAAATTCATTCCTTTACTGCATTTGTGCCTTCCCGGACAAAATTCGCCGGAAAGGCACAGGTAGCTTTGTTATCGTAAATGTTGTGTCGGTTACAGCAGACCGGCTTCCGCCATGTTCATCAAATGCTCGTCCATTGTGGAAGCATAGTACGGGGTGCCGTCACTGTCATGGCAGAAGAAGTAATACTCGCTGCCCTCTTCGGACGGATAGATTGCAGCCTTAATAGCTTCAAGACCCGGGTTGCAAATCGGGCCTGCCGGCAGGCCGCTGTTGTCATACGTGGAGTACGAGCTTACGAAGCCCTCCGGCGCGTCATTCGCGGTTTTGTACGGATAATAAACTGTGGAGTCGCAGTCCAGCGTGTGGATGTCATGCTCCGCGCCGTTTTCCAGTCGGTTGCGCAAAATAGCGGAGATCATATACATGTCGTCCGTATTTGCGGCTTCTGCCTGAATGATGGAAGCGAGCGTGATGATCTGATCCGTGGTATAGCCGGATTTCGCAATGTCATCGCGCATTTCGTCGGTGAGCTTATTTTCAAAGTTATTGAGGAAGCGGTCAAGAATCGATTCTACTGTATCGTTTTCAAAGAACTGGTACGTATCCGGGAACAGATAGCCCTCGAGCTTATAGTAGCGGTCACTTGAGTTCGTGATGGCTGCAACATCCGAGTAGCTGTCGTAATCCGAAGAGTTGCAGGCTTCAAGGATCTCGTCTGCAGTGTGCAGGCCGTTTTCTTCCAGCAAAGCGGCAAGCTGCTGCACCGTGATGCCCTCACGGAACATGACGGTGATCTCTTCGCCGAGATCCGGGCCGGACTGTAAGGTATTGACAAGCTGCTTATAATCGTAGTTTGTCTTGATCGTATACGTGCCGGGTTCAAAATACTCCATTTCCGTGGTGAATTTGCAGAAAAGGGAGAAAAACTCCGGCTTATCGATCGCGTGGTTCTTGTAAAGAATGTCTGTCAGCTGCTCCTGCGTCACGTTTTCGGGAATCGTGACCTCCACTTCGGAATCCGTGCGGTCTACACCGAGAAAATCGTTAGAGCCGCCAATCAGGTACGAAGCGAGGGTTAAAGAGACCAGGATAACCATAGCAAGCCATGTGAACGCGAAAATGCGCTTGTTTTTTCTGGCCTTTACACGGTTTCTTTTCTTGTGTTCCTTCGCTTCCTTTTTCTGATTGCGTTCCGCGCGGGCGGAGCGTGCACCGGCAGAGCTTTCTTCCACACGCTGTGGTGCGCGGCTGCCGGCATAGCCCTGCAAGTCCTCCAGTTCGTCTGTGTGATTGAGTTGATCTTCGGAAAGATTCAGCTTGAATTCGCGCGAATTCTGGCTGCGCGGTGTCGCGTCCTTCGGGGCGTAGCGCCTGCCGTTATCACTCATATTTTCATTCCATCCTTTCTTCATCTGCCGTCAAAACGAGCCGCCTGTCGGTCAAAATACCGTCCATGCGTACATCATGCGGCTGCGTCGGCACTTGCGGCACGAGCTGAAAATCGTAGCATAGGCCGAGCTTTAAAACCGGATGCCGTGCAAAAAACGTATCGTAGTACCCTTTGCCGTACCCGAGTCGTGCGCCGTCTGCTGAAAACGCCAGTCCCGGCACAAGGCACAGTGCATTCGCCTCATCTTGATATGCCTCTGCTTCTTTCGGCTCCAAAATGCCGTAAGCGCCCGGCGAAAGATCGCGTAAAGCCGAGATGCGGTAAAACACCATGCGGTTCGTGTTTGGCACGCATTTCGGTACGTAAAGCGCTTTGCCGTCTGCAAGTACACGCTCGAGAATTCTGAGCGTATCCGCTTCCGTGCCGAAGCTTACGTAGCTCAAAACACACGATGCCTTTTGGTACACCGAAAGTGCCATGAGCCGCTGCAAAAGGCAGTCATCCCGTGTAGCGCGATCCGTGCAGGCTTTGCGTGCCGCACGCATTTTTCGGCGCAGTGCGTTTTTTTCGGTTGTATCGGTCATCAATCCGTGCACTGAATGCCGTCGTGGATCTTCTTTTCAACGTCCTTGCCGACCATGAGACCAGCAAGCGTCAAGCCAAACTGCACGGCAACGCCCATGCCTTTTGCCGTGACGATCTTGCCGTCTACGCAGACCGGCTTTTCGGAGATTGTAGCGCCCTTTAATTCGCCTTCAAAGCCCGGGAAGCAGATGGCTTCCTTACCGTTCAGGAGACCGAGATGGCCGAGAACGCTCGGTGCAGCGCAGATTGCCGCAAGGTAAATGTCGTTCTTTGCGCAGTATTCCGCGCAGGTTGTGACGATCGACGATTTTTCGAGGTTCAGTGTGCCGGGCATGCCGCCGGGCAGGATCATCAGCTCCATATCGTCCGTTGTAACGTCTTTTTCTTCGATGTCAGCTGTTACGGTGATGCCGTGGGAGCCGGTGATTGTTTTGCCGCCGACGCCGACGGTCTTTACTTCAAGCTCTGCGCGGCGCAGAATATCCACGGGCGCGAGCGCTTCAATCTCTTCAAATCCGTTTGCAAGAAATACATAGATCATAATAAATCCTCCAGCTTTTCCTTGATCTCGTGATGAATATCTTCAATGCTGCGCAAGGTGTCGCCCTCGGCGCAGTTTAATACGGTCCAGTTTAAATGCTCTGCGGCGTACAGTGCACAGTCCCTGCAATGTAGCAGATAATGTATGTCGCTTTCGTGAATGTCTTTTTTGGTGGTGTCGCCTGCGTAGCGCTCTGTGAGCAGCCTTTGGGAAATTTCAGGCGGCACATCCAGATAAATCACACGATCCGGCCTCGGCAGCCCGAATTTTTCATATTCCAGGTCTTCAAGCCACGAAACGAACGCTTTCCACTCCGTTTTTGGCAGCTTACTTAATTGATATACAATGTTGGACGTCACATAGCGGTCGGAGATGATCGGCACACCACTTGCATAATCGTCTTTCCACTTCATGCGGTAGCTTGCAAAGCGATCCACGGCGTAAAATGTGCTTGCGGCGTAGGCGTTCACGTCTCCCGCCTCTTTTCCGAAATCGCCTTTCAGATACATTTTTACAAGCGATGAAGACGGAGAGTCATAATCCGGGAACGTTACCTGCCGTGCGCGGCCGCGCGATAAGGCGTAATCATACAAAAGCTTTGCCTGCGTGCCTTTGCCGCTGCCGTCCAGACCTTCAATTACAATCAATGCCATAAGTTTCATTTACTGCTTTCTGCGTGAATTTGCCGGCCTTTGCCGACTTTTTGCACCGCAGCGCGGTACATTCCTATTCATTATAGCAAACTGCGGCGAAATATACAACCGAAAAATTTCTTACAATGCGAAAAAACCGAGCAAAGCGGCGGGACAGGCACAATACCCGCCCTTTTCCGTACAATGGCATTGAGAAACCACAAAGGAGGTTTACAAATATGGCTGAAAATGAGCGGACACCCGATTGCGAAAACGGCGCAGCGTTAAAAGAAGCCGTCTGCATAGATGCCATGCGCATTTACGATTCCTGTTCAGATAAAGACTGCTTAGAGGATTTACGTGTGCTGTTTCCCGCCTCGGTGCAGCCCGTTGTGGACGCTTCCGCTAATGTGCGGGTGCGGGACGTTGATGTAATCTCTGTGTACATTGATATGCAGCCGATCCCCTTTAACCGCGGGTATTATTCCATTGATCTCACGTTTTTCTTTGACGTATCTTTGGAGCTGTACGGCGGCGCGACAGTGGGCTGCGAACGCGTGAGCGGTATTTCAATTTTCAATAAGAAGGTCATTCTCTACGGCAGTGAGGGCAACGTGAAGATGTTTACAAGCGAGAGCTGCCGTGACGAAGCCGATTTACAGGGCAATAAGGTCTTACCCAAGGCGACTGTGCAGGTCGCGCAGCCGGTGGCGCTTTCCGCAAAGCTTTGCGAGCACTGCCGCTGCGGCTGCGAGCCCTGCTGCGTGATCCCGGACTGCATTGCAAGCCGTTACGGCGGCGCGTTTGAAACGGTAGAGCAGAAAAACACCGTATACGTGACGATCGGCCTGTTTACCATCGTGCAGATTGTGCGGAATGTGCAGATGCTCATTCCCGCGTTTGATTTCTGCATTCCGGATAAGGAATGCGTCACCTCCGGCGACAACCCCTGCGAGCTGTTCCGCAAGATTGATTTCCCGACCGACGAATTTTTCCCGCCGAAAGCGAGCGACTGCGGCTGTGGCTGCGGCAGACAAAATTAGAACCGCATTTGAATAATATAAGCCGTGCCCTTTGTAAACAGGTGCACGGCTTACTCTTTTTATACTTTTGTCAGTCTTGCGAAGTTTGCAAACAGCTTTTTGGTGCCGACTTTATCAAACGCGACTTCGAGCAGCGTATCGTTCGCCATCGGCGTGGCGGAAACGATGAGACCTGTGCCGAACGCCTTGTGTAGGACAGTATCGCCTACGCGGTATGTACCGGCAGGCGCGGGCTTTACGCGCGGCTTCGGCGTGAATCCGCCGGCTTCCGCAACGGATTTTGTTTTCGGTGCTTCCCCGAACGGCTTCGCGCCGCCGAAGCTCGGCATAGAGACCGGGCGCGCGCTGTAATCGCGGGAGCGGGTGTGCTCGATGAGCATCGCTGGGATTTCTTCCACAAAGCGTGAAACGCGGTTGCGGGTCGTCATGCCGAAGATCATGCGGGATTCCGCGTGGAAAATGTACAGCTCCTCTTTTGCACGCGTGATGGCAACATACGCTAAACGGCGTTCCTCCTCCACTTCGGACGGTACATATACGCTCGCCATGCCCGGGAAAATGTTTTCCTCCATGCCCGGCAGGAACACCACCGGGAATTCGAGACCTTTTGCGGAGTGCACCGTCATGAGCACGACAGAATCGGCGTTATTATCGTAATTATCGATGTCCGTAATGAGCGAAACTTCTTCGAGAAAATCCGAAAGCGTGCCTTCGGGGTTCTCCTCCTCAAAACGGCGCAGGTTGGAAGCAAGCTCCTGCACGTTCGCGGCGCGGTCTTCTGCGGATTCCGGGTCGTCGGTCTTAAGAAAATTCAGGTAATCGATGCGCTCCACAAGCTCGTCATAAAGCTCGCCGAGCGTGACTTCTTCGTCGTTGTTGAGCTCGATGAGTCCCTGCATCTGTGCAGCGAAAAGCGTCATTTTGTTTGCGGCACGGGACAGTGCGGGATAGTCTTTCGCATGCGAGACGACCTCAAACAGTGTCTCACCCGTCTGCTGACCGATCTGCGCCGCGACTTCGACCGAGCGGTCGCCAATGCTGCGCTTCGGCGTGTTGATGATGCGGCGCAGGCGCATTTCATCACTCGGATTGTTGATAACGCTCAAATATGCGATCATCTCGCGGATCTCACGGCGCTCGTAGAAGCGCGTGCCGCCTATAATTCTATGCGGTACGCCGGATTTTGCAAAATTGCGTTCAAATGTCAGCGACTGAGAGTTCATGCGGTACAAAACAGCGTAATCAGAGAATTTCCGCCCCGCAGCAACGCCGTCTAAGATGATCTTCGTGATGCGCTCGGCTTCATCCGTTTCGTTTTCCGCCGTGTGCAGGTGGATCATGGCGCCGGTGCCGTTCTGCGTCCACAGCGTTTTGCCTTTTCTCTCGGTGTTATGCTCAATGACGGCGTTCGCGGCATCCAGAATGTTCTGCGTCGAGCGATAATTCTGCTCCAAACGAATGACCGTCGCATTCTGAAACGTATTTTCAAAGCTCAGAATGTTTTCGATCGTCGCACCGCGGAATTTGTAGATGCTCTGGTCGTCGTCGCCGACCACGCAGAGGTTACCGCTTTTTTCGGCCAGCATGCGCACAAATGTGTACTGCGCATGGTTTGTGTCCTGATACTCGTCAACCATTAGGTAGCGGAAACGGTTCTGGTAGTATTCCAGAACATCCGGGCACTTTTTGAAGAGCTCCACCACTTTGTTGATGAGGTCGTCAAAGTCCATAGCATCGGCGTCTTCCAAACGCTTTTGGTACGTTGTATACGCGCGGGAGATAATCTTTAATCTGAAATCGTCGCCGACCGTGAGGGCGTACTCAGCAGGCGAGATTAAAGAATCCTTTGCCCGGGAAATCTCGTTCAAAATCGATTTTGGCGTGATGTTTTTTTCCGAAATATCGAGCTCTTTTAAGATGCTTTTCATCAAGCGGCGCTGGTCGTCGGTATCGTACACCGTAAAGTGCGAGGAATACCCGATGCGCTCGCCGTCACGGCGCAAAATACGCGCGCAGGTGGAGTGGAACGTCGATGCCCAAATGTCGCTAGCGGTCTCGCCCAGCATGGCACACAGGCGGTCTTTCAGCTCGCCTGCGGCTTTGTTTGTGAAGGTAATAGCCATGATGCGCCACGGCGCGCAGGCAGAAACACTCAAATGCTCCTGCGATTCCGCTGTGAGCGGCGTGCCGTTTTCAATATAAGCTTTGCACGCGGCAATATCATTTTCATCGAGATCGTCACGCAGATAGGTGCTGTTGTACGCGTCGCCGTAGCGCAGAATATTCGCGATGCGGTTGATGAGCACCGTTGTTTTTCCGCTGCCTGCGCCCGCCAAAATGAGCAGCGGGCCGTTTACGGTGAACACGGCCTGCTTTTGGCGGTCATTCATGCGTGCAAAGTCTTTTTCCAGCACCGCGCGGCGCAGTGCAAGGATTTCCGATTTATCCATAGGTTCAAATGATCTCCGTTCTGTTGGTTCTGTGTTTTCTTATTTTTCGGTTTCTATTTTACTATATCTTGCGAAAAAGTTCAATCGAACATAGAAAATTCCCGGGGCGATCTCTAAATCAGCCCCGGGAATTTTATGTGTAAGCTAATATGGCTTTACAAAGCAACTCAGCTTTGCAAAGTCGATACGCTTTACATTACGCAAGCATCTTACGCACCATGTCGTAAAGCACGGGTTTCATATTGTCTATTGTATCCGGCTTATTTTCAATCATCGTGGCAAAGCAAGTGGAACCGATGAGCTCAACCACCAAAAACACGCGCTTATATAAGACATCTTCTGTGCAGCCCACGGCGAGCGAGCTGCTCTCAATGGCAGTGACAAGCTTGTCCCACAACGGGTCTTCTCTTAGATCAAGCTGCTTTTCAATCATCGGCCAGGAGAAATTGCGCTCTAAAAGCCGCAGTGTCAGACGGCTTCTTTTAAAGTATTCCACGATGTAATCGACCATGAGGATGATGTCTTCTACAAAAACGCCGGTCTTATGCTCTTCCGCATATTCATAGGCCTCACTCAAAACACGCGCGGAAATGCGGTATGTGAGCTGCTGCAGAAGCTGGGTTTTATCGTGAAAATACAGATAAAACGTACCCTTTGCGACGTTCGCTTTCTTTACGATCTCATCGACCGAGGTCTTGTTAACGCCCTTTTCAAGGAAAAGCTGATAGGCCGCCTCGAGCAGCCCCTCCTTTTTCTGTTCTTTTTTCTGTTCAACACCGCCGCACATGGCTGTGGCCTCCCAACATTCAAATCTACCTGTGTAATCCCTTTATTTATCTTATAGTATAAGGCGGATACACCGTAAAAAGCAAGCCAAAAACAACATTTTGTACAGATTTGAATAAAATGACTAATAGTCAATTTATTTTGCCTGCGCAGTTCGTCGTTTTTAATATTGACTATTGGTCATTTTTGGGCTAAACTACATAACGAAATAAACGGGATGGTTCCCGAAGGAAAGGAGCGGTGCTAAATGGAGCACTTTGCACGATGGATCGTGAAGCGCAGAAAGCTGATTCTTGTTTTAGCGGTTCTGCTTTTGATCCCCTCGGTGTTCGGTGCGCTCGGCACCTACATTAACTACGATATTTTGACCTACCTGCCGAAAGATCTGGATTCCATGATCGGCGAGACGTATTTGGAGGATGACTTCAATATGGCATCGGTTTCCATGATTACGGTTGAAAACATGTCTACGCCTGATACCTTAAAACTGAAAAGCGATCTTGAAGGGGTCGAAGGCGTACAGAAGGTCATGTGGACGAGCGATTTTATCGATGTGACGACGCCGAAGGAAATGCTTCCGAGCGATATTCAGAAGTTCTTCTATAACGATTCCGGCGCAACGATGCTCATCGTTCAGTTCGATGCCCCGAGCGCAGATGCCAGAACGATGAACGCGCAGAAGCAAATCAAGAACATCTTGAATAAAGATTGCTTCATCGGTGGTATGTCGGCTATTTTGGAAGATACCAAGAGCCTCATCAATAAAGAAATGCCCTTGTATATCCTTTGCGCTGTGGGCGCTTCGTTGCTGATTCTGTTCCTCAGCCTGAAAGAAACGATTGTGCCGCTTATCTTCATGCTCGGCATGCTGTTCCCAATCGTCTATAACTTCGGCACGAACATTTTCCTCGGCCAAATCAGCTACATTACGGAAGCATTGGCAACGGTCCTGCAGCTTGGTGTTACGATGGACTTCTCCATCTTCCTGCTGCACCGTTACGAAGAAGAAAAGCTGACGGCGGCATCCGATGAGGACGCCATGGTGGCGGCTATTAAAAAGACGTTTTCCTCCATTACCGGCAGCTCCCTTACAACGATTGCAGGCTTCCTTGCCATGTGCACCATGCAGCTTACGCTCGGCGAAGACATCGGCGTCGTCATGGCAAAGGGTGTTCTGCTCGGCGTTATCTGCACCATCACGGTTTTACCGTCCCTTATCATGACGTTCCGTCGTGCCATTGAAAAGCACACGCACCGCACGTTCATCCCGAAGCTCAAGCGTACCTCGAACTTCGTTGTGAAGCACCGTGTGCCGATTTTGATTGCGTTTATCGTGATCTTCATTCCGTTCTTCATTGCACAGTCAAAGACTTCCGTTTACTACACGATCTTTGATGCGCTTCCGCAGGACCTTCCCGGCATTGCGGGTACGAACCGCTTGAAGGAAGACTTCGATATGACAACGTCCCACTTTATCATTGTGGACGATACCCTTTCCGAAAAAAATCTCTCCGATCTTTCCGATGAGTTGAGCGGCGTGGACGGCATTCACCAGGTTTTGAGCTATGAAAAGTTCGTCGGCGGCGCGATCCCGGAAATGTTTATTCCTGACGACGTGCGCGACATCTTTGAGGCCGGCGGCCACAAGATGATCCTTGCAAACTCCTCCTATAAGAGCGGCAGTGATGAGCAAAATAACCAGCTCTCCGAAATGATCGATATTGTGAAAAAGTACGACCCGAACGGCGTCATCACCGGCGAAGGTGCGATGACGAAAGATTTGATCGAGGTTGCGGATGTCGACTTCAATAACGTCAACATCACAAGTATCATCGTCGTGTTCGTCATTATCGCCATCGTGTTCCGCTCCGCTTCTGTTCCGGTGCTGCTCGTTGCGGCGATTGAAAGCGCCATCATGATCAACCTCGGCATTCCGTACTTCACCGGCACGACGCTGCCGTTTATCACAAGCATCGTTATCGGCACCATTCAGCTCGGTGCAACGGTCGACTATGCGATTCTCATGACCACGCGTTTCCGCGAAGAGCGTAACGCGGGTCACAATGCAAAGGAAGCGGCTCAAATTGCCGTTGAACAGTGCAGTCAGAGTATTTTAACAAGCGGTCTCACCTTCTTCGCGGCAACGTTCAGCGTGTCCCTCGTCTCTCGTATGGAGCTCATCGGCGTGCTGTGCAAGCTCATCAGCCGCGGCGCACTCATCAGTATGGCAGTTATCCTGCTTGTGTTGCCGTCACTGCTCGTCATTACGGAGCCAATTCTCAGAAAGACCACGTTCCATTGGCTGAAAAAGCCCGAAATCACCGAGAAAAAGGCATAATCGATTCAGAGAAAGGATCTCGATCAATATGAGTAAGTATCTTACAAAATCCGTTGCGGCTACGATTTCCGCACTTCTCCTCCTTGGCTGCGCTGCCCCGGCCTTCGCGGCGGATGCTGCCGTTGAGAAAAAAGAAACCTCTTATCTCATCCTGAACGCAGACGGTTCCGTGCAGGAGCAGATCACCAGCGATTGGCTGCACAGCGACGACGGTTTTGATGCCGTTACCGACGAAAGCGACCTTTCCGATATCCAGAACCTCAAGAGCGACGTGATGCCGGAACAGTCCGGCAATACGCTCAAGTGGATGACGGACGAAACCGATATTTATTATCAGGGCAAGAACAGCGCACAGGCGCCGGTCAGCGTTTCCATCGAGTATACGCTGGACGGCAAGGCGGTTACGGCCGATGAACTCAAGGGTCAGAGCGGCCACCTTGTCGCAACCGTTAAGCTGACGAACAACACCGGCGAAGAAGTGACTGTAAACGGTAAAAAGCGCACCGTCTATACCCCGTTCTTTACCGTTGCGGCGGCTGTGCTGCCGAGCGAAAACTTCAAGAACATCACGACAGAGCACGGTCTTGTGGAGTCTGATTCCAAAACGCAGGTTGCCTGCTACCTTGCGATGCCGGGCATGAAGGAAGCCGTCAGCGACCTGCTCCCCGACAGCTTTGATAAGCTCGACGACCTGATGCTCGATACCCTTACCCTCGAAGCGGATGTTACGGACTGCACCGTCCCGACGTTTCTCTTCGCCGCGGCTCCGAGCCTTTCCGACCTCGACCTCGATGAGGCTTCCGACGAGCTTGGCGACACGATGGATGAACTGACCGATGCAATCGATCAGCTGAAGAATGGTTCCGGCGCACTGGATGACGCTGTGGGCACACTTGTCGAAAGCCTTGACACGTTTGCTTCGAGTTACAGCCAGTTCGATGCCGGCGTGGACAGCGCTTTGAACGGCACACAGACCCTTGCAAACGGCACGGGAAATCTGCTTGAAAACGCACAGCTCTTGGCAACGAAGACCGGCGAGCTTTCCCTCGGTTCTATTCAGCTGCAGAACAGTACCGCACAGCTTGCGGGCGTCATGAATCAGCAGCTTGTCCCGGGCCTTGTAGAGGCTTCCGAAAAGAAGACCGCGCTTGAAGACAAAATGACCGAGCTTTCCGGCAAGCTGGAGACCGTTGAAATCCCGGATATGACAGCACTCAAAGCACAGCTCGGCGCAGGCGCTGAACAGGTTTTCGATGGCGCGGCGAGCGGCGCAGCGAAAGCGGCTTCCGAAGCTGCTGCAAGCAATGCGGCAACAGTTGCTTCTCAGAAGACGGCGGAAGAGATCAAGGGCAACGTGCAGGCGGCTTCTTCCTCTGAAGATGTCACAAATGCAGCCGCAGCCCTTACGACACAGCTTTATCAGGACGGTTATTCCGCAGGCTATCAGACTTCACAAGCTTATGTGGATGCGGTGAAGGCGGTTTTAGACAATGGCGGCCTTGACTTTACAGACGCGCAGAAAAATGCTATTTTAAATGCTCTTGCACCGGCAGAGCAGCCTTCTACCTCTACCCCGAGCGCCGAAGTCATCAGTAACGGAACCGCGCAGGTTTCTGGCATGGTCGAGAAGATTGCTTCCGACATCGATCCCAACGCCATCGCATCGGCCGTCGGCCCGAAGGTTGCTGAACAGGTTGCCCCGGCTGTTACGGAAAAAGTAACGTCTTCCGAGAAACTTGCAGCGGCAAAGCAGAGCGCTGTGCAGCAGGTTGCAGCGGCAATTCCGGACATTAACACCGATGAGCTCAAGAGTTTGATGGGTGAATTCAAAGACCTCTCCTCGCAGGCAGGCGAAATGATGGACAGTGTTGATACGCTGACCGGCGCGCTGTATAACGCAGAGAATCCGGCAGATACCAACACGGTTGTCGGTGCGGCCAACGCGATTTCCGACGGTGCTGCAAAGCTTGGCAGCGGTGCTTCTCAGCTTGCAACCGGCACCTCTGCATTCGCAACCGGCGTAGGCACGCTCGATGCAGGCACCAACCAACTGCTCGGCGGCATGGAGACGCTCTCTTCCTCCAGCAAGACCGTATCGAATGCGATCGGTCAGTTCCAGACCGGCGGCGCAGAACTTAAA
>ENA-ORSL01000820-ORSL01000820.1-human-gut-metagenome-genome-assembly--contig:-NODE-820-length-29316-cov-3.302245_pt1 | contig 29316 bp, 23 predicted proteins | sample MGYA00242190_ERZ509157 | MGnify/ENA primary metagenome ERZ509157 (study PRJEB26280, sample SAMEA2338664) | human gut metagenome | biome: human gut; feature: human-associated habitat; material: faeces...
GCTGCGCTTCACCGGTCTTTCGGTCGGAGAGATTGCATATTCTCTCGGATACTCAAGCTCATACTATTTCTGCCGTCTGTTCAAGCAGTATTTCAATATCACACCTACCGAATACCAGCGCTCCCACCCCAAAAGCAAAAAATGACGTAAAAAAAACACTTCAATTTCCGAAGTGTTTTTTTCTGCTTATCCGGCTCACGCCTGCCAGCCGCGTATCATGGCGTCAAAAGCCGAACGGCGCTCGTAGCCGTGCCATGCCACTGCAAGACCGAGAGCGGGATTGAAAGTCAGCATCTGACCGCGCATACCGCCCTTACCGTACCAGCCGTCACCGCGATCCTTGAACTCATAGCCGCGGCTGATAACCGTATTCACCCAATCCTCGGACACTATACGCTGCCCCTGCCATTCACCTCCGCGCAGGTAGACAATTCCCAGCTTTACCATATCCTCAGTGCGCAGATACAGTCCGGTTGCTCCCATGGCATAGCCCTGTGGGCAAACCGACCACGCATATTCTTTGAAATTAAGTACCTCAGTGAGCACCGGGTGGAGAAATTGTGCCAGATCCATCCCGGCAACTCGCCCGATCACACGCGACAGAAGATAATACGCCGCATCGGTGTACTGATTATGCGTGCCGGGCGTGAAGGGCAGCGGCTCACTCAGCACTATGCTCAGATAGTCATGCGTCGGATATGCTGACGCATCATCGGCGTCTATGTCAAGCAGACCGCGTCCGAAGCCGGCAGTATGCAGCATGAGCATTTCAATTGTGACCTTACGCCAGTTATCGTCCATCCCTACAGGACACAGCTCGGGAATAAAATCAACGGCAATGTCCCCGGGACGCATTAATCCGCGGTCGTACAACATTCCGACAGCCGTGACTGTAAATGCCTTGGCTATAGAATAGCAGTTGCAGCAGGGATTTGCCGGGTTGACTGTCTGAGAGCGTATGTTTCCGTCGCGGTCGCCCTCAGCGGCAAAATATACGTTAAGTCCCGCATTGTGCGCACGGGCGGCATAATCAATATCTGTAAGTGACATAATTCGTATTCTCCTCTCTGATGAATTATTTTTGTACGTCATCGGACTGTGATATCAGGCTTTGCGCAAGCGCCGTCAGCGGAGCGCGTTCATTTGGGCACTCACCGTCGATCACCGCCTCAAGCAGGCGGTGCAGGACCGTACCTACCGCTTTGCCCGGGCGCAGCCCGAGCGCGATGATATCGTCGCCGTGCAGTGCCAGCGTACCGAGTGAAAGCTGTCCCTGCTCGGCAATCAGCCGGTCGAGAACGCTTTCTATTTGGTCAAGCTCACGTAGCCGCGGCTCCACCAGCCAATCGACCAGGGCCCCGTTATCGGCACGACGCAGAGCAATAAGCCGCCGCGAATCCTCCTCGCCCAGCGCGCTCAGCATGCGCCGCACGCTTTTATCAGTCGGCTGTATGGTACGGTGATGCTCGGCCACCAGCCTTGTGACGGCGGCGATCGTCCTACCGTCTGCCCGAAGCCGGCGCAATGCTTTTTCGGTCAGCTCAGTGCTGAGCGCAGGGTGACCGTAAAAATGCCCGCCGCGCTCGTCCTCGGAGTAACAGCCCGGCTTGCCTATGTCGTGAAACAGTGCCGCCAGCTTTACATATCTGTCTCCGTCAGCCAGTCCGAGCGCCACAAGCGAATGTTGGTATACATCATACTTATGATACGGATTGTGTTGGTCAAAGCCCACCGACATCTCGAATTCCGGCACTATGCGGCACAGCACGTCGGGATACTGCTCAAGTATACGCCGCGCACCCGGTCCGCAGACCAGCTTGCAGAATTCGATCCACACACGTTCGGCAGAAATGTTGTCGAGCAGGGCGTAGTTGCGGTGTATGCTCTCTGCCGTCAGCGGCTCGATGTCAAAATCAAGTACGGCGGCAAAGCGCAGCGCACGTAGTATGCGTAGTCCGTCCTCATGAAAGCGGCGGTCAGGCTCACCGACCGCGCGTATGAGACGGCGGGCAATATCCTCCCGGCCGCCGAACACGTCAATAAGCCCGCGCTGCGGCGAATATGCCATGGCGTTGACGGTGAAGTCACGGCGGGCAAGGTCATCACGCAGGTTCGGTGTAAAAAACACCTCTGACGGGCGACGGTTGTCAAGATATTCACCGTCCATCCTATAGGTAGTGATCTCAAGCGGCTCTCCGTCAACCAGCACCGTGACGGTACCGTGCTTTATACCCGTTTCGATGATCCGGAAGCCGTCGAAACAGCGCTCGGTCTGTTCCGGGCGGGCGGAGGTTGTTATATCGAAGTCATTCGGCGTGCGCCCCATGAGCATATCGCGGACACAACCGCCCACGCAGAACGCCTCATATCCGTGATGCTCAAGTATTCCAACAGCACGTGCCGCCGCGGGAGAAACGGTCATTTTCATAACACCTCCTTTTCATTACGGTTACTCCGGCAGAGCCGGCATTATAATACCTCTACTCAAAACCGGGACCGCTCAGACATCTGACAGCCCCGGTATATTGATCTTTCAGATTTCGGACAGCGACTTTGCCGTTGCCATAAGGCTTTCGCTCACCTTCATGCGGAAATCGAACATTTTTTTCTGTTCAGGTGTCAGCGCGTTGAAGACAGCCTGATCCATCACTCCAGTTTTGCGAAGCTTGCGGTAGAACGAGTCGACGCTGATAGCCTCGATCATATCCATATCGGCGATACGGCCATCATGGACGCATACAACGCGGTTGAGCTTGCCCTCTGCGATAAGACGGACTGCATCTTCGCCCATGTGGCCGGCAACCACGCGGTCAAAGCAGGTTGGACGGCCGCCGCGAGCCACGTGTGCGAAGCGCGCAAACTTGGTCTCGATAAACTCGCCCTTGAAATCGATATTGCCTTCCTCGGCATAATAGTTTTCAAACGCCGCACGGCTACGAGACTCCAGCGCACTGACAAATTGCTCGCTGTACTCAGCCTTGTAGTCATTGAACGCTACCTTGGCCAGCGCCTTACCGTCGATATTACCGGCTGTGTAGTTGGCTACAGCGGCATCAAGGGCAGCCTTTCTGGCCTCGGCCGTAAATGCGGTGTTGACTGCGCCCTCGGCGAAAATGACCAAAAATGACCGTTTGCCGTCATGCCGTGCGCGGATCATACCGTCAATGACCTTGTCCTCATCAAACAGCTCGGGAGCCTCCGGAATAGCCACAGCCGACGCACCTACCGCAATGGCGGTGTGCAGTGCTATCTGCCCGGCCTTGCGACCCATGACCTCAACGACATTGCATCTCTTGTGCGAATTGCAGGTATCACGCAACGCATCGCACATCTCAATGGTGTTGCGCAGTGCGGTATCAAAGCCTAGTGTATATTCCGTGGAAACTATATCGTTATCAATCGTAGCTGGAATACCTATGCAGGGGATCCCGGTATATTTGTGTATGTCAAGACTGCCGCGGAAGCTGCCGTCGCCGCCGATTACCACCAGCGCGCCAATGCCGTTTGCCTCAAGATTTTTACCCATGAGCTTGGCATAATATTCAGGATCATCGCCGAATTCGGTAAAGCGGGCGGAATTGAGTATTGTGCCGCCGAGGTTTATAATATTCTCCACATCCGCGGCATGAAGCACCCGGAAATCTCCGGGACGGTTGTAGGTCATACCGTAATAAGCGTCCGAAATACCCACCACTTCAATATTGTATTTTCTTGCGGAAAGCACTACTGCACGCACAGCAGCATTCATTGCCTGGCAGTCGCCACCGCTGGTGATAACACCTATTCTTTTGATTTGTGCTGACATTGTTTTCCTCCGTGCCGCGTATGCGGTTATTTAAACATTCATCGTTTATTATACAACATTCCCCGGGCGAATGTCAATATATACTGTCAATATTTTCACAATTCTGACGTTTTTTCGACGGTTCCGATAAAAAAGCTGCGGCTTATTGACAAAGCTGTCTGTTTCAACTATAATGTAACTATAAATGATCGGAGGTGTTCTGTATGAAACGCTGTATAACTTTGCTGCTTGTTGTCTGCCTTGCGTTCGCACTGCCTGGGTGCAGCGGCCGTGCGGGCGAAGCCCCCGACACCGCTCCCGGCAGCACGGCCTTATCGGGCACAACCTCATCAGATACTCTCACCGTGGCTGAGCTGTGTCTGACCGACCTGCCCTTCACCGTTGTACGGCCTGAGGACAGTCGCAATGCCGTCATCAGTGCGGGACAGCGTGTGCGCAACTATATCGGCGAGACCTCCGGAAAATATCCCGATCTGAAAAGCGACTGGGTCAGGCCCGGCACCGATCCCGACAGCATAAACAGCTGTGAAATACTGATAGGCAACACCAACCGCACGCAAAGCGGCAGTGTACAGTGCACCGATGGCTGGTATGTCGGTGTGCAGCAGGACAAGGTGGTGATCCTTGCCAGCCGGGAAAAATATTACGACACGGCAGTTGATTATTTTATATCACAGTGCCGTGTGGGAGAGGACGGAAAAATATACATCATGAGAAATTGTGAACATTCGGAAAAGGTTGAGGATATTTACGCGGGTGTCGAGCTGACACTGCGCGTCGGCAGCTACAACATAAAGCACGGTGCTGACGTAGGTCTTGACATGTCTGTCATTGCAGCCGACATAACGGCGCTCGGACTGGATGTTGTGGGCATACAGGAGGTAGATCAGATTACATCGCGCGTAGGCGGACTGGATACCATGAAGGCGCTGTCCGAAGCGTCGGGATATGAATACTATGCTTTTGCACGCGCCATTGATTTCCGCGGTGGGCAGTACGGTACCGGAGTGCTCAGCCGCTATCCCATCGACTCGTTTGATGTCATACCGCTGTCCTCAGGCTCCGCGGAGGCGCGCAGTGCCGGACATGCGGTTATAAATGTTGACGGCGTCAGACTGGATTTTTTCAACACACACCTGTCGTATGAGGAAAAATCTCTCCGTACCGCACAGATACAACAGCTCGCGCCCATTCTGGACGCATGCGAAGCCTACATAATAACCGGCGACTTCAATACCTCGGATACCGGTGAATTCTCACTCTGGGACGGAGCGGGATTTGTCAACAGAAACACATACCCTACCTTCCCGTCGTCTGGAAAGGGCATTGACAACATATTTTTCTCGCCCGACTGGAGCGTCTGCACAGCCGGCATGGGGCCGGAGGGGCATTCCGATCATCGCATGCTGTGGGCAGAGCTTAAATTCGAGCGTAAATAACACACCCGACGGCCAATTTGTGCAAAAATTTCATGGGAGGCCTGTACCATGGGCGAAAACAGGGGTAAGTCAGAGCTGCTCGGCGCCTATCTGCCGTTCTGGGAACGGTTGCGTGAGACGCAGCGCGACAATATTACAAACAACACCCGCGCTGTAAGATATAGAAAAGGAAGTCATATTGCCGATGTCGGTGAGGACTGTGGTATGGTCATTGTCAGACGGGGGCGCATTTGTGCCTATACCGTGTCCGAGCAGGGGCGTGAGGTGGCACTGCTGTCCTGCTATTCGGGCGATATATGCCTCATGGCTGCTCACAGCTTTATTGATACATCTTCATTCAATATATGCATCGCTGCCGAAACCGAGGTTGACGTGCTTATCGTCGACACATCGACGCTGTCCGACATATGCAAGAGCTGCATACACGCCGAAAGCTTTATGCGGCAGCTGATATCATCACATTTCTGCCGCGTGACAGGTAGCATGCAGAATATGCTGCTGCAAAGCCCCGAACAGCGGCTGGCGGACTATCTCTGCGCCGCCTCCGACCGAACGGGCAGCAACCGCGTAAACACTACTCATGAACAGCTTGCCAAACACATAGGGACTGCGCGGGAAGTTGTGTCGCGCACACTCAAACGGCTGAGCGCCGAAGGCGTGGTAAGTCTGGAGCGCGGCGCCGTGGTAATAAAGGACAAGTCCAGGCTTCGTCAGCCGGACGGGCTTTGAGAGGATTTATGGCAACACAAAAAATTTACGAAACACACGGCGAGATAATGCAGCTTGAGGCATATGTCACCGACTGCACTGCATGCGACGGCGGCTTTGAGCTGGCACTTGACCGCACAATATTTTTTCCGGGCGGAGGAGGACAGCTGCCCGACACCGGCGAGATATCGGGGGAAAGAGTAGCTTATATTCGCGAGGACGGTGACCGTATCTGGCACGGCGTTGCACGCGCCATGGAACCCGGGCAGAAGGTCGTGTGCCGGCTCGATGCCGGACTGCGCCGCCGGCGTATGCAAAATCACGGAGGGGAGCATATAGTTTCGGGCATTGTGTACCGGCGCTACGGATTTCACAATGTGGGCTTTCACATGGGCGAGCAGGACATGACCATAGATTTTGACGGTGTGCTCGATCGAGGACAGTTGTGGGAAATTGAGCAGGAGGCCAATGATGCCATAACCGACGACCGGCGGGTCAGCATAAGCTACCCCACCCCGGAACAGCTGGCACTGCTTGACTACAGGTCAAAAAAAGCGCTGTCAGGCCGGGTACGCATCGTAGAGATAGAGGGAATGGACCGCTGTGCCTGCTGTGCTCCGCATTTTGAGAACACCGGGTGCATAGGCATGATAAAGATACTCGATTTCATTCATTACAAGGGCGGCATACGTGTACACCTGCTGTGCGGGGCCGATGCGCTTGACGACTATCAGCGTCGGTATCTTGCAACCGCCGATATATCGGCCCGGCTTTCGGTGCCGCAGTCGGAGGTCGCAGGGGCGGTAAAACAGCTGTGCGACGAGGCAGGACGGCTACGCGGTGAATGCGGCGAGCTGAAGCGCCGTATCTTGGAACTTCGTGCCGAGATGATCGCTCCTACGGACGGAAATATCTGTCTGTTCGAGCCGCTTGACGCCGGTGATATGAGATACCTTGTCAATTTGTGTCATCCAAAGTGCGGCGGAATATGCGCGCTGTTTTCCGGCAACGACACCGACGGATACAAATACATTATTGCCAGCCGCAGCCGCGATATGCGTGCACTTGCGCCCGAACTTAACCGGGCACTGTCAGGCAGGGGTGGAGGTTCGCCGATAATGATACAAGGCAGTGTCAGCGCAACGCAAACTGAAATCGAGCAGTATTTTTCCGGTCTTTGAGCCGGGGCTTAAGGGTAATTTATGAAGATCAAACAGGGTTTTATACTGTCAAAAATAGGCAATGATACCGTGGCAATTGCAACGGGTGAGCTGTCACGTACATTCTCCGGCGTAATAATGCTGAACGGGACCGGGGTATTTCTCTGGGAACGTCTTCAGCAGGATACAACACGCGAGCAGCTTGTTGCCGACATGCTGGAGCATTACGACGTGTCCCGTGCTGAAGCAACCGAGGATATAAATACGTTTATTGAACAGTTGAAAGCCGGCGGTGTACTGGAGTAAACCGTACATCGCCGTGTCACTGCATGATGTGACACCGAAATCCGCAATAAATATCTTGTTTTAAGCCTTGACAACAGACAAAGGATATGGTATAATGCTTGCAGTTGGAGTTTGCGCCCTTCCGCAACGGTGGAGCTGAATACTCCAAAATAAGGCGTACCTATTTTGTCGGGGCAGATGGCCGTCAGGATCCGGGATGTCAAAATGCGATATTCGTTCTATCCTTTTTGGGGGTAGATTGCGCTTTGTGATTTTTCATGGAAATCTTGCCGGCAGGCAAGATTTTTTTCATCTGCGGAGCGCTGATCTCAAAAGGAGGACAAATCCATGATAATCGATACCAAGCGTTTTTCCGATGCTGAGTTTGCCCCTTTGCTTGAAGTGTTTGCGGCGGGAAAAGGACAGTTTCCCGTTTATTCTGATTCATATATGATTTGCCCCGGTCTTTGTGACGTTCACGTTCACTTAAGAGAGCCGGGCTTTTCTTATAAGGAAACCGTAAAGACAGGCAGCCTGGCCGGCGCGCACGGCGGCTATACGGCGCTTTGCGCCATGCCCAATCTTAATCCGGTTCCGGACAGTGTGCAGACTCTGCTGCAGGAATGTGATATCATACGCCGCGATGCGGTGATCAGCGTTATTCCTTACGGTGCGATCACCGTCGGTCAGAAGGGGGAGACGCTGTCTGAGATGGACCTGATGGCACCGTATGTCTGCGCCTTTTCGGATGACGGTAAAGGTGTTCAGGACAGCGAGCGTATGCGCATGGCAATGCTTGAAGCCAAAAAATGCGGAAAAATAATTGTTGCACACTGCGAGGACGAATCGCTTCTGCGCGGCGGTTACATTCATGACGGCGCGTATGCCCGGGTGCACGGGCACCGGGGCATATGCTCGGAAAGCGAGTACCGGCAGATCGAACGCGACCTTGCGCTTGCTGCCAAGACCGGAGCAGCATATCACGTATGCCACATTTCAACCAAGGAAAGCGTGGAGCTTATTCGGCGCGCCAAGCGCGCGGGGGTAGATGTGACCTGTGAGACTGCTCCACACTACCTGCTGCTCTCCGAAAACGACCTTGAGGAGAACGGAAGATTCAAAATGAACCCTCCGCTTCGCAGCGAGCAAGACCGCCTTGCACTTGTTGAGGGAATAGCCGACGGCACAGTCGATATGATAGCCACCGATCATGCACCTCACAGCGCTGAGGAAAAAAGCCGCGGACTTGAAAAAAGTCTGTTCGGGATCACGGGACTGGAAACCGCTTTTCCCGTCCTTTATACCAAGCTGGTGCGTACGGGGATACTGTCGCCCGAAAAGCTGGTTCAGCTGATGTGCGACAACCCGCGCCGCCGCTTCGGAATACCGCTTGACGGTGAGGATTACACTGTTTTTGAAACCGGAACGGCTTACAGCATAGATTCGGGCAGGTTTGTTTCCAAAGGAAAAAGCACACCGTTCGACGGCTGGACGGTATACGGAAAATGTATAGCAACGGTCAAGGGAGGAAAAACGATATGGCAAGAGAATTCGATACAAAACTGATTCTGGAGGACGGAAGCGAGTATTGCGGATATAGCTTCGGCGCAATGACGGAACGCGTGTGCGAGGTGGTTTTCAACACCTCGATGGCCGGGTATCAGGAGATAGTGTCCGACCCGTCCTACACCTATCAGGCAGTGGTCATGACATATCCTCTTATCGGAAATTACGGGGTCAATACGCAGGACAGCGAAACGCCCCATCCCACCATAGGAGCTATGATAGTCGGGGAGTACAATCCGTTTCCATCAAACTTTCGGAGCACGCGCTCCCTTTCCGACTGGCTGGAGGAATACGGTATTCCCGGGCTTGAGGGTATTGATACGCGTAAGCTGGCGCGCAGCATCCGGGAGCACGGCAGCCGTCTGGGACTGATCACCCCGATCGACACATCTAAGGAGGTCGGGCTGAAAAAGCTGGCAGATTACCGCGTCCCACATGATGCCGTACCGCTGGTCTCGACCAAAAAGGTATGGTTCTCTCCGGCTGAGGGAAAAACCGTGTGCCGGGTTGCGGCGATCGACTGCGGTATCAAGCACAATATTATCCGCTCGCTTAACCGCCTCGGCTGCGACGTGACGGTCTTCCCTTACAATGCACGTGCCGAGGAAATTGAGCGCATGAATCCGGACGGTCTGTTCCTCTCCAACGGCCCGGGCGACCCGCAGGACGTCAAACCCGTCATCAGTCTTGTGCGGGAGCTACGCGGCAAAATGCCGATATTCGGCATCTGCCTCGGACATCAGATGATAGCCCTTGCCTATGGGGCCGAAACCTACAAGCTGAAATTCGGGCACCGCGGCGGAAACCATCCGGTCAGAAATCTTGAGACCGGCAAGGTGGAGATAACTTCACAAAACCACAGCTATGCCGTAAGGGAAGCCTCCGTCGCAGCAAGCGGACTGGAAATAACGCACATCAATCTGCTTGACGGAACCGTAGAGGGACTTCGCTGCGCCGCCGACCACGTGTTTTCCGTCCAGTATCATCCGGAAAGCGCGCCGGGCCCCGAGGACAGCGGATATCTGTTCGAGAAGTTTGTGCGGGAAATGAAGGAGTACGGAGGGAATCACAATGCCTAAGAGAACGGATCTGAAGAAAATTATGGTGATCGGCAGCGGCCCGATCATTATCGGTCAGGGTGCTGAATTTGATTACGCAGGTACCCAGGCGTGCCTCGCACTCAAAGAGGAGGGTTATGAGGTCGTACTCTGCAACTCCAATCCTGCTACCATCATGACTGACACCAGCATAGCGGATAAGGTCTACATGGAGCCTCTTACACTGGAATATGTGGCAAAGATAATACGCTACGAGCGTCCCGATGCCATTATTCCGGGTCTGGGCGGCCAGACAGGACTTAATCTTGCCATGCAGCTTGAAAAAAAGGGCGTTCTGCGTGAATGCGGCACAGAGCTGCTCGGCACAAAAAGCGAAAGCATAGAGCAGGCAGAGGATCGCGAGCTGTTCAAGGCGCTGTGCGAAAGGATAGGAGAGCCGGTGTGCCCCTCTCTGATCGCCAAATCCGTGGAGGAAGGCATACGCGCCTCGGAGGAGATCGGTTATCCCGTGGTCCTGCGCCCCGCATTTACATTGGGTGGGACCGGCGGAGGCTTTGCGGGCAACAGTGAAGAGTGCCGTTTGTTGCTTGAAAACGCACTGGAGCTTTCACCGGTGCATGAGGTGCTTGTCGAAAAAAGCGTCAAGGGCTATAAGGAGATCGAATACGAGGTCATGCGCGACGCAAACGACACCGCCATCACGGTCTGCAATATGGAGAACCTTGACCCTGTAGGCGTACACACCGGCGACTCCATTGTGGTCTGCCCCAGCCAGACACTGACCAACCGAGAATATCAGATGCTGCGCAACAGCGCTCTGAAGATCATACGCAGTCTTGAGATCGAAGGCGGCTGCAATGTACAGTTCGCTCTTGACCCCGATTCCTTCAATTATTATGTGATCGAGGTCAATCCGCGCGTGTCGCGCTCCTCAGCACTTGCAAGCAAGGCAAGCGGATTCCCGATAGCAAGGGTTTCGGCAAAGATCGCGGTCGGAATGACGCTTGACGAGATCATGCTTCCCAACACCCCGGCAAGCTTTGAGCCGGCGCTGGACTATATTGTTACAAAAATGCCCCGCTTCCCGTTCGACAAATTCGCCAGCGCAAGCAATCTCCTCTCCACTCAGATGAAAGCGACCGGCGAGGTAATGAGCGTCGGACGTACATTTGAGGAGAGCCTGCTGAAAGCTGTGCGCTCACTTGAGATAGGCGCAAGCCATCTCTTCTCTGCCAAAGCGGAATCAATGCAGACGGAGGAGCTGAAAAGCTATATCACCAAGGGCACAGATGACCGGATCTTCATGATTGCCGAGCTTATTCGCCGCGGCACGGACGTGGAGGAGCTGTTCCGCCTGACACGTATCGACCGCTTCTTCCTTGCAAAGATCGCACACATTGTTGAAATAGAAAAAGCGCTGAGCGCCGGTCGGTTTGACCGCGCCGAGCTTGCCGAGGGCAAAAAGTACGGCTTCTCCGACCGGGCTGTGGCGCGGCTGTGGGAATGTACTGAAAAAGAGGTCTACGCCTTCCGCGAAAAGGCAGATATGTTCCCGGTCTACAAGGCGATAGACTCCTGCGCCTCGGAATTTGACGCATATATTCCCTATTACTACTCGACATATGCGGAAGAAAACGAATCCGCCCCGAGTCAGGACAAGAAAAAGATCATTGTGCTCGGTGCAGGTCCGATACGTATCGGGCAGGGCGTGGAATTCGACTACTCCACAGTCCACGCGGTGCAGACCATCAAACGCGCCGGCTATGAGGCTATAATCATCAACAACAACCCCGAAACTGTCTCCACCGACTACACGACCTCCGACAAGCTGTATTTTGAGCCGCTGACCGTCGAGGATGTTATGAACGTGATCCGTCTGGAACAGCCGGAAGGCGTGATAGCCTCGCTGGGCGGACAGACCGCCATCAACCTTGCCGCCCCGCTGGCAGAGCGCGGCGTGACCATCATCGGTACAGACTGTGACGCCATTGAACGGGCGGAAAACCGCGATGTATTTGAAAAGCTGCTCTCCTCCCTAAACATTCCCGAGCCGAAAGGGCAGGCGGTCACGAAAATCGAGGACGGCGTCAGGGCAGCCGCAGAGATCGGATATCCGGTATTGGTGCGTCCCTCGTTTGTTCTGGGCGGTCGAGCAATGCAGATAGTCACCGATGAAAAAGGACTGGGACATTATCTGCGAACCGCTGTTGAGATCGACGAGGACCGCCCTGTGCTTGTGGATAAGTATATCGTAGGAAAAGAAGTAGAAGTCGATGCCATTTGCGACGGACACGATGTCTTTGTCCCCGGCATTATGGAGCTGGTGGAACGTACCGGCATACACAGCGGAGACAGCATCAGCGTTTACCCGCCGTTCAGCATCTCCGACAAGGTCAAGGGTATCATTCTGCAATACGCCAAACGCCTGGGGCTGGCAATCGGAATTGTCGGTCTGTTCAACATTCAGTTCATCGTGGACAAGAGCGATGAAGTCTATATCATCGAGGTCAACCCCCGTTCCTCACGCACCGTACCCTTCCTCTCCAAGGCGACCGGATACAGCCTTGCCGACATCGCGACCGAGGTCATCCTCGGCAAATCCCTCAAGGAGCAGGGCATTTTCGATATCTACCCGCCGGAAAAGAAACGCCGTTACGTCAAGGTTCCCGTATTCTCTTTCAGCAAGATCACCGGCGTTGACGCTTCCCTTTCGCCGGAAATGAAGTCAACAGGCGAGGCGATCGGCTACGACGACAAGCTGAACCGCGCGCTGTATAAGGCGCTGCAGGCTTCCGGCATGAAGCTGCATAACTATGGAACCGTGTTCGTTACGGTGTGTGACGACGATAAAGAAGAGGCACTCCCGCTGGTACGTCGCTTCTACAACCTCGGCTTCAACATTGAGGCTACCGAGGGCACCGCGCGCTTTCTCAAGCAGAACGGTATCCGCACACGGATACTGCGCAAGATCGGAGAGGGCTCTAACGATATTCAGAACGCCCTGCGTCAAGGCCACATTTCCTACGTTATAAACACCGGCAGCATTGCCGATGTCGGACAGAACACCGACGGTCACAGCATCCGTCGCATCGCAACCGAAAACAACATCACCATGTTCACTTCCCTTGATACAGTAAGGGTACTGCTGGACGTACTGGAAGAAACCACGCTGGGTGTTTCCACCATTGATTCATAAAAGCAAAGATAAGGAGGTCAGAATGGAAGTCAATTACCGTGTCGGGAACAACCGACCGATTGCAAAGGACGTCTGGGAATTACAGCTTTTTGGAGATAACTCCAACCTGAAACGCCCCGGTCAGTTCGTCAATCTCCGCATAGACGGCTGCTACCTCCGCCGTCCCCTTTCGGTCTGTGCCGTAGACGGCGACCGACTGACACTTATATACAAGGTAGTCGGCAAAGGAACGGAAATTCTTTCCCGTATGCGGGAGGGCAGTGTCATCAACGCGCTTACAGGACTCGGCAACGGCTTTGACGTCAGCGCCGGGGGAGTACGTCCTTTGCTGATAGGCGGCGGCGTAGGAGTTCCGCCGATGTACCAGCTCTGCCGCGAGCTGATCGCGGGCGGCTCGTCCCCGATCGTCGCGCTCGGCTTTAACCGTGCAGAGGACGTGTTCTATCAGAAAGAATTTTCAGAACTCGGTGCCGAGGTGCACCTTGCCACTGCCGACGGCAGTCTCGGAACAAAAGGCTTTGTCACAGAGCTTGTAAAACCGCTGCAGTACACCTTTTTCTACGCCTGCGGGCCTGAGGCAATGTTCCGCGCACTGGAAGCCGTTCTGACAACACCGGGCGAATACAGCTTTGAGGAACGCATGGGGTGCGGGTTCGGTGCCTGCATGGGCTGCTCCTGCAAGACAAAATACGGATACAAGCGCATCTGCCGGGACGGTCCGGTACTGCGGCGCGAGGAGGTAGTATGGTAAATACCAAGGTTACGCTATCCGGGTGGGAGCTTGACAACCCTATCATTCCCGCCAGCGGAACTTTCGGCTTCGGCAAGGAATTTGCCGAGCTTTACGACATAAATATACTCGGCAGCTTTTGCTTCAAGGGTACCACACCCGTGGAACGCTTCGGCAATCCCACGCCGCGTATTGCGGACTGCGATACGGGAATGATAAACTCAATAGGACTTCAGAATCCCGGGGCGGATCATGTCATAGCGTACGAGCTGCCCGAAATGAAGCGCTACTTTCACAAAAAGGTCATCGCTAACCTCGGCGGATCCACGACCGAGGACTACGTCGGGCTTGCGGAACGCTTCGGGCGCGAGGAACAGGTAGGAATTTTAGAGATAAATATAAGCTGTCCGAATGTCCGGTGCGGCGGCATGGCGTTCGGAACATCACCCGAAAAGGCATACGAGGTCACCAAAGCCGTCCGGGCGGTAACTGACAAACCGATATATATGAAGCTGACGCCTAACGTCACCGACATCGTTGCCATTGCACGCGCCTGCGAGGAGGGCGGAGCGGACGGCATCAGCATGATAAACACACTTACCGGAATGCGCATCGACCTGCGCCGTAAGCAGCCTGTCATAGCTAACAAGATAGCCGGGTACTCGGGGCGCGCTCTGCTTCCGGTTGCACTGGCAATGGTCTACCGGGTCTACGAAGCGGTAAGCATTCCGATCATAGGCATGGGCGGCATAAGCCATGCCGAGGACGTCATTGAGATGATGCTTGCAGGAGCGACCGCAGTTGAAGTCGGCACAGCCAACCTTATCGATCCGTATGCTTCCAAACGTATTATCGAGGAGCTGCCGGGAGTCATGAAAAAATACGGAATTGAAAATTTATCAGATATAACAGGAGGAGCACACCGTGAATAATGAAAAGGATCAGATAATCATTGCGCTGGATTTTGACAGCGCGGACAAGGTATATGCCTTTCTTGACCGCTTCGGTGGCAGAAAATTATTCGTAAAGATCGGCATGGAACTGTATTATGCCCAGGGGCCGGAGATCGTTCGGGAGATCAAGAAACGCGGACACCGTATCTTTCTTGACCTTAAGCTGCACGACATTCCCAACACCGTTATGAAGGCAATGCGGGTTCTCTCCTCTCTTGACGTGGATATGTGCAATCTGCACGCCGCGGGCACGCGCGAAATGATGGAAGCGGCGGTGCGCGGTCTGACAAGAGCGGACGGCACGCGCCCTCTCCTGATTGCAGTAACACAGCTTACCAGCACAGATGAGCGCGCCCTGCACGATCAACTGCTGATAGAGCGTCCCATGCCGGAGGTAGTAATGCACTATGCGGCGCTTGCCAAGGAGGCGGGGCTTGACGGAGTCGTATGCTCACCGCTTGAATCTAACGCCGTACACAGCCGTTGCGGCAGAGGCTTTCTGACCGTTACACCGGGCATCCGCTTTGCCGACGGAGAAAAGGGAGATCAGAAACGTGTTATGACTCCCGCCGAGGCGAGAAAGATAGGTTCAGACTACATCGTGGTCGGACGCCCAATCACCGCGGCCGATGATCCGGTAGCGGCGTATAACAGATGTGTCCGTGAATTTTACGGCAACGAATAAACGGGAGGAAAAACAGCATGGAAAACATCAAGGAAACGATTGCAAGATCACTTTTGTCTATTCAGGCGGTGTTTTTCCGTCCGAATGAGCCGTTTACCTGGGCAAGCGGCATCAAAAGCCCCGTATACTGCGACAACAGGCTTATCCTCAGCGCGCCACAGGTAAGAATACGGGTTGAACAGGCGATCGCCGACACCGTACGGACGGAATACCCCGACGCGGAGGTCCTTATGGGTACATCGACGGCGGGTATAGCGCACGCAGCGATCGCGGCGCATATTATGGGAATTCCCATGGGATATGTCCGTTCCGGAGCCAAAGATCACGGACGTCAGAACCAGATCGAAGGCAAGCTGGAGCGCGGTCAGAAGGTCGTTGTGATAGAAGATCTGATCTCGACCGGCGGCAGCGTGCTGGAGGTCGTTGATGTGCTTAGGACCGCCGGAGCCGAGGTGCTTGGTATTGTCAGCATCTTCACCTACGGAATGAAAAAAGGGATCGAACGGCTGGCGGCAGCCGGAGTGAAAAACCACAGCCTTACGGACTTTGATACCGTTGCAAGCATTGCAGGCGAGGAGGGTTACATCCAAAGATCCGACGTGAAGCGCCTTATCGCCTTCCGCGACAATCCGTCTGACGAGAGCTGGATCGGAGCGTGAGCACGCATGAGAAACGTAGTGGATATCATGGATCTGTCGACGGACGAGATCGACGCACTGATTGACACGGCAAGCGACATTGCCGCAGATCCCGAAAAATATCAGGACTGCCTGAAGCACAAAACAATGGCAACGCTGTTTTTTGAGCCGTCCACCCGGACGCGGCTGAGCTTTGAGAGCGCCATGCTGTCACTGGGCGGAAATGTCGTAGGCTTTTCCGACGCAAATACCTGCTCGGCCTCCAAGGGCGAGTCGCTTTCGGACACCGTCACAGTCGTTTCAGGCTATGTTGACATCATTGCCATGCGCCACCCAAAGGAGGGAGCGCCGTATATTGCCTGCCATCATTCATCCGTGCCGGTAATAAACGCCGGGGACGGTGGACATTATCATCCCACGCAAACGCTTGCCGACCTTATGACCATCCGGCAAAAATGCGGCAGACTGGATCACCTGACGGTGGGATTCTGCGGAGATTTGCGGTACGGCAGAACGGTACATTCTCTTATTGACGCGATGTCACGGTATCCGGGGACAAGATTTGTTCTTATTTCCCCGAGTGAGCTGGCATTACCGGCGTTTGTGCTTGACGGAACGATAAAGCAGAACGGTATCCCCTGCAAGGAAAGCCTGACGCTTGAAGACGTGATAGGAGAGCTGGATATCCTATATATGACCAGAGTCCAGAAGGAGCGCTTTGCAGACCCGGAGGTCTATGAGCGGCTTAAGGATATCTATGTCCTGAATCCTGAAAAAATGGCACTTGCTCCGGAAAACATGATAGTCATGCACCCACTGCCGCGCATAAATGAGATCTCACCGAAGGTAGATGCCGATCCCCGCGCCTGCTATTTTACGCAGACCAAAAATGGTAAGCTGATGCGTATGGCGCTGATCCTCAAGCTGCTGCGCGAGAGGGACGTTCCGGATACACAGCGAACCAAGGGAGAGGCAATGCAGCTTAATGTATTATGCAAAAACATACATTGCATCAGCGGCTCGGAAAGAGGCCTGCCGGCCCGATTCTACCGCGACCGTGCCGGCGCCGTGCGCTGTTATTACTGCGATGCCGAGGTAACTGAGCACCAAGCTCATAGTGTCTGATCAGGCATGGTCACACGACCAGTTCCCACGCCGAGAGCTGAGACACGTTCAACAAGCACAATCAGACTCAGCATTGTAGTTCATAAAAGCACTCGGAGTAATATTGTAAATGAAAAAACCGCTTGCACGATATTTAATGATGTCCTTGATTCCCGAAAAAATATGAGTATGATGAAAAACGAAACCATGTGAAAACAATCACCATGACCTATGATCCCGACGGAAGCATGACAGGCTATACGGAATATGTATATGACGAGGACGGAACTACGATATCCGTTACCGAGTTTGACAAAGACGGAAACAGGATCATCCATGACGATTATTGAAGCACAAACAAGCTATGCATGATCTCTTGGCGAGCCTCGGCTGCGCCTTCGATAGCATATTCTGATTGCATGTAAAAATGATATCTTATTTCTGCGCTCTTTTTTCTCAAGACCTGCAAGTGAGAAAAAGAGCAGCTAAGCGAGAAAAGCCCCCGAAATCGTGAAATTTCGGGGGCTTGTTGTAATTTTATTTTCGGCTTTGCGATATGTGGCGTTAAGCTGAAAAGATATCAATGCATTTTAACAGCTACCGATTTCAAGACTGCCATAATACGGCATCTCAAAATCGCGGTTAAATCCGCCGGCCAAAGCTCAAATGACAGAGTTATAAAATGTTATTGGCAGATGCTTGATTTGGTAACGGTGCCAAGCCGGGTCAGGTAATCACGCAAAGCATCCATGCCGCAAACCCGAGTGTCGTTTATACTGCCCTTGTTCTTTATCTCCGCTGTATATCCGCAGATTACGACAGTGTACCGTCGCATATCGTCAAGCTCGGCGTCGTCGGCTGTTGCCAGTATATACGGAAAAGGGTTCCCGTCTCCATATAAATCGAAGCCTTCGGCAGCAAGCTGTTTGATCTCCTCTCCCGTCAGGGTAAATGTTTTTACGGTATCCACCCAGCTGAGCGGGTTCACCGTACTGATGATCTCGTCGGTGACCGGACCTGCCCAAAGGCATCCGTTTACGCCGAATTCGTTTTCTTTTCCATCATGGTATGCGCCAAGAGAGATCAACGAACAATCTGCCCCTGTGGCTTCGATAAAAGCCGAACCGACCAACCGCGCTGTTTCCTCAAGTGTCAGATTCTCCATAATATTCGCAAATGATGCGGCTTGGTTATCAATGGAATCCTGAAGTGAACGGTTCATTACGGCAATTACCTGCTCACCCGTTGATTTTCCGGCATACCACTTGAGGCACTCACCTCCGACCGGAACGATCAGATCTTCCCAGCCTGCATACGCAAGCGGTGCGCTGAATCCGGCATTCAGCATTTCCATGATCTCGACATATTCCTCCGTGGCATCCTGGTTCCCTTCCGAAAGCGGCAGGAATTGCTGCTGATTACCGGGAAGCAGCTTCTGCCCCTCCTCGGTAGAAATAAAAGCCATAAATTTCAGCGCATCTTGCAGTTTTTGTTTGTTTTTCGGATTTTCCAGATCTGCATTCAGACCAAAGTAGCATGCTGTGTTGGTAATATATCGATTGTTGGAGCCATCCATGCTCAGCCAGGGCATGAGACTGTATTGATCTCCGGTCCCGTCTTCATTTTGTGAGAAGCGGAACATTCCGCCATGGATAAAGAAGGCGGTATTTCCTTCGCGGAAATGGGATATTGCCTCTTCTGTGGTTTTCCCATACCATCTACCGTTGATAATGCCGAGATCTATCCACTTCTGCATATATTCAATGGTGTCTTTCCATGCATCGTCGGCGGTAACTTTTCCGCTTAAAAACTGCTCAACCCAATCAAGGCCTTCGGGAGTTCGAAGAAACATGGTGTCACCGAGATTGAAAAGATATTGAAATCCGTTTCCCGTAAATTCCAAAGAAGTTGCGGAAATATCCACATTGGCCTCGTTGATTTTCGGTACAAGCTCCTCCAACTCATGAAAGCTGGTGGGAACAGTCCATCCGTGCTTTTCAAAAAGAGTTTTGTTATAGTAAATTCCCAGAACCGAGAAATTGCAGGGGAGCATATAAATGGCCCCCTCAATGCTGCATTCATTCAGGCGAGATACTGCGTATTTTGTGGAGAAATCATACACGGAAAGATCAATCAAGTGTTCTTTTTGAAGCTCGGCATCCGGAAGGACATTGGAGGTATAAATATCCGGGGCCTGTCCGGCTTCAAGAATCCTGTGGAGATATGAGGTCGAATTATGCCCACTGTAGCTGACAAACTGCAGGTTCACCTCCGGATACGCTTTCTTGAAGGCTTTTTCAAACTGTGTATAATCCTTACGGGCTGTCATTATTGTGATCGGCTCGTGAACAGTTTTGGAATTATCCGTGCAGGAACAAAATGACAGGCAAGCAATTATGACCGCCAGAAAATATGCGGTAAACATTTTAATTTTCATGAAGATATCAAAACTCCTATCCCGGCTTTTCAAGGATCATAAGCCCAAGTAATCATGCCGTCAATCGGTATTCTTCAAGTCATGTTTTTTATATTTCATAAGTGTTGAGACTAAAAGCTTTCCGTTGATCGGCTTTGAAAGATGCTCGTTCATTCCCGCGGCTAACGATTTTTGAATGTCCTCCTCAAAGGCGTTGGCCGTCATCGAGATGATGGCTATGCTTTCGGCGTCCGGGCGGCAAAGTGAACGAATTTTCTTTGTTGCCTCAAGACCGTCCATCACAGGCATCATGACATCCATCAGAATCACATCAATGCTGCCGATATCTGAATGCTCAAAGGTCTGCACAGCCTCTTCACCGTTGCAGGCAATGAGGACATCCGCCTCCGCTTTTTTCAAAAGTCGCTCTGCAATATTGCGGTTGAGCATATTGTCATCGCAAAGAAGTATCGTCATTCCCTTCAGAGAAGAAGGCGGAAGCGGCTTCTCGGAATCATCCGGTGCGGCAAAGGCATTCAGGCATACCGCAAACGGCAATACTATCGTAAAACGGCTTCCCTCATTTACTTTACTGTATATATCGATCGTGCCGCCCATCTTATCGATCAGCTTTTTGACAATTGACATTCCGAGTCCTGTGCCTTCATGGTATGTCCGGCCATTGTTGTTTTCCCGCCAGAACGGCTCAAAGATATGCTCCAGATAGCCCTCGTTCATGCCGATACCGGTATCCGAAATGATGAACCGAAAACTTGCGGTCTCACCGTCGCAAGATATTTCCTCCGTTTCAAATGTGACATTTCCACCTTCCTCCGTAAATTTCACGGCGTTTCCCAACAAATTGATCATCACCTTGCGGAGATAGAGATCACACCCCTTCAGATACGGATGCTGAAACCCGCCAGACCGATAGGTAAAGAGGAGATGATGTTGTTGGGCAGAGCTGTGAATGATCGAACAGCAAGTGTCCATAACCGCCCGCAGATCAAACTGTTTTTCCGTGGGGATATCTCCTTTGCTTTCCAAGCGCCCCAAATCCAATACATCGTTGATAAGAGCGGTCAGGTGCTGTGAGGCAGAACGGATATTTGATAGGCAAAGCTGTAGCTCTTCTGTAACATCCGGACTTTCTTCCGCTCTTTCCAGCATGCCGAGTATGCCGTTAAGAGGCGTTCTGAGATCGTGAGACATATGTGACAGAAACTCGCTTTTTGCCAAATTCGCCCTGTTGGCTTCTTCTGCCGCATTTTTCAGTACGAGATTCAACTGATTTTGCTGCGCGGCGCGGATTCGCATATTGACGGTAGAAATAAAGAGAAAGATAATCGTCGCCGCAATCAACACACCGATCACAGACAACGCAATGATACGATACATCGTTGCGTTCAGCAAGCGCTCGGATCCGCTGCTCAATTTTTCGGTCGGCATGAGCAGTGTAACAACCCAGTCCGGCGTTGTGATCGGCGCCATCGAAACGAAATAATTCGTACCTTCGTATTCAAATTCAAGGCTTTCTCCCTCGATATACGCCAGACTGTCCTTAAGATCTTCAAAGGTTTCTCCGTGCAGGAACCTGACATTTTCAAGTGTCCGCATGATATTGGCAGATGTGCTGAAGGCACCTATGTTGTCCCGACGGTATATGCTTCGGCCGTCGGTATGGATAATAAAAACATCGGCAGAGCAGTCAAATCCCGAGCCCAAAAGCGCTGAGCCGTATACTTCCGGCGGCAGGATCATGACGGTATGTGTGATTTGCGTGCCGTCTTTCAGAACTGTGGGATGATCGAGACGGTGGATAAAAAGCATATGTTCTTTGTTAGAATCAAATGTGACGGAGGTGATGACGACCTGCCTCTCGTCTGCTGATTTCTTCAGGAATTCAATATTTCTAAATAAACCGACATGACCGTTGGAAAGATAATAGTTGGTCTGAGAATCCACGACCGCTAAATAATAATTGAGGTTAATACCGTTTTCTGCTTCCGACAAAAAACAGGCAATATCCTCCTTCTTATCGATTTCCGTTGAAAGCAAGTGAGTAAAGGACGCATCCGCAACGTCCCATGAGTAACTGCAGATGGCATTCACTGTTCTGGCGATCTGTTCGGAAACCTCATTGAGATTCTTGCTGCGCTCCGCATATAATTCGTCGCCTACCGATCGAAAAACCGAGCAAGCCATCACTGCAAAAGTTGTAAACAGCAGAACAACTAACAGTATACCGATAGTCATGGATATCCGGTTGTAATGGTGGGTCACAGCTTTTTTCATTATTACACCATGCCTTAGTAATTGATTCAAATGGTGGGATAACCGGTTTTCTCTTTATAATCCAGGACTTTTTGCTGAATTTTCTTTTTGCTTTTCTTCCGGATCAGGACTTCCTCTCCGTTTTGGAGCAAACATACATCATTTGCTTCGCTGACATAATTCATGTTGACCAGATAGCTTTGGTGACAGCGTAGAAAGCGCGGATCGTTCAACTCTGCTTCGATCTGACCAAGCTTCTTGTATATATTGTACTCCCGGTGCTCTGTCCGATGCAAAATACATTTTGTATTGATGCTTTCCACATACATAATCTCGTTCAGCGGGATATAAACAATATTCGACTTCTGCTTGACCTGGTAGCTGTTACCCTGATATTCCGGCAGAAAACGGTCCAGTGTACGTCGGATATCGGCAAGGCTATATGGCTTCAATATGTATCCGGACGCATATACATTATAGCTCTCAAGCGCATAATCGGCTGAAACAGTACAAAATACAATCTTGCCCCGGTACGAAAGGTCTCTCAGCTTTTGCGCAATGTTCATACCGAACGAATCTCCCATAAACAGGTCAAGAAAAATCATATCGTATTCAATATTTTCCATAACATCGTAATACAGGGTAGTTCCGCGATCGTATAACGTAAATTCGCAACGCACAGAAGTTTCAAAAAAGTATTTTTTCAGGAGCGAATGCAAAAGATTCCGTTCTAAATCGTTGTCATCACAAATTGCCAAACGCATGAAGAAAGCAGATTCCTTTCCGGACGAGATTTTGTTGTACTAGGTTTTTACACTGTACAATTCGTCCTCAATAATATCACATAAGTGGATAGGATCAACATCGTATTGATTAAGCTTGTCTGCCAACGTCCTCAGCCAATCTACATCGTCTGATATACCGTAGACGCAGTCCTTAATGTCCAACAATCCGTTAAAAAATGAACATGCACAAATACCATATGTATACTTCTCAATTTGCTCTGATTCATTTTTCCCTGTGTCTTTCGCACCTTTTCTGACTACTACATAGATGTTCATTTTTTAACCTACCTTTTTTAGATTTCAAAAGCAGCAGCTTTCGGATACTGTAAGAATTTTTCCCGAATGAATCTTACGTCTGTAATTATACTAAATAAAGGCAGTAAATGCGAAAAAATATGAATTCGGCAGGTTTAATGAGGAAATCGGTCAATTAAAATAAAATTCAGTTGTTTTTTAATTTTTTTATTGCGGTGAGCACACGATTATATTCTGTTTTAAGTTGCTGTAAAACGGTTTCTTTCGGCAGCAGCCCTCCTCGCAGCTTGTCACACAGCTTTGCGGCACAATCGCCTAAGCTTTGGAATCCAAGGGTATAACTGATCCCCTTTAAGGTGTGCGCCGCACGAAAAGCACTTTTGAGGTCATTTTCTTGCAAGCTCTTCAGCAGCATAGAGTAGGAAGGATCGGACGGGAACCCGAGTACGAACATTTCAACGGTATCTATATCCTCCAACCGTTCAAGTACGTTCATAATGTCTCCGCCGACCTCTTCGTAAAAATCGGATAATGTCCGTTTTGGTGCATCCGGTATTTCCATTTAATCACCAATCCTTTCTTACATGGCAGTCCGCACCTGATAATCTCCTTTTTATTAACGGCCGCTGAGATGAACATAATTTTCATCATGTGTTCAGTAATATTGAAGCTGAGAGCAGAATATTCCCCGTTTCAACCGTCAGGCGGGTATATATCAAAAGCTGTGGATGAGGATATGAATGACAGCCTTGCTTTTGCCTGCTCTTATTCAACAAAATTATACAATAAATGGCGATAAAAGTCAATAGCGATACGAAATCACTTAAATTTCAGAAAAAACGGTTGTGGGTACAATATACCTCCCATATATTCCGCGCATATATGAAAAAGCCAAGCAGCCTCGGGACGTCGTTTCTAAGGACAGTCGGTATCCGCATGGAATGGTATGGTAGTTTTGACTCACCTGACACACCACCTAATTGTAAAACGAAAAGAGCCTTAGCATTAACTGCTAAGGCTTTTCATGGTTGCGGAGGTGGGATTTGAACCTCACGGCCTCCGGGTTATGAGCCCGACGAGCTACCAGACTGCTCCACTCCGCGATATATTGGTGCCGGAAACCGGGATCGAACCGGTACGATACTTTCGTATCACGGGATTTTAAGTCCCGGGCGTCTGCCAGTTCCGCCATTCCGGCGAACCCGCGACTTGGGAACTCACTCCCCGGTTCGCTTGATTATTATATCACAGCCTTTACACCTTGTCAACCCTTTTTGATAAAAATATTTGCCTTTTATTCCGACACCGGGCGACATATTCCGCTATTTCTCTTGACAAATGCCGCCGCTTCAAATATAATTTTGTTATAATATCGAATATAAGAGAAGGGTGGATCTCAATATGAATAAAAAACTAATAATTCTTGATCCCGGTCACGGCGAATTCGGCAATCCGCACACCACCCGGGAGGGATTTTATGAAGGAACACAGAACTACGTTCTTGCAACACATCTGCGGGATGAGCTAATAAACCGCGGCTTTGAGGTCAAAGTGACGCGCGAGGCTGTCAGCGACGATCCCTCACTTGAGCAACGCGGCTCCATGGCAGGCAAAAACGGCGCCGTCATGTTTCTGTCACTGCACTCCAACGCACCAGGCTCTTCTGCCTCACCGGAGCGCTATCCCCGCATACGCGGTGCAGAAACCTTTTATTCCATTACCGACGAGGAGAGAAACTCCGTCATCGCACGCGCCCTCAACGATGCTGTGGTAGCCACAATGAACACCGAGGATCGCGGCATAAAGACCAGACGCTACCCCGATCATCCCGACTGGGATTATTACGGCGTGATCCGCGCCGCAGCACAGAGCGGTTGCCATGCGGCATTTCTCATCGAGCACGGCTTTCACACCAATCCCGAGGACTCCGCCTTTCTTCAGGACGAGCAATGTCTGACCCGGCTGGCAGCTGCCGAAGCGGACGTCATAGCCCGTATATTCGGCGCAGATGCACTGTAACTCTATACAAAAACAAATAAAATGTTGAGCGTTCGGGGCAATAAACTATTGACACGGTCGCGGTTATGAGTTATAATAAACAAGTAGCATATATTCTGGCTCTGAATAACTGGAGGTTTCGTAAGAAATGAAAAAAATATTGAGCATTTTTCTGGCGGCTGCGCTGCTTATCTGTCTGGCGTCCTGCTCCAAGCAACCCACCAACCCCGAAAATCCCGACGAGGATGATAATAACAACGGTTATTCTGTTGAGGACGGCAACGCCAGTTTCAAATATGAAATAACCACACTGAACACCATACGTATAACCGGATACTCCGGAAAATATGAACAGCACGCGATAACTGTACCCTCCGAGATCGAAGGAATAGAAGTCACCGAAATAGGTGCGCAGGCCTTCTACTATGCTAATAACATCACTTCTGTCACACTTCCCGATACAATAAACACTATCGGAGACTGGGCCTTCGCAGGTTGCTCTTATCTCACAAGCGTGAACATACCCGAAGGTGTCACTGCTATCGGCGAAGGTACCTTTTACCGTTGCATACTTATCGAGGAGCAGAAGCTGCCCTCAACACTGACATCTGTCGGCAGATTTGCTTTCTATGAGTGCGCCGCGCTGACATCGATCGACATTCCCGCCTCCGTTACCGAAATAGGTGACTCGGCCTTCTGGGGATGCACTGCGCTGACCGCCGTCAACGGCGCATCGGGACTTAAGCAGCTGGGCGGATATGTCTACAACGGCTGCACCGCACTGACCGACGTAACACTGACCGCTTCCGTCGAGAAGATCGGTTCCTACGCCTTCAACGACTGCACCGAGCTCAAGCTTAAGGTCGAGTCCGGTTCCTACGCTGAGAAATACGCAACCGAAAACGGCTATACCATTGCAAAATAAGCTGTACATTCACGGGCTTGTTTTGTCGGTATTTGTTGAATCAATAAAACATACTAAGCTACTCATTGATGAAATGAGTAGCTTTTTCAATAATTGTCTTTTTTCAACCGGTTGTTACCGGAAGCCGTGCCTGTGATTTTAAATAATTTTCAAAAAAGATATTGACTCTCCCCTTAACTGTAGTGATATACTTGGCTTGCAGGATGAAAATAGCGCTGTTTCTACCCGTGCAAAATCTTAACGAAAGGAATCCGGCTATGTATAAGATCGGTGAATTATCAAAGCTATGTAACATTCCGGTAAAGACTTTGCGTTATTATGATGCAGAAGGCTTGCTTATCCCCGATGAAATAGATAAATTTACGGGATATCGCTATTATTCCGCATCAAAGCTCGCCGGTTGCTATCGTATTATCGCGCTCAAGGAGCTTGGCTTTTCGCTTGAAGAGATCAAGGCTCAGCTTGCCGCCGATGACAACGAAGAAATCGTTGCTTCATTGAACGCAAAGCTTGCAGAACTGAATGAACTGGTATCAAACACCAAAAAGCAGTTGGAAAGAATTGAAGCCATACGCAATAATCTTACAGAAGGAGAGCATAAAATGTTCAATATTATTGTCAGAGCGACGGATACGGTCCGTGTCGCATTCGTTCGCAAAAATTATCCGGATAAATCCGACGCACTCAGGGAAATCAGTGAAATAAGCGGCACCTTGCCCAAAGCGATCGTCGGAAAGCGAAAAATCATCATCAATTATGAGCTCGAATACCGTGAAAAAGACTTTGACCTTGCCGCCGGTGTTGAAATCATCGGCAGCCTGCCCGAAAATTCCAAGTACGCAGAAAAAACAATATCTTTCGGCAATAATGTAGCCTCGCTCGTTTGCAACGCAGATGAGCTTGACGCGGCTTACAAGCAAATGATCAGATACCTTGACGGAACGAATTATAAAGCCTGCGGCGCATATTACGAGATATATCACAATGACAGCACTGTTGAATTAAAGGTTCCTGTATGTGAGCGTACCGAGCAAAATACGTACCATGCCGAGAATATCGTTGAGCCGTTTGTCAACGATCCCGAAGTGTGCGGTAAGTGGAAAATGCTCGACCTTCTGCCTACCCGCGAACATTTTGTGTATGGCAAGCCCAAGTGCAGTCACCTGGCGTGGCTTGATGAAATTTATTTCATCGATGGCGGTAAGCCTTATTGGGCGGTTGCCGGCTGGACAAAGGGATATTTGCTCACCTATATTGACGGCGGCAGAATCAAAAACAAATACACCGTTGAAGCTCACGGCACTCACAAGCTGCTGTTTATTGAAATGAAAGACTATTGCACCAGCGGCAGCTTTGGCACGCCCGAGATCTGGGTGTATGAAAAAGTCGAAAACAGGCATTACTCGTCAGCGGAGGAGTTCAGGCGGTGCGACAATATCGACTATCCGTTTATCCCGGATGAGACTGTCCTCGGTGCATGGAAAGTAAGGGATTTTGTTATACGCAAAGAGGACTTTGACCCTGACAAGCAGAATTGGCGCGACCAAGACCTTTTCGTTCGCAAAGCCGAATTCAAACAACACGGCGTTTACATTTCCACCACCCAAAGCGGTGAAAACAGTGTTACTTGCGTCTGGACCAAAGGTCTGGTACTGAACAGAAGGGAGAAAACCGCCTCAGCATATGAGATCAGGATCATAAACGGCAAGGAATACCTGTTCAAGCAATGGAAAACCGGAGATTACTCATTCGGCAACGGAGGTGTATATTGGTATATATTCATAAGAGAATAGTATAGTATACGGTGTATTTCCCGCGACACATATGTGTCGCGGGGGCTTTTTGTGTCTGAAACTGCGCATCCGGCCTCACGACAGCGTTCGAAGTACTCGGTGGGCGTGCTTGCCGTGGCAACTTTTTCAAAAAGCGTCGTACCTTCAGGCATAATCCTCCACACGCACAAGTATCACCGACAAATCGTCCCGGCCGCCAACGCTCTGAGCACGTCCTATTATACGCCGTGACATTACATCAAGATCATCGTCCCACTCAAGGCTGAGCACGTCCTCAAGCCATTCGGCTGCGTGAGGCATGTTATCCTCCCCCGGCTCACCTCCGCAACGCCCTGGGCTGCAGGGGCTTTCTGAATCGGATAGCCTGCCCTGCACGCTGCCGTCAGTAGCGTCCGACACGGCGTCGGCACCATCTACCTCAGCGCCGTTTGCGGTGCTGTCTCCGTAGCTCTTACCTCTCGCCTGACGCTCCATTTCCGCCGCGATCCCGGCACCAAGGCCGGCATCTGTCACTCCGTCGCTTACCATTATAACAACATCTCCCGGCAACAGCTCAAGGCTTGTCCGCCTGGCGTCGATTGCGTTGAGTATACCAAGCGGCACAGTTTCGGATCTGAGCCTAAAAATATCACCGCCACGCCGCACATACGTCGGTGCCGCACCGCTCTTTATAACCGACGCCTGACCGTTCAGAAGATCGAACATCAGCAAATCGACCGTTGCCGAACACTCCGACTCCCATGCTCCGCCCTTGGAGCGCAGAACACCGTTGAGCATACGTAGCGACGTTTCAATGTGATTCCCCGCCGACAGCATTTTTTCAAGAAACACCGTCACAAGCCCCGAGCAGAACGCCGCCTCGCTTCCGCTCCCCATTCCGTCGCTGAGCAGAGCGTAAAATCTGTCGCGGTTGTCCTCAAACATACATATGCTGTCACCGCAGGGACTGTCCTCCTCTGCCGGTACGCAAAGCCCCGACCGCACTACTGCATACCGCCGCCGGGTGGTCAGCGTCACCTCAACTCTGCCGCCCGTCAGTCCGAACCCCGGCTCCTCAAGCCTGCATCCCACCGCCGCCTCAAGGCACCGCCGCAGCTGTCCGCCCTCAAGCCGGGCACGCTCAGGATCTATACCGCTGATACGTATCACGTGTCTCCGCCCTCCGTACACCATAAGATCACCAGACAGCCCCAGTGCCTCAAGCGCCCGTCCTACCGACGCCGTCAGCGCCTCTGACCGCCTGTACTCCTGTCGCTGTTCCTCTACCGCCTCGGTAAGCAGCCTTGACACCGCCTCATAATCCAGTGCAAACAGGCTGAGTTTTTCGCTTCTTAGCACAGCCTCCGTCAATTGCCCGACCTCAGAGTTGATCTCACGGCAAATATGCTCGATATTACGGCAGCGCGTACGCGTACGAGCGGGGAGAAGCTCGGGGGCGGCTCGTCCGTGATCTCCGAGAGCGGCCGTCAGCCGCGCCATCATGTCAAGGCTGACACCGTACTCCAGCCCCCAGCACACCTCCCGTTTGGGGCAGGCGGGACAG
>ENA-ORSL01000831-ORSL01000831.1-human-gut-metagenome-genome-assembly--contig:-NODE-831-length-29058-cov-3.633900_pt1 | contig 29058 bp, 25 predicted proteins | sample MGYA00242190_ERZ509157 | MGnify/ENA primary metagenome ERZ509157 (study PRJEB26280, sample SAMEA2338664) | human gut metagenome | biome: human gut; feature: human-associated habitat; material: faeces...
CCACACAATTTTTAATCGTTTTAATATTTTTTTTCTTTCAATTCTCCCCTTTTATTGCGTATATGGCTGCAAAGCTTGAATATTATTGTTGCTAATCCGTAAAAAGCGAAAACTCCGACAAGAAAATACAAAATAAAGCTGATGACAAACGCAATAAACGGCTGCGGTCCGGGAAACAGAAGATTCAGCAACGGGTAGATAACTTTATCCTGGTTGCTGTTAGTATAAAAGAAATTAAATCCAATATCGGGAGCAATAATATTGCACAGTTCATTTACCGCAATTGAAGAAAACAAAAATACGATCCATATAGCAAAGCCTTTCAACAAATATGTAAGACCCTTTTTCCCCTCAATATTATGATAAGTTATGGCAAAAACTCCTGTCCCGATAATAATATCATGCCAAAGAAATGCTTGCACTCCAAGAAGAATAACCGGAGTATTCAATGCGGTGGCAGGTTTGCACATATAAAATAATGCTGCCACTGAGCCTATACAAGCCACATATCCTATTAGTGTTTCTTTCAGCCATCTTATTTTGATGAAAGGAATCAGCCAGCAAAAGAAAATAGGTACTGTACATATCTGAAACGGAAACATGCCGGCAGGATAACTTCCCTCCATAATATAATAAACTGACGCTTTCAGAATTTCCAAAATAATCAGAACAACTCCGACAATGCCGTAAACAATGTCTGCGGATTGAAATCTGTTGGAAGTCTTCATTTTGACCCCAAGCAGCACTCCGCCAATAATGAATAAAACGGCGGACAGCGTTCCTAATATATGAAACCAACCTCCAATGCGGGGCAATGTGTTCCACGTTTGTAATATTGTATTCATATCATCATACTCCCCCTTTATCATCATTAAATGAAGTTATTGGTCTTCAATTTCATTCATCACGCCTGCAACATAAGTATTTACAAGTGTTTTTAACGGTATGTTATATTTCTCGGAAAGCCGTTTCAGAATATCCAGAGGAATATGGATATCGGAAACATCAGCAAAGCGTCCCATATAATTCCCAAGACCGAATACCTCTATTTTTACCTCCACCGGGCTTATTGTGTCAACCCATTTATCTTCCATTTTACGGATGCTTCTCTGTATCAGCCGATTGTGAATGATACGATAGACCGTTGAAAGTCCCCAAGTGATGCCAAACATGACAGGAGCTGCAAGCCAGAACGGAATATATGCGCCCATACGATAAATATCACGCCAGCCTCCGAACCTGCCTCCCAGACCAAACACCATGACGCCATAAACCAACATATAACATAAAAAAGGTATCATCGTAATAATAGTATCTTTTCGGCTGAATTGTCGGTCTGTTTCCGTGCAGCAGAATAATACGATGGACATCAGCGGGCAGATTATATGCAGCCAGAGATTCATGCCGATAACCGCGCTTTTCCCTTGAACCGGAAGAATAAGGAGCAGTGCAAAAATCATGGTAAGGGTCACGCACACCGTTCCGCTATATTGAAGTACCATGATCCATTTGGGCACTCGGAACTGTTTCTTTTTGATACCCTCCACGGCGAATGGTATCATAAGAAACGCCCCTATGGCAGACAGCAGATTAGAGTTGACCGTAAACAGGTGAAACACTATCGTACCGCCGCGCTCAGGCGTCAACGCTGTCGGTGTCTCCAGAATACCCAATATGATTGCTACGAATGTAAATGCAGAAACAATACTTCCGCCAATCAGGGCGATCAGGCTTCGGCTGCGCTGCAAATTAATAAAATATCGATTCTTTTTCAAAAGCTAATTACCTTTCAGAAGCGGATTTTACTAAAATATTGGAAGTAGCTTTCTTCTTTTTTAAGAGGAAAGGTGCATGATATATCAGGCTCAATACCAGTCCAAGCAGCACGAGCTTCAGGAGATACATTTCCCAGCACTGATTCATATTCAGGTATGGCAGGTGATCTGCCGGCGGACACATGGTGTAGAAAAAATTTGTGGGATGTCCGGTAGCTGCAAAAATACTGTTTATCCAAATCGAACATATAGTCAGAACACCGAGCAGCCCCAGATCGATTTTCAGGTTTCTCATCGTATAGGTGACCTGATGCGTCTTGATTTGATATATCGCATAAATGATTATCATGGCATGGTACAGGAAAAACTGATAAGCTACAGGGTTAGTGAAGCTTGTGCTGCTGTTCGGAAGAAGAATCGCAAAGGGAGCGCCGACGAGCATACACATACACATAAAACAGTTCAGGTCTGCTTTCAGCTTTTCATTCTTGCCGAAAAATAAATAGAAAAAGAAGAAAATCTGCAAAGAGCAAAGCTGCAGCGGCAGACTGCTCACGGGCAGAATTTTGACAGGGACAGACATGTTGGTGTACAGATCCGTCTCAACCATATTGGACAGAGTCTTTACAATTTCACACAGCACAGAAAAACCCAGGCATACCGTTAGAAGCTTTTTGCTCGGACATTTATACCTAATAAGCAATAAAGACACTATTACAATCAAAAATATTGAGATACCGATCCAGATAAAATGACTTGTTGTAAACATTTGAACCCCCATTTGTAGCTGTATGGATAATCAAGACAATCGAATTATGTCAATGAAATGATATGCCTCCTTTTAATAAATTTTGTAAAAGTAGCTACTGTATAATTTTTATGATTATATTATACAGTATGAAGTGCAACAGAAGTGCAACAAAGCGAGAATAAAAATATACAAAATTTTGTAAATAATTTATGCATTTTGACGATTTTTAGAAAAATGTGCTTATTTGTTGCACTTCTGTTGAACTTTTTGTGATATTATAGTATTTAAGGAAGGTATTATGTATATCATGCAGCACTTGTGAATATCAACAAATACTGCGGTGACTTTTTGTGACTTGTTTGTCACGGTTTTGTCATACTCTATATGATATAATAAAATCTGATATTTTTCTTGTTGATAACCGAAATGTACTGCCCTTTTTCTGTAAAATGACAAATGCAGCGGTCATTCGGTAATAATATATTATTAAAATTAGCCGATTGTAAAAGTCGGATCAAGTGAGTCGCCAAAGCCCCCCAAAAAAGGAAAAATGCCTCCGAGTGGAGGCAGAGGCAGGAAAAGGGAGCAAGAAAGCAGAAAAAGGGCGCAAGAAAAGGAGGCGAATAAACCGTCTCAAAAAAATATGCGACAAACAACAGTCAAGCAATCAATTTGCGAATGCTCTTGTAAAGCCGGTGCTTATTCAGCTTGTCGGCGAGAATCACGCCGATGAGTTGAACAATATCCGAAAGGAATAAGTCTGCTTTTAAGGTGACAACGCTGAAGCTTCTGTTATCAGCCAAGGCAAACGTGTCTTTCAGCAGGTTAATGGTTCTCTCCACAGTGACACGGTGCTTGTAGATATGATCCCAATGCTCCGTATTTCTCGGAACGCCCGGATAAAGGCGAAAATCCTTGTCGGGATAGGTGTAAACACATTTTCCATAGGAGGAATCGGTACAAGGTGTATCGCAAGTACAAACACAACACCCAGTCCATTGGTCACGATAGCCGCCTTTGCGGCATAGCAAAAATGTCCGTTCACGTACTGCTGACGAATTTCGGAATTTGTTTTCGACTCTGGAGGGAGTAGTGAATATACACCCATCATCGTTTGAGAATGAATGTTGACTTGTGTGAAGAATTGGGCGCGAGCATCTATGTAAGTCAGAAAGGATCAAAATGAAAAACAAAAAACTATTTTCACGCACGAGGTACACGATTGAGATACTACGATTCCAAAAAACGTGATAACCCCGGCGATTATTTTCCGTTGCCCAAGGCAGTCTTCCGAATGGATCTGTCAGCTGATGAGATCGCCGTGTATGCTTTTCTGATGTACTGCGAGGAACGGGACACCTTTCAGTGTCATCCGAGTTACGCCACAATAGGCAGGGCTGTCGGTATGAGTGACAATACGGTTGCAAAATATGTAGCCAGTCTTGAACGCAAGGGCTTCATTCATACAGAACCGACCACGGTCAGAACCCGTGACGGACGGACACACAACGGAAGCCTCTTATACACCTTAAAACCGATCAAGCCCATCGAAGAAGCATACTTTGAAAAGCAGATCGCTATGGCAACAGCGAGGATGAACGCCAGGAAAGCTCTTGAAAAATACGAAAAGCGAAAGAAAGGAGTTGGTTAATATCGGTGGGATTGAAGTATTGATCGTTGTAGCCGCCATCATGGGCGGTCTTTTTATATTTATCTCCCTTGCCTCGCACCTCTACGGACTGAACAGTATCCGAAACAAAACCGTCGGACAAGGTCAGCACGGCACGGCAAGATGGGCTACCAAGAAAGAGATCAAGGAAACCTACAAGCACATTCCGTATGAGCCTGACAAATGGAGAACGGATGAAAAAAGCCGACCGAAAGAGCAAGGCATCGTGGTCGGTTGTGAAACCATTGGTAAAAACACGGTTGGACTTGTCGATACAGGGGATGTGCACTGTATGATGATTGGTGCGGCAGGTGTCGGTAAAACCGCATACTGGCTCTATCCCAATATCGAATACGCCTGTGCTTCGGGAATGTCCTTCCTGTCGACCGATACCAAGGGCGATATCATGCGTAACTACGGCTCCATCGCCTCCAAGTATTACGGATACCACATTTCCGTCATTGACCTGCGGAATCCCATGCGGTCTCACGGCAACAATCTGCTACACCTGGTCAACAAGTATATGGACTTATATGCCGAGCATCCCGAAATGATTGCCTTCAAAGCTAAAGCAGAAAAGTATGCAAAGATCATCGCCAAGACGATAATCCTGTCAGGAATGGATGCTGGCTCCTTCGGTCAGAACGCATACTTCTACGATGCAGCTGAAGGAGTTTTGACCGCATCCATCCTCCTCGTTGCAGAGTTCTGCAAGCCCGAGGAAAGACACATCGTATCTGTGTTCAAGATTATTCAGGAATTACTTGCCCCGAGTAACAACAAGCAACAGAAGAATCAGTTCCATTCTTTGATGGCACTTCTGCCCGACGATCACAAAGCCAAATGGTTTGCCGGTGCTGCCTTGAATACCTCGGAACAGTCCATGTCGTCCGTCATGTCAACCGCACTGTCCCGACTGAATGCGTTCCTCGATTCAGAACTTGAAACCATCCTGTGCAATGACACGGAGATCGACGCCGAAAAGTTCTGTTCCGAAAAGTCTGCGATCTTCATCATCATGCCCGAGGAAGATTCGTCCAAATACTTCATGGTCAGCCTGATCATTCAGCAGTTGTACCGAGAGATACTCGCCGTGGCTGACGAGAATGGCGGTAAGTTAAAGAACCGTGTCGTGTTCTACTGCGATGAGTTTGGCACACTACCAAAGATCGAATCTGCCGAGATGATGTTCTCGGCATCCCGTTCTCGTAGAGTTTCTATTGTTCCGATCATTCAGTCCTTGGCACAGCTCGAAAAGAACTACGGCAAGGAAGGTGCAGAGATCATCGTGGATAACACCCAGCTCACGGTGTTTGGCGGCTTCGCCCCGAACTCTGAAACAGCACAGGTGCTGTCCAAATCCTTGGGTACACGTACCGTGATGTCGGGAAGCGTGAGTCAGAGCAAAAACGATCCCTCCCGTTCTCTGCAAATGATCGAGCGACCGCTGATGACCGCAGACGAACTGAAAGCGCTTCCGAAAGGGACATTCGTCGTAACCAAGACAGGTTTCAATCCGATCAAGGTGAAGCTGAAGCTCTTCTTCAAGTGGGGGATCCGGTTTGAGGACAAACCGTATATTGTGCCTCTCCGGGACAATCAGGACATTCATTACGCAAGCAAGGATGATATCATGCGGGCGGTATTCGAAAAATATTCGCATGGAAAAATGAGCGAGGATGAAGAGATTCCGCCCGGAAGTTACTCGGTTGAACAGATTCTCGGAGAGATAAACGATCTGCAGAGCAGCAAAGCCGCAAGGAAGCCTCATGGCGCGAAACTCCACAATGCTCCAAGGTCGGAGGTGACACAGTGAATTATTTTGATTCCATTTACAGCGACAACCTGCCAAGCCGAGCAGTTGCTGTGTATATGTATCTTGTCCACAGAGCAAATTCGGACGGTCAATGCTGGCCGTCCGAAAAACGCATTGCAAAGGATCTGTCCATGTCTCTCTCCACTGTCAAGCGAGCCATCAGTGACTTGAAAAGCCATAGTTATATCCAAACCGAGCAACGGTACCGAACCAAAGGCGGCAACAGTACACTTCTGTACAGCATCAGAAATTTTGCCCGTCACACCAAGGGATAACTCTATCCTTTGAGTGAACTGGGGCTGCGGTCATCTTGGACTGACAAAGAGAACTATACAGACTAACTGATTATGTATAGCAGAAAAAAGAATAAGTCAACAGATGTTTTCATGATGATGAAACAACTATATGTTAAAATATTTTTCACAAAATTATTTCAAAGGAGCAAAAATAATGACATGTAAAGAGTGGTTTCCCGAATGGCTGGAGCATTATGTGCGACCGGTTTCAAAGCAAAAAACTTTCAGCAGATACAGCGAGATTGTATCGCATCATATCCTCCCGGCTTTCGGAGATATGACATTGGAAGACATCACCCCCATCGTTTTGCAAAATTATATCACGGAACTTTTGGAAACCGGAAATCTTCGAACAGGTGGCGGCTTGTCTGCAAATACGGTTAATGCAATCGTTACAGTCATCCAAAGTGCCCTAAAGGTAGCCAACAATCTTGGATACCTTGCAGTATATTCTTCCGACAAGGTCAAACGCCCAAAAATGGCAGAAAAACAGGTCGAATGCTTTTCACCTGTCGAACAAAAGAAAATTGAGCACGCAGTCCTCGCGGATAAGCGTCCAAAGATGTTTGGTGTTCTCCTCTGCCTTTACACGGGACTTCGTATTGGAGAACTGCTTGCATTTGAGTGGGATGACATAGACTTTTCGAAAGGTGAACTGACCGTATGCAAAACCTGTCACGACGGTAAAGCAGACGGAAAGTATTGCAGGATTACTGAGGCACCGAAAACATTGACCTCGCGCAGGATCGTTCCGATTCCCAAACAAATACTTCCGCTTTTGCGAGAGCGAAAGAAAAAAACTCACGCCGCGTTTGTCGTGGGTGAGAACAAGGAGATTTCTGTCAGATCGTATCAATACAGTTTTAGTCTGCTTCTGAAAAGGCTTGACATCCCTCATCATGGCTTCCATGCTCTGCGTCATACCTTTGCAACAAGAGCGTTGGAGTGCGGGATGGATGTTAAAACGCTGTCCGAAATACTTGGACACAAAAGTCCTGTCGTCACGCTGAACCGCTATGCACACAGCTTAATGCCGCATAAGCATGACATGATGAACCGGCTCGGGAAGTTATTTTAATACTCATCTATTGTTGTATTAGGTGTTTGTTCATATAAGGATTATACCATAAAATACCGTAAAAGTCAATAAAATCGGGGCGTTATCCGCAAAAAGTGGGTAGCGTTTTTCTATTTTTATCAGATAGGTGAATTAAAAGGTGTATTCTTTTCACCTAATACAACAATAGGTGAAAATTCATACGAGAAAAACATCACCTATACAAAAGGAAAATACCTATGTTTGAACCCTACCGTGTAGCATTTATCGGCCACAGATATATCGAACATTTTCAAGAGGTGGAAGTACGCCTTGTGGATGTGCTGAATATGTTGGCAGATCAGCATCCGTATTTAGATTTTTATATCGGAAACTATGGCGAATTTGATATCCTGGCGACCTCCGCCGTTCGTCGTTTGATAGAGAGGTGCGGCAAAGAAAACTATACCCTCAATTTGGTTTTGCCGTATGCCAAGGCGAATATGGACTTCCTTGCAAAGCAGTATGACAATATCATCCTACCGCCCACCTTGTATGGTGTGCATCCAAAGACGGCAATCACTGTAAGAAATCGATGGATGTTAGAAAACAGTAATCTGCTCGTTGCTCATGTGATTCGCGAAAAAGGCGGTGCGGCTATCTGCCTGCAGGTACTTGTATAAAAAGCCGCCCCAAAGAACGGCTGAAAAGGCGGGAAGTGTGTAATGAAGTACAGAACTTCATTTCCGCTTGCTCACAAAATATGTAGTATCAATGATTTCGGGCTTTTACACACCATATTTTTGACCACGAATATTTTCATCAAAGAGTGCTTCCATCTGTTTTCGCTTTTGCTCGATGGATGGATGCACATAGCATCGCAGAGTGGTGGTAACATCCGAATGTCCGAGAATTTCCGAAAGCGATTTGGCATCAAACCCCGATTCAATACTGCGTGTGGCAAAGGAGTGACGGAGCGCGTGAAAGGTATAACTCTCAAATCCGTTCCGCTTGAGGAATCGCTCATACCTTACATATAGCGTGTGGGGTTCGGAGGGCTTGTCCGTGCCGGTAAGCAGATATATCTCCGGCGACCTTCGCTTTGTTTTCAGATAATCGCATAAGGTTTTCGGCAAAGGTATCTCGCGTTTGGAGGTATCGGTTTTCGGCTCGCTGATCACCAGCTTTGTTTTGGACTTCCTGCCAGGCTCCAGATTGGCGATCCGCTCCACCGTTCGGTTGATCTGCACCGTCTTATTGTAAAAGCTGAAATCACCCCACTGAAGACCACACAGTTCGCCGTTCCGGAGACCCGTATGCAGCGTCAGAAGAATCCCCAACGAGATGGCGTCATCCGATGACAGCAGGATTTCTTCGAGGTGGTTGAAGATATCCGGTGGGATCACGCTGATATCTTTCTTTTTTCTGCGTGGATACTTGATCAAGGATGCGTTCATTACGGGGTATCCCTCGCCGGCGGCATAAAACAGAATCATTTTGAGAACCGAAAGAATGTCTGATACCGTTTTCTCTGATAGTCCATCGCCGCGCTTGCCGCCACGCAACAGAAGTTCTTCTTTCAGCTGGTTGACGATAGTACTGTCCAGCCTTGAAACTGAATATTTGCTTAAGGCAGGTACAAGATAGCTGTACACATTCCTGTAATACCTCGTGTGGGTGGACTCCTTCACCGTCCCCCTGACAGAAGCCAGCCACTCACCTGCAAGCCAAGAAAATGCAGCCAACTTTTTCGCAGATGGTGCGGATTCAAAGCGGTTTATGCCGTAATACTCTTCTTTTTTTGCTGTTGCCTCGGTATAGGTTTTCCCGTAAAGGGATCGGTACACTCGTTTTCCGTTACTGCGGTACTCAATGACTCGTGCCTCCCATCTGCCGTCCTTGCGCTTGAAAATGTTTTCACCTCGTCTTGCCATGTTTTTACCTCCGTTTTCTGACAACAATTTGACAACGAATGATTTTTCATATCGGACTTTTTTGCCATAATCCGCAAAGATCTGAAACCGGAGAATCAATGACAATTCAACCAAATACAAATAAATCGACAAATTATTTCCATAAATTTCTTGAATTGTACTGATTTTAGCTGCCTTTGCTACTTGACAAAATCGCCTTTTCATGATATTATATATATACTTGTGACAAGTGTGAATTTTAGGGATTATTTTCGTATAATAAAGTTCTGTACTTCATTACACACTTGCTCTTTATTTTTGGTCGGAGGTAGGCTGTGAAAGACGGTTCGCGCATCTACGAACATACTGACGGACGCTGGGAGGCAAGATACCGGAAAGGAAGAAAGCCAGACGGCTCGATTATTTACGGCTCTGTATACGGCAGGACGTATGAAGAAGCTGAAAAAAGACGAGCTGAGATTTTGCGCGCCCTTGCTGTGAAGGCGGGAAACGGTGAATCCATGGATGCTGTTCAGTTGTTCGATGAAAATCGTAATATCCGCTCTTATTACGCAGTCACGCACAGAAATAAGACTGTTTATCCCGATGCACTCAGCGAAGATGAGGTACAGGAGCTGATCCCATACATTAAAATGTGTCACATCGGACTGCAGCTTGTAATCTGCTTTGCCTTGTATATGGGGATATCGGGAGACGAAATTGCCGCATTGCGTTATTCAGATATCGATGCTCAAGTCTGTGAACTGACCATATCCCGCGTCATGATGGATGCCAAACATATGCCGGGAATGATCGTTCCCTGCGAAGAAAGAACCGTTCCCATCCCCAAAGTGGTCTCGGAATATGTCAATCTGGCATACGCGGTGAAGACTGGAGAAGATCGGTATCTTCTTACCGAAAAGGGTGCGCAGATCAAAAGCATGAGAACGGCAAGGATTTTATGGTCAAGGGTATTCTCCGCATTTGGCTATAAAAAGAAAATAATGCCCGAAGTCCTCCGCGCGACTTTCATACGGCGCTGTCTTGAAAACGGGATGAATTTTGAAACGGTTTCTCTGATGACGGGATTGGGTGTTCCGACAATCCGAAGCAAATACGGTCATTTCGCAGAGGCAAATCCCGCACTGATTGATGCGTTGAATGCTCCTGCAAGCGAGCTGAACACAAATGCAAAGCAAATGAATCTGCTGATCCTCGGTGCGGGCAGTCACGGTCATGCTGTGTACGAAATAGCGGATAAGCTTGGGATCTTTCAGAAAATTCGGTTTCTTGATGATACCGTCACTGACAGTAATGTCATCGGCAGAATCCATGATTATGCGAATTTCGTAGATGAATATCCGATGTGCTTTATTGCCATCGGCAACAACGAGCTACGCAAACAGCTTGCCGAACAGGTCACCGAGGTGGGCTATATTATTCCACACATGATCAGTAATGAAACTTCAATTGCAAGAGGTGTGAGCATCGGTCGCGGGACTATCGTCATGCCGCAGGCGACTATCAATACCGGTGCGGAGATCGGTGATTTCTGCATTATCGCAAGCAACTCGATGATCGGGTTCAATGCGACCGTTGAAAGCTATGCGCACTGCGACTGCGCGTCTGTCGTGATGAAGGACTGCACGGTACCGGAACTTACCACAGTGGAATCTGGAGAGATCGTCAAGGATACTCAGAAAATATCCTGACACACAAAAAATGAAAGGGGTAATGCGGCATGATCGAACTGTTTGAACACAACAAAACGGCATACGATTCTGCCGTTTCTATGCTCTCTGATACCGGCAAGGCGGCGATCATTCACCCCACCGGAACCGGGAAATCCTTTATCGGCTTCAAACTCTGCGAGGATCATCCCGACAAAACGATTTGCTGGCTTTCCCCGTCTGAATATATCTTCAAAACACAACTTGAAAACCTGGCTAAGGTATCAAACGGCTATGTTCCCGAAAATGTCAGGTTCTTTACCTATGCCAAGTTGATGCTTCTGTCCGATGCGGAAATGGCGGAAATAACGCCCGATTTCATCATACTCGATGAATTTCACCGTTGCGGGGCGCAGGAGTGGGGCAAGGGCGTCCTGAATCTGCTGAAAGCCTATCCCGGTGTACCGATCCTCGGCTTGTCGGCTACCAATATCCGCTATCTTGACAATCAGCGCGATATGGCGGATGAACTCTTTGACGGCAACATCGCTTCCGAGATGACGCTTGGTGAAGCGATCGTCCGCGGGATTCTTGCCGCACCAAAGTATGTTCTGTCGGTATTCTCCTATCAGAAGGATCTTGAAAAGTACCAATCTCGTGTCAGACGCGCCAAAAACAAGCTTGTCAGGGATGAAGCCGAACGCTATCTGGAGGCTTTGCGCCGTGCGCTGGATAAGGCGGACGGACTGGATAACGTCTTTGATAAGCACATGACTGACCGGACAGGGAAGTACATCGTTTTCTGCGCGAATTATGAGCATATGCAGGAGATGATCGGCAAAGCCCCGGCATGGTTCGGAAAGGTTGATACATGCCCGCATATTTATACTGTCTATTCCGATGACCCTTCGGCAAGCAGATCATTCAAAGATTTCAAAGCAGACGATGATACCGATCATCTGCGCCTGCTCTACTGCATAGACGCGCTCAACGAGGGCGTTCATGTGGACGATGTGGCGGGCGTGATCCTGCTCCGCCCGACGGTTTCACCGATTATTTACAAACAGCAGATCGGTCGTGCCCTCGCCGCTGGTAAGAAAGACAATCCGGTCATCTTTGACATTGTACTGAACATTGAGAATCTGTACAGCATCGGCGCGGTCGAGGAAGAAATGCAGATCGCTATGACCTACTACCGTTCGCTCGGTATGGAGGATGCCATTGTCAATGAGCATTTTCAGGTCATCGACGAGGTGCGTGACTGTCTTGCACTCTTTGACAAACTGAACGACACGCTGACCGCATCGTGGGATCTGATGTATGAAGAGGCAAAGAACTATTACAACCGGCACGGGAATCTTGAAATCCCGTATAAATACAAAACGACGGACGGCTACTCGCTCGGGCATTGGATTCTGACACAGAAGCGGGTCCGAGCTGGAGAACAATTCGGCGCACTGACAGAGGAACGCATTGCGAAACTGGATGCCATTGGCATGATATGGGGGAGTTACCGTGATCTTTCATGGGAGCGCAACTACGCGGCGGCGAAAGCGTATTACGAAGCCTACGGTAACCTCAATGTCGTGGTTACCTATACCACCGAAAACGGACTGCGGCTTGGCTCATGGATCGCGCAACTACGCAGTATCCGCAAAAACGGATCCCAGCGCAGATATCTGACACCCGAGCGCATCCGGGCGTTGGATGAGATTGGCATGGTCTGGGATGTGTCGGACTATCTATGGCTTCAGTATTATAGCGCATGTGTTGCCTATTACCGCGAAAACGGGGATCTGGATGTTCCTTTGAAGCATGTGACTGCAGACGGAATCAGACTTGGCATTTGGATGAATAATGTCCGCAGCAACTATAATGGCAAAGGAAACGGCTCTCGGCTTTTGCCGGAGCAGATCAAGGCGCTGGATGATTTGGGAATGCTTTGGAATAAAAGGAACGACCGACTCTGGGAAAAAGGCTATACAGAAGCGATGAAATATCGAAAGGAGCATGGAAATCTTGATGTTCCGACCACATATAAGACCGAAGGCGGATACCGTCTCGGCGGGTGGATCGTCGACCAAAGAAATAACAGAAATCTCCCGGAACGGCGCAGAAAGCTTCTCGATGATATCGGGATGATATGGGCGAAGCCTGATCCGTGGGAGATGCGCTATGCTTTGGCAAAGGCTTACTACGAAGAATATGGAAACCTGAATGTGCCTACAAAATATGTGGCAAACGGAGTTTGGCTGAATAAGTGGCTCAATGAGCAAAGGCAGATTCAACTCGGGAGGCGCGGCGGAAAGCAGTTGACTTCCGAGCAGATTGAGAAACTGAATGCCATTGGGATGTGCTGGGAAAGTCGAACAGAAGTCAAAAATCAGGTAGCTTGGGACAAACGGTACGAAGAGGCAAAACTGTACTATGAGACACACGGTAATCTGCTTGTTCCGACAGATTATATCGGCACCGACAGAAAACGGCTGAATCCTTGGGTGATTGTCCAAAGACGATATTACGCACAGAAGAAGCTTACGAAGGAACAGATTGATAAGCTCTCCTGCATCGGCATGGTGTGGATCTTTGATGATTCTTGGGAAACTGGGTATCTACACGCTGAGAGATATTTTGCCGAACACCGTGATTTGTGTGTCCCGGCAAGTTATATATGTGAAGATCAATATACTCTCGGCAATTGGATTGCGAATCAAAGGAACAAACATAACAATCCGACACAGTATAGCACGCTGACCGAAGAACAGATCAAGCGATTGGAAAGCATCGGAATGATCTGGAATCAGAAGGAGGAATGCTGGGAAAAGGCTTTCGCTTTGGCTGCTGATTACAGTCGGGAACACGGGCACTTGATAATACCGAACAGATATAAAACAGCAGACGGTTATTCGCTCGGCGAATGGATTCGGAGTCAGCGTGAGAAAAAGCGTGACGGTACGCTTGAAAAAGACAAGGAAGAACGTTTGAACGCCATTGGTATGGATTGGCTATCCAATCAGGCAAGAGAGTGGGAAACACATTTTGAATCCTGCAGGAAATACTACGAAAAATACGGCAATCTGAACATGACCACATCTTATGTTTCCGATGACGGTTTTCAGCTTGGCTTATGGCTCTGGCGTATTCGTACCGGGAAAATGAAACTGAAAACGACCGGCGAAAACGGAAATCAGATAGCAAGACTTGAGAGCATCGGAATCGTTTGGAGAGAAGATGCTGTTCCAATGCAGAATAACATATCCATATCTGATTTGCCCGGTAATAATGAATCAAGGAGTATTGCAATATGAATAGAAAGCTTTTGATTGTCGGCGCCGGGATTTACGGTGTTGTGGCATCTGAGATAGCGGCAGATATGGGGTGCTTTGACAAAATCGGCTTTGTTGACGATGAGCTGCAAACCGCACCGAATGGAATCCCTGTTGTCGGAAAATTAAGTGATATAGAGAGACTTGGCAGTCAGTACAGTTACATTATTGTAGCGATTGGAAATCCGGAAGTCCGGCTCTCATTGCTAAGAAAAATTGAAGAAGAAACCACTTTTTCAATTGCTACATTGGTTTCTCCAAAAGCATATGTATCACCCTCTGCGCAGATTATGAAAGGATCTTTTGTTGAACCTATGGCGGTCATTCATGCAGGGGCTGTAATATCGGTTGGCTGTATTATCTCCGCCGGAGCCGTGGTGAATCACGCCAGTATGTGCTGTGACGGCGTTCATGTGGATTGTAACGCTACTGTTGCGGGCATGACCCTTGTCCCTGCAGGAACGAAAGTCAAAAGCGGCGAAGTCTATGACAGAAAAACGGTAGATGCGAACGATTTGTTTTTCAATCCGGAAGAATGGGCAAGAAAAATGAATGAGATAAAAGAAAACACTCATCCTCATCCTCATACTCCTATCGCTATTGATGGGCAAACATATAACTTCGATGAGGTGATGTAAATAAAATGACAGGATGGAAATTGCGATGTCACTAAGTTTAATATACATTACCAATATTCCTGCGGTGGCATTGATTGCCGAAAAGAACGGTGTTGACCGAATAATGGTAGACCTTGAAACTCTCGGCAAGGAAGAACGGCAAAAAAATTTGAATACGGTAAAATCTCATCATACAGTAGCTGACGTAGCGACTATCTCCAATCTGCTTACAAAATCTGAGATGCTTGTCAGAATTAACCCTTGGAACGAAACATCAGTTTCCGAGATTGAAGCCGTTATTTCAGCAGGGGCAGACAGAATAATGCTCCCTATGTGGAAAAACGTTTCTGAAGTGAACTCGTTTCTTGAAGCAGTCAATGGCAGAGTTAGAACCACTCTATTATTGGAAACAAAAGAAGCGGTTGAGATTGTTGACGATGTTCTTGAAAACAAATTGATTGATGACATACATATTGGATTAAATGATTTGCACCTGAGCTATGGACTTACATTTATGTTTGAACTTTTATCAAACGGTGTAGTTGAAAGTCTATGTCGAAAATTCAAAGCAAAGGGTATACCTTATGGATTTGGCGGTATTGCAAGAATAGGCGAAGGCATGCTACCCGCCGAGCGGATCATTATGGAACATTATCGACTGGGATCAACAAGAGCAATTCTTTCAAGAAGTTTCTGCAATACAGAGGAAATCAAAGATATAAAGACTATCGAATCCATTTTTATAGAGAATATGGCTCGGTTGCGAGAGTATGAAGACTCGCTTGCTTTAAAAACAGAAGAAGAGTATTCCAATAATACACAAGCGATTATTCATTGCGTTGCAGGGATTGTCAGTAATATCAAGGAGCGAAAAGCACAATGACAGTAGTACAAATGAAACAACTAACCGAGAAAATCGGTGATGCTTTCTATATGCTTGAAAGTATGCAGTTCAGAAAGAACTTTGAAGAGTTGAAGTCTGAATTTACAAATATATATCCAAATTTTAATATTGCTTATTCCTACAAGACGAACTACACTCCAAAGCTGTGCAGAATTGTCAAAGAGCTTGGTGGTTTTGCAGAAGTCGTTTCCGATATGGAAATGGAAATCGCGCTTCGTATCGGTGTAGAGCCGAATAACATAATTTGGAATGGTCCATATAAGAATTCAAGAAAAGTTGAACAGCTCCTTGTTATGGGCGGCACCGTGAATATCGACTCTGCCTATGAGATTGACTTGATCACGGAAATTGCAAAGAAATATCCTAATCACAAGTTAAATATCGGTATTCGTTGTAATTTCGACATAAATGACGGCGTACTATCGAGATTTGGTTTTGACGTTGAATCCGAGGATTTCAACCGAGCGTTAGCTTTGTTTGGAGAACACAAAAACCTTTCTTTGATTGGTATGCAATGCCACTTTGCTACACGAAGACTTGATACTTGGAAACCCCGTGCAGAAGGAATGCTTGCTTTGATTGACAGACTTGGTATTGTACCCGAACACATTGACTTGGGCGGCGGGTTGTTCGGCAAGATGGCAGACTCTCTCAAAGAACAGTTTGATTCCGAAATTCCTACATATAGGCAATATGCTGAAGCAGTAGCACCTGCTTTTGCCGAGCATTTCAAAGATTCTGAAAAAAAGCCGATGCTTCTGATTGAACCCGGAAGTGCTCTTGTCGGTGATTGCATGCACTTTGTGTCTAAGGTCATAAACATCAAGAATGTACGTGGCAAATCAATTGCAACTCTGCTCGGCAGTATTTACAATATAAATCCTACGCTAAACAAGAAGAACCCCCCTATCGAAGTTTGTCCAATGGGCGGAGAGCAGAAAGAATACAAGGATTTAGACTTCGGCGGATTTACCTGCATCGAATCCGATTATCTCTATCGTCACTATGATGGAAAGCTGGCAAAAGGAGATATGGTCGTGTTCGGCAATGTCGGCTCTTACTCAGTTGTTCTGAAACCTCCTTTTATTCTGCCAAACTTCCCTGTCATTGATATTTCCGAGGGTGAATTTGAAATCATTAAGCGTGGAGAAACATTTGACGATTTGTTCCACACCTTTTCGTTTTGAGAGGTAAGTTATGTGGTACATACTCAATAAATTTGTTAAACGATTCTTTGATATCGTGCTTTGTTCGATTGCACTAATCGTTTTAATCCCGATATGGCTGATTATTGCGATTTCTATTAAGTGTGATAGCAAGGGTCCGGTGCTATTTACACAAGAACGACGGACCAAAGATGGACGTCTTTTCAAAATGTATAAGTTTCGGTCAATGGTTGTCAATGCAGAGAGCATGGGAGCAGGATTGTTTAACTATGAGAACGATCCACGTGTTACGAAGATAGGTCGATTCTTGCGTAACAGTAGCTTGGACGAACTACCACAGCTTTGGAATGTGGTAAAGGGCGATCTTTCTCTGGTGGGTCCTCGTCCTTGCGTCTCTTATGAACTCGGTGATTTTGATACGCTTAACAAGAAGTACAAAAAGCGTTTTGAGGTTCGCGGAGGTATTACTGGACTTGCCCAAATCAAAGGAAGAAACGAAAACTCATGGGATGAGAAAGTAACATATGATAATCTTTATATTGACCAATTCAAAACACAGGGTGTATGGCTTGATATAAAAATATTGGCGGGAACGGTGGCAAAGGTCTTTAAGAAACAGGACATTTATGAAGAAAAATCGGACGAATCCATGAACGATGCAGAAGCTGCAAAAATTGCTGAAGAAGAAATTATACGCATTGCACACCTGCCCGATGAGGAAGCGTCGAAACAAATTGAAGTTCCAAATTGAGAGGACATATTATGAAAACTGATGTAGCAAATAGATTTATATGGTATAAAGGGGAGATCATCAATGTTAATGATGCAAAAATCAATATTCTTGCACCAACAGCTCAGTTTGGTCTGAATGTCTTTGAAGGTATCCCATGCTATTGGAATGATGACGAAAAACAACTCTATGCGTTTCGTTTAGACGATCACTACGAACGCTTAATTCGCTCTGCAAAATTGATTCAAATCAACTGTCCTTATACAAAAGATGATTTCAAGAAAGCTCTTGTTGATGTTGTAAAAGCAAATGAATACGATGAAAACCTTTCGGTCCGTCAGACCTTGTTTGTTGACGGTTTTGGCTCTTGGGGGTCTGCAGAGCCGGTAGATATGTTTGTTGCCCCCATTCCTAAAGGGAAAACAAGTTCCGAGTATAATAAAAAAGGACTAAACTGTTGTGTGACATCTTGGAGAAGAATTTCCGATACGACACTCTCTCCGAGAATAAAGTGTGGTGCGAACTACATAAACAGCCGAGTCGGTCAGCGTGAGGCACTCCGTAATGGCTACGATACCTGCATTTTCCTTAACAACGCAGGTAAGGTTGCCGAAGGTCCAGGTTCTTGCTTTTTCATGGTTGCGAATGGAACTTTGGTTACTCCTATGCTTACTGACAGCGTTCTTGAAAGCATAACAAGAGATACTATCATTAAACTTGCGAAAACATCAGGTGTTCCCGTCGTTGAGAGAACGATTGACAGAACAGAGTTATACACCTGTGACGAGGCGTTTCTTTGCGGTTCTGCTATGGAAGTTACCCCTGTATTAACTATTGATAAATATGTTGTAGGAAACGGTGAAGCAGGAAAAATCACTGTTGAATTGCATAAGGCGTATCTTGATGCTGCGAGAGGTATAAACGAAGAATTAAAAGATTGGGTAACTCCGATTTATTGAAATATTGCAGAGAGGAATGTCAATGGAAAGAACATATGTTGAGGGGCTTGTGTCGGTAATTATGCCAATTTACAATGCTGAAAAATGTCTTATAGAAACACTAAATTCAATATTCAGTCAAGACTATAAAAACATAGAAATAATTCTTGTAGACGATTGTTCAAAAGATAACTCAGCAAAAATGATTGCCGATTTTCAGAAAGGGCATCCCGAAATAGTTTACTACCTCCAAGAAAAAAACATGGGAGCAGGTGCAGCTCGTAATAAAGCTCTTGAGCTTTCAAAAGGTCAGTATGTCGCTTTTCTTGATAGTGATGATATATGGATGCCAAACAAGATAAGCCGTCAAATCGAACTAATGAAAGTGAAAAACTCACCCTTTTCATATACAGCGATCGAAATGATGGATGAAAATAGTGAGACTATAAAAGGAAAACGCAATATTAGAGAAACTTGTGACTATAAATATCTTCTCCACAATACTATTATTGCTACTTCGTCCGTTGTAATTGATAGAACTGTACTTGGTGATTTCCGCATGCCGCTACGCCGTGGCGGTCAAGATTATGCAACATGGTTGATGTTGCTTCGTGATGGTGCGGTTGCCTGCGGTATTAATGAAGCACTTGTGAGATATCGTGTTGCGAGTGGTTCATTGTCATCGAACAAGTTTAAGAGCATCAAACAAGTCTGGGAAATTCAAACGCAAGACGAGAAGATTAATAAATTCATCGCAGCTTGTCATGTAATGTGTTTTTGCTTTAATGCATTTAAAAAGTATTTTATGTGAGGTGCACCGTGAAGAAAATATGTGTAATCGGGCACTTTGGATTCGGTCAAAACCTCTTGAACGGTCAGACTATAAAAACAAAGATCATAACTGAAGAAATTGAAAGAAAATTCGGTGAGGACAGCGTTATACTGTTAGATCTTGCAGGTGGAGTTAAGAGAATTCCCAATCTTCTGCTTCAAATACCGCATGTCCTTCATAAATGTAGCCATGTTGTTATCATGCCGGTTGAAAATGGCCTTCGATTTTTAACGCCTGTGTTAAATTTTTGGAGTGCGTTTTTCAAGAGAAAATTACACTATGTTGTCATCGGTGGCTGGCTTTCTCAATTTCTGAAGGGCAGAACGAAACTTGCAAAATCCTTAAAACGATTTGATGGAATATATGTGGAAACCAATACCATGAAAAACGCATTGGAAGCTCAGGGGTTTAATAATGTGTATGTTATGCCTAATTGCAAAAAGTTGTCTTTGCTCACCGAGGACGAGCTGATTTATCCGGATGGTATACCATACAGGTTATGCACTTTTTCCCGTGTAATGAAAGAGAAAGGGATTGAAACAGCGGTTAATGCTGTAGAACATGTAAATTCCAAACTCGGCTACGTTGCTTATTGTCTTGACATATATGGACAGGTTGACGCGTCACAGATTGAGTGGTTTGAAAACCTAAAAGAGCTTTTCCCTCATTATGTTCGGTATTGCGGTTGCGTTGAATCAAATAAGAGTGTTGAGGTTCTACAAAATTATTTTGCTCTGCTCTTTCCGACGCATTTTTATACCGAAGGCATTCCAGGCACAATCATTGACGCCTATGCCGCAGGAATTCCAGTGATTTCCGCAAAGTGGGAGAGTTTTGCCGATGTTGTTGATGATGGAAAAACAGGAATAGGATATGATTTCGATGACGAAAAGCAGCTTGAAGAAGTTTTGGCAAGTATCGCAGAAAACCCCAAAAGACTGTTTGAAATGAAGAACACCTGTCTGAATAAAGCGAAAGATTATACCCCTGATTCTGTTATCCAAATTTTAAAAATATGAAATGTTGCACCAACCTTTTGAGACTATGTACTTTTTTCGCGTTTTTTGTGAAAAAAGTGGCCGTGCTTGAAAGAAGCCGAAAAATATAGAATTGATAAAGCTGTTCAGGTTCTTGTTGAACGGTTGAAAGGGACAATGTATGAGCGTTTCGCTTTATAAAATCAAAAAGTGGTACAAGATGCTTACCGGAAAGAGCATTTCTCATGTAAATCAAGGTGTTGGCACTTGCTACTCCAAAACAGAAGTGGCTGGATACTATAACGATTTAACGGAGAAAGTCACAAAGGACGATCCCACAATACTCGTTCCAAAGTACCATGTGGATACCGGCGCGGAAATTTATTTTTCCATCGGCATTTTTCAGTACGGGCTTGCGGCGTATGATCTATATTTGACAACACATGATGAAATTTACAAAGACAAACTGATTGCTTGCGCAAATTGGGCGGTCGAGAATCAACAAGATGATGGAGGATGGGTCACCTTTGCATATGAAAATCCCGAACATCCCTATTCGTCCATGGCACAAGGTGAAGGTATCTCTATGTTGATACGGGCAATTTTCGTAACAAAAGATGAACGATATAATACAGCCATTCATAAAGCAAAAGATTTTATGTTGAAACCCATTTCTGACGGCGGTACAACGAAATATTCCGGTGAAAATGTGTATCTATATGAATGTACGCACGATCCTTTGATTTTGAACGGGTGGATTTTCTCTTTATGGGGAATTTATGATTATTGTAAATATACGAAAGATGCTGATGTTCAAAAAGTGCTTGATGCGACATTAATTTCTTTGAAAAAGAAGTTGCCTGATTTTGACATAAAATACTGGAGTAAATATGAGGATGGAAAACGCATTTGCAGTCCATTTTATCACAAGCTCCATATTTCACAGCTTATCACTATGCACGATTTGTTTGGTGATCCTATATACAAAGAATTTGCTGACAAATGGGAAAAGTATCAAGATAGTTTTTGGAATCCTAAAAGAGCTTTTATCAAGAAGGCAATGCAAAAGATATTTGAGTAAAAGAGGTGGCATAAATGGCGAAAAAGGCATACATATATATGAATTACCCGAATATAGTCGTACTTAATGTTTATCTTGATGTAATAAAAGAAGCATTGGTAAAACTCGATTATGAATGTGAGTATATAAAAGATTTTAACGGCGTTTCAAAGCAAGATTTGATCGTATTCCCTATGGGGAAAGATGCGTTCAAATATTATTTCAAAGGCTATCGAAATTTTATACTGTGGCAGCAAGGAGCGACTGGGGCAGAATCGTTCATGAGACATAGCAGTAAGATCAGAAGCGGCATTTTGAATTATATGGATTGCTTTGCTATGAAAAAGGCGAAGATGATCTTTTATATCTCTCAATATATGCAGGAGTATTATGAAAAACTGGCACATACAAGTTTTGAACACAAAGCGTATGTGATGCCATGTTTCAATGAAGTTATTGACAAAGAGCTTTTGGAGAAAAAAGATTATTCAAAAAAGGTATTCACATATGTGGGCTCTCTTGATTTATGGCAGTGCTTCAATGAGACTGTTGAAATTTACGCCGAGATCGAAAAGAGGATACCGGATGCTTTTTTTAAGGTCTTGACTTTTAATACAGAAAAAGCAGAAGAAATAATTAAAGATAAGAACATCAAGAATTATAGTGTGGCATGTGTCCCTAAAGAGCAAGTGAAAAGCGAACTTGAAAATGCCACATATGGCTTCATCATACGCCACGATATAGAGGTAAACCGTGTGGCTACCCCTACGAAAATATCATCGTATTTATCTGCAGGTGTGTTGCCGATATACAGCACTTGCTTAAAGGATTTTCATGCACAAGCACTTGGAAAATCATTTGCTTATGCATTTAATCCGAAAGAAGATATTGATGGATTGATTCGTTTCATAAATAGCGGTGTGAATAAGGAGACAGTGCAACATGAAATTGAAGATTTGTTTAGCACATATTATTCTACCGAAAACCATATAACCAATATCGTTGATCTTGCGAAAAAATGTTTGGAGTAAATTTATAGTTAATAAGAGAGATAAGGTAATGAAAACTGTAATGCTTGTTTTCGGCACACGTCCCGAAGCAATAAAAATGTGTCCACTCGTAAATGAATTGAAATCCAGGGAAAACATTAAAACTGTTGTATGTGTCACAGGACAGCACCGTCAAATGCTCGATCAGGTGTTGGATGCGTTCAAGGTTGTGCCGGATTATGATCTGTCGATAATGAAGGACAAGCAAACTTTGTTCGACATCACAACCAATATCCTTAACAGAATAAAGGATGTTCTTGAAGAAGTAAGGCCCGATGTTGTTCTTGTCCACGGAGATACGTCGACAACTTTTGTCACGGCTCTTGCTTGCTTCTATATGCAAATTCCCGTCGGACATGTCGAAGCGGGACTGCGCACATATAATATATATTCACCCTATCCGGAGGAATTTAACCGTCAGGCAGTAAGCATTATTTCACAGTATAATTTCGCACCGACCGAATTGTCAAGGCAGAACCTTTTGAGAGAAGGCAAAAAAGCCGATACAATATATGTGACGGGAAACACTGCGATAGACGCACTTAAAACAACCGTGCGTGAGGATTACAGTCACCCTGAACTCGAGTGGGCTAAAGATAGTCGTCTCATCATGATTACAGCACACCGACGTGAAAATCTTGGGGAACCTATGCACAATATGTTCCGAGCGATTCGCTGTGTTATGGACGAGCATCCCGATGTAAAGGCAATCTATCCTATACACATGAATCCTGTGGTTCGTCAGGCGGCAAATGAGGAATTAGGTGGCTGTGATAGAATACATATTATCGAACCGCTGGAGGTTCTTGATTTTCATAATTTCCTTGCCCGTAGCTTTATGATCTTGACTGATAGCGGTGGAATCCAGGAGGAAGCTCCGTCCTTGGGCAAGCCGGTTCTTGTTATGCGTGATACAACGGAACGTCCCGAAGGTATCAAGGCAGGAACTCTGAAGTTGGTAGGAACCGATGAGCGGGTAATCTATGAGAATTTCAAACTCCTGCTTGAAGATCAGACTGCGTATGATGCAATGTCTAAGGCAAGCAACCCGTATGGTGATGGCTTTGCTTGTAAGAGAATCGCAGATATTTTAGAAAAATAATAAGAGCAAGGAGGTATATCTTATGCGAATAGGAATACTAACATTTCACAAAGCGATTAACTATGGAGCTTATTTGCAAGCATTTTCTCTTTCTAATAAGTTGCAAGAACAGTTTCCTGATCATGAAGTTGAGATAATAGATTATATAGCTCCCAAGGAGCAAAACCGCAAATTGTACATGGTTTTATGGAATGTAAAACATCATGGAATTAAAGGTGGATTATCAGAAATAAAAAGGATTTCTGTCTTTAAGTCTATGCAGAAATACCTTTCTCTCTCTCCACAATCCTTTTGCACGAAAAATCTAAATAAATTGTATTCTTATATTGACAATAGATACGATATTCTGATTATTGGAAGTGATGCAGTATTTAATTGGAATCAGACAAAATTTCCAACAGCGTTCATTCCAGACTATCAGTTTTCTATTCCTGTATATACATATGCAGCATCCGTGCATGGGTTGCGGTTCTATTCAATTTCACACGATATACTACAAGCGTGTGGCACGGTTTTTGAGCGAATGAAATGTGTTGGGGTAAGAGACAAATGCTCAGAACAATTTGTTAAGGTTTGCTCCGAAAACGCTAACACAATTCACTGCTGTGATCCGACTCTATTTATTGACAAAAGAAAAATATACAATAACGGAATTAGTATAAGAAATAAGTTAGAGGACAAATATGGGTTTTCGCTTGATTCCAAGTACATTGTGGTAATGGCACCTAATAGCAATATGGTAAAAGAAATAAGCAAACGATATGGAAATGAGTATAAAATTGTCTCCGTTTTTGTGAAATCCGCTTACTCTGATTATTACATTGCAGATCTAAATCCCTTTGAATGGACGGTTGTATTGAGGCAAGCAGCTATGGTTATTACAAGTTATTTTCATGGCACATTGTTAAGTCTTGTGCAAGGAACACCTACCATTGTGTTAGATTATTCGGGATACTGTGATGAACAGTATGAAGGAAAACTAAAGGACTTGATGGTAACACGATTTGAGTTGCCGGAATTATACTTCGACAAAAGCGAAGCTGATAATTTTGTTGGTGAGAATGCTTTTTATAACAAGGTTGACAAATTGCTTGGTGGTGAATACGAAAAGCGAATTTCTGACGCAATAAGGAAAGAGCGTGAAACATTTAACGATTTCATTAAACTGTTGGAATCTGCGGATGCTTAGATGAATTATAGCATGCCGCATTTAGGAGGCATATATGATAGAAACAAAAAAACAAAATAAGCACCGCATTTTATCTATGTGGATAATAGTGTGCGGACTATTATATATATTTGCATACCAATTCAGACTGCCTTTCAAAGCGGATACTTTTTTGTATGGTATGGTAGTGGGATTAGTTGCCATGACTATATTTGTGGGGAAGATTATTGTATCAAAGCAAGTCATACTATTCATTTTAGTAGCTATTTCGTCCTTTATCGGATTATCATATACAACGATGCCGTCTGAAGGGTTGAGAGAAGCTATCTTGTTTGCATTCTTCTCCGTTATGTTTTGGCTGTCTTTGACAAATTCAGATTTTGTTAAGTCATTCACTAAATGGATATATATTGTTTCTATTATTGTTGTTCTATCCTCAATTCTTCATTTCCTTGCACCGCAATGGTTTAATGCCATAATGAGCCAAGTAATGCGAGAAGATGCGTATGAACAATTGATGTGGTCATTTACGGTTGATACGACTTTTGCAGGATTATCCGCTTATACATCTAATGCGACATTCGCTGCGGCTATCGTGTTCGGCAATTCATTTTTGAACATTACCAATAAAAGCGAGACACCGCTTATTAAAAGCAAATTGTTAAATATTGTACTATTAGTGCTTTCTATGTTTTCAATTATCATTTGCAGTAAAAGAGGCGTATTTGTAGCTACGATTGTTGCATTGATTGTTTTGATGTTTTATCTATATAGAGGCAGAAATTTCTTCTTGAAATTTTTGGGTGTTGCTGTTCTTTCGTCTATTGTTTTGATAATTCTTTATAACACAAACGAATTTGTATCAGCCTTTCTGAACCGATTTGTCGGTGATGATATCATGACAGGTAGAGATACCATTTATAAAACATTGATGGCTGATTTTGGAGAGAGTAATTTTTTGATCGGACGTGGAACAGCGGCGACTTATGAACTCGCTGAGGAAGGCGCACACAATATTTATATTCAAATACTATATGATCACGGAATCCTTTTATCGCTTCCATATTACATATTGTTACTTTACAACTATTATTTGGCTTTTAAGAATAAATGCCCGCTTTCAATATTTGTTCAGACTATGTTCTTGGTTTATGGGTTATCCGGCAATCCTCTGTATTCCAATATGTTCATGATGATATATATTTATCATGTACTGTATGCAACAAAAATGCCTAAACTTGTAAGAGCCGCTAATGAACATCAAAGAATAGAATCAAGCGAAAATAAGGCAGTCATGTTAAGAGACCGAAAGGTGTGAATAATGTCAACGTCATCTAAATCGAAACAATTAGCAATAGATACCATATTATTCGGCATCAGCACATTTGGCTCTAAAATTCTTGTGTTCTTGCTGACCCCTCTGTACACAGCGGTTTTATTAACAGAGGAATATGGTATTGCTGACTTAATAAATACAACTGTAACTTTAATATATCCCGTTCTTACGTTGGCGATCACAGATGCAACTTTACGGTATTCGTTAGATAAAAATTCTTCCAAACGAGCTGTTTTAGGCAATTCTATTGTAATCACAATTCTTTCTTTGCTTTTATTGATTACATTTTACCCCGTTATCAATATAATGAACTCTGAAATAACTGTTCAATTATCAAAGTATTGGGGATTTTTTGTGGCTACTTACGCAATGTACAATTTCCATCTGTGCTTTTCTAATTTTGTGAAAGGCATAGGGAAAACAAAACTGTTTGCTATCCAGGGAATTGTCCAAACAGTAACGGTTATTTTGTGCAACATTTATTTTTTACTTATTGCAAAAACGGGATTACAAGGTTACTTACTCAGCATTATCATTGGACTTGCTGTCCCAACAGTTTTGATGTTTTTTGCCGGAGGTTTGTACAAATATATCTTTCCCTTTGCACTGGACAAGAAACTGCTTGGAGAAATGCTAAAATACAGTAGTCCTATGATTCCAACACTGCTTGCTTGGTCTATCAATATGTACATAAACAAGTATATGCTGATTGGTCTTTTGCCAAAAGGAGAGGGACTCAGTGCCTCTGGCATATTTAGTGTTGCAAACAAAATCCCTTCTTTGCTAACTGCAGTATTGTCTGTTTTTACACAGGCATGGCAGTTATCCGCAATATCTAATGTAAATGACTCGGATGAATCAGACTACTATACAAAGATGTACGGAGCGATGCACATCGTTTCGCTTGTCGGTTGTTTACTGATTACTCCATTTTCTAAGATGGCATCGGCAATTCTTTTCGACCCGAGTTATTATTCAGCATGGCAGCACATACCTTTTCTTACGATGTCGGCATTCTTTTCATGCTTGTGTGGCTTCTTAGCATCTGCGTTTCGTGCATACAAAAAGACCGGACAATTATTTGTCTCTGTCGCTATCGGAGCAGTTGTAAATATTATCTTGAACTTGGTTTTGATAAAAACCGTTGGTGTCGTAGGAGCTTCTATAGCTACTGCGGCAAGTTTTCTCATAACATGGGCGGTCAGAATGCAGACAATACAAAGACTGGTTAGAGTGAAAATCCGCTTGATGCAAACGGTGATTACCTATATTCTGGCGATCTTGGGATGTTTGTTGATTAGTTTTGATGTTCCTTATGCATATATATTCTATCTCGCCTCTTGTTTAGCTATTATTGTGTTGAATTACAAAGATGTGAAAAACATATGTGTCTCGTTGTCAACAACACTAAAGAGAATGATAAAAAAGAAAAAAACATAAATGGAGGAATGAATATGAACATAGCAATAGCGGGAACAGGCTATGTCGGTTTATCAATATCGGTGCTATTGGCACAACATAATAAGGTAACAGCGGTTGACATTATTCCGGAAAAGGTGGAATTGATTAACCAAAAAAAATCGCCCATACAGGACGAGTACATAGAGAAATATCTTGCGGAAAAAGAGCTTGATCTTGTGGCAACGCTTGACGCGGAAAGCGCATACAAGGATGCGGATTTTGTTGTTATCGCTGCGCCGACCAATTATGACAGTCAGAAGAATTTCTTTGACACCTCTGCAGTTGAATCGGTCATCAAGCTTGTTATGCAGTACAATCCGAATGCGATCATGGTCGTAAAGTCCACAATCCCCGTTGGATTCACGGCGGTGGTCAGGGAAAAGTATAACTGTAAAAACATCATTTTCAGCCCGGAGTTTCTCCGCGAGTCAAAGGCTCTTTATGACAACCTCTATCCCAGCCGCATTATTGTCGGTACTGATATGAATGATGAAAGACTTGTCAAAGCCGCAAACGATTTTGCAAAGCTCTTGCAGGAGGGTGCAATAAAAGAAAACATTGATACCCTGATTATGGGTTTCACCGAGGCAGAAGCAGTAAAACTGTTTGCCAATACATATCTTGCCCTGCGTGTTTCCTATTTCAACGAACTTGACACCTATGCCGAAATGAAAGGACTCGACACAAAGCAGATCATTGACGGTGTGTGCCTTGATCCGCGTATCGGCAACCACTATAACAACCCGTCTTTCGGCTATGGCGGTTATTGCCTTCCCAAGGACACAAAACAACTGCTTGCCAACTATGCCGATGTGCCGGAAAACCTGATTGAGGCTATTGTGGAATCCAACCGGACGCGCAAGGACTTTATTGCCGACCGCGTACTTCGCATGGCGGGTTACTACGGCTATGAAGAAGATAACGATTACAGCAAAGCAAAGGAAACGCCTGTGACGATTGGCGTGTATCGGCTTACGATGAAATCGAATTCGGATAACTTCCGTCAGTCGTCTATTCAGGGTGTAATGAAGCGTATAAAAGCCAAGGGCGCAACGGTTGTTATTTATGAGCCGACACTGAAAGACGGCGAAACATTCTTCGGCAGCGAGATTGTCAACGACCTTGCAAGATTCAAGCAGATGTGCAACGCCATTATCGCCAACCGCTATGATAGTTGTCTTGACGATGCAGCAGACAAGGTTTATACAAGAGACATTTTCAGACGGGACTAATTTAAGAAAGGAGGATTGCTATGAATACAGAAACAAGTAAGGTGATGTTCGCGCTGCTTCGTTCGGCAGTTTGTGGCGGTCTTCTTTCAAATGAAGAAATTTCACTGTATAGTCCGGATATTTTACCGAAAATCATGTCGCTTGCCCAAAAGCATGATGTCATACATTTGATTGTATTCGCACTGAAAAAGAATGCGTTGCTTGATGAGAGCAATAAGAACCTTGAAAGCAAAA
>ENA-ORSL01000834-ORSL01000834.1-human-gut-metagenome-genome-assembly--contig:-NODE-834-length-28946-cov-4.265896_pt1 | contig 28946 bp, 28 predicted proteins | sample MGYA00242190_ERZ509157 | MGnify/ENA primary metagenome ERZ509157 (study PRJEB26280, sample SAMEA2338664) | human gut metagenome | biome: human gut; feature: human-associated habitat; material: faeces...
GTCGAAAACTCTCGAGGGACGAAAGAATGAAAATCGAAAATTTTCATCTTTCTTGTGTAATTGGAAAGTAGCTATGATGATTTTTTTACTTTCTTTACTTCTTTAATAAACTCAGGAAGAATCATCATTCTCTTTAGTCTAGTTGGTTCTTTTAAAAGGCGATAAAACCACTCTAAATGCATTTTGATAAATATTTTTGGAGCACGTTTTACTTCTCCAGATATAACGTCAATACTTCCACCACAGCCAATACCAATCTTAAACATATGGCTGTCTAAGTATTTGTTTATTATCATTTCTTGTTTTTGCATTCCAAGTCCTACAAGTAAAACATCAGGTTTCAATTCTGCTATTTCTTTAACTATTTCTTTTTCTTCATCATCATTAAAATAACCATTATGAGTACCAACAACGTTAAGATTTGGATATTTTTCTTTTATTTTTTGTTTTGCCTTTTCTGCAATTCCTGGTTTACTACCCCAAAAATAAAAAGAAATTGAACCATCTTTTCCTTCTTCGAATAGATTACAAATTAAATCGTATCCAGCGACACGTTCTTTTAAAGGTGTCCCTAGGATATTTCCTGCTTTTATAATCCCTATTCCATCTGGAATTACAAGTGCAGCATTGTTTATTATATTTTTAAACTCAATATTGTCCTTTGCTTTCATAACTATTTCTGGGTTTGGCGTTACCACCAAATGACCAGTATCTGTAGCTAAAAAAGACTTGCATATATCAACAGCTTCTTGCATGTTTACATTATCGAAATTAACTCCTAAAATATTTACTTTATTCATATTAACCTCCATTAATAAAAGTTCTATTAAATTATATATTATCAACATTTAGGTGTAAATACCTTTTATTCCCACTATTGCAAAATTTTATATTTGTTGTATAATTAGGGGTATATGGATTTGAGGTGATTTTATGGCTAATGTTTTATTTGTTTGTACAGGAAATACTTGTAGGAGTCCAATGGCAGAGGCTCTTTTTAATAAAAAGATAAAAGAACATGGTTTCAAACCAGATGAATATAGTGCTACATCCGTAGGATTGGCAGCTGATGTGGAACTGGGAAAACCGACTGAAAATGCTGTTAAGGTTATGAAAGAAAAATACGATATTGATATTTCAAAACATGTTCCTACACAAATAACTTTAAAAGATGTTGAAAACGCAGACTTGGTGTTATGTATGTCTGCATCTCATTTGCATCATATTGCTTATTTTGTACACAATAGTAATGATATAAAGAAGATATATACGTTAAAAGGATATGTAGAAATGGCTGGGGATGTTGCTGATCCATATGGCTGTGACGAAAGCACTTATGAAAAGTGTGCTGATGAATTAGACGATTTAATAGAAAAAGTTATAGAAAAATTGGAAAACGAAAAAAATGATAAGGAGGAGTGACTATGATAGCAATTGGTGCTGATCATGGTGGATTTAGATTAAAAGAAGAATTAAAAGCACATTATGGAAGTGAATTAAAAGATTTCGGAGCATTCGATGAATCAAGAGGATTAGAAGAACCTAAGGTGGCAATTGCAGTTTCAGAAGCAGTAGCAAATGGAGAATGTGAAGCGGGGATATTGATTTGCCGTTCTGGGATTGGAATGGTTATGGCTGCAAACAAAGTGAAGAAAATTAGATGTGCTATATGTTATAATAATGAGACAGCACTTTCTGCAAAAGAACATAATAATGCTAATGTACTAGCACTAGGTGCTGATTTTGTGACATTGCCAGAAGCGATAGAAAGAATTGACATATGGAAAAATGCAAAATTTCTAAATGGAATATATGCAGAAAGACTTGCAATAGTTGAAAAATATGAAAACGAAAAGGAGTAAATTATGGCTATAAATATATTAATTACATTTGTACTTGCGGCACTTACTTCCGCAATTTTAACCCCTATTACAATAAAACTTGCTTATAAAGTTGGAGCAGTAGATATACCAAAAGATGCCAGAAGAGTCCATTCTAAGACAATGCCTCGAATGGGCGGACTAGCATTTATTCTGGGTTTTTTTGTTTCAATTATATACATGTTATTAACTGGTGGAATAGCTGATACGACAAATTTATTTGGCTTTTTTATTGGACTTGCAATAATTGCATCTGTTGGATTCTTGGATGATGTTTATCAACTTAAAGCTTGGCAGAAGTTGATTGCACAGATGATAGCGGCAATTGTTGTAATTGCAAGTGGACTTAGAATTTGTTATATTAACATTCCATTTTTAACGTTATATGGTTTAAATGATATTTTATCAATAATCATTACATTTGGATGGATAATTGGTGTTACAAACGCGTTAAATCTAATAGATGGACTTGATGGACTTGCAACTGGTGTTTCAGCTATTTCTACACTATCTTTAAGTGTTATATTTATTTTAAATGGTTCTGGAGAATTGCCATTACTTTTAACAATCGCATTACTTGGAGGTCTTATTGGATTTCTTCCATATAATTTTAATCCAGCTAAGACGTTCATGGGCGATGTTGGTTCTAACTCATTAGGCTTTATACTTGCAACTGTTTCCATGATTGGTATGGCTAAAACATATACATTTATGGCTATTATACTTCCGGTTGTAATATTGGGCTTACCCATTTTTGATACATTGTTTGCAATCTTCAGAAGAATTTTACACCATAAATCAATAATGGAAGCCGATAGAGGACACTTGCATCACAGATTAATTGATGCTGGATTAACTCAAAAACAGGCTGTTTTAGTTTTATATGCAGTTACAGCAATACTTGGAATTTTAGCTGTTGTAATATTAGAAAGTAGCATTTGGAAAGTAATAATGCTTGTAGCAATACTTGCCGTTCTTTCTGTTTTGGGTTCTAAAGATTTATTTGGAGGAAAAAAGACTATGATAAAAAATAAAGATGTTAGAGAAGTATTAAATAAAGAAAAGATAAAAGTAATGGTTGTTTTTGGAACAAGACCAGAGGCTATAAAAATGTGCCCATTAGTTTTAAAGCTACGCGAATATGAAAATATTGAGACTGTAGTGTGTGTTACAGCTCAACACAGACAAATGCTTGATCAAGTTTTAAAGGCTTTTGAAATCGAACCAGAATATGACTTGAATGTTATGAAAGATAAGCAAACACTAACACATATAACATCTGCAGTGTTAGAAGGAATGTATGATGTAATAAATAAAGAAAAACCAGATTTGATATTGGTGCACGGAGATACAACAACTACTTTCTCAGCCGCATTAGCTTCATTTTATTGTAAGACAAAAGTTGGACATGTTGAAGCTGGTTTGAGAACTTATGATAAGTATTCTCCATATCCAGAAGAAATGAATAGAAGATTGGTTACTAATTTGGCAGATTTATATTTTGCACCAACGCAAAATAATAAGGCAAACCTTTTGAGAGAAATGATAAATGAGGGAACTATATATGTAACAGGTAATACTGTAATTGATGCACTTAAAACGACTGTTAAAGAGAATTACACATTCACACATCCAGTACTTTCAAAAATAGACTTTAATAAAAAGGTTATTTTTATGACAGCACATAGAAGAGAAAACTTAGGAGAACCACTTCAAAATATATGTAATGCAGTTAAAGAGATTGCTACCAAATTTAAAGATATTGAAGTTGTATATCCTGTGCATTTAAATCCTGCTGTTCAAGATGTTGCTACTAAGACTTTGGGAGAGGTGAAAAATGTTCATCTAATTGAACCTCTTGATGTTATTACAACACACAACTTGATGAATAGATCGTATATGGTTATGACTGATTCTGGAGGAATTCAAGAAGAAGCTCCTTCACTAGGAAAACCTGTATTAGTATTAAGAACAGAGACGGAAAGACCAGAGGCTGTTACAGCTGGTACAGTAAAAATAGTTGGAACAGATAAAAATACAATAATTGAAGAAGCAACAAAATTGTTAACTGACGAAAAAGCTTATGCCGAAATGTCAAAGGCTGCAAATCCTTATGGAGACGGCAATGCATGTGAAAGAATTGTTGAAGCAATTTTGTATTATTTTGGCAAGAATGAAAAAAGACCAGATGATTTAAACTAAAGAAAGGATGTATTATTTAATGAATGCTAGAGAATTAGCAATTAACGTACTTTATAAAGTTGAGTTTGGAGAAGGTTATTCTAATGTGACACTAGATAAGGAATTAAATAAATCTGATTTGGAACCAGTAGATAAAGCGTTTGCATCAGAACTTGTATATGGTGTGTTGACGTGGAAAATTACATTAGATGAAATAATAAAAATGTATTCGAGTATTAAAATCAAAAAGATATCGCCATGGATATTAAATATTCTTAGAACGGGCATTTATCAAATAGTGTTTCTAGATAAGGTGCCAGAAAGTGCTGCTGTTAATGAAAGTGTGAAACTTGCAAAACAATATGGTCATGAAGCTTCTAGTAAATTTGTAAATGCGATTTTAAGAAAAATTGAAAAAAATGAAATGGAAAAACTTTTAGCTTATATAGCAACTAAGCCAATTCTTGAAGATGAGATAATATCAATAGTTACTTCTCATCCTTTGTGGATGGTTGATGAATTATTAAAAGAATATGATAAGAAATTTGTTACAGAATTATTAAATGCAAACAATATTACTCCCGAAATCACTTTAAGGAGTAATAGACTAAAAACAACAAGAGATGAATTATATAAGTTGTTGCTGCTAAAGAAAATCGATTGTAAAAAAGGTAATTTAGAAGATAGTATTAAAGTTAGAAAAATGTCTGATTTTAAGGGCAAACTTTTTACTGTACAAGATGAAGCAGCACAATTAGCATGCTTAAAGCTTGCACCAGAGGCTGGCGAAGTTGTTTTAGATGCTTGTAGTGCACCAGGAGGAAAAACAACATATCTTGCTGAAATAATGGAGAATAAAGGTAAAATTGAAGCATGGGATATTCATCCACATAGGGTTAGACTTGTAGAAGAAGCTGCAAAAAAATTGGACATTGATATTATCCATGCTACTGTTCATGATGCAACTATTGTTATGCCAAATTATAAAGAAAAGTTTGACAAAATATTGTTAGATGTACCTTGTAGCGGGCTTGGAGTGATAAGAAAAAAGCCGGATATTAAGTGGACAAGACAACCAGAGGATTTTGAAGAATTAATGAGTGTGCAAGAAAAAATATTAGATACATGTTCTGAATATTTAAAATCTGGAGGACGAATGGTTTATAGCACTTGTACGGTTTTAAAAAGGGAAAATGAAGAGCAAATAGAAAGGTTTTTATTAACACATAGTGATTTTATGTTAGTTGAGCAAACTAAATTATTTCCTAATGTTAATGAAACAGATGGATTTTATATTGCTGTATTGGAGAAAAAATGAAAAATATAAGAGATTACAATTTAGAAGAATTAGAAAATCAATTAGTAGAACTTGGAGAAAAGAAGTTTAGAGCAAAGCAGATATTTGCATGGCTTTTCAGAAATATTGAATCTTTTGATGATATGACAGATTTGTCAAAGGATTTAATTGAAAAACTAAAAAATAATTATATACTTGATTGTATTGAAATTGATGATTTTCAAAAATCGAAGGATGGTACGATTAAATATTTGTTTAAACTAAATGATGATCACAGAATCGAAAGCGTATTGATGAAATATAAATATGGATATACGGCTTGTGTTTCTAATCAGGTTGGATGCAAAATGGGTTGCAATTTCTGTGCTTCTGCAAGAATTGGATTTGTTAGATGTTTAACTCCAGGCGAAATTATTAGTCAAATATTGAAAATAGAAAAACATTCAGGCGAAAAAGTATCAAATGTTGTATTTATGGGAATTGGCGAACCATTTGATAATTATGATAACGTCATGAAAGCAATAAGATTAATAAATGACCCTAAGGGATTAAATATAGGTGCAAGACATATTAGTGTGTCTACGTGTGGATTAGTTGATGGAATAGATAAGTTTGCTGATGAAAACATACAATGCAATCTTTGTATTTCACTTCATAGTAGTAGAGATGATGTAAGAAGTGAAATGATGCCAATAAACAAAAAGTATTCTATCAAAGAAGTAATTGATGCATGTAGAAGATATATCAATAAAACGAATAGAAGAATTACTTTTGAATATGCTTTAGTAGAGGGAGTTAATGATAGTCATGAGGATGCTATTCACCTTTCTAGATTATTACATGGCATGCTTTGTCATGTAAACTTAATCCCTGTAAACAAGATAAAAGATGGCAAATATGAAAAGTGTAGCGTGGAAAAAATGATGGCATTTAGAGATACTCTTAATGATAGAGGAATCGTAGCAACCATAAGAAGAGAATTAGGTTCCGATATTTCTGCTGCTTGTGGACAATTAGTTAGAGATAAGCAAGATTAAATATTTATTTTTGAGAATTACTTGTCAAAATAAATGTAGACTATTTTATATAAAGAATGTATAATTAATTTGATTAATTATACCAAACGGGAGGTGAGATGTTTTTTTATGCAATACTATGGAATAACTGACATTGGCATGCAAAGAAAAGAAAATCAGGACAGAATTTATATGCCAGCGATTAATGATGATACAAAACTTTTTATTGTTGCTGACGGTATGGGCGGGGCAAATGCTGGCGGAGTTGCAAGCAGCATGGCAATTGAATATGTCAAGCAATTGATATTAGAAAAATTTGATGAAGTGAAAGAAGATAGAATTTTTCTTCAAGATTTAATAAAAGATGCTATTATAGGAGCCAATAAATATATTTATGAAAAGTCTTTAGAGAATGAACAATATAGTGGAATGGGTACAACCATTGTTGTAGCAATAGTGTACAAAGGAAAAGTATTCATTGGACATGTGGGAGATAGCAGAATTTATAGAATTAGAAAGCATATTATAAGACAACTCACAAAAGATCATTCATATGTTCAAATACTTGTACAGAATGGAACAATTACAAGAGAAGAAGCAGAAAATCACCCTCAAAAAAACATGCTAGTAAAAGCTTTGGGGTGTGAAGAAACAGTTGAACCAGATGTGATGGTAAAAGGATTTTTGAAGGATGATATTTTACTTATGTGCACAGATGGATTAACTAATATGATTAAAGTTAATGAGATTTATGAAGAAGTCATAAATGGAAAAGACGATTTAGTAAGTACATGTAATAACTTAATTAGTCATTCAAAGAAGAACGGTGGCTATGACAATATAAGTGTAATACTGATTTTTAATGATTAGTGGAGGTTTTTATAAATGGATATGGTTGGAAAGGTACTAGGAAATAGATATGAAATATTAGAAAAGATTGGCTCGGGCGGTATGGCTACAGTGTATAAGGCTAAATGTAGAGTCCTAAACAGATACGTTGCCGTCAAGATTTTAAAAGATGAATTTGCAAATGATGCTGAATTCATAAAAAGATTTCAAGTTGAGGCACAATCTGCAGCAAGTTTATCACATCCTAATATTGTTTCTATATTTGATGTTGGAAATGACAATGGGATGCACTACATAGTTATGGAATTAATAGAAGGAAAAACGCTAAAAGAAATAATAAATGAAAAGGGAAAATTGCCATGGAGAGATGCAGTGAAGATTGCTGCACAAATAGCATCTGGATTGAGTCAAGCACACAAAAATCATATAATACATAGAGATATAAAGCCTCATAATATCATAATAACAAAAGATGGAGTGGCAAAGGTTACTGATTTTGGAATTGCTAAGGCTGTTTCTAATTCGACTATAAATGCATTTGGTAGCACTATAGGTTCTGTACATTATTTTTCACCAGAACATGCTAGAGGTGGATATACAGATGAAAAATCAGATATATATTCATTAGGTGTTGTTCTTTATGAAATGTGTACTGGAAAGCTACCATTTGATGCAGAAACACCAGTTTCTGTAGCTATTAAACATTTACAAGAGATTCCAAAAGAACCTATTGAATTAAATAAAGATATACCGGTAGGGTTAAATCAAATTATAATGAAAGCTATGCAAAAAGAGGCTTCGAATCGTTATGCCACAGCTGATGATATGTATAATGATTTGATGAAATTATTAAAGAATCCAGATGATATAACTTTAAAAAATATGAATAATATAGCATCAACTTCTGAATTTCCTACTCAAAGAGTTCCTATAGTTGGAATTAATGATACTAAAGAAGAAAATAATAATTATAATATAAAAAATAACAAGGAAGAAGAGGAAAATATGGGAAGAAGTAAGAAACATGTAACGAAGCAACAAGCATTAATTAAAGCTGCCGCTTATCTAGCATTTTTTGTTATTGTATTTTTCTTGTGTGTAAAAGCTGGAAGTGCGATTAGTACTAAAATTTTGGGTGGAAATTCAAATGTTGAAGTTCCTGCTATTATGGGTTATAGCAAAGACGAAGCAGAAAAAATGCTTTCTGATTTAGGGCTAAAATTAGAAGTGCAAGCAAATGTTGAAAGTACAGAATACCCAGCAGGCTACGTAACATATCAGGAATATGCTCAAGGCTATCAGTTGAAAAAGGGTGCTGTAGTTGGGGTAAGATTAAGCAAGGGAGAAAAGAAAGTATTAGTTCCAGATGTTTCTTCACTTACAACAACAACAGCAGCAAAGATGAAAATAGAAACTGCAGGGTTGGTTTATAAAGAAGACTATGAATATCATAGCACTATTGCATCAGGTGATATAATAAGACAAGAACCAAAAGTTAATGTAGAAGTGGAAAAAGGTTCAACTGTTATTGTGTATGTAAGCAAAGGTCCGGGTTCTGGTGATACAGGAATGATAGATGTGCCAGAGGTATTGGGATATACAGAAGAAGAAGCTAGAAAGACATTAGATACTGCTAAACTTTTAATTAATGTTGAATATATCAAGATAAAAGATAAAAAAGATGGTATTGTTGTAAGTCAATCTCCTGAAAATGGTGAGCGTATATCAGAACTATCAACAGTAACTATAATTGTAAATAAGTTAGATGGAACTTCAACAGAGACAGGTAATAATGACAAACCAAATCCTTCTGAAAATAATCAAACAACTACGAAGAAAAGAAAAGTTACTTTGGATTTAAGTAATATGGGCGAAAGAACAAAGTTTAATGTTAAAGTTGTACTAGAGGGAACATCAATAGGTAAAAAAATTGAATATGAAGCTGAACATTCTAGAAGTGACGGAAAAATTCAAGTAGAAGTAAGTGATGTTTCTGGTGCAATGCTTAAGGTGTATATAGATGATGTATTAAAATCTGAGATGCCACTTTAAATTTAAAAGGAGCTAATATGAGAGGTATTGTAACAAGAATTCAATCAAATTTATACACAGTAAAATTAGAAGATAAAAAAGTAATCGAATGTACTGCAAAAGGCTTATTAAAATATAAAAAAATGTCAATATTAGTTGGCGATATGGTTGAAGTTAATACGAATAATAATGTTATAGAAAAAGTATTACCGCGAAAAAATGAATTTATTCGTCCGCCGATTGCTAATGTTGATCAACTTATTATTGTTGTCGCAGCAACAAATCCAACTCCTGACCTAATGCTTTTAGACAAACAGCTAGTTATGGCTGAAAAGAATGGAGTTGAACCAGTTATTTGTATTAATAAGATAGACTTAGAAGCTGATTATAGTGAGATTATTGAAGTCTATGAGAACATAGGATATCAAGTCATAACTACTACTGCCAAAAATGGTATCGGAATTGATAAGATTGCTAGAATTTTAGGTAATAAGATTACTGCATTTAGTGGAAATTCTGGTGTTGGAAAATCAGCACTTACGAACAATATATTTAATGAAGAGGTTTCAAAGGAAGGGGAAATGTCGGATAAATTAAAAAAAGGAAAGCATACAACAAAACATGTTGAGCTTTTTGATTTTTCCGAAAACAGTTATATCGCAGATACACCAGGTTTTTCGTCTTTTGATGTAGATGGAATAAACTATAAGGAATTGGATAAATATTTTATAGAGTTTGCACCATTTTCACAAGAATGTGAGTTTAGATCATGCACTCATATTAAAGAATTGAATTGTGGTGTAAAGAAGGCAGTTGCAAAAAGAAAAATTGACAAAGGTAGATATGAAAGATATACACTTCTTTTTGAAAAAATGAAAGGAGATAAAAAATGGTAAAAATTGCACCCTCCATTCTTGCAGCAGACTTTAATAAGTTAGAAAATGAAATTTCTGATGTTGAGAAAGCAGGAGCAGATTATATACATATAGACATTATGGATGGAGAATTTGTTGATAATGAAACTCCAGGGCTTGAAATGCTTGAAAGGGCACATGATTCAACAAAATTAGTTTTGGATACTCACTTAATGGTAGAGGATCCACAAAATTGGCTTGAGGATGTAGTTTTATCTAATGTTGTTACTTTTCACATAGAAGCTGTTAACACTGAAACCGCAGATAAAATTATTGATTATTTACATGAACGTGATATTAAAGCGGGCGTAGCAATTAAGCCTAATACTTCAATAGAGGATATAATGCCAATCATAGAAAAGATTGACGTAGTACTTGTAATGCTTGTTGAACCTGGATTTGGTGGTCAAAAGATGATAGAATCTTGCTTGGAAAAAGTTAGAGCTTTGCGTAATTTGAAGCCAGATTTGGACATAGAAGTTGATGGTGGAGTTAACTTGGAAAATGTTAAAATAGTCAAAGCTGCTGGTGCAAACATATTGGTGGCTGGAACAGCAATTTTTAAAAGTAATGATAGAAAATTTGTTATAGAAGAAATGCGAAAATAAGTTTTTGCCTGTTGGATTTAATTAAAGTTTCCAACAGGCAAACTTGTTATATTAGGAGGAGTAATGAAAAGAATTCTTGTTTTTTTTCTGACATTAATTGTTTTAGTAGCAATTTTGGTTGGATGTTCAAATACAAAAGAAAAGGAAGAAGACAACACTTTTAATATCGTTACATCTTTTTACCCAATGTATATTGCAACCAGTAATATAATAGATGGGGTAGAAGATGTTAAATTGACTTCATTGGCAAGTCCTGATGTTGGGTGTTTGCATGATTATCAACTTACAGTTAATGATATGATAACTTTAGAAAAAGCAGATGCTTTTGTAATTAATGGTGGAGGAATGGAAAGTTTTTTAGATAAAGCAATTAGTAATTATCCAGAACTTAAAATTATAAATGCATTTGTAGATGATGAAGAAGTTGAAGATGGCGATGTAGAAGAACATCAAGACGATAATCATACAGAGCATGGACATCAGCACGAAAGTAATGCACATGTATGGGTTTCTGTCTCTTTGTACATTGAACAAGTTAAAAAAATATGTGACGAATTGAAAAAAATTAACCCTGAAAATGCTGAAAGATATGAGAGTAATAAGACAAATTACATTAAGAAACTGGACGTTTTAAGACAAGAAATGCATAATGGATTAGACAAATTACCAAAAAAGAATATAGTAACTTTTCATGAAGCATTTTATTATTTCGCGAAAGAATTTAATCTTAACATAGTTTCTGTTATTGAAAGAGAACCAGGAACGAGTCCAAGTGCAGGAGAACTTGTAGATATAATAAAAGAAATAGAATCAAAAGATGTTAATGCCATATTTGTTGAACCACAGTACTTGAAAACTGCTGCAAATACTATTTCATATGAGACTGGAATCGGCGTTTATGAATTAGATCCTGTTGTAAGTGGAAATTTTGAGAAAGATGCTTATGAACAAAAGATGGAAAAAAATTTAGATGTGCTAATGGAGGCTTTGAAATAATGAGTGAAAAATGCGGGTATTGCTGTACAAAGATAAGAAATATCAATGTTTCCTTTGGAAAAAAGGAAGTGCTTAAAAATGTGAATATTCATATACATTGCGGAAAATTAACTGTTATAATTGGGGAGAATGGAGCAGGAAAATCAACATTACTTAAAGCAATTTTAGGTGAAGTTAAACATACAGGTACTATTTTATTTAAAGATAGAAGTAATTCACGCAATAATATTAGGATTGGATATGTTCCACAAAGATTAGATATTGAAAATTCGCCTGCCACTGTTTATGACGTTGTTGTTAGCTATACTAGTCGTTATCCTGTTTTTATGCCTAAAAATCATAAATTGTATGATGAAATAAAAGAACATTTGAAAGAATTTGGTGCGGATGGCTTAATTGATAGTAGGATAAACACATTATCTGGTGGTCAGCTTCAAAGAGTTATGCTAGCAATTGCCACAATGCCATATCCAGATTTACTTATATTAGATGAGCCTGTATCTGGAATTGATAAAAATGGAAAAGATCAGTTTTATCAAAAGATAAATTATCTAAAAGAAAATTATGACCTAGCAATTATACTAGTATCACATGATTTCGAATATGTAAAAAAATATGCAGATAAAGTAATATTACTAGATAAGACAATTATTGCCAAAGGCAAAGTTGAAGAAGTTATGAAGTCAGAAGAATTTATTAAAAGATTTGGAGAGGTTTAAATGTTACAATATGAATTTATGAGAAATGCGTTATATGCTATTTTAATTATAACGCCTTTGTTTGGAGTTATAGGAACTGTAATTGTTAATAACAAGATGGCTTTTTTTTCAGATGCATTAGGACATAGTGCTCTAACTGGAATTGCTGTAGGAGCATTATTGGGAGTTACAAATCCTACAATATCAATGATTATATTTGGAATAGTTTTTGCTTTATTATTAAATAAAATAAAGGACTTGAAAATAACTTCGAGAGATACAATAATAAGTGTTTTTTCATCAACAGCACTTGCTTTTGGACTAGTGATATTATCAAAAAACGGAAATTTCTCAAAGTTTTCTAATTATTTAATTGGCGATATCCTTAATATAGTTCCAACCGAAATATTTTCATTGATTATAATTGCTGTATTAGTAATTTTGTTTTGGTTTTTATTTTTTAACAAAATGTTTTCGATAAGTTTAAATGCGTCACTTGCCAAAAGTAAAAACGTTAATGTAAAACTTGTGGAAAATCTTTTTATTGTACTAGTTGCTCTTATAGTAATGATTTCAATAAGATGGGTTGGAATTCTCATAATAAATTCTCTTTTAATATTACCAGCTGCGGCTAGTAGAAATATAGCAAGAAATATGAAAGAGTATCATTTGTATTCAATAATATTTGCTTTATTTTCTGGAATAGCAGGTTTGGTTATTTCATATTTTGAAAGAATTGCAACAGGACCTACGATAGTTATAGTTGCAAGTTTAATATTTTTTATAACATATTTTATAAGAAAGAAAATTGGTGAATAGAGTGATAGTACATATTAAAAAGATATGATGACGATATATGTCACATTTTGCGATGCATTTTCCTTGAATAAATGAAAGATATAAACGTATAATTAGAAGTATAACAAAAGAAAAAGGGGGTAAATGCGTTGGCTAGATTCTACATCGGGGGAGAAGACGTAGAAGTAACTGATAGTAGAATTATAGAACTTAAGTATTATATTTTAAAGCAGGAGCTGTTTTATAAGGACTTTGGCAAAAAGATAATTACATATGGCATAGAAATTGAAAAAATAGAAAAAGGAATAATAGAATCCACTAGTATAAATAATGTTACATGTGATAATTCGAAAATCAATGAAATTGGAAATATACTTAAAGAAAATAGTGTTCTACCAGTTCATTTAAAAGATGTAATTCTAGATATACTTTCCTAAGAAAAGTTAGTGCTCACATTCAATGTGAGCACTAAAACTTTTTGGTGGTAGAAATCTAGCAAGTCATGTTGCGTAAAACAAATCTTGCATAATACATCTAATATGGTTATAATACTTAAGAGATGGAGGTGCATTTTTTATGATAAATGATAGATTAGAAATTGTTGATAACGAGATTTATGAGGCAATAAAGAAAGAAGAAAAAAGACAAAACGAAAAGATAGAATTAATTGCTTCAGAAAACTTTACAAGTAAAGCTGTAATGGAAGCTATGGGAAGCGTATTTACAAATAAGTATGCAGAAGGATACCCGGGTAAGAGATACTATGGCGGATGTGAGAATGTTGATATTGCTGAAAACTTAGCAAGAGATCGTGCAAAACAACTTTTTGGAGCAGAACATGCAAATGTTCAACCACACTCTGGTGCTCAAGCTAACATGACAGTTTATTTTTCTGTTTTGAATCCAGGAGATACGATATTGGGAATGAACTTAGCACATGGAGGTCATCTAACTCATGGAAGTCCTGTAAATTTTTCAGGAAAACTATATAACATTGTACCATATGGTGTAGATAAGAATGGATATATTGATTATGACGAGTTAGAAAGAATTGCACTTGAATGTAAGCCTAAGATTATAGTTGCTGGTGCAAGTGCATATCCTAGAATAATAGATTTTGAAAGATTTAGAAAAATAGCAGATATGGTTGGTGCATATTTAATGGTGGATATGGCACATATAGCAGGACTTGTTGCTGCAGGTCTTCATCCAAATCCAGTACCTTATTCAGATTTTGTTACAACAACAACACATAAAACACTTCGTGGACCAAGAGGTGGAATGATTTTGTGTAAAGAAAAATATGCAAAGGCAATCGATAAAGCATTATTCCCTGGAATTCAAGGTGGACCTTTAATGCACGTGATTGCTGGAAAAGCGGTTGCTTTCAAAGAAGCATTAACGGATGATTTTAAAGAATATCAAAAGCAAATAATTAAGAATGCAAAAGCATTGTCAGAGGAATTAGTTAATAGAGGATATAATCTAGTTTCTGGTGGAACAGACAACCATTTGATGCTAGTTGATTTAACAAACAAAAACATTACAGGTAAAGAAGCAGAAGCATTATTAGATAGAGTTGGTATAACTGTAAATAAAAATGCAATTCCTTTTGACACACAAAAGCCTAATATCACAAGTGGAATTCGTATTGGTACTCCAGCAATGACGACTAGGGGAATGAAAGAAGATGAAATGAAAGAGATAGCAAGACTTATTGATATGGCATTAAGTGGAGAAGATGAAGAAAAGGTAGGAAAAGAGGTTTTGAAATTAACATCAAGATTTCCACTTTATTAAAATTAAAAGGAGATAAAGATGGCTGAATATTTAGTTATAGTGGAGTCACCTGCAAAGGCGACCACTATTAAAAGGATTTTAGGAAGTAAATATAAGATTGAAGCATCAATGGGGCATATAAGGGATCTTCCAAAATCTCAAATTGGTGTAGATGTCGAAAATAATTTTGAACCTAAATATATAAATATAAGGGGCAAAGCTAATTTAATAAAGAAACTTAAAACAGACTCAAAAAATGTAAAAAAAGTTTATCTTGCAACTGACCCTGATCGTGAGGGTGAGGCAATAGCTTGGCATTTAGCGTATATATTAGGAATAGATGAAAATTCTGATTGTAGAATTGCGTTTAATGAGATAACAAGTAATGGTATTAAAGAAGCAATTAAGAATCCAAGAAAGTTAGATATGAATTTAATTAATGCACAGCAGGCGAGAAGAGTATTAGATAGATTTGTTGGATATAAAATTAGTCCGCTTCTTTGGAAAAAAGTAAAAAGAGGGCTATCTGCTGGACGTGTTCAATCAGTTGCTGTCAGAATGGTGGTTGATAGAGAAGAAGAAATTGAAAAGTTTGTTCCAGAAGAATACTGGACACTTGATGCAGATCTTAAAGATACAAAATCAAGAAAAAACTTCGTTTCACATTTTTATGGTGATAGTAAAAAGATTGATATAAAGTCTGAAAAAGAGATAAACAAAATATTAAAAGATATAGAAGGAGAAGAATACATTGTTGATTCTATAAAAAGCGGAGAAAAGAAAAGAAATCCTGCTCCACCATTTACAACAAGCACACTTCAACAAGAAGCATCTAGAAAGCTTGGATTTGCTATTAAGAGAACAATGTCAATAGCACAAGGATTATATGAGAGTGGTCTCATAACATATATGAGAACGGACTCAACTAGAATATCTGATGAAGCTCGTAGCATGGCTAAAGAACAGATACTTAAGCTATATGGCGAACAATATTATGAAAACAGATATTACAAGACTAAAAAAGGTGTTCAAGATGCACACGAAGCAATTAGACCTACTCACTTAGAAATGATGCCATCAGAAGTAAAAGAAAAATACACAAATGATCAGTACAAGTTATATAAGCTTATATATGATAGATTACTTGCATCTCAAATGGCATCTGCTGTATATGATACAATGCAGGTGGATATAAAGGTTGGAAAGTATACTTTCAAAGCTAATGGATTAAAAATAAGATTTTCTGGCTTTATGACTTTATATGTAGAAGGCAATGATGATGAATTGGAAGAAAAGGATGTTGTTCTACCAAAATTAGAAGTGGGACAAAAACTAAAATTAAATGAATTAATTCCTTCTCAACATTTTACAGAGCCACCAGCAAGATACACAGAGGCTAGTTTAGTAAAGGCATTAGAAGAAAAAAAGATTGGACGCCCAAGTACTTATGCACCTACAATAACAACCATACTAGATAGAAGGTACATTGAAAAAGAAAAGAAGATTCTTTACCCAACAGAACTTGGTAGAATTGTAAATGGAATAATGAAAGAATACTTTAAAGATATTGTGGATTTAGAGTTTACAGCACAGATGGAAGAAAAACTTGATGAAGTTGCTGATGGAGAAAAAAATTGGAAAACCGTAGTTGCTGATTTTTACAAGCCATTTTCTGAGAATTTAGCGATTGTTGAAAAAGAAATGGATAAAGTTGTAATTAAAGATGAAGAAACCGATATTCCATGTGAAAAGTGTGGAAGAAAAATGGTTATAAAAGTTGGTAAATATGGAAAGTTTATGGCATGTCCAGGTTTTCCAGAATGCAGAAATATAAAACCAATAGTTGAAAAATTGGATATAAAATGTCCAAAATGTGGTGGAGATATTTTAATAAAGAAAAGTAAGCGTGGAAAGAAATATTATATCTGTGAAAATAACAAAGGTGCAGAAAGTTCATGCGATTTTATTGCATGGAATGGACCAGATAAAAATGGAGTAATAAAGCAAGCTGAATTAAAAGTTTCTAAAGAAAAAAGCAAGAAAACAAGAACCGCTAAAAAAACTAAAGCAGTTAAAACTTCAAGAAAAAGCACATCAAAAGAGGCAAAAGAATAGACTTTAAACTTATAAAACCAGAAATAAACACACAATTTAATGTAAAAAAACATATTGTAATTATGAGGTGAGATTGTAATGAAAGTTCTTGTTGCTGCAGGTGGAACTGGAGGTCACATAACTCCAGGACTCGCAATTGCAAATAAGTTGAAAGAAGAAGGAAACAATGTTATATTTGTTGGAACAACTGGTGGGATGGAAGTAGATTTGGTCCCAAAAGCAGGATTTGAGTTAAGATACATTCATGCTAGAGGTCTAACAAGTGGAATAAAGGCAAAAGTACGAGCTGGTATTGAACTTATAAAAGGAATATCAGAAGTAAAGAAAATAATAAAAGAAGAAAAGATAGATTTAGTTGTTGGAACTGGTGGATATGTAACCGCACCAGCAATGATAGCAGCTTTGCGTTTGAAAATACCAACATTAATACATGAAAGCAACGCATTACCGGGAAAAACAACAAAACTACTCGCTTCTAAAGTTGATGTAGTTGCCGTTGGATTCAAGGAAGCAATTGAGAGACTGCCAGATGCAAAACATATTGTATTTACTGGTAATCCAACCAAACTTCAAGATAGTCTTTCAAAAAACGAGTGTAAAAACAAACTTGGAATTGAAAAACCAATGGTGCTTGTTTTTGGCGGAAGTCAAGGGGCTAAGAAAATTAATGAAGTTATGATTGAACTGATAAATAACTTCAAAGATGATGAATATAATATAATATATGCAACAGGTCCTAAAAATTATGATGAGATAATTAGTAAAATATCTAATAATACTTCAAGCATAAAAATAGAAAAGTATATATATAATATGGAGGAGGTTATGTCTGCAGCTGATTTAGCCGTTTGCCGAAGCGGAGCACTTACAGTTACAGAGCTTGGCATAGTTGGACTTCCAGCTATATTAATACCATTTCCATATGCTGCAGAAAATCATCAATATTATAACGCAAAAACTATTTCAGATAGTGGAGCAGGCATCATAATAGAAGAAAAAGACTTAACGTATGAAAATTTAAAAAAACAGATAGATTTATTAATAACTAATAAAGATATGTTAGGAGAAATGTCTATTCATGCAAAGAAAAATGAAATGAAAGGTGCAATTGAAAAGATAATGTGTGAAATAGAAAAAATAATAAAGTACTAAAAAAATAATAGTGCTAAGCGTTGACATATTATGTAAAATATGCTATCATAATATTGTTCGAGGGAAATTTGACAGAAGGGAAGGTATATTTACCTTTTATCTCTCGGCATGCTGCTTTGTAACTTTTTGAAGAGGTTTTGAAGGGAGAATGCATGATGGAATCTAACAACAAGTTTGAAAACAACATGGTCACTTTTGATGAGATTCTCAATTCTGAGAATAAAGAGATGCAGCAGCGGAGAGAGAAGAAACGCCTGGCGATTATGCAGAGGATTTCTGGGTGTGCTGAGAAATTTTCTGTATCCCTGCCCACGGAAGTCATTGAAAAGGTCGCTGATTTGACTATCCAACCTGAAATTGACGGTTCTGTTGGCGTTACGACGCACCGAGCTAAAAATCCGGAAGTCGTAGACTGTGGTAATGTAATTCTTGAGTATAAACTCGAGAAGAGCACTACTGACTGGGGACATCCCTACGTTCTTTTTCTATACTTTGTCACTAAGGAAGATGTTGCGAAGCTTCGTATGCGGAGTTTCGTGAACTGGGCCGAAGCAAGAAATGTGCCTTTTGGCGAAGAAATCGCAAATAAGGTCAACTTGGGCGAAGATGTGAACTTGCACATCTTTAAGAAAGCCGCTGACTTTGTCCGCGAAGTGAAGCCCCATTTGAACAGGGGTGAATTTGTTGGACAGCAAGTTAGTGAAAAGCTTGCTTTTGTTCCTTCCCGACCGATCGGCTTCATTGCAGGGAATGAGGTGTATATCTCTGTTCCGACTTGGAAAGCCGAGAGGAATGACAAGACGTTTTGTGCACGTTAATGTACAAGGAAGAGCTACTTGAAAAGTAGCTCTTTTTTTATGTAATAGGAAAGTAAAAAAATTACAACTTTTTATGCATTGATTTTCTTCATTATTATGTAAAACTTTGATTTGTGAAAGAGATTATCTTCCTATCAGTCGAAGATTTTCAGCTTTTTGGTACAAGAGATTTTCATATTTCTTGCTTATAATTTCTAATTGATATATAATGTCTAATACAATTTTATGAAAGGATAAGGTACATGGCAAAGAAACTTTTAATTACGGAAAAGCCAAGTGTAGCAATGGAGTTTGCAAAAGCACTAAAAGTTAATACAACCAGAAAAAATGGATATTTGGAATCACCAGATTATGTTATAACTTGGTGCGTTGGTCACTTAGTTACCATGAGTTATCCAGAAGTTTATGATGAAAAATATAAAGCATGGAGATACGATACATTGCCATTTATTCCAACAGATTGGAAATATGAAGTAATAGAGAGTGTCAAATCTCAATTTGATATAGTTAAAAATTTACTTCTTTCAGATGATGTAGATACAATATATGTTTGCACAGACTCTGGTAGAGAAGGAGAATATATATATAGATTAGTAGATCAGATGATCGGAGTGCAAGGTAAAGAAAAAAAGAGAGTTTGGATTGACTCTCAAACGGAAGAGGAAATATTGAATGGAATAAAGAATGCTAAAGATTTATCTGAATATGATTCTTTGTCTGATAGTGCATATCTAAGAGCTAAAGAGGACTATTTAATAGGTATTAATTTTTCAAGACTTCTTACACTATCATATGGAAAAGAAGTAGCAAAACGCAACAATGAAGAGAGAACCTCAATTTCTGTTGGTAGAGTTATGACTTGTGTATTAGGAATGATTGTAGAACGAGAGTATGAAATTTTAAACTTTGTAAAATCTAAATTTTATAAAATACAATCCATATTTAAAGAAGGAATAACAGCAGAGTGGAAATGTGAAAAAGACAATCCTAATAACTTAGATATAGTGAAATTGGCCATAGATAAAGATTTGATATATAATGATGTCGGTTTTAAGAATGAAGGAGATGCAATTTCTTTTATAAAGACATTAAAAGATTCAAATGCGGAGGCGACAGTACTTGAATTTACTAAAAAAACTCAAAAAGAAAATGCTCCTCTTTTGTATAATTTGGCAGAAATTCAAAATGAGTGTAGTAAAAAATTCAAGATATCACCAGACCAAACTCTTGAAATTATACAGCTGTTGTATGAAAAAAAACTTGTTACATATCCCAGAACTGATGCAAGAGTGCTTTCTACTGCTGTTGCAAAAGAAATTAAAAAGAATCTTAATGGACTTGCTAAAGGGTATAAAGATGATGAGATACAAAATTTGCTAAACAAAATGATAGAAAACAAATATAATCTAGATATAGTAAAGAGTAAGTATGTGGATGATTCTAAAATTACAGACCACTATGCATTAACACCAACAGGGCAAGGATTTGAAAATCTAGATTCGCTATCTGATATGCAAAAAGATATATATAAATTAATTGTAAAAAGATTCCTTAGTATATTTTTCCCACCAGCTGAATTTCTTAAGCTTGCTGTTACTGTTGATATAGCTGGACAGAAGTTTTATTCGAATTCTAGGGTTTGTACTAAAATAGGTTACTTAGAAGTTGTCAAAGTTGATAAAAATGATAATACAGATACAACTGCTAGTGATGCTTTAAGCAAGATGAAAAAAGGACAAAAGCTTACAATAGATGATATAATTATAAAAGAGGGCGAAACAACACCACCAAGTAGATACACCTCAGGCTCTATAATTCTTGCAATGGAGAATGCAGGAAAGCTTATTGAAGATGAGAGATTAAGAGAGCAAATTAAGGGGTGCGGAATCGGAACGAGTGCGACCCGTGCTGAAATAATAAAGAAATTAAATAGAATATCATACATAGATATAAATCAAAAAACACAAGTATTAACTCCAAATCCAAAAGGAGAATTAGTATATAAAGTTGTTAGATTTACCATACCAGATATGCTAAATCCACAACTTACGGCAAGCTGGGAAAAGGGTCTAGATATGGTTGCAAAAAAAGAAATTGAAAAAGATGTGTTCTTAAATAAACTTGAAAAGTATATTATAAATAAAGTACATAAAGTAAAAGGATATTAAATATGTATCATATAGCTTATAAAAATTATGCTATATGATATTTTTTATACAACAGGAAAGTAACAAATTTGCAACTTTTTATGTATTAATTTTCTTTCCTATTGTATAAAAAAACTTTAATTTATGCGAGAGATTTTCTTCCTTTCAGTCGAAAACTCTCGAGGGTCGAAAGAATGAAAATCGAAGATTTTCATCTTTCTTGTACATCACTCTTCTTGTACAATTAGTGGAAAGTCACAAATCTTTGAAACAAAGCATACAATTATATTGAATACTTTTTAAGAAGAGGTGAATACATTGAGTTCTTACATAATAGAAGGTGGAAACAGACTAACTGGTGAGATTAGCATATCGGGTTCAAAGAATGCATCATTACCAATAATAGCTGCGACCATTTTAAATAAAGGCATAGCAGTAATAGATAATATTCCTAATATTAGAGATGTAAAGATGATGTACTCTATTTTAGAGAAATTACGGTTGTAAAATAATTAAAGAAGATGATAAAGTTATATTTGATTCCACAGAAATAATAAGTAGTGAAATACCAGAAAATCTAATGCATGAGATGCGTTCTTCTGTAATAATAGCTGGCGCTTTAATAGGAAGATTGCATGAATGTAAATTCACATACCCAGGTGGATGCGAAATAGGTTCAAGACCAATAAACCTTCATTTGGATGCATTTAAACAACTTGGTGTAGAATTAAAAGAAGAATCAGGATTTATAAATTGCAAATGCAGCAAACTTATTGGAACAGAAATAGTACTAGATTTTCCGTCTGTAGGAGCAACAGAAAACATAATGCTTGCAAGTGTCTTAGCTGACGGAATAACATATATAAAAAATGTTGCTAGAGAACCAGAAATAAGAAATCTACAAGATTTTTTAAATAGTATGGGAGCTAATATTGCAGGTGCTGGAAGCAATACAATTATAGTAAAGGGTGTTGAAAAATTACACGATACAACATTTTCAATAATTCCTGATAGAATAGAAGCTGGAACATATTTGTGTATGGCTGCTGCTACGAGAGGAGATGTCAAGATAACTAAAGTCAATCCAGAACACATTTCTTCAATTATCCATAAACTAAAACAAATAAATTGTAAAGTTGGCACTACAAAAGATTCTGTATATTTAAAAGTAAATAGGGAGTTAATTGGAACAAATATTAAAACAATGCCTTATCCTGGTTTTCCTACTGATATGCAATCGCAGTTTGTAGCACTATTATCAACCGTTTATGGTACATCAATTGTTGTAGAAAATATATTCGAAAATAGATTTAAATATGTTAATGAATTAATAAGAATGGGAGCAAATATTACATTAGAAGGTAAAACTGCTGTTATTCAAGGTGTGAATAAACTTTCTTCTGCAAATGTTTGTGCAAAAGAATTAAGAGGAGGAGCAGCTTTAGTATTAGCAAGTCTATGTGCAGAAGGTATATCGACTGTAAATGAAACAGAATATCTTGAACGTGGCTATGAAAAATTAACTCAAAAATTATCAATATTAGGTGCAAAAATCGAAAAAAGATGATAGACTATAGGGTAGAAAAAATATGGCGTAAAATTATAACAAGAAGTATTATAATATTTTTGGAGGTTTTAATGGCTAAAAAAAATGATAGATTTAAAGATATGAAAAAATCCAACATGAAATATACTCCTACGTCCAAAGTAGGAGTTGTTTCAGGATCAAAAGAAAATAAAAATGTTGGTACAAGCATATTAATATTCTTCTTAGTGCTGGTTGTAATAGGGTTAGGCATTGGAGTTATTTTTTCTCCATCCTTTGATGTTACCGAGGTAGTGGTACAAGATGGAATAAGAGTTACTAGTGGAGAAATTTCAAATATAGCTAATGTAAATATTGGCGAAAATATATTAAAACAAAATTATAAGGCTATAATTGATAATGTTGTATCGATGCCATACATAAAAGATGCCAGAGTAAAGCTTTTGTTTCCAGACAAGATAGAGATTATATATACAGAACGAGAACCGTATGCTTTAATAAAATATCTGGAATCTTATGTGGTTGTTGATAAATTTGGCTACATATTAGAAATAAAAAAAGAAAATGATTTAAATAATCTACCAATAATCTATGGGATAGATACTGATTATTATGATTTGGGTGAAATGCTTAAAGATACATCAAGAATAAAATATCAAAATGTAGTAACACTTTTGGAGACTGCAAAACAGCGTAATTTTCCATATGAAATATATGAAATCGATTATGATAAAACTAGTGAGTTAAAATTTTGGGTTAAAGGAAAAGAAATTGATATCATATATGGAGATATAGATAAGAATATAATTTCAGATAAATTAAGCTATTTGTCGGGAGTATTAGAAAAACTTGGAGATAAAAAAGGTAAATTAGATATAAGCAGTGAAAATTATATGGAGATGAAAACAATATTTTCTGAAAGATATTGATAGAGAATTAATTATATAGAGGTGGTTTTATGAAGAAAATTACGGAAAAAAACAATTTGGATTTAAAGGGATTAACAAGTACACAAGTTATAATTTGCTTGATATGCTTTTTACTTTCATTTTTTATTACTGTTCAAGTAAGAACTATTAATAAAAGTGAAAATGATATATTAAGATTAAAAACAGAAAATGAATTAAGAGATGAAATAGAGCAATGGAAAGGTATGTACAATACTTCTGCAAGTAAAATAAATGAATTAAATAAAAAGATTGAGGAATATATGGCAGACTTTTCTAGTACGGACGACAAAATTGCATTAATAAAGAAGGAATTAGACAAGGCCAGCATAATGGCAGGAACTTCGCAAGTAAGAGGACGTGGAATAACAGTAAAATTAGATGATACGGCTGCACTCGCTCAAATTGCCATAGATGCAGGGTATTATGATAGAAATGTATATATAATACACGATACAGATATATTGTCTATAATAAATGAATTGGCGGCAGCTGGTGGCGAAGCATTTAGTGTAAATGGACAAAGAATAATTTCAACATCGGCGATAAGATGCGTGGGACCAGTTATACAAATTAATGGAGTAAACATAGCTGCACCATTTACGATTTCTGCAATAGGAGAGCCAGATACGTTAGTAGGGGCTTTGAATTTAAGAGGCGGAATAATGAGTGATATAAAAAATGCAAAGATAGATGTTACAATAGAAAAGCAAGATGAGCTTATCATACCTGCATACGATAAAGTTATTGAATATCAATATGCAACACCAGTCACAGAGGAGGGATAAAAATGAATACAGTTTTAATGGGAACAATATGTGTTGTCTTAGGTTGTATAATAGGAGCAAAATCTCCAACAATTCCTTATGAATATTCTAGTTACATGGCTATAGCAATTATGGCTGCCTTAGATAGCATAATAGGTGCTGCAGCAGCAAAATTCCAAAATAAATTTGATGTTAATGTTTTTATTTCAGGATTCTTTGTAAATGCACTTATTGCTATATTATTTACAATGATAGGCGAGAGTTTAAATGTTGATATTTATCTTGCTGCAATATTTGTATTTGTATTTAGAATATTTAATAATTTATCAGTTATTAGAAGATTTTTTATTGATAAAGTTTCTAAAAAAATAGATAAAAATAGTTATAAATAATGTGAAATTATGTGATAAATTATAATGTCTAGTATTAGGGAATATTGACATATCATTGTTGTGTGGTTAAAATAGAAAATGTGTAAAAACAAACGTAATGGCTTTGTAATATTATTGTAACATTTTTGTAATAAATTTGTTGACTTTTTTACGATAATATAATATTCTTAAATTGCTAAAATTGAGTGGGGGGTGTGTTGCTTGGCAATCGGAGATATAATAGTAGGAATCGACATAGGCACCTCTAAAGTATGTTGTTGTTTGGGGCAAATAAATAAGTTTAATCAAGTGGAAATATTAAATTCATCTAGTGTAGCTTGTGAAGGATTAAAAAAAGGAAAAATTGTAAGTCAAGACGCCGTAGCCAGGGCGATTAGATTTGCAGTTAGTGATATAGAAGCAACGCAAGACTTTATAATAAAATCTGCCTATGTAAATATTTTAGGAATGTATGTTTCTGTTTTTAAAACAAAACATAGTATAAAACTTGAAGATAAATATGCGGGTGTAACGCAAAAAGATATAGATACAATAATAAAAAGTGTAGGGAAAATACAAATTCCGGAAGGACAGCAAATAATAGATATAGTTCCTTCAAAATTTATTACGGATTCGCGAGTTACTGATGATCCAATCGGAATATTTACAGATTATCTTGAAGCAGAATTAGATGTGGTTATAGCCGACAAATCCGTAGTAAAAAATATTGGGATGTCGATGCAAAAAGCAGGATTACAAATAGATGGTATAGTAACTAATGGTTTTGCGGTAAAAGATATAGTTCTTTCAGAAGAAGAAAAGTCGCAAGGAGTATTACTGTTAGATATAGGTGATGGAAGTGTAGATATATCTGTATTCAAGAATAATGGAATACTATATACCGATACAATTCCTGTTGGTGGCGATACAATAACAAACGATATATCAATTGGATTAGAAATTTCTTATCAGGAAGCGGACAAGTTAAAGAAGCAATATGGACTTGCAAGAGTATCATACATAGATAACGATTACAGTATAACACTTTCAACATATAATGGTGATGCAAAGACTAAAACCGTAAAGTGTTCAGAATTAGTTGAAATAATTGAAGCAAGAGTGGAAGAAATATTCATGATGATAAGAGAAAGATTAATAGAAAATGGTTTGCAAAATTCAATAAACTCTTGTGTTATATCAGGGCAAGGAATAAATTCAATCAACAAAAGTGAAAAAACAGCTGAAGATATTTTGAAAATACCAGTTAGATTCGGAAATTCAAAAACAGCTAATTTGATAAAACCTGAATGTTTAGGAGCATACGGAATTGTTAAATATGTATCTAATATAAAACATTCAAAGAATATAGGGAGTAAAGTACAACAAGATGTTGAACAAACATTCTTCGAAAATGTTATACAATCTTTCAAAACACTTTTAGGTTCAAAAACTGATAAATTAAAGAAGTAGGAGGAATATAAAAATGTACGAACAAGAAACAAATTTTGACGGGATGGCAAAAATAAAAGTTATTGGTGTTGGTGGTGCTGGAAATAACGCTGTAAATAGAATGATAGATGCAAAAGTAACAGGTGTTGAATTTATTGCAGTAAATACAGATAGACAAGTATTACAACTTTCAAAAGCACCAACAAAAATTCAAATCGGAGAAAAATTAACAAAATGCTTAGGAGCTGGTGGAAATCCATTAGTAGGAGAACAAGCTGCTGAAGAAACAAAAGAAGAAATATCAAATGCACTAAAAGGCGCTGATATGGTATTCGTAACAGCAGGTATGGGAGGCGGAACAGGAACAGGAGCCGCACCAATAGTTGCACAACTTGCAAAAGAACAAGGAATTTTAACAGTTGCAGTTGTCACAAAACCATTCTTTTATGAAGGAAAGAAAAGAATGCAAAACGCAGAAAGAGGAATTGCCAGCTTAAAAGAAAAAGTAGATACACTAGTTGTTATACCTAATGATAGAATAATGCAAGTAGCTGATAGAAAAACTTCTTTCGTTGATGGATTCATAATGTCTGATGAAGTACTTCGCCAAGGTGTACAAGGTATATCTGATTTAATTGCAATACCAGGCTTGATTAACCTAGACTTTGCTGACGTAAAATCTATAATGTCAGATACAGGAATGGCACATATGGGAATTGGTAGAGCTTCCGGAGAAAATAGAGCTGAAGAAGCTGCAAAAGCAGCAATAAATAGCCCATTACTAGAGTCTTCTATAGAAGGTGCAAGAGGCGTATTACTTAGCATTACAGCAGGACCAGATCTTGCAATATGTGAAGTAACAACAGCTGCGGAATTAGTACAAAAAAGTATAGATGCTGATGCTAACATTATATTTGGTGCAGTTATAGATGAAAAAATGGGAGATGAAATGTCTGTAACAGTAATCGCTACAGGTTTTGATAAAGATAGAGTTCCGCTTTCAGCAGTAGCAGTTGATAGATTGCTAGATAAATCAGTATTTGATAAAAATAGTATACCAGAAGTGAAACCACAAGCAGCCAACCCAAATGACCTAGATGTTCCTACATTTTTAAGAAAGAGAAATAAAATAATAGATACAAATAACTTCTAAAATAAAAGAATCCAATTCAAAAGAGTTGGATTCTTCTTATATGCGAGGATTTCTTCATTTCAGTCGAAAATTCTCTGTGGTCAAAAGAATGAAAACAAGAGATTTTCATCTACCTTGCATAGTATTATCAGATAACATTTATTGCAATTTAAAATTCATTATGCTAATATAAAAATAGTCGAAAAAGAGAGGGTGTTATAATGAGAGATTTTTTTGATAAATATATGCAATTTGATTTTGGAAAAATAGTGGAACAGCTATTACCAGTCTTATTAGTTTTTCTTGTATGTACGCTTGCAATAAAAGTGTTAATGCGGAGCTGTAAAAAAAGCAATAAGGAAAACAAAACTTGAAAAAGGCTTATATTCATTTATTGAAAATACAATAAAAGTTATTTTGTATTTTATAATGATACTAATAATAGCAGACATGCTTAATATTCCAATAAATTCTTTGATTGCAACATTTAGCGTGGTTGGATTAGCAGCTTCGCTTGCAATTCAAGACTCACTTGCTAATTTAGCAAGTGGGATAATGCTATTGGTTACTCATCCTTTTAAATGTGGAGATTATATTGAAGGTGCTGGAACAAGCGGAACTGTTAGAAGTATAAACTTTACACACACGGTACTACTAACACCAAACAATATAATAATTCATGTTCCTAACAAACAAATAGTAGGGTCTGTTATAACAAACTATTCAGAGCAACCAAAAAGAAGAATAGAAATAACATTTAATGTTTCATATTCTGCAGATGCTGAAAAAGTGAAAGAAATAATGAGAGATGCCATAAATGCATATCCTAAAATACTAAAAGATGAGCCAATTTTTGTTAGAACGACAGCATATCAAAGTAGTGGTATTGATTATACATTAAGAGTGTGGGTAAGCAACAAAGATTATTGGGATGCATATTACGATTTGTTAGAAGGAATAAAGAAAGATTTTGATAGAAACGGAATAGAAATACCTTTTGATCAATTAGATGTAAATATTCATAATGTATAGAACTATTAATTCTACAAAAAGATAAACAAATCACTAAAAGTTAATTAAGAATTATAAATAAAATAAAGAAACAAGTCATTTTATGGTGGCTTGTTTTTTTATTTGCATACATACTTAGACATACTTCGTAAGTATTTAAATGTACAATATAATCATAGCAAAGGTAAGGAGAAAATATGACAATTTATTTAGATTCACTATTCTTAAGAGAAATGGTGATGAATCTCTTTTTAATTTTTTGCACAAATAAGATTTTATGCCACAAAATTGTATTTGGTAGGTTGATTTTGTCTAGTATCTTCGGAGCAATATACACAATAATTTGCTTAATATGCCCTATGCTAATAAATCTTAGAATATTAGTTGTATTTGGAATTGTGTATATTGGAACAGGAGTTAAAACATTAAGAGAATATTTAATAA
>ENA-ORSL01000840-ORSL01000840.1-human-gut-metagenome-genome-assembly--contig:-NODE-840-length-28873-cov-4.369352_pt1 | contig 28873 bp, 27 predicted proteins | sample MGYA00242190_ERZ509157 | MGnify/ENA primary metagenome ERZ509157 (study PRJEB26280, sample SAMEA2338664) | human gut metagenome | biome: human gut; feature: human-associated habitat; material: faeces...
CAAGAAAGATGAAAATCTTCGATTTTCATTCTTTCGTCCCTCGAGAGTTTTCAACTGAATGGAAGAGAATCTCTCGCATAAATTAAATTTTTTGTGTAATAGGAAAGAAAGTTAATACATAAAAGCTTGCAAATCCATTACTTTCCTATTACATAAAAAAATGCGTGAAATAATTTCACGCATTTTTAAGCATACATTCTTCTATTCTATTTCTTCTTTAGATTTTTCTTTTTGAATTTCTCTATTTCTTTCTTTATCAAAAGAAACTCTCATTTTGCCAGCATCATCAAGTTTCACATCAATACCCAAACGAGGTTGGATTTTTCCGGCATACATTTTTTCAAGTGTTGACTCTTTATATTCTATAGGTTTAGCACGAGATAAAATTGTTCTTCCTCTTTGCATAACGTAAGTCATATCAGAATTATATCTATACGCGTTGCTTGGATTTTTCAGTGCTTCCACGGCTTCACGAATAGTCATTGCAGAATCTAAAGCCATAGCAACTTTAATTCGATTTTCAATTACCACAGGACTCTTCCAAGATTTTGGGTCTGTCATTTTTCCATCTAATTCCTCTTTTTTCAAAAACTTTCTATAGGCTGAAGTATATTTAAAAGGATTTGCTGACATTAATCTTGTAAATTCACTATCTTTGCCGCCGTTCTCCTTTTTAATGTCTTCGCAAACTTTTCTTAAAGCATCCTTACCATATAGATCAATCATCCTTTTTCTTAAACCATCAACCGCACGATCTAATGCTTTAGATGGATTTGCTATGTAATAATTTACATCTCGTTCTTTTCGTACTAATTGATCTCCATTTCTTTCAAAGAAACTCATTTTACCATCTTTAATATAGATTTTATCATCATTTGTTGCCATGAAAAGTTCCATATTTGTAGGCATTGATACGCTTTCCTTTTCTTCATCTTTTGCATCTTTCTTTGCTCCACCAAACATTCTATCAAAGAAACTTTTCCTCTTAACAGGCAAGTTATTAGATGTATTCTCGCTTTCTCTTGCACTAACTCTTCCTTCTGACTTGCTAGTTCTTTCTGGTTCTTTCAATTTTTCTTCTTTCGGCTTACTAGTTCTTTCCGGTTCTTTCAATTTTTCTTCTTTAGTAGCCTTACTTGTTCTAGAACCAGCTCCACCAATCAATGTTTGAGATGTTTCTTTACTTGCTTTACTTTCTTCTACCTTTTTATCTCCTTTAGTTTTTTCTCCGTTAGCTACAGGTGTCCCCTCTACTATACGTTCTGTTTTTTGCATAGCATATCCATTTTTTCTATACTTAACAAATTTTTCATGATTCTCTTTTATTTTTTCTACAGCACTATCAAAAGCCGTTTCTATTTGAGCTCTATCAAAATCTATATTTTGTGGAGTATTAATTGCTATTCCATATTTAGATAAAACTTTATTTCTTTTTTCAATTAATGGAGTTAATTGTTTTTGAACTTTTTCTTTATGCACATTCAATTTTTGTTTTTCATCATTCATTCTCTTAACAAAATCTTCTATAGCATCCATATTTAAAGCATTTTCATCAAAATCTGGAGAGTATCCAAAAAACATTTCACACTCATTTATATCGAATACTAAATCCTTGATTTCGCTTTCAAGTTCTTTCATTTTTCTTGCAAGCTCTAAATATTCAGCTGAGTGTCTTCCATTTGTGTTTCCTACATTTACAAGTGATGTTCTCAAATTAGTGGTTTCTACAAGTAATTGTTGTAATCTTCTAGCTTTTTCTTCAGCAACATTTAATCTTTCTTCTTTACCAGCTAAATCCTCTAACTCTTCGTCCTCTCCACTTTCTGCTTGAGCAACAGCTATTTCTTCTAATATACTCTGTAATTCTTTTTTATCTTCTTCAATTTCATTTTCATCAATATTTCCATTTAGTCTATTAAAATCAAATACCGTTTCTTCTATAGCCGCTCTTATATCATCTAATTCAATTGATACGCCAAGATTCTGATTAGCAATACTTTGAAGTTCACTAAGTCTATTAGTTAGACTAGAACGTTTTTCTGGTGTTAAATCCTTTTCAAGTTCTTTTTGTATTACATTAACTTCCTGATATAATCTCTTTAATTCTAATATTCTTGTTGCGTCATTGTTGATACCATCTCTATATGTTTTCTCGTCTTGAAGAATAGCCTTGGCTCTATCTAATCTTTCTTTAGATTTAGGTGCTTCATCAGAGTTTCCTTCAACATTTAATGCATAGCTCTCCTCTAATAGTCCAACATTTCTCTCTAATTCGTCTATTAATTCATTTATTCCCATCTTTTTCCCCCCAAGCAAAGTTAAAATATTATAAAAATACTAACTTTGATTATATTTTCTTTTGTTATTACGCAAACAACCTTTGAAAATTAAAACTTTAAATTTCAAAGGTCGTATTTAATTTAGCCCTCAAGTATTTCTTCAACCTTATCCAATAAATCCATTAATCTTTCTAGATTCTCATCAGACAATGCTGCTATATTTTCTGGCGTCATTTCTTCAATTAACATATCTACTTTTTCTTGAACCTCTTGTTCGTTCATTAGTAACATCCCCTTTTTCTTTTGTTTGCTGTATTTTTTAAACAAGCTCTTGCTCGTAATACATTGTGATATATTTGTCTAGTTCAACACTTACTTTATATATTTCTTCGTATGGAGCATTGTTTTCTACTAATTGGTTAAGTAATTCTCTTAATGATTCAATTCTTTCATTTAGCATAAAAATTCCTCCTCATCTATTTCTTTAATTTTACTTTACAGTAAATTGCAAAAGATGTCAACTAGGCAATCAAACATTTCGTCGACCTTTTATTTTTCCATAATATATAATTCCAAATATTACGACAAATACCAGGCTTAATATCTGTGAAATTCTAAAATTCGCAAACATTAAAGAATCTGTTCTTAGTCCTTCTATGAAAAACCTTGTTATTCCATACAAAATCATATAAAGATAAAAAATTTGTCCTTTAAACTTTTTCTTTTTTGACAAATTTACCAAAAATAAAAAGCTTAAAAATGTCAAAATCGATTCGTATAAAAATGTCGGATGAACATAGATATAGTCATGTATTGCTGGTTTATACACTCCCATCTTCCAAGGCAAATTTGTTTCATATCCATATGCTTCTCTATTAAAAAAATTTCCCCATCTTCCTATGGATTGCACTAATAATAAATATGGTGTTAATAAATCAGCTAACTCATAAAAGTCTATTTTTCTTTTTTTACAAAAATGTACCCCATACAAAATAGCACCTATTACACCGCCATATATAGCAATTCCACCATTCCAAATCATAAAAATCTTCAAGGGATCTTTTAAATAATAATCTAAATTAAATAAAACGTAATATAGCCTTGCACTAGCAAAACCAATTATGATTGCACCTATAAGATAATCTATAACAGTATCAAAAGTTATTACTCCACTTTGATTCTCTGTTACGAATTTTTCATTTTTTAAATTATTTTTTGATAAAACATTTTTCTTTTTTTCATTCATTCTTCGACTTAACAAATAAAATGCTAATGTCATTCCAAAGACTATTATAATTCCATACCAATATATTTTAAGTGGTCCAAATTCAAGTGCTATAGGATTTATATATATTTCTTTTCCTAAAAATATTATTGGTTCCATTTTTTCCTCCGATTTATAATGGATTTATTAATGATACCGCTTCTTTATTAAAATCAAAATGATTTTTCAAAACTTCTTCTGCATATCCTTTAGTTATACTCTTATAAGCTTTTGCATACATTGCAGAGTTAACTCCTCTAAAGAAATCAGATATAAACATATTAGCAACTGTACTAACATCCTCAAAACTTCTAACAAAGTTACCATACAATGATTTTTTGGTTCTTTCAAATTCGTCTTCATCAATACCATTTTCTTTAAATTCTTTTATCTTTTGATTTATTCTTTCAATTACAATTTCTGCATTTTTAGACTCACCAGATATAGCACTATATGCATAGTCTTCTTCCATAGAAAAATCATAAGATAATTCCTTTGTAAGCAATCCTTCATTATACAAATCTTCATATAGTTTTGTTCCATTGCCAGCAATAAGCTCTAGAAGAATTTGAATTGCAACATTATATTTTATAGATTCATTCACATCATTTGGCAATCCAGCTTTTAATTTATCACCATCTGTGCATTGCATTATCGCATATGTGTCTTTAAAGCCGAACATAAACATTGGAACGCTTATATCCATTTTCTTTTCACATCTGTCTTTATTTAAGGAGTCTTTTTCGTCACCATAAAATCTATCTATTTCGGAAAAAACTTTTTGCTCTCTTGTATCACTCTTAATAATACTTAATACTTCATCCACATCAACATCACCCGCAACACAAAGAATCATATTAGATGGATCATAGAAGGTGTTATAACATCTATACAAAATTTCAGGAGTTATCTTTGAAATAGTTTCTATAGTTCCTGCAATATCCTTAGTTATAGCATGTTTGCCATATAAACAATTTAAAAATCCAAAAAATAATTGCCAGCTTGGATCATCATCATACATTTGAATTTCTTGCCCTATAATCCCTTTTTCTTTTTCAACGTTTTCTTCAGTTAAATATGGATTTTGAACAAATTGTATAAGTGCCTTCAAAACTTCTTCAAAGTTATTAGTACATTCAAACAAATATGATGTGTGATTAAAGCTTGTATAAGCATTTGGATTTGCTCCCATTTTTGTAAGCTTATCTAATGCATTTACTCCATCTTCTTGTTCAAACAATTTATGTTCCAAAAAGTGTGCAACGCCATCAGGAACTGTAACAGGCTCTGTTTCATTTTCTGTTTTAAATTCATAATTAATAGAACCAAAATGAGTTGCATAAGCTGCATACTTTTTATTTCCACCTTTTATAGGAATAATAACAACTTGTAATCCATTAGATAGTTTTTCAGTATATATTTTTTCATTTAAACATTCGTAAATCATCTTTTCACCTCACATTATTTAGTTAAATAATAGTTCACAACAGGACGAAGCTTATTGGCGACTTCTACTATATCTTCCTTTGTAACTTTCTTTATATTTTCAATCATTTCTTCTAGCGTATCATTTATACCTAATATAAACTGACCTATACTAAGTTCTATCATAGTCATTTCATCATCTAAACAAGAGTTAAAAATATTTTCCAAAAATACTTTAGCATCTTCAACATCTTCAATTGTAAAGTTACCGTTTTTCATATCTTCTATTTGTATTTTTATTAATTCTAGAGCCTTATCATATTTGTCAAGTTCAATTCCAGCAGTAACAAGTAATACTCCTTTATGTTTTAAATATGTCGACCTCGTTGTATATGCTAAACTTGCCTTTTCTCTAACATTTTGAAATAACTTAGAGTTTGAAGAACCACCTAAAATAGCATTATACATTGTCATTTTGTAAAAGTTTTCAGGCGTCAACTCAATATCTACATCATATCCTAAAACAAGTTTTCCTTGAGTTACCTCCATTTTGTCAACAATTTTCTTTTCAGTTAAATCCAATTTGCTCTTTTTCGTTCTTGTAATGTTATCGGTTGAAAAATCTGATTTTTCAAACTTAGAAAAAAAGAATTCTTTAATCTTTTCTATATCAACATCACCAGCAATATAGAAATGTTTTTCGCTCTTTTCCAAAATGTTAGTATATTGCTCATATAAGTTTTTAGCATTTATTTCTTCTAAATCTTCTTCTCTGCCATATTTATAAATACCATAAGGATCATCTTTAAACATTACCTCTAAAGCTCTATAATTAGCATACACAGCTTTATTATTTATTTTACTTTTTATAAGTTCACGCAAAGTTTCTTTTTCTTGAGAAACATATTCCTCATCAAAGATGCCATTTACTAACTTTGGAGAATATATAACATCATATAAAAAATTCAAACTATCTAAAAACAAAGGTTCATTATTTAGTGCATATTTATCATCAATGCAAGAAATATAAAATTGCATTGCTTGTTTATCACCAATTTTGTCAGTGCTTGCATCAAACAGAGCACCATACATATCATTCATTTTTGTAGCAATATCCTTCATGGTCTGCAACTTAGAAGTTCCTCTTCTTAATACAGCAGGTACTAAAGCATTTTCTGTAATCTCATCTTTCTTCAAATCTGTAAGAAAAAAAGCTGCTATAATATTTGATTTAAATTTATTAGTTTTTAATATGTGTACAAAAATATTTTTATTTATTCTTATTACCTCTTCTTTCATATATTGCCTCCTTTTCATTTCTATTAGTATATCTCATGTTTAGTGATATATTCAATAATTTATTTCAAAATATAATCAACATTTTTGGTGGTTTTTGTTCATCATCTTTAAATACAAAAAATAGACTGACATCATTCAAGTGCCAGTCTATCGTAATTTTTATTTGCTTTTCTATTGCATAAAAAAACTGGTAAGACTTCTCTTACCAGTTAAATATACTATTAAAGTACTGGAGCAGCTGAAAGTGAGTTGATATCACATACTAATGTTGTTGAATTTGCGCCAATTGTAATTGCTTGGTTCTCAGCTGGAGCTGTTTCAAATGATGCAGTATCATTTACATAGTATTTGTTTTCATATTTGTATGGAGGCCATACGAATATATCACCTTCGTCTGTTACAGCATATGTAACTTCTACACCAGTTTTTTCTTCTGTGTTAACTTTGATTACTGGTAATTCAATACCAACTGAATCTTTAGCCTTAGCTTTGTCAATTATTGTGTATACAGGTACTTTACCGTTTGGTAATATATCATCACCTGATGCTGTTCTAGCTAAACCTTTAGCTACTACGTTGCTAGCTTGTTTATCTGTGATTTCGTTACCTGCTGCAGCTTGTTCACCTTTGAAAGTTGTTGCAGCTACTTTGAATGCATCTCTAACTTCACCAATGTTTGTTACAAACTTAGAATAGTTTGCTTTCTCGATTGTTGATGTTGAAGAGTTGAATGCGATTGCTGCTAAGATAATTACAACGATAATTGTAATTACAAGTGCTATTAATGAAACACCTTTTTGATTTTTCATAATAAATTTCCTCCTTTTATTTTTGCTTTTCTAGAGTTTGCTTTTAAATTTACTCTAGACCTTTTTGTTAGTCTTAAAAGTTTAAAATTACTCTAGACTAGCAAAAAAAATGATTTACGTCTTTTTGCCAATATTCGCACTATATTGACATCAAAACTTATTAAATCCATTTACAAGTTTGATTATAAACAAACATTTTGTAGAATGCAATACCTTTATTGATTAAATTAATATTACAGGGTTATTACATTTTTGTAACAATTTACATATAAGCATCAAACAAGAATGATCCCATGTAAACTTCCATGATTGGCTTCAATACTAGAATAACGAAAGCTATCATAACTATACCCATTATAGACATACTTATTTGTGGCAATATTTTTATTGTTCTGTCTATTGTTATGTTAATTTCATCTTCCATATATTCTACTACCTTATTAATCATGTCTGATATATCTGTTTCCATACCTATCCTAAGCATCTCAAGTGCCATGTTTGGCATATTTGGTAATCTTTCAAAAGGTTCAACCCACGAATCACCTTGTTGTAAATTTTCTTGAGCTGACTCTATAATTGACAATACCACGTAGTTCTTAACAGTTCCCTTACTTACATCAAGTGCATCTTGAAGTTTTGCATTATTTGATATATTTAATTGCATTGCTTCAAAGAATTTTTGTAACTGTAATCTTAATATAAGTCCACCAAAAATTGGAATTTTTAGTTTGAACATATCCCATTGATATTTTCCATGGATGGTTGATTTCCATAATAAGAATAAAGTAACTACTCCTGCTATACCACCAGCAAAAAGATACCAATATTTTGCAACCATTTTTATGAAATTAGATGCTGCCATTGTTGCTGCTGGTATTTGGTTTGTAAGTCCCATACTTGCATACAAGTTTTCAAGTATTGGAACACCAACAACTATACCAACAACAGTACCTACCAACATAAGTACAGCCTGTAGTAATGGTCCTACAAGTGCTTTTTTCAATGCTTTTGTTCTTTTTTCACTTGATTCCAAATAATTCATTGATTGAAATAACGCATTTGTAAGAGAGCCAGAAAGTTCACCAACCTTTATTGTTTCAATATATATGTCAGGGAAAATCTTGTCATAGTACTCTAACGTTGAATATATATACTCACCAGATTCAACACCATTCAATATATCTTCTATAATTCCTCTCATTGCTGGATTATCTGTATTTTCTAGCAATGTTGTTAACGCTCTTATATTAGTGAAATTAGCTCTCTTAAGTAAATACAAGCTTTGTGTAAATGCAAACACGTCTTTTTTGGTTACCCTATGTAAAAAAGACAAATCTATTGGGATTTCAAATTCTTTGTTAAGTCCTGTTTTTTCTCTCTTTTTCTGCTCTTCAATCATTTTAGCCTTAGCATATCTACTTACAGCAGCTGATGATGATAATCCCCTATTCTTTTTTGCTTTTTGCTGTGATATAGCACTTAGCATTCGACTTTGCTGTACCGATACTGGTTGTAATCCGTTATTTTTCAATCTTATCATTACCTTTTCCCTAGATTCATCATCTATGGTTCCAGTAACAACCTTACCAGTCGTCAAGACTGCCTTATATCTAAATTTAGGCATTTTCTTCTTCCTTTCTTAACTAGTATGCTAATTTTTTCTTAACCTCGCTAATCGTTGTATGTCCTTCTAGCACCTTATTAAATGCATCAACTACAAGTGGTCTAAATCCTTCTTCATGTGCTTTTTTTCTAATATCTGTTATTGATCCATCTGATATTATTAATTCTTTAATATCCTCATCTACTACTAATATTTCATTTGCCGCAATTCTTCCATAAAAACCTGTATGGTTACATTTGTCGCATCCAACTGGTTCGTATGTATGTTTTCCTTCAAGATTAAATTCTGAATTATATCTTGCTCCTATTCTTTGAAATTCTTTTATTTCATCTTCTGTAAAAGGTCTTTCTTTAGCACAGTTTTTACATACTCTTCTTACAAGTCTCTGTGCTATTGATGTTGCAAGTACGCTTCCTATATCATAACTTGAGATACCAAGTTTTCTAAGTCTTGTTATTACCTCTATACTGTCTACGGTGTGAATTGTAGATAGCACAAAGTGACCTGTTTGTCCTGCTTGTACTGCTATTTCGGCTGTCTCTTTATCTCTTATTTCTCCTAGTAGTATTATGTCAGGGTCTTGTCTTAAGATTGTTCTTAGAGAGTCAGCAAATGTTACTCTTTTATTTACTTCAACCTGATTTAATCCAGGTATTCTGATTTCGACTGGGTCTTCAACTGTTGTTATATTTACTTCTGGTCTATTTAATAATGATAGTGCACTATATAGTGTAGTTGTTTTACCTTCACCAGTAGGAGCTGCAATAAGAGCAATACAGTTTCTCTTATTGAAACATTTTTTCATTATTGTATCTTGGTCTGGATATCCTAATTCTTGTAGTCCAGAAATTGATGCCTCTTTTTTCATAAGTCTTAGAACGAATTTTTCACCATGTATGTTCATCTGTGAAGATACACGGATATTGTAGTCTGGATAAGAAACAATTCTACCATCTTGTGAAAGATTAATTTCTTGGTGCATGTTAGAAATTGATTTTAATCTACCTATAACCTGAGCCTGCTTTGATTTTTCAATGTTTGCTATTATCAATAGCTCACCATCAACTCTGAATCTAACTCTTACCTTATCTTCCATTGGTTCAAAGTGAATATCACTCGCTCTTTTCACCATGGCAGATCTTATTATATTATCTATAAGCTGCGATATATCTCTACCGTATGAATCAAAATTTTTCTCTTCTTCTGATTTTTTCTCTATATTGCTAATAACTTCATCTATATATGATTCGAATGTAATGTATACATCCATAGAAAGTCCTTTACTTAGCAATATCAAACGAATCATCTTTTGCAAATCTTTATCTGATGGATCAGCAAATGCAACTCGTATTCTATTTTCATTTATTTCAAATGGTAAAACTTTATGTTGTTTTACTATATCCATTGATATGTATTTTGTAAATTCAAAGTTGAACATATTAGGATCTATTTTTACAGCTTTTACGCCCAAACTCTCTGCAATTGTATTTAATAGTTCTTGCTCATCACACACACCTAATCTATGAAAAGCTTCTCCTAATTTAACTCCTCTATGCTCACGTTGATAAACTATAGCTTTATCAATATCTGATTCTTTTATTAATCCTTTTCTAATTAGCATTACTCCTAAAGGGGCTTTTTTATTAGAATTATTATCGAAGATTGCCATTTATTATCCTCCTCTTTTGTATAAATATTTAACCTCTTAATAATATTTTATAATATTTAATTCATAAGTCAACACAAAAACACCAGTTTCAAACATTTACCAAGAATGGTTATATTCTATCTGCAATTTCATAAGCTACATTAACATCTGTAGAGTATGTTTTTTGTATTTGCTCTATTTGCGATTCTTGAATCAAGTAATCACTAACACTTCTTCCATATAATATTACCCCATATATAGATAATACAAGCATTGACATAAGGGCAACCATAGTTATTGAACCTTTTTTATTCCACATATTACCCCTCCTTATTAATATCCTCTACCAACTTTTATTTGATAACTATCACCATACACATAATTATCTTTTGTGTAATACAACTTTACTATTACACTTTCCTGATTGTCTGAATTATCAAAATCAAATTCCACATTTGATAACTCATCTGTTATTAAAACATTGTTTCTATATAATTCATATATATTAAAAGTCTGTTCTTCTTTTTGTTCATTCGCTCTGTATTTTACAAGATATTCAACACCATTATTTAATCTTAAATATTTCTCCGAAAACTCTAAAACTCTGTCTGCCGATTTTAAATCATCTAAGATGCAAGCTTGAGCCTTTAAAACTTCACTGCTTTTTTCACTTTTAATTGTTAAGTCAGCAATCTGAGACATAAAATTTATATTTAAAAAAGATAATGTTGCTAATATAACTACAGATACTATGATATAAACACTAAGTGAAAGTATCGTTACACCTCTATCTTTCTTCATTTATACTCCCCCTTCAATTTTCAAAGTCTGCAACTCTAAAGTTCTTTTGCTCGAAGGATTGCTCTTTTTAGTGTAGAACTGAACAGATGCTGTTAACATCTTTACTTTAGAATCATCATAACTTACACCATTTTTAGGTGGAAGATTTTCTAATGTTGTTGTTACAACCAAATTATATTTTTTTATTTCTGTAAGTGTAACTTTTTTTCCTTCAACATCTTCAATTACTCTAGTATCAGCCGGATTATCAGTTATTGAGTAATCTTCAATATCCATCAATTCACATTCCATAGCTTTTATTAGATATGACATAGCTATGTTTTTTTGTTCTATCAACCTGTAATTACTACAAGTACCACTAAGCATAGATATAGCACAAGTCATAAATATTGATATAAGTATTAATCCAACTCCTACTTCTATTAAAGAATAGCCTTTTTGTGATTTTAATTTCATATAAAAACTCCTTTAACATATATTTTTAACCTATGTTATTATTTATAAGCTCTGCTACAGGTAGTAAATATCTTGCAAATATTATTGTAATTACAGTACTTATACTTAAGAAATATCCAAAAGGTATCTGCTTATATTTCTTTATAAATGTCAATACACTACCTATAACAACAGCAAGTGCAATAGATATTATTTGCATTCCAAATCCCATAAATAATCCTATCATTGAAATATACTCTATATCTCCAAAACCAAAAGGTAATTTTTCTTTTCCTATTAACTTGTACAATACTAAGTTTATAACTAGCAAAAATAAAGGAATAAGCACAAAGCCAATCATATTGTATTTCATTGTAATTCCAAAGAATGAATTGTATAATCCATACAATAACGATACTGCTATTCCATATATTAAAGTTCCACCGTGTATTTCATATTTTTCTTTGTCTATTCCACCTATTATAAATAATGAACAAACAAAAAGATATACAAAAAATAAATTTACAAATTCATAAATCGAGCTATAAATACTAATATTTTTCATTAAAGCGATAAGTACAAAAGTTAAACCAGAAAAAACTTCTAACAACACATATCTGCATCTTATTTTTTCACCGCAATATCTGCACTTACCACCAAGAAAAATATAACTAAAAACAGGAATTAGGTCCCAGAAGTTAAGTTTGTGATTACATGTTGTGCAATGAGATCTTTGATGCGTTATATCTTCCTTTCTTGGTAATCTGTATACTGCAAGTGAAAAAAAACTTCCAAAAACAGTACCTGATATAAATATTGCTATAAATAGTATAATGTTCATATTTTTCATTCCATTCTTAATAATTAAAGGATACACTTCAAAAGCATATCCTTGATTTTTACACATTTATATTTTGACTATTCCCCAGATACGCCTTGACCACCAACATCACTTGTTTGTGATTGTGTATAATTAGATGAACTTACAAGTTCATTTGGTAAATCGTTTTCTCCTCCGCCATTTTTGAAAGGATTAACCGTTCCTGGAACGTATCTAACTTCTGTTTGATAAATTTCAAGTTCTGATGAAGATGTTGAAAATGTTTCTGTTGCATCTTGTGCATCTTGTATATCACCAACAACTTGATAATTACTCTTAACAAGTTGCACATATTTTTCGGCATTTGGAATTTCTATATTGTATGGAATATAATTTTTAAAAACGAATAATCCTCCAAACGCAACAACTACTATTACCATTAAGATTATTGCAACTTCTTTTATTGTTAGTAAAATCTTTTTCTTTTTATCCATTAACAAACCTCCTATTATTACACCTCTGGAGCACTTGGTGTTGTAATTACCCTGATTCCTTCAACTTTGAAGTTTGCTTTAACTACAGAATCAGAACTTCCTCCTTGAACAACAATTCCGTCTATTTCAAAATTTAAGTCAACATCGTTTTCTAAGTCATATATGAAATTTATTACTGAAATATATTTTCCTGTAACATCAAATGTAAGTGATTGTTCAACATTATTTGGCGTCATTTTAAATTTTACGTCATTATCAGAAGCATAGTTACCAACTTTAATCCATAAGTAATCAAGTAAGTATCTTTCTATTTTGTTTGCTTCAGCAATCTCTTTTTCAGAAGCTGTTGTAGCAAGCATATCATATTCTTGCTTTCTAGCTTCATAATTTTGCATCGACTTTTCAACTTTACTTTCTTCAATAACTAGTTCGTTCTTATTCTTGGTGTTCAAGGTTGATAATTTCGAATCTAACGTTTCTTTATCACTCACAACCTCTTTATAACTAGGAACATCTAATGATATAGGTCCTAAGACCGTTTCATACCCTTGTGAAGCAAATAACCAAGTAGAGTATCCAGTCAAACCAATTATTAATATTAATAAAACTTTTTTAATCATGGCAAAACCCCACTAATTTCAATTTTTATATTGCTATCAACACTTTTTACTTGCATATCTACATTAAGCAAAGCATTTTCTATTTTTAGTTTTGATACTAAGTAACCAAGTTGTGCATATTGACCAGATTCAGCACTTATTGTAACAGCACCTGTATCTTGAATATTTATTGTTTTAACGCTAACATTTGCAGGCATTATAAACATTAATTTACTTAAGAAGTTAGGTATGTCATAAGTTTTCTTTGATTGCTTATTTATCTTTGCTATTATTGCACTCAACTTATTAGTTATTTCAACATATTTATTAGCTGCATCATCCAAATAAGCCGCATCTGATTTTGCATTAGCTATTGCAACATCAACAGAAGCAATTTCTTTTTCAACAGCTTGTTTTTTTTCTGCAATAACCTTAGTTGAATATATAGCAAGTCCAGAATAAACAAGCGTAGCTGAAATTGTTAGAGCTGCAAACCTTCCTAGCCATAAGTCAAGTACTCCGAAACCGTTATCATCCTCTTTTTCTCCAACATCTGCTGAAATATCAGGTGATATGTTAGCCTCTCCAAGACTCGTTATAGTGCTTTCTGGCATCTCGCCGTCATCAAAATCAACCTTAACCTTTCCGCGTTTCTTTTTTGATGTTCCTGGTGGAGAATTTAGTTTTTTAGTAACTTCAGAAATCTTATTTTTTACTTCTTCAAATCTTTCTTTTAATTTCAAAGTCTTTTCTAAATCTTTAAGAGCACCAAAGTTAACGGCTGCCTTAGCACCTATATTAAAGTCTAGCTCTTTAGTAACTTTTCCAAGTCCGTCTAGTGCCAAAGCTATAGCACTGTTTACTTCTATAATATCTTTTGTGTTTGAAGATGTACCATTTACAAAGAATGGTCTAAGAATTGTACATTCTTTATCTGTAAACACTTCGCTAAAGTATAAATCAATGTTATTTATTACTGCACCAGTACCAGTTATATATATGTTTTTAATATTTTTCAAAAATGGCTTAAGTTTTTCTTCAGCAGTTTGCCTAATCTCATATAATGTTGGAATTATAACATCTAATATTTCTCTGTCTTCATCTTCTGAAGCATCATATGTTGATTCCAAATATGCAGAGACCTTTTTACAAGCCTCATAACCTTTAGCATACGAATTGTATTTTTCTGCTAACTTGTCTATTATCTCGCTTGCACCTAAAGATATATAATCAAGATATTGAATCTCAGTACTATGAAGCACTGTAATAGTTGTTCTATCTTCAATGTTAATTATTGCACAGTCTTCTTCAATTCCCTGATTTTCAAACAAGTTTTTCATACTTGCTGGCAATGGTGATATTGACGCAACTTTATAATTATCATACATAGTTCCTATATTAGCTATTTCACTCTTTGTTGTCGCAACACAAACAATTCCATTTTTATCTTGAATTCCTGTATTTTGAAAGACTAAATATCTTAATTCAGAAACATTTAGAGGAACACCTCTGGCAGCACCGACACTTTCATATTCAGATGTTACCAAATCTGTTATATCTTTTTTCTTTAGATTGTTAAAAACTTTTGTATTGTAATATTCTTCATTTGATAGTGCAACTGAAATTGGACCTCTCGGCATTCCAACTTCCAAAGCTATTTCATTTACTGTGGTTTGAATATTATCATAGAATTTAACACCAAAAGCGTCCAAGGTGTACTTCTCTGAGTTTCTATCAGTTGTCAGCTTTGCGTATTTAACCATATTCTTATCTGTGTATAATCCTAAGCAACTTGGCATATTCTTTCCCCTTTTCTATTAATTACTGAACTTCTTCAACTGTACTATCTTCTTCTGTATTTTCACTCTCTGTTGGATTAAAATCAAATATTTCAAATCTTTTTAAGAACGTAAACATCTCAGCATAAGTCAAATTCTTAGATAAGCCTAGTTCTTGTCCTTCCGTATCAAATCCCAATAAAACGCCTGCATCGCTAAATTCTTTTATTATATCTTCTTCAGATAAATCTCTTTCTGATAGCAAACTAAACATTAAAACAAGAAATTCTCCTCTTGATATATCGCCAAAATAAGGTTTTATATTGTATGTTACAAGTTCTCTATATTTAACTGCTCCTAAACTGTTTAAGACATATGTTCTATAAGAATCATCATCAATTTTAACTGCTGCACTATATTTAACAAGAGATAAGTATAAATTTATAGTTTTAATATTGTCTCTGCTAAGTAAGTTTGCATTCTCATTAATAGTCTTTTTTATATGTTCGGTATATGTTGCTACATTTCTATACTCTTTAGGTGTTAACACTTCTTTATTTAAGTAAGTATTAATCTCTTCAACAATTCCATCAAGTGCCTTATTAAAGTTGTTTGAAGCATTGTGCTGAACTACATTCTTCTTTGGTGTTACATTTTTATACTTCAAATACTTGATAAGCGTAGAATAGAAATTTTCGTGAGATACTTTATTATTAAGTGCAGAATTGTTTGCAAGTGCAGTCAATCTTTTTGACCTAGCCCATTCATAGCCTGGTAATCCCCACCAAGCAGCAAATACAGTAGTAGACATCACTGTAAAAAGTACACTTAAAATTAAAATAAGCTTTATTATTTTAGAACTTTTCTTCTTCATTATTTCACACCTTTTCAAATAATTTAATGTCAAATTTCATGACCTTTAAATACCGTACAGCCTAGGGAACTCCCAATTTTCTAATTCGACAATATTTTATATATTTACGCCTTTAAAATCAACCATTGTTACCAAATTGTAACTAACATGTAATATAAATGTAATATTTATTTGTGTATTTTTATATATATTTTTTCCACTTTTTTTAAATCTATCCAGTTGATAACAATTTTATAAATACAAAATTAATAATAATTTTGTATTTATTTTTATGAATTAATTTCATCTCAAAAAGGTCTCCCTTTTTCGGAAGACCTTTCTTAATACAGATATTATTTTCTTATTAATTTAATCATAACTTTCTCACCATTGATGTCTAATTCGTTTTCGCCTTTACCTTCTTGAATCAAATCTGCAAGCGTTTCATCAGCTATTTGTTCTTTATTTTTCTCTATTATTTCACCAATCTTTTTGTTATCTGAATAATAAATCTCAATATGATTTTGTACTTCAAATCCAGATTCTTTTCTTAGATTTTGTATCTTTGAAATTAGTTCTCTTACAAATCCTTCTTCAATTAGTTCTGGTGTTAATTCAATGTCTAATACTACAGTCACATCATTTTCAGCACTTGAAATGTATTTTTCTGACTTTGTTGTTTCGATTAATAAATCTTCTTCAACTAGCTCTATTTTTGCATCACCAATTTCTAAAACAACTTTTCCTGTTTCATTTAACTCCTTAACAAATGCTGTTCCATCTCCACCTCTTAACATTTGGTTTATTGTTGGCAAGATTGAACCATACTTTGGTCCCACCGTTTTCAAATTTGGTTTTACATTGTATGAAACGAATTCACTAACATCATCTTTGAATTCTATTTCTTTTACATTCAATTCTTCCTTTATGATGTAGTAATATTTTTCATCTAATGTTCCTTTCATTCCAACATAAACTTTTGATAGAACCTGTCTATTTTTCATGTTAGAAACATTTCTACATGCTCTTCCTAACGTTACTATTTCTAGCGCTTTTTCCATGCTTTCTTCTAACTCTTTGTCTATCATCTTTTCATCAGCAACTGGAAAGTCGCATAGATGTATACTTTCTGGTGCAGTTTTATCAAAATTTCTAACAAGATTTTGATATATTTGCTCTGTCATAAATGGAACAAATGGTGCACTTACTTTAGCAAGTGTAACGAGGCATGTATATAATGTCATATAAGCATTTATCTTGTCTTGTTCCATTCCGCTTCCCCAGAATCTTTCTCTGCATCTTCTTACATACCAGTTAGAAAGCTCATCTGTAAAGTCTTGTATTGCTCTAGCACTTTCGGTAACTTTATATTCTGTCATTCCAGCATCCACATCTTTTATCAATGTATTAAGTTTTGATAATATCCATTTATCCATTTGAGATAGTTTATCATATTCAAGTTTATATTCTGTTGGATTGAATTTATCAATGTCAGCATATAAAACATAAAATGCATAAGTGTTCCAGAATGTTCCTATAAACTTTCTTTGATATTCGCTTATTCCTTCCGGATAGAATCTTGTTGGAAGCCAAGGACTACTACTTGCACAGAAATACCATCTAACAGCATCTGCGCCTTGTTTATCTAGTACAGACCAAGGATCTACAACATTTCCTTTATGTTTGCTCATCTTTAATCCATCTTTATCTTGAACATGTCCTAGAACCAAACAATTTTCAAATGGAGCTCTATCAAATAGCAAAGTTGATATCGCCATAAGTGTATAGAACCATCCTCTTGTTTGATCTATCGCTTCACTTATAAATTGTGCTGGAAAACGTTTTTTAAACAATTCTTTATTTTCAAATGGATAATGATATTGGGCAAATGGCATTGAACCAGAGTCAAACCAACAGTCTATAACATAAGGAACTCTTGTCATATCCTTTCCACATTTTTCACATTTTATCTTTATTCCATCCAAGTACGGTTTGTGAAGTTCAATATTATCTGGAACATTGTCACCTAACTTCTTTAATTCTTCTCTACTTCCTATTACATGATAATGTCCGCACTCACATTCCCACACTGGAAGTGGAGTTCCCCAATATCTTGAACGAGAAAGTCCCCAGTCTATAACATTTTCAAGGAAGTTTCCAAAACGTCCTTCTTTAATATTTTCTGGCATCCAATTTACTGTATTGTTGTTTGCAACTAGTCTATCCCTCAAAGCGGACATTTTTATAAACCAAGTATCTATTGCATAATATAGAAGTGGTGTGTCACATCTCCAGCAGAATGGATATGAATGTTCATATGGAAGCGCTGCAAATAGCAAACCTCTTTCTTCCAAATCTTTTAATACGAGCTTATCTGCATCTTTTACAAAAGTACCAGCCCACTCGCCAGTTTCAGCAGAGAACTTACCAGCCTCATCAACAAGTTGTAAAAATGGTAAATCATTATCTCTTCCAACTCTTGAGTCATCTTCACCAAATGCAGGTGCAATGTGAACAACACCAGTACCATCTGTTAAAGTTACATAGCTATCAGCTACAACATAGTATGCTTTTTTATCTAATTTTGCGAAGCTATATAATGGTTCATATTCTGTTCCATATAGTTCATCACCAATATAACTTCTGATTACTTCATATTCATCTTTTATTACTGATGAAACTAAAGCTTCTGCCAAAATATATTTTTCACCATTTGAGACTTTTATTTCAACATACTTATCTTTAGGGCTTACACATAGTGCAACGTTTGAAGGTAATGTCCAAGGTGTAGTTGTCCAAGCTAATATATAAGTATTTTCTTCATTTTTAACTTTAAATTTAGCAATGCAAGATGTTTCTTTAACATCTTTATATCCTTGTGCTACTTCATGTGATGACAATGCTGTACCACATCTAGGGCAATAAGGAACTATTTTATGGCCTTTATATAACAAACCTTTACCGTTTATAGTCTTCAAAGCCCACCATTCTGACTCTATATAATCATCATGATATGTAACGTAAGGATTTTCCATATCAGCCCAGAATCCAACTCTTTCGCTCATACGTTCCCATTCATGTTTATATTTCCAAACACTTTCTTTACATTTCTTTATAAATGGTTCCACACCATACTTTTCTATTTGTGGCTTTCCGTTTATTCCAAGCATTTTCTCAACCTCAAGTTCAACAGGAAGTCCATGTGTATCCCATCCTGCTTTTCTTGGAACTTCATATCCCTTCATCGTCCAGAATCTTGGAATAACATCTTTAAATACTCTTGTTTCAATATGTCCTATATGTGGCTTTCCATTTGCTGTTGGAGGACCATCATAAAACATGAATGTTGGATATCCTTCTCTATTTTTTATGCTTTTCTTAAATATTTCGTTTGTGTTCCAGAAGTCAATTACTTCTTTTTCTCTTTCAACAAAATTCAAATCTGTTGAAACCTTTTTGTACATTGATTTTTCGCAATCTTCGCACATTTTAAAACTCCTCCTTTATTTATTTTTTGTTTCTTTTCTGTTGTACAAGAAAGATGAAAATCTTCGATTTTCATTCTTTCGTCCCTCGAGAGTTTTCGACCGAAAGGAAGAAAATCTCTCGCATAAATTAAAGTTTTTTTGTGTAATAGGAAAGAAAATTAATACATAAAAAGTTGCAAATCTGTTACTTTCCTATTACATAAAAAAACGCCTTATCCATCTAGGATAAAGCGTTAATCTACTTTATTTATACCACCTACATACTAATTTATATGCGTTCTCTATAACGTGAGAATTACGCTGACACTTACTAACTTCGGTATCAGAGCTCTAAGGTGATTTTCAATATTTCATCCACTACAAAACTTTCAGCAACTGTTTTGCTCTCTAAAGCTTCATAAAATATCTACTGTCCTTTTCAAAGCTACTATTGAATTTTATAGCTACTATTATACCATGTATATTTTAAAAGTAAAGATAAATCTTTTAATATATTTTCAAAACTAGTCTTTTGTTATTAACTCTTTTTGGTTAGCAATGTACATCTTATTTTTCTTTACCCCAAAATTATCTTTTATCATATTCATTATAGCTCTATTATCAATACTTGATAATGCAAACTTAGTTAGTTTTTTTGAAGTTTGAGCAACTACAAGTTTAACCGTATAAGCATGATTATCCATAAACTTTCTATTATAGCTATATAAATAAATTCCTGTTATTCTGTTTGCATCAATTTCTTTTTTCGGCATTAAAAATCTTGACAAAACTAATACACCATCTCTTATTGCAACTCTTCTTGTTATTTCAGCTAGATAGCAGCAGCAAATGGTAACTGTACCTAATGTTACAATAATATTATGCACATTACATACTGTGGCTAAACCAAGATAACTTCCTAATAAAATTCCTGTTAAAATTGATATTGTTAATACATATTTGGGATCAGCAGTTATTTCTTTATTACTTGAAATATTGTATTCTTCAACATTATTAAAATAATTTGTATCTTTTGGAATTTTATATAATCTTTCTCCCAAGAAGAAGTTTAGTGCCACCAATATAAATATTATTGCTGATACCACATATACTAACATTTTAAGTCCTCCTTTTGTTTCATTCGCTTTTCCACAAGTATTTATTTAGAAATATCTTTATATTTAAGCATTTCTTTTGCTATGATAATTTATATAATCTCTTCTTGCTGTTTCAGGTGAATCTGGGCCTTCCGCATTCTTTACTGGTGAAAAGTCTTCTTCTCTTTTTCCTCTAATCAAACCTATTTCTGGCATTTTTGCAAAAGCATCAAAAAGAAATGTTTCAAATTTATATGCATTTGGTTTTTCTGGTTTAATAATGTTTCCATTCTCATCCATATATTCGCTCTTCTTATGTGCTGTGTGGTATGGAAGTTTATATTTTTCTATTTCTTCAAGTGCAGATATGTTGAATAGATTTAGCAAAACATGTGACTCTCCATATAATAACTCACCATTTTCATCACGAGCGTTTGCAAGTTCTTCTGATATCTCTGTATATTCTATTACATAAGGTTTTCCGTCTTTTTTACAGAATACTCCCACTCTTTCTTGTGGTCCATTTTTTGTTATTGTTTTAGAAGCAATTTGGTAACCGTTTTTTATTGCAAATCCAACAAGTAAAGGATCTGCCATCTTTACTAACACGTTATCAACTGCGGCAATGAATACCCATTCTATTCCTCTTTTTCTCATGTCATCTAGCACACCATCTTTAGCCATTGCTTCAAACACGCCACCGTGACCATCTGCCGCTTCTTTTATAAATCCATTTTCATCTATAATCAATTTTCCATTTTCATCTATCATTGGAAGTTCACCTTGAATAAAGAAGTAACTAGCCTCAGATTTAGGATATCCAAAATAGTTATGTGCTTCAAAAAATTCTTTTGTATCCTTGTTATTTGCATTACTCGTCATAATATACCATGGTATTGTAACACCATATTTTTCATTTGCCTCTTTTAAAATATCATTTTGAATTTCAAAAATACTCTTGTGTGATGGCAATCCAATATCATAAGTTCCTTTTGGTCCATTATGTCCAAGTCTTGTTCCTTGTCCACCTGCCATTGTAACAACAGCAAGCTTTCCGTTCTTTATAGCTTCTTCTCCTATCTTTATATACTCTTCTCTTTCAGCATCAGATAATTTCGAAGAATCAACGTAAGGAGCTGGCTCAATTTTAGCTTCTTGCATTTCTATCTTTTTGTTTGCATTCTTGTATAGATTTAATATTTTTTCAAAATCAATTCTTAAAATTTGATCTAGTAATTTTTCTTTATCCTCATCATTCATTCTTTCGTAAGACTTTAAAATATGCTCTTGTCCATACTTTTCAAGTTTTGCTTTTGCTTCATCAAATTTCATAAAATCACCCTTTCTTGAATTATTATATACTATTGTTGTAAAAAAAACAGTTTTTTTAGAAAAATTTTTCCAGGATAAAAATTTTTTAAATGTAAAACATATAACTGAAATAACTTAATCTCCAAACCAAATTACCTTTTAATAAAAGGTTTTTTGGTAGATTAATAATCATATGTTAGTTTTACTTTTTGAAAGGAAGTGATTTTATGAGAGCCTTTTATGCTACTGTATTAACGTTAGTAATTATTGGTGGACTAAATTGGGGACTTGTTGGACTATTTAATTACAATTTAGTAGATGCTATTTTCGGAACTGCAAATTGGTTTACAAGACTTATATATATATTAGTTGGTGTATCTGCAATCTTCTCTTTTGCTTTTTATGGATACGAAAAAGAAACAGAACGAAACTAACTAAGGTAAAGTTGTAATTTGCTTTTTTCTAGTGTATAATATACCAAAGTTTAGAGGTGAGTGTATGCTTGAAAATTGCAATTTATGTGCATTTAAATGCAATGTTAATAGAAATGAAAAACTTGGTGCATGCAAATGCGGTGTTACACCAAAACTTGCTCTTGCATCAATACATAATTGGGAAGAACCTTGTATCAGCGGAACAAATGGTTCTGGTACAGTATTTTTCTCTGGATGTAATTTTAAATGTGTGTTTTGTCAAAATCATAATATATCCCAAGAAGGATTTGGAAAAGAAATTTCAGTAAAAAGACTTTCTGAAATCTTTTTAGAATTACAAGAAAAAAATGTTCACAATATAAATTTGGTTTCACCAACTCCATATGTATACCAAATTATTGATGCTGTCAGCTTAGCAAAAAAGAGCGGTCTTCACATACCAATTGTATATAATACCAATTCTTATGAAACCGTTGAAACAATCAAACTTTTAAAAGATACTGTTGATATATATTTACCAGATTTAAAATACTATAATGATGAAGTTGCAATGAAGTTTTCTAAAATTCCAAATTATTTTAACGTTGCTACAAAAGCTATTTTAGAAATGGTAAACCAAGTGGGCACACCTGCTTTTGATGAAAATGGAATTATGAAAAAAGGAGTAATAATTAGGCACCTAACTTTGCCTAATCATCTTACCGAAACAAAATATGTTTTAAAATGGATTAAGGAAAATATTGGAGACAAAGCTTTTGTAAGTGTTATGGCACAGTACTTTCCAACTTATAAAGCCGACGAATTTGAAGATATAAATAGAAAATTAAATAAAAAAGAATATACATTTCTTTTAAAAATGGTTTCTGAATTTGACAATGGTTATATACAAGAACTTGGTTCTCATGAAGAAGAATATGTACCAAACTTTGATTTAAGAGGAGTTTAACACATATTCTTCTTTTCTATTTTATAAAGAACTTTAATTAATATAAGTGACTTCCTTTCACTAAAAAGACTTTGAGAGTCGAAAGACTGAAAACCTCCAATTTTCAGTCTTTTTATTCTATCTTTTTATAATTATATTCACATGCTCTAATAAGTCTATTCATTATAGCAAGCCCTATTCCAGATTCTTCAACACCTTCAATTATAGCAAGATCAACGTCATATTTATCAACGCTTCTTAATGCAGAAAATATTCTATGCGATATTTCTAACAAGTTATTTTTACTACCTATATCTATCACTTTGTAACCTTGCAATTTATCAAGATTTTCTTTAGTAGATAAAACCAACACATTTTTATTTTTAGCAAGTTCATGTATTTCTTCTATTATTTTTTCGTTTTCTTTGCTATACACTAGCACACATGGTGTTTTTGGGGCATAATGTCTATATTTCATTCCTGGTGAAAGTACCTTTTCGTTTTTTTCAACTCGTCCCATTACCTTTTTGTCCACTTCAACATGGTTTGCCACTTGCTCTATGTCTGCCTTTGTTATCTTTCCAGGTCTTAAAATTTTTACTTCATCATTTATAACCCTTACAACTGTCGATTCTAGCCCTATGTCTGCTTCGCCGCCATCTATTATAAAATCTACTTTGTCTTGCAACTCTTCCCTTATATCTTCTACATTTGTTCCGCTTGGCTTTCCAGATATATTAGCACTAGGAGCTGCTATCGGCACACCCGCTCTTTTTATTAGCTCATAAGCAATTCTATTGCTTGGCATTCTCACCCCAACCGTATCACCACAACACGTTGCCTGATCTGCTATACCATCTTTTTTATTCAAAATGATTGTGAACGGACCAGGCCAAAAATTTCCCATTAACTTATACTCTAATTCTGATATATTTTTTGCAATATCATTCAACATTTCCATATCAGCTATATGCAAAATCAATGGATTATCCTGCGCTCTACCTTTTGCTATAAAAATCTTTTTTACAGCATCATCATTAAGTGCGTTTGCACCAATCCCATACACGGTTTCAGTAGGAAAAAGTACCAGCCCTCCTTCTTTGATGATTTGAGCTGGTTCATCAATACTTTCATAATTATTATTATTTCTTAAATCTATATACCTACTTGTCATTTTTTCTTCTTTCTAAAATATTTTTCTATAATTGTTTTATTAGTTTTTGAATCTCTTCTTGTTCACTTTCATACAATTTCATTTCTTCAATTTCTTTTTCTAATGCCTTTTGCTTACCTATCAAAAGATTAGCATTTGTACTCATATCATAACCAGGAGCAAGTTCAAATCTTTTAAGTTTTCTTTCCAATTTTTTATTTAATCCCTGATCATATATCTGTTTATATATACCTTCTAATTCGTGCAAAATTTCTATGTTATTTTTATACTGCATTACATTCTTTTCATGAACTCTTTTTTGTTCAGTGACTTCATCATAAACTACCATAAGCAGATATGTTAAATATTCTCCTGACATTTTATTATTTTTCACATCTTCTACCATCAATTTCAAAGCTTCACTAATTCTATATCCATCTTTATATTGTCTTTTTTGTGTTAAAGCATCATAGACATCCGCCACCTTTATTAGCTGTGCTTCTTTTGGAATTTCATCACCTTTTAAACCATCAGGATATCCTGTACCATCTAGATTTTCATGATGTGCCCTTACTATTGGTGCTAATTCTCTAAAGTTTTTATATTCCATACAAATTTCATATCCATACACTGTATGCATTTTCATAATCTCAAATTCCTCTGGAGTAAGCCTTGCTGTCTTTTGCAATATTTCTGGCGAAATCTTTATTTTTCCCACATCATGCAAATAAGCTGCTAATACACACTTTTTTAATTCATCATATTGCATACCCATCTTTTGACACATTGCTGTAGTCATCTTTACAACACCTTGGACATGTGCACTTGTAAAAATATCTAATCCTTTTAATACTGCTATCTCTAAATTAATTTCATTTGACAACTCTGCTTCATTTATTTTTGTGCTACCCAAAATATCTAATGCTTTAAAAGCTTTTCTCATCTTTTGTTATCCTCCCAATTTATATTGTTTTGTACGTTCCGTCTTTTAAATTTATTTCTACCCATTTTTTATTTATCTTTATGATTAATCTATACTCAAGTGCACTTAAATCGCCTTCAAGATGTTCTATATAGTACATTATTTCCTTAGAAAATTTATCTAAGTTTGTTATATCTTCGAAATACTCTGGACTTGTTATCTCTGCGAATATAACATTTATATCATATTTCTGATAATTATCCAATAGCTTTCTTATTTTCTCAAATATCTTATTTTTAATATTTACATTGTATTCTTCTTCTAATTCAGGATTTATTTTTGGAGATAAAATTATTCGCTTTCCGTCATTATATACTTCCACTTTATCAGCTGCTTTTTTATATTCTATATACCCTTCAACATTTTCGGCATCTAATTTATACTCTTCCATATCTTTAGAAAGTTTTTCAACTAACCAATCATATCCAACATATATTTTAGTTACTTCAATTCCAATTTTTTTATTTCTTCTTTCAAGAATAAAATCTGGACATTCTGACTTAGTCAGCTTTCCAGAACGAACCCTAAATTTATTTAACAATTTAAAAACAGTTTCAAATTCGTTTACTTCTTTTTGAAGTTTCTTATTTCTTTCAAGTTCATCACTAACCATGCCATTCCAAATTTCAAGATCCTTCTTCGTAGCTTTTACCTTCGTCATTTTTAATGTAAAAGTATTCAAATTTAAAATCATATCATCCATATGAATTTTAATAAAAGCATCTCTAATTTCACCAGAATGCTTGTGAGAATTTAATATATCATAAATGGGATTTTCCATATTTTTCTCCTTTGCACATTATTGAATTTCATATTATTTTCATATATAATACATAATGATGACAAAAATATGCCTTAATATAATTAGTATACATGATTAGAATTTATTATTCAATATTCATAGAATGAAATAAAGGGAAAGGATGATTGATATGTCTTTAAAAAACGATTTTGAACGTGAAAGAATATATGAAGAAATGGAGGGCAAAAGCACTTCAAAATTTGGTTGGTGTGGCAAACTTTTAAGTATTGCATTATTACTTTCTATTGGTTTTGCTAGTGGAAGTATTTATTCTACTTTTACTAACAAAGGATTAATACAAAGTCCATCTCAAAATAATCAAAATGCCCTTAATTTAAATCAAGTTTCAACAACAAATACATCATCATTGGTTACAACTCCTACTTCAATTTCAGATGTAGTTTCAATGACTGCTGACTCTGTTGTTGAGATAACTCAATACTCTACAGCTACATCTTTCTTTTCACAAAATTATACATCTAAAGGTAACGGTAGTGGTGTAATAATTTCAAATGATGGTTATATCCTTACAAATAACCATGTAATAAGTGGTGCTGAGAAAATTACTGTTAGATTAAAAAATAACGAAGAGTACGAGGCTACTGTTGTTGGAAAAGATTCAAAAACTGATGTTGCAATCATAAAGATAGATGCAAATGATTTAAAAGCAGCAACAATTGGAGACTCATCAAAAACTAAAGTTGGTGACTTTGTTTTAGCAATTGGTAACCCACTTGGTGAACTTGGTGGAACTGTTACTTATGGATATATAAGTGCATTGGAACGTGAAATTAAAATTGATAATTCTACAATGAACTTGATGCAATTTGATGCGGCTGTAAACCCTGGTAATTCAGGTGGTGGTTTATTCAATATTCGTGGTGAACTTATAGGTATTGTTTCTGCAAAATCAACAGGTTATGATGTAGAAGGATTAGGATTTGCTATTCCTATAAATGATATTAGTAAAGTTATGAGTGATATATTGGATTTGGGATATGCAACTAATAGAGCTTTCTTAGGAGTTAAATTAGAAGACTCAGCTTATTCATCTAACAATCAATATGGCGGCCTTTGGGGGATGTTTTACCAACAAATACAATATGGTGCTAATGTTGCTGAAGTAGTAAAAGACTCGCCTGCTGAAAAAGCTGGCATTAAAGAAAAAGATATAATCGTTTCTATAAATGGTAAAGTTATCTCAACAGCTTCAGAAGCTACAGCAGAAGTTTCTTCATTAAGTGTTGGTGATGAAGTTGAAATTGGAATAATCCGTGATGGACGTACAAAAACAGTAAAAGCAACTCTTGAAGAATATAAAGGTCAATAAATAAGCTACTTAGAAGGCGGAAAATTAATTTTCCGCCTCTTTTCATGCCATTCTAAGTTGAATTTTATGTAAACATGTGCTAAAATGTATATGTAACATCAATATTCTAGGAGGGTTTCCATGAGAAAACTGGTAAATATATTTTTGTTTTCACTCATCTTTTTGCTGTCGATTGCGATAGCAATAATGTCCATCCAGTTGTACAACATTGAAGAAAGGCAAATGCCTAACCCGACTTCAGAGCCAACAATAACTTTGGCTTCAACCATTGCACCAACCTTTACTCCAGTACCAACCGAAGTACCTACTGCAACACCAATTCCAGAGCCCGAATACTTGGAAATTCATCACATTTCAATTGGATGTGCTGATGCATTCATGCTTCGGACAAAAAGTACTACAATTATGATTGATGGAGGTTTAGCCAAGACTAAAAACAGAGTAATCAACTACCTTAGAGATGCCGGTGTAGAACACATTGATGCATATATCGGCACGCACAACCATACAGACCACGTTGAAAATATCAACGAGATCTTGGAGCTTTTTGGTACTTCCGAAACCATAGTCTTTGGACCAACGCCTGAACTTTTTAAGAAGTATCAGCCATTGTCCAACGGCAAGTATGTACAAATGCTTGACGGCAACGAATACACAGTTGGAGATATTCATCTTTTCTGTGTAGGTCCGACAAACCTTGTACAAAATGGAAATTGCAATAACGACTCGCTAAACTTTGTCGTGCAACTCGGTAAAGTAAAAGCATTGTTTACTGGTGATTACATGAGAAAGGATGTAATAGAAAAGTACCCAGACCTTCTCAAAGACATTGATATTTTTAAGTTTCCTCATCATGGACTTAAAAACTTTTCAATGAAAGCATCCTCTTTCAAATGGCTTAGTCCCAAATATGTTCTTGTTCCATCTAATAATGGTAACACGGTAAAGTCTTGGGGCAAAGAACTTGGTATGCCAAAGTTTGAGTGTTTTAGCTCGTCTGGTGGTAAACATCATGCTTTAGTGATAAAAAATGATTGTGTCACCGTGTATGATGATGTTAATCCTGCAGAATTTGCAGACTAACAAAGAAAGACAGAGAACCAATTCGATTCTCTGTCTTTCTCATTTTAGTAATTTTATATCAATAAAGAAAATTTACTATTTTTTTTAAAATTTACATATCAAATAAAAAACAATTTTATATTCAACTTTTTTATTTCTACTGTTTTAATTTTCTGTCTTTA
>ENA-ORSL01000841-ORSL01000841.1-human-gut-metagenome-genome-assembly--contig:-NODE-841-length-28857-cov-8.553850_pt1 | contig 28857 bp, 20 predicted proteins | sample MGYA00242190_ERZ509157 | MGnify/ENA primary metagenome ERZ509157 (study PRJEB26280, sample SAMEA2338664) | human gut metagenome | biome: human gut; feature: human-associated habitat; material: faeces...
CCCAAGCCGCTGACACTGGAAGAAGAACGCTATTACCTCGAAAAAAGCGCAAACGGCGATCTGGAGGCGCGCAATATCCTGATCGAGCGAAATCTCCGCCTCGTCGCGCACATTATGAACAAGGGTTGAAGCAATCGGATGTTTTTCGGTGCGAAAAAATGACCCGCTTCGGGTCACCGAATTTCAGAAAAATTTCAAGCTCGACACGTTCGCGCGTGCTTCCCTTTTTGACGACAATGTGATCTAAGATTGTTGTGACGAGCGCCGCGTCCACGCCGTTTTCAAAGGACAGCTTCTGTTCCAGTGCAGTCCGAACCGCCTGCATCTGTGCTTCCGTGGCTTTGCTCTTTTCTTCTTCCTGCCGGATCTCGGCAAGCTGCAATTCCAGCCGCTGCATCTGGTCGTTGAATCCGTCATTTCGTTTTTTGAACTCCGCCATATTGATCGCACCGGCAATGCTCATTTCAAGCAGCCGGTCTTTTTTCTGTTCTAGCGATTGCAGTTCTTCTTCGACGCGGACACTTTCGCGTCGGAAGTCGCGATCATTCGGCACAGCCTCGATCACCTTCATGACCGCATTTATGACTGCTTCTTTATCCTGTACAAGCCCTTCAAAAATCCGCGCCATGATCTGGTTCAAATCCGATGTCCAGAGCTGCGGAGACGAACAGCCCGCGCGGCCGCGGTCGCGGTAAACCCTGCATTGCCAGACCTCCTGGCTGCCGGCCTGCGTTTTATAGAGCTGCCGGTGATAGCCCTTGCCGTGTTCCTCGCAGATGATTTTACCGCTGTATGGATAGCGGTTGTGAAAATCCGCGCCGCTGGCGTGTGCCTGCATCTGTTTGCTTCGTGCTTTGTAGAGAGCGTTTGCCCTGTCCCAGAGTTCTTCTGAGACAATCGCCGGTACGGACGGGTCCGGGTACATGACCCACTCGCTTTCATCGAGAAATACCTTTCGTTTACTACGGTAGTCAACAGTTTGGCTCTTACTGCCACAGTACCAGCCCTTGTATTTGGGATTGCAGAGGATGTGTCGAATGGTCAGCACGTTGAATGCATTACCCTGTCTGCTGGTAAAACCCTCGTCGAACAGGATCTGCGAAATGCGGCGAATGCCGAGCTGTTGGTTTGCATACAGATCAAAGATACGCCGAACCACCTGTGCCTCCGCTTCGTTGACCGTCAGCACGCAGCCGCTTTTGTCGTAGCCCCAGAGCCGGTCATTTCCCAGCACATGACCGTTTTTGATCGCCTGCTGGAAACCGAATTTCAGACGCTCCGAGAGCTTTCGCACCTCATCCTGCGCTACACCTGCCATGACGACCAGCCGGAATTCGCTGTCCGGGTCAAGCGTATTGATGTTGTCGTTCTGGAACAGGACACCGACGTCATGCTCCAGAAGCTCCTGCGTGTACTGGATGCTGTCCAGTGTAGAACGTGAGAAACGGGATATCTCCTTCGTGATGATAAAATCGAAGCGCCCGTCTTTGGCGTCCTGTATCATCCGAAGGAAGCTATCCCGCTTTTTTGTGCTGGTGCCGCTGATGCCCTCGTCGATATAACCCGGCACATAGCTCCAGCTTCGTTTGGACTGAATCAGCTCTGTGTAATACTGTACCTGATTTTCCAGACTGTTCAGCTGCTCGTCTCTGTCTGTGGAAACACGCGCGTAAAACGTCACGCGCAGCGGCAGATCGAAGATCGTCCGTCCGTTTCGCATTTCATTGCGGATTTTTACAATGTTCATGTTCTGTACCTCCTGTCAAGCACACAGGATACCGAAAGAAGCTGGGAAAGTCTATCGACGAATGTACCAAATCAGCTGCGCCCAAATAGGTCGTTTTAGAGATCAGACCCAGCGTACAGACTTCTTCTAATAAAACGGATAAAAGCTCTCGCTGCGCATTTTCCATTTTAATCACCTCGGTTCAGCGTATGAAGGTGTCTTTCCTATCATTCCAAATCAAAGCATCGGAAAACATGACTTTCTGCCGTGCTTTCCGATGCTTTGATCCACGGGGCGGCTCTGTTTGCGCAGAGCCGCCCCTGCTTTTGAAATTTTGATGCTTGCTCCTGTTCGACGCTTCTTCCCGGAGCCAAGGCAGCGGCTGAACGGCGGCTGGCGCCGCGCACGGGTCTGCACCCCTCCGAGGATCTCTCCGAGCTGCCCCCATTACGTTCCGTTGTGGCTGGGCAGGAGTACCATTGTCCGCGAACGAGATCATTGCGAGGCAGCTTGCCAAAGCTGCTTTTGGATGGATGGGTACCGCTCGTCACCTTGTTGGGCCGTCTTTATACAGAAAATCTGTACAGGTGGTCTTCGCGCATCCTCCGCATCGCTGTTCCATTTCTGGCTCGTCCGCTTGATGTCATTTCAGTCGCTGGATATGTACTTTTCAAGCTGCACGAGGCGGACTGAAAATGTCCCCTCAATGCATAGGCCACGGGAACGGCTTTTTTATAAGGTCGTTTGAAAAAATTTTTTTAATTTTTTTCATACGGATAGCAACTGCTGCCTGGGTACACCCCCATCTTCGCGCAAGCTCTTCTTGACCATGTCCCTCAAGTGTGACATAGGTAAGTAATTCCAAGTCCTTTTTGTTTAATTTCATAATGGCGCGAAGTAATCGCGCATCCTCCAATGTGTCAATCCATGCATAACGGCCTGGAAATGCACTTTCATCAAAAGAAGCTGAAAGCGCCTCGTTTTTCCGAAACAGCGCAGACCGGCGTTCATCGTCTGGACTGTCAATTTCCAGTGGCGGCATTTGTGTCGCCCTGCGCTCATAAGCGCGATTGCGGCAGAAGCAATACCAGTCGTAGTCATAAATCTTCTGTATTGCCGCTTCACTCATACCGGCATCCGTATATTCTTTTCGAAGGCGCAGCCATTCACGGTCAAATTTTGCTTTTTCCTGTGCGCAGTTGAATCCCATTACGGATTCCTCCAATCTTTTGAAATTTTGAGAAAGCCAAAATTTCAAAAGCGGAGGGGCGCGGGGATGGATACAAAAAACAGCTATCGGTGTACATCTGCCTTTTCCAGCAGATATGCACTGATAGCCGTTAGTTTTTACATCCGATAGTGTATGCCGTACATATATGGGGTTCTTGTCGCATCCTGCAGCAGTTTTTTGGGTCAAATGCCATGCTACAGTATGCTGGTTAGCTGGTCACCGCAAGAAGCGGCGTTGCCACTTCCATATCCCCACAGAACGCATAAAACACTCCATTCCCAGCGGAAATGGAGTGCCTAGGGTCATACAGGTAGACTCCCAACTCCGCCGTTTTTTTATATGGCGGAAACGGGAGTATCCTTTATATACTCTATTGGTGGCTGTATTTCGCCACCTGTAGAGCATTTTCTGATTGGGTTATTTCATGTAGAATATCGTCGACGGAGGTGATCTATCGGTGGTAGAATTACATGAGCCGGTTTCCGAGCGGATCGGCAAGATCCTGCGGGAAAACCGCGAGGCGCAGGGACTGACCCGGCAGCAGCTTTCTGAAAAAAGTACAGTCAGTGACCGACAGATCTCCGCGATCGAGCTGGGCGAAAAGGGACCGAGCATGAACTCGTTAGAACTGCTTCTGCGCAGTCTCGGTCTTTCTGCCGATCAGATATTTTATCCAGAACTGACCGAAGCTGATCCGATGATGACACAAATTACGCATTTGGCTGCAACCTGCACGGAGCAGCAAAAGAGGATGGTCGTTAGATTCATCCGTATGCTTCAGGACGAAAACTACGGGGATTAAAAATAGCGGTGTTCGCCGGAACACCGCTATTTCTCTACCTATCTGATATATCGTTTTACAACTTGTAACAGTTCCTGCGCAAGAAGCTGTTCAGAAGTTTCGCTCAGTAAGGTCTGCACCATTTCGTATTCTACAACGCCATCAAGCAGTGTATCCACAGATACATAAAACGCATTTGCTAATCTCAGGCATAAAATCAAGTTTGGACGAGCCTCACCGCGTTCAATTCTGGAGACTTGCTTTTGGTCACTGTCGATTTGTTCTGCGAGTTCGTGTTGTGAAAGCTTCCGCTGCTTTCGCAGTTTTCGCACATTTTCTCCAAGTTGAACGTATAACAAATGATCGGAGTGTATGTATTCTTCTTTATATTTTGTCATCTGTTATCACTAGTTTGTCATATTTTTACTCACTTGTAAACGCGCATATTAAGGTAATTTGGAGAATTTTCAGGTTAATTCAGAGGTATTATTCTGTAATCGCAAGTTTGTGACAGCAACCGCTACCGAGCGCTGCTTCAATGGCAGTCTTGAACTGCTCAAACTTCTCATTCGGCACGAAGGCGAGCGCCGTTCCGGCGAAGCCGCCGCCGTGGACGCGGACAGCACCTTCGCCGCCGAGAAGCTGCTGGCAGAGCGCGATGGTGAACGCCATATCCTGCTTCTCGATGTACCCCGCCGGGATCACGTTTTGAAGCAGCGTCCACGACGCCATGCCGGACTCATTGACATAGTGTAAAAACGCGTCAAAATTGTCGTTCTTCAGTGCTCGTACCTGCATCTGCACACGGCGGTTTTCGTTGAAGAAATGGATGGCGCGCAGCACCGCGCGGTCGCCGGTTTCCTTGCGGATTTCCGCAATCTTTGCGTAAAATTCCTGCTCATCGACCTCACGGAGGACTTCTTTTCCGAAGAACGCTGCAACTTTTATCATTTCAATCGGCATTGCCGCATATTCGTCGGTCAAATCAGCATGATCCGCGCCGGAGTCGATCGTGCAGAGCGTATAGCCGCTGTGCGCAAAGTCGTAATCGACTTTCTCGACAATCGGCATTTTCGGATCGTTGAAGTCGATGAACACCAGACCGCCGACGCTCGACGCCATCTGATCCATCAGACCGGACGGCTTGCCGTAATAGACGTTCTCCGCATACTGTCCGATCTGCGCGATCTCAATGGCGGAAACCGCATTGTCTGCAAACAGGCCGTTGAGAATTCTGCCAATCAGCACTTCAAACGCCGCCGAGCTGGAAAGCCCGGAACCGGGCAGCACCGTGGACTTGACCTTCGCGTCAACGCCCGCGAGCTTGTATCCGCGCTGGGCGAACGCTGCCGCCACGCCGCGGATCAGTGCCGCCGTGGTGTTCTTTTCTTCTTCCCGGATTTTCAGGTCGCCAAGGTCAATCTCAACCGGCCTATATCCCTCAGAATCGACGCGGATAACGTTCGTGCCGTTGAGCGTCACCTCCGCCGTTGTGGTCATGTCGACCGCCGCCGCGATCACGCACCCGTGCTGATGGTCGGTGTGGTTGCCGCCAATCTCCGTGCGCCCCGGCGCGGAAAAATGATAAACCTTATCCATTCTGAACCTCCGTCAAGAACTTTTTGAGGTGTTCGCGACCTTCTGCCGTGCATTTGTAGACGCCCGCGCACTCAAGGACTTTGGCAAATACCTGTCCGATCTCATCCTTGATAATTTCATCGGCGTTTTCGGCATTGAACTCCGGATGTCTGCCCATGAATTCGTCAGCCCAATCCGCGTGCTTGGCAAGATCGTCGTTTGCGCGCAGGTCTTCGCCGTTCAGGAGCGCCGTCTTGAGGTCTGCCATCTCTTTTTTCAGTCTGCCGGGCAGGATGGCAAGGCCCATGACCTCAATCAGGCCGATGTTTTCCTTCTTGATGTGGTGCAGCTCCTCATGCGGATGATAGAGACCCATCGGATGTTCTGGTGTGGTCAGGTTGTTGCGGAGCACGAGGTCGAGTTCATAGCGACCCTTGCGCATCCGCGCGATCGGCGTAATGGTATTGTGCGGCTCGCCGTCCGTTCCCGCAAAGATCATCGCGTCCGGGTCGCTGTACTTGCGCCACTTCGCCAGAATCTTTCCTGCCAGCTCGCAGAGCTGGTGCTTGTCCGTGCTGTTCAGACGCAGCACCGTCATCGGGTATTTCACGACGCAGCAGGAAACATCTTCGAAGCCGGGCACCTCGAACGAGAATTCTGCCTCCGCTTTTTCCATCGGGAAGGTGTGGTAGCCGCCCTGAAAATGCTCATGCGCCAGAATGCTGCCGCCCACGATGGGCAAGTCGGCATTGCTGCCGAGGAAATAGTGTGGGAACTGCTCCACAAAGCTAAACAGCTTATCAAAGGCCGAGCGGTCGATCACCATCGGCGTGTGCTCGGTGTTCATGACGATTGCGTGCTCGTTATAATAGACATACGGCGAATACTGGAAGCCCCACGGCTGACCATTGATCGTCACGGGCATGACGCGCAGATTCTGCCGCGCCGGATGCGAAATCGTACCCGCGTAGCCGACGTTTTCGACGCACAGCAGGCATTTCGGATACCCGGACACCTTTTTCAGCTTTGCCGCCGCAATATCTCTGGGGTCTTTCTCCGGCTTTGAGAGGTTGATGGAAATTTCCAACTCGCCGTACTTCGTGTCGGAAACCCAGTGCTCGTCCTTTGCAATGCGGTCGCGGCGGATGTAGTTGCAGTCCTGACTCAGCTTATAGAAATAATCGGTTGCCGCTTTTGGGGACTCTGCGTAAAGCGACCAGAACTTCCGAACAACTTCAGATGGGCGCGGCGTGACGCAGCCCAGGAGCTTTGTGTCAAACAGGTCACGCTCGGCGATGGTATCATTAATCATTCCCTGTTCCGTCGCGTAGTCGCACAAAAGGTTCAGACATTCCGGAAAACTATGGCGTTCTATCTGTTTTTCGTAGCTTTCGAGTTTCAGTTCTGCAAGAAGGCTGTTCCGCGCAAACGTCTCATCCAGCGGGTGCAGCAGGCCGCAGTTTTTCGCATAATCCAGCAGCGAATCCAGCGCGGCATATACCGTCTCAATCTTCATAGCCATGCGGATGCTCCTTGTGCCAGTTCCAGGCAGAACCGATAATCGTCTCAATATCGTCATACTTCGGCTTCCAACCAAGCACCGTTTTCGCCTTTTCGCTGGACGCAACTAACTGCGCCGGGTCGCCCGCGCGCCTTGCCGCCATTTCGCACTTGATGGGTTTGCCGACAACCTTCTCCGCCGTGTCGATGATCTCCTTAACCGTGAAGCCGACGCCGTTGCCGAGGTTGAAGACGTTGTTTTCGCCGCCGTTCATCAGGTATTCCGCCGCCAGAATGTGCGCAGAGGCCAGATCGGTGACGTGGATATAGTCGCGGACGCAGGTGCCGTCGCGCGTGGGGTAGTCGTCACCAAAAATGCTCACATGGTCGCGCTGGCCGTTCGGGACCTGCAGGACAATCGGAATCAGGTGCGTTTCGGGATTGTGCGCCTCGCCGATCTTGCCCGACATATGCGCGCCGCAGGCGTTGAAGTAGCGCAGCGCGACAAAATGAATCCCGTGCGCGACGGACGCCCAGTAGAACATCCGCTCCATGGAGAGCTTGGTTTCGCCGTAGCAGTTTGTCGGGTGCGTCGGGTCAGTCTCGAGGATCGGCACACGCTCCGGCTCGCCATAGGTGGCCGCCGTGGATGAGAACACGATGTACTTCACGCCGTGCTCGATCATGCTTTGCAGCATCGTCCGCGTGCCGCCGAGGTTGTTGTCATAGTACTTCAGCGGGTTCACCATGCTCTCGCCGACCTGCGAGTTCGCGGCAAAGTGGATGACCGCGTCGATCTTTTCGCTGGAAAAGACGTGGTCGCAGAACTCTTTATTGCGGATGTCGCCCTGATAGAACCGCGCCTTCGGATGCACGGCCTTGCGGAAACCGGTTTCCAGATTGTCCGCCACAACGACATCATAGCCGTTGTCAATGAGTTCGTAAACCGTGTGGCTGCCAATATAGCCCGCGCCGCCTAAAACCAGAATTGTTTTCATCCTATATGCCCCTTTCTCTATTCAGCATTTCAGCTTTCAGCCCCTCTGTTAAGCATTGCTCATATGCCGCGATACGGAAAATCCGCGCCGCAGCCGCTCCCCAAGTGCTCCGGATCGACATTGTCAGCTTGGAAATTTTCTGCGGTTCGTCCAATTGCAGCACAAGGAGCCTCTGAATATTCTCTTCGATATTCCACACAGCAAGCGGTGCCTCTTGCTCATCAATGGCTGTGACTATCATGCTGCGGATCAGATGTGCGGGCATCCCGGTGCGCGGCGCATAAACATGACTTGCCTCAATGTGTGCTGTTCGACTGCTCGGCAGCTCCATTAGTAGATCCGGGTCCAGATACAACCGGATTTCCCGGATGCCGACCGACTTTTCCCATCTAAGCGTCAGCACTGGGCAAAGATCATCCGGCGCACTCTGCCAGAGATTCGGCGCATTCCAGATCCGGTGCTCGCCGCTGCATACGTTCTGTGCGGCATAGAGCGTCTGGCTTTCCGCTGCATTATACCAGAGCCGCGGTTCCTGATAAACCGCGCTGTCTTTCTTTCCGCACAGGAAGCCCGCGCGTTGTTTTTCCGTCGTGCAGATCTCTGCGTCTGTATTTTCAGCGAATTTCAGCGTACAGAAGCAGCCGTCTATCACTGGTAGGCGGATGACCGAGCGCCCCTCCGGAATGATCCATCGATGCTCCGAAAGAACTGTGCCATCATACGCGCGATGCGGAAGCGTCGATGTGTATAAAGTAGCCGACAATTCTGTCTCCTGATGTGCCTGCATTTCCAGATAGCAGGGAGCATCCAGTCCCGGATAGCAAACAAAGCCTCCTTCACGCAAGGACATCGTCCCGCTCTGCTTCCCGGCTTTCCCGTCCGCTGCACTGCTCGCTGTCACGCGGCAGAATGCGGTCAGGTCGTTGTCAGGCGGCGTAATCCCGGGCAAAAGCATATCTTCCCGCCAGAGTACCGCCTGTGCATCTCGAGTCTCCCCACTTGAAAGTGCAGCAGGGGCTTTCTCTGTATTCAAGCATTCCCAAATCAGTGTTGCCGCCGCCTGCCCAGACAGCGCACAGGTATTCATGACGCGCGTCGAAACATAGGCGCCGCGCTCAGTACCAATATTACGTCCCGCAAACAAAAGATTCGGAAAATTGCTGTTATACAGGCATCGGAAAGGGACTCCGTACACTGGAACCGGCGGCTGCACACAGTTCGCTTCCTGCGAAAACGCGCCCTCTGCTGGATGAGAGTCCAGATACCAGCCGCCGTAAAATGCCGTATCCGGAAATACACGCTGCGCACGCACATCCTGCTCCGTCAGCATATACTCCGTAACCATGCGGCGGCTCTCACGCTTTCCCGGAAGGTTTCCCACCCATTCGAGCGTGCAGTTGTCCGCATCAAATTTTCTGCTGTTTTTCACATAGTTCCAGACGCCCATCACGAGCCTGCGCAGTTTGAAATCAATTTGCGCTGCGTCCCGAATGGTATCCATATTTCCGCCCAGCTCAAACCACCAGCAGTCGCTGCCGCTCATGTTCTCATTCAGAATTCGTCCGCCATTGCCGAGGATTTGCTCGATCTCCTCCATCGGCGCCGCAAACGAAGGGGGCACAAACGGCACATTATGATCTTCTCTGCGTGTCTGATAGAGCAGGGAACTTCCCATACTCGGTCCCTGCTCGTAAGGGACGCCAGCCAGCGCACCCAGAACGCCGTCTCCGGTCGCGTCCAAAAAATACTGCGCTTTGATTTTCAGCAGTTCCTGCGCACCTTGCTGCGCGCCCAAAACCGCTTCGATTTTTTCACCGTCCATCTCCAGCGCAGAAATATCCGTGTTCAAGTAAAGGCGCAGATGCGCTTGACGCAAAACGGTATCCAACAGGATCTCATCCCAGAAAACAACGTTTGCATCCGGGTTTTTATAGAGATTCTCCAGCTTCAGCGCACCCCATGCGCCCATTTCCTCTGCATACAGATTTCCCGCTCCGGCCGCACCGCGCGTCCAGACGCGAATTTCACTGCTGGAATTGCCTCCAAGCACCGGTCGATTTGTGACCAGCATGGTATCCACGCCAAGCCTTGCCGCGCTAATCGCGGCTGTTACACCGGCCGGACCGCCGCCGATCACTGCCAGTTCGGCGCGGATGGTTTTTGAAATTGATTCTTTTTTCATTTGCTTTTCCTTTTGCTTTTCCTCATAAGAAAGGGGACGCCAGCCGGCGTCCCCCATAAGTTAGCCCAAGGTGATCGGAATCCGCACAGAACTGTCATACATTCTGAGCAGGATCGTTGCAGCCTCGCTGCGCTTGATGGTGCTTGCGGCGTGGAACGTACCCTTCGTGTCGGAACCGGTCAGGATTCCCGCACGGTAGAGCTCGTAAATTTCCGCTGCAAACTTATCGCCTGTTTTCACATCAGGGATTGCGCCGTCCGTCACGGTGCTGATGGCTGTATAGCCGTCCTTCGCGCCGTGGAAGATGTGGACGAATTCACCGCGCGTGATCGGCGCGTTCATCTGCGCATCAGTATAGCTCGCGTAACTCTGCTCGATGATGCCGTTTGCGATGGCGTAGGAAACGTAGGTGTCGTACCACTTTGTCTCGCCGTTCGTCAGGCGAACCTTGCCTTCATGCTCCATCTGACAGAGCGCCGCAGCCAGCTTGATTGCCTGTGCAACCGTCAAAGTGGAATCCGGTCTAAATTCGTTTACTGTTACGCCGTCGATCAGACCGTTGTACCACGCCGAACGGACGCTGTTGTAATACCAGTCCGCCTTGGAAACGTCGTTGAACGGGAAGGTTACCTGCGTGTCCGAGTCGAGCGCCGGAAGCAGCGGCAGCAGCGCGCCGATCGCGTCGTCGGAATCGATGGTCGGTTTCTTCTCAAGCTTTGCGATCGCTGCGTTAAGTGCATCAGTCGCAGCGTTAACGGCATCTTGCGTTGCAGTGCTGTCGTTATAAACGGTCTTTGCAGCTTCCAGAGCTTTCTCAAAAGCGTCCCAGCTGTCTTCGGTATAATCGACCTGCTTCTTCGTCTCTGCCTCATCGATTACATTTTTCAGCGCAGTCTTGTTAACCTCCGAAGTCTCGGATGTTACCGTCACCTCGCAGCTTGCCTTGATGCGGCCGCTGCCGGAGATGGCTGTCGCCGTGATGATCGCAGTGCCTTCCTTCAACGCTGTCAGATTACCGTTTTCATCAACCTTGACGACGGTGGAATCACTGGACGTCCAGCGGACAGACTTGTTCGCCGCGTCATTCGGCGCAACCGTAGCGGTCAGCCGTTTCGTGCCGTTCACCGCAAGCGTCAGCGTGGATCTGTTCAGCGTCACAGACTCGGCTTTTTTCATGCTCTCATCCGCATCCTGCACCCAGAATTCAATGGAAAGCGCAGGGAGCGTCGGGTCGATCTGCGCGCCAGTTTTTGTTCCAAGGTCAATTTCGTCGTGATCCCAGGGCGTATAGCGATAACCGTGGAACGTTTTCCCATCAAGCCCAGTGTTAAGGTTAAACTGGAACGCATTGCTCTCATCACGATTCGTTAGTGCAATTACGAGCTGCCCTTCCGGTGTTTTCCACGCCATGATGCGCTGGTCGTAGCGCGTAACGTCTTCATCGACAGTGTAGCGGACAGAATCCCACGGCATATACTTCAGGAAACCACGGATGGCATTCCAGTTCTGCCAGTTGTAGTCCCAAGTGCCTTCCTCGAGACTATTGTATTTGTCGTCGTACACCGTCGTATCGCCCTGTTTGCGCCAGAAGCCGAGACCGTAGCCATAACCCTCTCCGTTGCCGATAGGCTTGAGCATATGCAGCCAGTGCCATGTGGGCGAGTTTTCAAACGTCATCCAGTTCATGATGGACTGCGCGGTATTGATACATTTCCAGTCGCTGGTACCGTTATCCAGATACTCAAATTCGTTGTTGTAAACGTCGATTTCTTTACCGTCTGTGCGTGTTCCTTTGTTTCCATTCAGATGCCAGCGACCATCGATTTGCGTATTGGAATCATTTCCAATCCAGTGATACGTCCACGCATCAATACAATTGAGCAGTTTTTGATCCTGTCGGATCAACTCGCAGCCGATCCCGTACTGGCCGGCATGACTGGAAGCGTGGATATGCAGATCAGGATACGCCTCGCGCAGAATTGGCAGAACGACCTTTGCCGTTTCGTAGTATTCTTCATTTGAGTAGAGACAGGTCGAATAGCCACCTGTGTTCGGAATCTCTGTATAATTGCCTACATGCGGTTCGTTGTTCAGTCCGAACTGCGTAATAGGGATTCCGTTTTCCGTCAGATAGGCCATGTCTTCCTTGATGGTGTTGGCAAACTCAACAAGGAACTCATAGGTCTTTTCTTCATTCCCATAATATTCCCAGTTTTTCGACCAACATTTCAATTTGCCGCCGAGATACGAGTTGTTTCCCTTGAAATATGGCGTTGGGGACCAGTATTCCCAGTCCGCGCCCTCAATGCCCGAAACTCGGATCATCTCGGCCAGTTCTTCATTCTGCGTGTCCCATCGCTCCTGCAGATGCTTGCCCTCCGCGTCGGTGCCGCGGTAATATAGACCGGTTGCCAGCCGCAGGAATCGGAACCCGAAAAGCATATCTTTGTACAATCTCTGGCGCTCCAACTCCGTTAGATCATGCGGAACAGACCACGTTTCCTCTGGCAGACCTTGGTTGAACGAGCCGATAGAGTCGCTCTGTACCTCAATACCAAGGCCCCAGATGGTTTGCTGCGGATCATCCAGCTTCACATCGTAACTACCGGCATTTGCTTCTTTGGCTTTGCTGATACCAACCTTCAAAACGTTCAGCGCAACGCCATCTGTAAACACGCCGACATTGCCAGAACGTAACGGCCGGTCAATTTTTAGAAGTTCTTCACCGTCGAGTATCAGCTGCAGATACGGCGCATCTGTGTTCAGACGAAGCTGATGCTCTTCACCGTCCAACACTTTGCACGCCGTGCTTTTCGCAACTTCTTTTCCAGTTGCATCCTTCAGTACGAAAACGCTGTCCTCATAAGTCAGTGTTTCCCATGCCTCTGCTGTTCCACCGACGATCAGCCCGAATTTTCCAGAGCCGGAAGCTGTGAAAGTTACGTCCATAAGAACGTTATTCCAACCCGTGCCGGTGAGATACGCCGACCCGTTTGTTCCGGACAGCCCAGTATCTCCAGCAATCATGCTGTTCAACGTCCAGAGCTTTACCATCTCATCGGAAAACTCCGTGTAATGCAGATCATAGCCTACATAGTCCAACTGAACAGCGTCCACGAAAACCGGCCCATTCGGACTGCGCAGGAACTGGATGTCACAGCGGCTACGGCCATTCAGCTTGCAGAAACCGACCGTATTCCAGCCATCCTTCAGTTTCGTAAGATCGATACTATAACTTGCGCCATTGATTTTCATTGTGAAATCATGGCTCATTTGCGACACATCCGTGCTGGCAGGCTTGCGCAGCAAAATACGGTAGCCGCCAGTTGTTTCCGGATATGCCGCAGCGTTCAGCATCGCACCGACATCGCCGGTCTCGCAAGCCCAAATACTTCCGCCTGCTGCGTCTGTGCAGGTTTCTTTTGTCCATGCCTCGTAACCACTCGTAGTAAAGCGTTCTGCCGTTACCGTCGTGCCAATCGGCATGATACGGATCGCATCAGCCATGACCGCCGTATTTTTGTTTACGCCTTCAAACCCCAGCGTTACAGAAATCGCTCCGCGTGCGAAAAGCGAGCAAGTTCCAATCGTGCGCCACTGACCGCCCATTCCCTCTGCGCTCTGATCCAGCGTCACCTTTTGCGCCACGCCACCAGCTGTAATGGTGTATGGGGCTGCTTTGCTGATAGACGAATCATTTTTCCCTTGTGCGTGCCAAACCGAAATTTCATAACTACCCGCAGCAAGGTCGTTCGCAGTCCAAGTTGCGGTAGCCTGTTCGACTCCGTTTCCGTTCGCTTTGGAGAGATAGTTCGAGCCATAGTAATCTGCACGACCTGTGCTTTCATTCCATGTTCCCGTTGTCGTAAAGCCTGAATCCGTATTGTCAATGATCACGCCGGTTTCATACGGCGCACCATAGACAAAGCGCATGGCATCTGCCATTACTGCGCCTTTATTCTCCTCAAACTCCAATGTTACCGATGCTGTGTCTCCATGCTGATAGGGCACAGAGCACAGATAAGCCCATGCTCCACCAGAGTTTCGCTGCGAGTGTCTTACCGTTGTTGTGCCAAGTGCTGACGTCATAGCGTATATGGCGTTGTCAGCGATGGTGTTGTCGTCGCCAACTGTTGGCGTCCAGACATAAATGTCCCACCAGCCAGCACGGGCGATCGGCGTCTGCCACGTTGCAGTGGCACTATCACCATTTTGATTTGAGAAAGAGTAATAATTATTTCCGTAACAGCCTTTGCGATAGGTACTTGTACCCCAATTTCCGGTCATCGAAAAACCGGAATCAGTGTTATCAACGATGATCTCATCGTCCACAGGCTGCGGCGGTGTCACCGGAGTGACCGGCTCGGTCTGCGCAACCTGCTCCAGCAGCGTGACCAAGTCATCTGACGGTGTCAGATTTTCGTCGCTCGTGATCAGGATTGCCCCGCAGCGAGCATAGTTTGCGGAAAAGTCGACGAGTTTCATCGTATGTTCTCCAGCAGTCAATGCAACACTGTCACCTTTTGTCCATGCAAAGTTCGCATGGTCGGCCTTTCCGCCGAATACTGTGGTCAATTCCGCATCATCTATACCTGCTTTGAATTCCCATGCATTTGAGCCGCTCGGTGGTGTATTTCCGTGCTTTGCATAAACCCAGACTTGATATGTCGCGGTTTTCTGGGCTTGGAACGAAACTTGTGCGGCTCCCTTATCTTCAGCTGTTGTACTTATACGGCCTTTCAGACATGCTTGTTCAAATGCCTTATTTGCAGCATCTCTTGTCCAGGAGCCGAGGTTACTATCCGCAAAATTATCCGGTCGTATCAGGATATGATCCACCTTTGGCTCGGTAACAGTCTGTGCCGTAAGCTGTTTTTGCAGTTTCGTATAATCCTCTTTCGGAGTCAGGTTCGCGTCGCTGGTCACAAGAACCGCATCACAGCGAGCGAAGTTTGCAGAAAAGTCGATCAGGCGGAGCGAATGTTCCCCGGCCGTCAGTTTCATGCTGTTGCCCTTTGTCCATGCAAAATTCGCATGGTTTGCTGCGCCGCCGAATACAGTGTTCAAGTTGTCGCTATCCACACCAACTTTGAATTCCCAAGGATTCTCTCCATACGGTGATGTATTGCCATGCTTCGCATGAACCCAGATTTGGTATGTTCCTGCCCTTGTTACAGTAAATTTTGCTTCTGCATCTGTTCCGAGAACTGTCGGGTCGTAAGTTGTTCGGCCTTTCAGATTCTTCTGATTGTAGGCTGTCTGCTGATTTTCCACTGTCCACGAACCGAGTGTTGTAAAATCATCCGTCAGAAGCAGATGATGCTCGGCTGTGCTTTCTGCCGCGTTTTCTGCCCCAACTGCAGGGATCAGCGAAAGCACCATTGCCAGCAGTAGAAGCATCGCCAGTACTCGTCTTTTCATCTCATTCTCCTTTTCTTTTTTATCCCTTCACCGCGCCTGCGGTGATGCCCTTCACGAACTGCTTGTTGCCGATGATGAACACGATCACGACCGGGATGATTGCTGACGAGGCCGCTGCCATCATCAGGTGGTACTGCGTCGTACTCTCTTCAATGAAGCTCGTCAGCGCAAGGGGAATCGTATAAAGTCTCCAGTTGGGCAGGAAAACCAGCGCGTCAAGATAGTTGTTCCACGTCCAGAGGAAGACCATCATTGCCAGCGCCGCCATGCTGGATTTTGCCATCGGCAGCATGATCTTGCGCCAGATGGTAAACTCGCTCGCGCCGTCGATCTTTGCAGACTCACGCACTTCGTCCGGAATCTGCGTGAAATACTGCCGCATGAGGAAGGTACCGGTGATTGTAAAGATACCGGGCAGGATCAGCGTCCAGTGCGTGCCGATCATGCCGAGGCGGTCGAAGATAACAAATTTCGGGATGATCGTGATCTGCGACGGGATCATCATCGTCGACAGATACAGCAGGAACACCACGTCGCGCCCGCGGAACTTGATCTTTGCAAAGGCATAGCCCGCGAGACAGCTGGTGAGGACTGCGCCGGTCACGTTGATGACCGCGATCTTCAGCGAATTGAAATAAGCCAGCGCGAAGTGATAGTCTACCTTGGCATTGCCGCCGATATTCCAGACCTCTTTATAATTGTTTGGATAGAAATAATCCGGGATCCATTTGATCGGGATCGCCGTAACGTCCAGCGCGTGCTTCATGGACGCGGAGATCATCCACAAAAACGGAATGATCATTGTAAAAGCCAGACCGCCGAGTAAAACCGTAAAGATAATGCGCAGCGCCATTGCACGGGCTTTTGCCTGCTTGGAGCGGGCTGTCAGCGTATTTGCCATAATTCCCGCCTCCTTAATAGCTGACCCAGCGCTTCTGACCGCGCCACTGGATCATGGTAACAATGAAAATCAAAATGAACAAAATCCACGCCATCGCCGACGCATAACCCATTTTGTAATAGCCAAATGCCGAACGGTAAATGTAATAGACCAGAACATACGTCGATGTGCCGGGGCCGCCGCGCGTCATGATCTGAATCGGCGCAAAAACCTGGAAGGATGTAATGATATTGGTGATGACCAGGAAGAAGGTCGTCGGAGAGAGGAACGGGATGGTCAGCTTGAAAAACTTCACGATTTCGTTTGCTCCGTCCATATCCGCCGCTTCATAGACATCCTGCGGCAACCCCTGAATGGACGAGGTGTAGATGAGCGCTGAATAGCCGACATTCGACCAGATTGTCATCAGGATAATGGCAGGCATCGCCCATTTATAGTCTGCCAGCCACTGCGGCGGGTTCTCCACGCCGAGTGCTTTAACCAGCTGCGTCACAGGTCCGAAGGAGGAGTACATCATGACCCACACGATCGCAACTGCAACAACATTCGAAATGTATGGCATCAGCATCGCCAGCCGGATCGGCAGCTTCGCAAAGCAGTATTTATCAATGAGCACACTGAGGATCAGCGCCAGAAAGATCGTGATCGGGACGACTGCAATCGTGTAGACCAGCGTGTTCGTCAGAGCGTCGACAAACCATTTGTCGCTCCACATATCGATAAAATTCTGAAAACCGACAAAATTCCAGCTTCCGAAGCCTTTGGTGTAATCCCAATCCGTAAAGCTGATGAACAGGGAAAACAAAACCGGGATAAAGGTAAACAGCGCACAGCCGATGAGGTTTGGCAGCAAAAAAGAATAGCCTGTTAGATCCGTGCGCGCCTGCGGACTGAGTATCTGCCGCTTTTTGCGCTGCTTGGGTTGTTTCATGGTAGCTTCCATATTGGTATCTCCTTGCAAAATGGGCAGGACAAGCGAACCTCGTCCTGCCCACAGGGTCTTATTGCGAATGCGAACTTATTGTGTGGTCTTAGCCAGCCAGCGCTGCGTCGCCGCGCGTCTTGGCGCTCTCCAATCCTTCTTCCACGGTCTTCTGACCGGTGTAGATAGCTTCAAGTTCCTCGTTGATGATATCGGTCAGTTCCGCATTCTTCGTAGTGATGCTGGGAGCTGCGTAGTTATCGTGCGGGGTGATGAGAACAGCCTTGGTGCTGTCGGCATCAAACAGGTTCTCCGCGCCGGAAAGGAAGGCGTTGACAACGTCGTCTGCGTTGTAGGTGTTCGCTGCCGGGACACGGCCGCCGGAAGCCAGATACAGGCCGCCTTCGGTCAGATACCACTTGGCAAATTCCCAAGCCTCGTCCAGATGCTCAGAACGCGGGTTGATGCAGAGCAGGTCGCCATAGCCGCCCTGCGTGTAGTTGCGCTGATCCTCGGAAACAACGGGGTACGGCGCAAACGCAGTAACAAAGTCGTGCGGATAGGTCTCAGTATCCTTGATGTTGCGGACCATCCACGGACCAATCGTCATGGCAGCCTTGCCGCCGAGGAACATGCTTTCCTGAGAGAGCTTTTCGGTGACGGAGTCGGCGTGCGTGGGGGCGTAGCCCTCGTTCATGGTGGTGGAGATCAGGGAGATGGTCTTCTGCCAGACATCGTCGGTGAAGTTGGTGGCCGTGCCGTCGGCGTTATACATATTGTCACCGCCGAGCGTCTGCTGGATCATGAACTGTGCGTACTGCGCCATATCCTGCTGGCTGTTCCAGAACACGCCGTAGACCTTGTCCGTGCCTTCGCCGTGTGTCAGCTTCGCGCAGACATCCAGGAACTCGTCATACGTCCACTCGGTCGGGACTTCGATGCCGGCCTCGTCAAACATGGTCTTGTTGACCACCATGCTATACTGGTCGAGCTTGCAGGGGATGCAGAAGGGCTTGCCGTCGACATAATAGTTTTTGGCCAGATCACCGAGGTACTGCGTCAGGTCAAATCCATCGCGCTCGCAAAGCTCCGTCAGGTCGAGCGCCATGTTGCCCTCGGCACGCTTGGACAGCTGCGCCATCGTGTAGGACATGTAGACGTCGATCTCGTTGCCGCCGAGAAGGTTGGTCTCCAGCTTGACGTTGCCGGTGTCGTCGTTGACGAAACGCTCGTACTCAACCTGAATGCCCTTGTCCTTGTACGCTTCGTTGAACGCGTCACAGGCTGCCTGCGGGCCGCTCTCTGCGGGGACGCCGCCCCACATACGGATAGTAACGACATCACCGGTCTTGGCGGTATCGCCTGTCTTGGCGGTATCGCCGGACTGCGCGGTCTCGCCGCTTGCGTCCGGAGTCGTCGTATCGGTCTTGCTGCACGCCGCGAGCACGCCTACAAGCATGCACAGGCAAAGCAGCAGCGCAAGAATTCTGCTCTTTTTCATGTTTTGTTCTCCTTTCAAATGCTTTCAGAAATTTTCTCTCTGAACTGTACCTATTTTCCCAAAAACACCTGAAAACCGCAATGAACAGGTCTGCTTTTTTACTTTAAAATACAATGCTCTTTTTGCGTCTGCATCACGGCGTTATCATGATTTTACGTTTTGTCTTTCAAATTCTGCTCTTTTTCTGATTACGATACTCCTGCGGAGAAATACCGCGCATTTTGCGGAACATCACACTGAAGTAGTTGGAATTCTCCACACCGACAGCCTGTGCGATCTCGCTGATGCGTTTGTCGCTCGTGCGCAGCAGCTCCTCCGCACGGCACACGCGCTGCGTGTTCACGTAGTCCACAAAGCTGATTCCTGTCTCCTTTTTGAACAGGTGGGAGAAATAGCTTTCGCTCATGCTGCATAGCTCTGCCGCGTCCTTGACGGTCAGCTCTGCCGTCAGGTTGTTCTGCACATAGCGCTTCACCGCCACGATCTCGGCGCGTGTTTCGCCGCTGTACTGCTGCAATTCTCCTTCGGCGTGGGGCAAGTGCCGGTCTAGGGTCCGTTCACACTCCGTCAGCGCATCGGAAAATTGCTCCATGCCTGTATGCACAGTCGAAAGGCACCCCTCCAGATGCAGCCCCAAATACCGCGCGGCATATTCATAAAGCCGCGAAAAGGTTCGCCGGATTTGCTCAATTGGCTGCATGGTTCCGGTCTGCTGCACAATCACGAGGATAGAATTTGCGGTATAGGGATACGTCTCCGTGCAAAGCCCGCCTTCAAAGACCTCCTGCGTCATATTTTCCATCGCATATCGCAGCACTGCGCTGTCCTTTTCATGGATCTCGCGTGAAAACCGACTGAGCAGGACACAATACGGCTTTTGAAATTCTGTTTTCAGCTCCATCTGCCGGAATTCTTCCTGCAATTCCGCCCGGTACGGATACGATCGCTGTGCAGCCATCCGGATCAGGCGCTGCTTGATGGCGGAGCGGTTTTTCCGCAGCAGCTTTTCCGCCTCGTTCTCCGGCTGCTCATACGGGAGTTCATTCAAGATCCGCAGCAGCTCCTCTGGCTTGCTCGTCAGCTTGAAAATATAGTCGGCGGCTCCGAGCTTCATCGCCCGCTTCACATTCTCGCCGTCCTCAAAGCTGCTGAGTACTACGAACTGAACAGTGGGAAACCGTTTCCGGCTCACTTGGATCAGTTCAAATCCGTCCATGCCGTCCATTTTCAGGTCTGTCAGCACCACATCCGGCAGTTCCCGCTCCATGATCTCCAGCGCCTGCTTGCCATCCGCAGCCTCTCCGATTATGGTATAGCCGTTTTCTTCCCAGTTCAGAAATGATTTGATGCCCACGCGAACCAGAAATTCATCATCCACGACCAGTACTTTCCGCATCTATTTCCTCCTTCTGCCGCAGAACGGGCAGCGTAAATTCCGCAACCGTTCCGCAGACCGCACCGTTGTATACCAGAAGACCGTACTGCGCACCATAGGCGCTTTTGATTCTGGCGTCTACGTTTGCGATTCCGATACCCGTCACCTTTCGCCCGCTCTGCGCTTCTGCCTCGCCCTTCTGCAATCCGCAGCCGTTGTCTTCTACATAAAGTTTCAGAACCCCGTTCTCCACATCTCCGTAAATCATGATCGTCCCTTGTTTCTCGCTGCCCTTGAAACCATGGATGACTGCATTCTCTACGATCGGCTGCAAGATAAACTTTACGACCTGAAGTTCCAGCAGCTCCCGGTCCAGGTCTGTCTCCAGCGTAAACTGATTCCCATATCGGCAGTTATAAATGTAAATATAGCTGTTGATATTGTCCAGCTCGTCCTTCAGTGTAACCAACTCTCCACCGCGGCTCATGCTGTATTTGAGCATCGTCGCCAGCGCGTCAATACACTCGACAATGTTGTCTGCCTTTCGGATGATCGCCATCCAGCGGATCGCATTGAGCGTATTGAACAGGAAATGCGGATTGACCTGTGCGCGCAGCGCCTCATATTGGTATTTTTCCCGTGCCTCACTCTCTGTCTTCTGCTTTTCAAAAAGCGAACGAATGGTGTCCGACATTTGTCGGAACGCGCGGTTCAGCCGTCCAACCTCATCTTTGCGCGTAAAGTCCAGCCCTGTGACGCCTTCTTCCATCTGATAGGAGAGCATTTTCTCCGAAAGCGCTACAATGGGGCGCGTCAGTACGTTCGTGACCCAAATCAGCACGCCTGCCAGCACCAACACGCAGACGATCAGCAGCGTATTGATCTGTGTTTGCAGCCGTGTCACATCGCTCGTCAGCATGGCATAGCTCGTCAGATGCAGAACCTTCAATACTTCTCCATTAAACGTAAACTGCCGTGAAAGCGTGTAATAGGACAGCAGTTCCTTTCTGTCGGACAGCGTAACGATTGAACTTCCTGCGCCAGCTGCACATTCCTCGCGAAGAATTTCTGTGATATCGTCCTGCGTAAAAGTCCCGCTCCCGTCAAGTCCCAGCACGATCTGCCCATCCTCGGTACAGATATAAACAGCATCGTCTGGTTCACAGAAAAACGGCTTCAGCGCCCGACTCAGATAGTCCTGCTCCAGACTCACGATCACCGTAGCAAGCCGTCTCCCGCCGGACGGAGACATCAGAGATTTGGCAAGCGAAACATAATTGGTATTTCCGTTTTCCTCCAGCACATAGGACGGCGCGAACATATTCCACTGCACATAGCCATTCTCCCCAATGCTGCTCTGCACCCACGGCTGTTCAAAGAGAAACTGATAGTTGTTGTAATTCGTGCCCCAGTTGGCATAGACGTTGTTGTCCGCGTCAAAGCAGGTGATCTTGATGCCGCCCATGTCATAAAGATTGTTGATCTCGATGCCATTGACGACTTCATCGAACAGCAGCGTTTTTTCATAGCGGGACATCTGCTCATTTTCCAGTGCACGCTGAAACTCCGCATCATTACAGATAACACCGGCAATGTTCACCATGCGCTGGAAGATCAGGTAGATCTCGTCCTCGCTCTTTTGCAGCTGGCTGATCGTCCGCTTGCCAAGTTCGTCGCGGATATAATTTGCATAGCGCGAACTGGAATATGCCAGAAGCAAACTTAGCGGCAGCATCAGACCAAGCAGAATAATGATACACGTCTTTGTTGCGATCCTTTGCCAGAACGGCGTTGCCTTTTCCTGTTTCATACCGGTTCTCCCTGCTCCATTTCCCGGAGCGGTCTGCGCAGCACTTTTGCGGAAAGATACGTCATGAGCGAAAATGCGAACAGCGGAAATACAAAGCCGATCCGCAAAAACAGTCCCCGCCAGAAGATAAACAGAATGACCGACGGCAAAAATATCAGCAGATTCAAGATCGCACGCAGCGGATAGGCCGCCAGCAGCAGCGCCGCATTCTTCCAATACTGTCTTACGCGGTTTTCAAAGCGCGCGATCTGCGGATAGACCATGCTCCCGAGCAGCGTTACTGCTAACAGTCCCAAAACGCTTACCCATTCTACTGCGCCGAGCAGCCCCGGCGCACTCTTGCTGTATCGAATGGAAAACCAGAAATCAAACGCAAAAAATGCCGTAACTGCCAGCTGCATCAACCAGCACGCAATTCCATGGCGAAGATTCTGTTTCCAATCCTTCCAGAACGCCGCAAACACACCGCCGCCTTCTCCGCGCTGCCGCCGCAGCATTGCCGCATACAGTGCACTCATCGACGCACCAACCGTCACGACTGGCAGGCAGCCGATCAGGAAGCACACATTCAGTACGATCATATCTGCGAATGCTCCCAGCACCTGCATCGGTTTGGAATCCGGGTCAAAGAACGGAAGGTTTCGTATTCTCTTTTTCATAGCAGTTTCTCCTGTAATCCGACGGCGTAAGCCCCGTGTCCTCTTTGAATATCTGACAAAAATAATTGGCGTTGCAGATGCCCAACGCGTCTGCGATCTGACTGATAGACAACCCTGTGCCGCGAAGCAGCTGCTTTGCATTTTGGATTCTGAGATTTCGTAAATACTCTGGAATACTCTTTTCCGTCTCTTTCTTAAAAAGATGACTGAGGGTCGACACACTGCAATGGCAATACGCAGCAACATCCTCCGCCCGCAGCGGCTGCGCATAGTTTTTTTGAAGATAGACAATTGCGTGGCTCAGCAGACTGCTTTGCCGCTGCGATTCGAGCGCCTTTGGCGGCAGCTGCGACAGCTCCCGGTGCAGCAGCGCAAACATATTGCAAAGCGGCGCGATCCGCACCCGAAGTTCTTCTATCTGCGGCGCATCCGTCCGAACAGATTCCTGATACACTTCTTTTAGTTTTTCTAACTGCAAGTCATATTTTCTGGCGAAATGCCGCATCTTCTGCATTGACATTTGCTCGTCCATGCAATAGCCGCTGGCACTGAGAAAGCACAACACCGCACCATCTGCACTCAGAACCGGAAACACAAATTCTCCCATCCCCGCATAGCAAGTCCCACAAAAAGGGCCGCTTGCGCAGCAATTCACAACCTTCCCCTGACGGGCAATGCACGTGTTCCAGACCTCCGGTTTAGACTTCACATACAGACAATAGGGATTTCGATTGATGTTATATGGTGCAAGCTGCGCCATATAACCCTCCATTGGGATCTTTACATTATGGAACGCCACATAATCGCCATGCTGGTGTGCCAGATATTCAAAATACGCCGATATTTCGGTCAAAAGTCTCGAAACCACGCCATCCTCCTTCTGCACGAATCCGTAGATTCTCTGCATTGTAACGCATGGACTCTTTTCGCTTTTTATTCTAACATTGAATTAAATCCATGTAAATCTCACGATTCTTGGATACATCTTTCATATTCTGCTTTTTCATATCTATATTTTTATGCAAAGGAGTTTTTCTCATGTTTTATGAAGAACCCGCAAAAAAACTTCCTGTATCCGCCAGCGTAGATGTACTCGTTCTCGGCGCAGGTCCTGCCGGTGTCGCCGCCGCCATCAGTGCTGGGCGGCAGGGCGCAAAAACCATGCTCATTGAGCAGCTCGGCGACGTCGGCGGCATTGCCACCTCCGGTCTGATGAGCCACTGGACAGGCAACACAAGGGGCGGCATCTATGAAGAGATTCTGGATCGTTCCGCCGACCTGCCTGACAGCGCAGATTACGGCTTCAACGGTTCTCCGCGGCAGCTCATCAATCCGGAACGGCTGAAAACGGTCTTCCTGCAAATGCTGCATGAGGCACACTGTGAAGTTCTGCTCTATACCTTCGTCTGTGAACCTATCATGGACGGTGACCGGCTGACTGGCGTCATCGTCGAAAACAAATCCGGCCGGCAGGCGATCTTTGCAAGAATCATCATCGACTCTACCGGCGACGGCGATATTGCTGCCAAGGCAGGCGCCGCTTATGTCAAAGGTCGTGAGACAGACGGCGCGATGCAGCCCGCCAGCTTAATGTTCAAAATCGGCGGTGTAGATTACAGCCGCGCTGTTTTCCCCGGCAAATTTGAGGACTATATCCAGATCCCCAAGGGCGAAATTCAGGCGCTCGGCAAGTCACACCTGCCGTTCCCGGCTGGGCACGTTTTGCTCTACCGGTCGACGCTTCCCGGCGTTGTCACTTGCAACATGACGAACTGCACGGGCATTGACGGCACAAATGCCGCAGATCTGTCCCGTGCGGTGCTTGTCTGCCGCAATCAGCTTCAGCCGATCCTCGATTTCCTGCACGAATTTGTACCCGGATACGAGAACTGCTATCTGCTGGAAACCGCTTCTTTGATCGGTGTCCGTGAGACCCGACATTTCAAAGGGCTTGAAACGATCACGGAAGAGGATATTCGTTCCTCGCGCGTCTTCCCGGACTGGGCGGTCACGCACGCAAGCTTCAATTTTGACGTGCACAATATGACCGGCAATGGTCTGGACGCGACCGGTGCGCAGGACGCTTTCACCGCCACCAGCTACACCATTCCGTATGGCTGCCTGGTTCCGGAAAAAATCGATGGGCTGCTGCTCGCGGGCCGCAATATCTCCGGCACACATATGGCGCACGCCAACTATCGCGTCATGCCGATCTGCGCCAATATGGGGCAGGCCGCTGGTATCGCCGCTGCGCTGTGCTGCAAAGAAGACATTCAACCGCGAGATGTAAAGGTTCCTGAGCTTCAGAAACTTCTCCTTCAGAACGGAGTGCTTCCTGTATAATCTTAAATCATTTTTCTTTCTGTATTGGTTCTCAGCTAGAGTTTGCCCTTCAAGCCGCGCCGTAGTGTCATGGCGCTGGTGACAGCAAAAGCGCGGACGTTCCCCTTGGTGGGGAGCGTCCGCAGTTTTAATTGATATTTATACTTTTACCTGAAAGCCCTCGTCAGTGGACAGCATCGCAAGAATATAGCTGCAGTATTATTATGGCGCTTGAAACCTATTCAACAGTGGTTTTGTCAGTTACTTTTTCTGTAAATAGTGCATTCCAAGGAATTCCATCAATTTTTTCAGACAATTCTTGAATATTCTTCAGATGATTAATTGCCTTCCTATAATTGTCATTACTGAGCATTCCATTGATATGTAATCGCACAATACTCTTTTGTAGTTCTTCCGACTGTTTAGCTTTTGTTGTCCAAAATTGTTCCATACCGGCAATCGAGGAGCTTATTGTTTCTTTTGCACCAATCTTTTCCATTTCTGTTTTCGATTGCTCAGCCAACCTATTTAGCGAGCCTTTCAAAAAGTACATATTACCTAAAATATCCTCAGTCTCTTGTAACACCAAGCAAAATGTCTGCTGATCAAATGTATGTGAATTAATCTCTATGACTATTTTTTCGCTATTTGTTTGCATTATCTGCATCCACTTCGTTAATTGTGCAGACAACAAACTGATATACTCTGCTTCTTCGTTTATATCATATTCCGCATTATTTGTTATCGGAATCCGTTCCACTCCATAATTCTCATGATTTAGGCGCAGATCATAGCACGAAATGCCCTTGCTTTTACAAACCTCAAGTAATAATCGTTTGCACAAGCTATCAACGTTCGGCCCGAATGTAATAGATTTAACGCATGGCAATTTAATGAACTGCGGGGTGTTTTCCTCTCCAATATTAATAATTCGCCATTCATCTTCATATTGCCAGCATTTATTTTTGCAGCACAAATAGGAAATAATACGCTCCACATTAACGTCTTCTTTTACGAGCCTGTCCTTACTTTTAAGGTCGGCCGCTGCTATCCCCAAGTCCGCCATAGATAGCGTCGGCCTTACAGTAGTATATGAAACGGGATGGACAAAACCTATAAAGTCCTTGATTTTCTCAAAGTCATATTCTACACAAATTCCTGCGTAAGAATTCGCATAGTGTGACCACATTAACTGATTGTTCCAACCGCTCGCGCTAAAACAGGACACAGTTATTCTTGATAGAAATGTTCTGAGTAGTGGGATATATTCGGAATCTTGCATCTCTTCAACTCGTTGTTGTAGCTTATCTAGCAAACCTTCTATATGAAGCATTTCTGTGATCGCCTCTTCAGATATGTTCATAGGGTTTAGCTTTGCAGATAGTAGAGCCAAAACAGCAAACTCTTTGCTATTAAAAGCTGCCTTTAAATCCCGTGGGGCTTTTGAATAAAATGATTGTATATCTTTGCTCACATACAAATCAAGCGGGATCATTGTCTGATGCGCTGCTTTTTGACGAGATTTCAAATACGTTTGAATGTTTTTTATATATGAAATTAGTTGAGCCATTTTTCTAAATGCACGATATTGCAAAAGCATGGAAATGACGACTCTGTTTGCTCCGGCTAAATCCATTGCATCCAATACCATTGTAGTACATTCAGAATATATTTTTTCTGCTGAAAATCCTATCATGGAGTCAAATGGATCATTCATGTTAAGGGGTGTCTGTGCATAAACAACGTCATGCCGAATATTCTCTATGTCATATACTGTAGATGCATCTCTGCGGCACGGACGGTATTGGTAAAACCGCCCACCAGCATTATGAATGGCTTGTCGCATATGTTCCAGCGCTAACGCATTGTTTTTGTGCAGATTCTCCATTTTGTCCTCCTTTGTATCAAATTCAGCATTTTAGAGCCGGCATTGGCTCATTTCAACGTGTGTATTTCGATAATTTAGCATACCATGAGTTTCAACATTTGACAACGCTGTTTTCGCATTCGCTACTTTGATGCAGTTTACTTCATAGTAACTCTTATCTTGGCAAATGCGCGGACGTTTCCCTTGGTGGGGAGCGTCCGCGTTGCTATTTGACCTCATTTATAATGTATAAGTTTGATGTGCAGCTTCCATTCTCACGGTGGCGGCGTTGTCGCTGGACATATCCGGCGCGTTCTAAGTCATTCAAGGCACGCTGCACCGTGCGCGGTGAGAGATGCAGGTCGTGGGCGATGGTTTTCACGCCCGGCCAGCAGCTCCCGCCGCCTGCACGGTCACGGAGGTACATATAGACTGTCCGCGCCCGGTGCGGCAAATCAGGATCGGCGTAAATTTCACCGAAGAAGCTCATTTCTCGGCATAGCTGCTCATATAGTCATCCGCTTTCGGTATTGAGACCGGCCTTGGCTGGGAATACAGACTTTTCTTGATATTCATCAGCAATTCCTCCTTTCCTGCGTAGTAAACCTCGCGCTGGGCGCGCTCTGGCGTTTGATATGGTTCTTCAAACTTGATGCCCCATTTGAAATATAATTGCAGCTTGGTACGCATCGGGTGCGTGCCGGTTTTCATGACAACAAATTCTCCCTTCGGGAGACTTTTCAGCTCATCCGGCGATAAAAGCGCACGCTCTGCCATCTGCAGGCTCTGGCTGTTGCTGTCCTTTCCTTTGCTGATGGAGCCGGTCAAAACGGTCCGGCTGCCGAGGGCTTTGGACAGCGTCTCCGCTGTCTGACTGTTCGGCGCAAAGCCGCCAAAGATCGTATCCTGACAGTTATCGGCTATGATCTCCGCGCCCTCCTTGCCGTAATTCTTTTCGAGCTGCGCGAGACTCTGGATGATCGGCACGAGCGTCAACTTGCGGCTTCGGCCTGCGGAAAAGAGCGGCAGAACGTCAAAGGGCGGCATCGTACCGAATTCGTCGCAGTAAAATACCACGCGCTTTTTTAGCTTGCCGTCGTTATCGTTTGCAATAGAAAACAACTCACGCGACAAGTTTTGGATCATGAGACCTGCCATGAAGTGTTTCGTCGGGTCTTCTTCCGGGATGATTAGAAAAATTGCACACTTCTCGGACGCGAAGTGCTCCGCATCGATCGGGCTGTCATAGCAAAGCACCTGTTCCTGCTCGGAATCTATGAATGAATTCAAGCGGGAAAGCGCCGTGGACATGACAGATGCCATGCCCTGGTCTGAAGAACTGGTTGCTGCGGACGCCATCCAGCCCGCCTTATGCGTATCCGGCAGGCTGTCTACCAGCACTTGAAATCCATTCTTCTTGCCCATGGGAGCCATCAACTCCTTCATCAGTTTGAACACGGACATGATGTGCCGCTTGTCATGCCCCGCACTGTCCGGTGGAATGAATTCCGACAGCGTCATGATCACGGTTGCCAGCACGCCCTCTGCTGCGTCATAGAAGTACGAATTCTGCCCGCGATCCTGCTCATCGCCGCTCGGATTGATGATGGTTTTAGCTAACACCTTTGCGTACTTTTCCGCATTTGCCCGCGCCTTCAGGTTGTCCGGATGCTCACGGGCCACGTCCATGTAACGGTTGACCAGCGTCATCAGATTGTTTCCATCCGAGCGGATCGGGTTGCGCAGGTCGACCACTGATACGCGATAGCCATAGTATTTCTGCGCGATTCTTCCGCAGTTGCGTGCGAGGTCGCCTTTTGTATCCAAAATTAGGAAACTCATGCCGCAAGCGCAGGCGAATTCGATGTTGGGATACAGGAAGAATGCGGTCTTTCCGACGCCGGACGCGCCGATCATGAGGCAATGCACATCGTCGCAGTCCACCAGAGCATCCAGTCGCTTGCCGCGCTGCACACTGCCGAGGACCAGCCCCTGCACGGTCGGGCGCTTCTTTCCGGCACGCCATGCTGCAACGTCAAAGGGAACCGTGACGTAGGCTTTTCGGATCTCCTGATCCGTTGCC
>ENA-ORSL01000842-ORSL01000842.1-human-gut-metagenome-genome-assembly--contig:-NODE-842-length-28855-cov-5.491319_pt1 | contig 28855 bp, 21 predicted proteins | sample MGYA00242190_ERZ509157 | MGnify/ENA primary metagenome ERZ509157 (study PRJEB26280, sample SAMEA2338664) | human gut metagenome | biome: human gut; feature: human-associated habitat; material: faeces...
ATTTTATAATATCTTCATTTGATAAATTATTTAAAGAATAAGCACTACATCCAGTAAATAAAAACAAACAAAATACTATAATTACTTTCTTATACATATTCATCTCCTATATTACATTAAAAATTATAACAAATTATTTATTCTTTAACAACAGAAATATAATTAATATTTTTACCTTTAGAAATAAATTTATCCTCATACTCTGTAGTAAACTTATCAAAATAATTAGTATTGCATTTAATAATTTTATATCCATAATCTAAGAATGACTCAGTTGAATATTCAAATAAATCATCATTATCTGTTTTCATTTCAATTTTCTTTTCACTATTAAATATATTATCATATTTCTCTAAAAATATTTTAGATGATAATCTTCTTTTCTCATGTCTTTTCTTAGGCCATGGATCAGAAAAATTAAGGTATATTTTATCAATCTCATGATCAAATACATCACTTATATTAAATGCATCAAAACATATTAATTTTAAATTATTTAATTTTAAAGATTCTAACTTTTTAACTGCTGATACTAAAGGACTATCATATTTTTCAATACCAATATAATTTATATTTGGATTTTCAAGTGCCTTTGATATTATAAATTTACCCTTTCCAGTACCTACTTCTATTTCTATTTTATTATCATTGTTAAATAATTTATTCCATTTACCTTTATAATCACATGGATTTTTAACTAAATATGGTGATGACATAATAATTTTATCTGCATCTTTTATATGTTTAAGTCTCATTTTCACACCTCAAATATATTATACACTAAATATGGTACTTTGTCATATACTATATTAGGTGAAAAAGATGAATGATAGAAATATGTTTTATCAAAATGTAAATCAAGGTTATTCTGCTCCAGGTGCTTTTATACCTCCTAGTGGTTATAATATAAATAGTCAATATCAAGCATATGGTCCTAATGTAATACCTGATAATTATAATCAAAATTACTATAATCAAAACCAAAATCAAAATTATAGTAATGATTATGAAAATAGAATTAGTAAATTAGAAAGACAAATAAGAAACTTAGATGTAAGAATTCAAAAGTTAGAATCCGCTGGTTCAGAAGTAACAGACAATATTTACATGATATAAAAAAGTCACCGAAGTGACTTTTTGTTTTAGTTACAAAAATCATCAAAGTAAACTTTAAGATCATTATTTTCTATATCTATATAAGAACAATTATGATTCTCATTTATTACTTTTTTAATATGTTCAATTGTACATTTTGTTTCTTCATTATTACCATCATTACACTTTGTAAATTCACTTAAATATTTGCTATCAGTGTATCCATTCTTTTCAAGAGATTCAGTTGCTGTTAAAATCTTATCATTTTTAATATCATAAAAATAATTATAATAAGATATACCACTTCCACTAGCATTCCATGGATCCATTTTAGTAGTGACTAAAATATTTACAATATCATTTTTAATAATTGATTTATAACTAATATCTATATTAGTAACATCATCTTCTGATCCTAAAGGCACAATTGCATAAGAAATAACTTCATCTAAAATAGTTTTATTTAAAGATTCAATATTTTTACCATTACCAACTATTTTAGGTATAACTATTTTAATATTATTACTAGCACTGTGAGCAAAATATTTAGGTATAACATTAAGTGCATCTACTACATTAATATTATTATTTAATTTTAAATCATTTTCAGTTTCACACTTTGGACAAACAGTATCAGCAGAATACCATTTATAAGCATATATTCCTGCTACACATAGAGATATGATTAGTAAAATGATTATTACAATGTTAGTATTACTTTTTTTATCCATAATAAACACCTTTCTTAAACAAAATAAATATATAAAAAATAATTAACATTAAAATTAATTATTTTTTAATGATTTTATATTTTAGTAATTTTTACTAAGATAATATAACTGATGCAAATGTTAATATTAACATACTTGCAAGTCCAATTAGAATTACTACTTTAGTTGCCCATTTTACCCAAGTTGTATAATTAACTTTAGCAAGAGCAAGACCACCCATTATTGCGCCACAAGTTGGTGTAATTAAGTTTACAAGTCCATTAGCAGCAACAAATGTCATAATAGTCGTTTCAATACTATAACCAAGTTGGAAAGCTAAAGGAGCCATAATTGGTGTAGATATAGTAGCAAGCCCAGATGATGATGGAACAAGTACTGATAATATTATATGTAATAGATAGTTACATGGAGTAAATAAAGCAACTGGTGTGCCTTCTAACATATCAGCAACATTAAATATAATATAATTATCTAAATATGTTTTAGTCATAAGAACACTTACACCACGAGCAACTGCTATAATAAGTACTACTGATAATATATCTCTAGCACCATTAATAATTTCATCAATTATTTCATTAGCACTAAATTTATTGATTATACCAATAATAATTCCTGATAATAAGAACCATAACGCAGCATCATAGAACCACCAATCTCCTAAAGACGCTCCAGTTAAATATGAAGTCCATTCATTAAAGATACCAATATTAAATTCACCCCATGGAATAAATCCGATAACCATTATTAAGAATGCAAGACCAAATATCCATAAAGTAACTTTTTGTTTACCAGTTAAAGTTGCTTCTTCAACATTATCTTTTTCTTTGAATTTTTCCATTTTCTTTTGTTCTTGTAATGATAAGAATGTTGATCCTTTATCTTCTTTCACTTTCTTAGCATAACTCATAACGAAGTAAATAGATATTCCTAATGATACTAACCATAGGATTGCACCTAATGCAATTAGTATTCCCTGATTTGCTGCAATGCCTTCTGGTAATGCAGCTACTGCTGCTCCTGTTGCAAATGGGTTAATAGTTGAACCTAAAACACCACTACCAGCACCTAGTAATACTACTGCTGAGGCAACAATTGTATCCATACCTGCAGCTACCATAGTAAATGCAAGTAATGCATAGAAACCAACTGTTTCTTCAAGCATACCATAAGTTGTACCACCTATTGAGAATATTGTCATTAATATTGGAATTAATATTAATTCTTTTCCTTTTAATTTTTTTACCAAGACCTTAATACCATTTTCTAACGCCCCTGTTTTTTGTACTATAGCTAAGAATCCACCAAGTATAAGTACAAATATTGCTACATCTACTGCATTTTCAAAACCATAAATTGGTGACATTAATACATCTGATAATTTAGCTTTTGCAACACCAGAACCATTAATTATTTCACCAGCAGAATCAAAACTAGCAGATGGTAAGAAATATGTAAATGCTGCAAGTACTACAATTAACAAGAAAATAATGCTAAATGCAGACATTCTTTCTTTCTTTTTCTTTGTTTTAGCCATTTTTTTTCCTCCTTTTTGACTACTTCTAATAATTGTACCTGTTTCATTATTTAAAGCAGGAAGTGCACACTCTAATGATGTGATGATACCAACTCCACCAGTACTTTCACAAAAGTCTACACATGATTCAACTTTAGGAAGCATACTTCCTTTTTTGAATTCACCACTTTTCATATATTTTTTAGCAGTAGTAGAATCAAGTTCTCTTAAATTAATTTGATCAACTGTATTATATTTAAGACATACAGTTTCAACTGTAGTTAAGATAAGTAATATATCTGCATGTAATTCTTTAGCAAGTAAAGCAGATGATCTATCTTTATCAATAACAGCAGCTACTCCTTTAAGTTCCTTTCCTTCTTTAACTACAGGTATTCCACCACCACCTGATACGATAACAATATTACCTTGATTTAACAGGTCTTTAATTAAACCAAGTTCTATTATTTCTTTAGGTTTTGGAGAAGGTACTACTCTCCTATAACCTCTTCCAGAGTCTTCAACAAACGTATATCCTTTAGATTTTTCTATTTTTTTAGCTTCCTCTTCAGTATAAAACGTTCCTATTGGTTTCTCTGGATTATTAAAAGCTTGATCTTTTTTATCAACTAGTACTTGCGTAATAACAGTAGCACAGTTTCTATTTATAGATCTTGCTCTTAATTCTTCTTGAATAGCTTGTTGCAAATGGTAACCAATGTATCCTTGCGACATAGCGCCACATTCAGGAAATGGCATATCACACATTCCTTCTTCCTTAGAAGAATTTTCAAATGCTAGGTTTATCATTCCTACTTGAGGACCATTTCCATGTGAAACCACTACATTATATCCTTCACTTACTAAATCAACTATTGATTTAGCAGTGTTTTTAACTAACTTTAATTGTTCAGTAGGATTGTTACCAAGAGCATTACCACCTAAGGCAACAACGATACTTTTCATGCTTTATCACTTCTTACAAGTGGCATAGACATACATCTAGGTCCACCTCTACCTCTTGATAACTCAGCACTATGCATTTCAAGTACCTTTATCCCATTAGCTCTTAATAATTCATTAGTAACATTATTTCTATCATAAACAATTACTACCCCTGGAGCTATACACAATGTGTTACTTCCATCATTCCATTGTTCTCTTTCGGCACCAATTGGGTCACCACCAGCACATGGAATTAATGTGATTTTTTTACCTAAGTATTCTTCTAATATTCTTTCTAATGATGCATTTTTTTCTTTAACATTAAGTCCTTCTTCACCATCACTAGTTATTTCAAATACCTTAAGTGTTCCCATAATACCTGGATGATAAGTAAACTTATCTTTATCTATTTGAGTAAATACAGTATCTAAATGCATAAATGCACGACAGACTGGTATATCAAATGCTAATATAGTATCAATTTTAGCATCTTTATCAGCAAAGATTTTATGAGCAAGTTCCTCAATTGCATCAGCAGATGTTCTTTGAGAAATACCTACTGCTAAAATATGTTCGTTTAAATTTAGAATATCACCACCCTCAATATGATAAGCAGAATATCTATCAAAATATTTATCTACCTGTCCTTTATAATCAGGATGATATTCAAAGATATATTCAGCATAAATAGTTTCCCTATTTCTTGTCACAGAATACATTCTATTTAATGAAACACCATTTCCAATTGAAGCAAATGGATCTCTTGTAAAGTATAAGTTAGGCATTGGATCTACTACAAATGCAGTATCTTCTTTTATAGAGTCAACTAAACTCTTACCTTTCTTAGCTTTAGCCTTAATTACTTCGTTATTAATAATTCCTTCCATTGTTTTTAATACTAAAAGTCTATTACTTTCAATTGAAGTTAAATAATCATATACAAGCCCACGATATTTAGGTGTTCTAATACCAGCTTCATATATGAATTGAGTTATAAATCTTTCTCTAATCGAAGGATCTAAATCAAGAACTTCTGTCATCAAATCTTCCAAATATACAACTTCAACTCCATTGTCTTTTAATATTCTAACAAATTCATCATGTTCTTCTTGAGCAACTGGTAAGTATGGAATATCATCAAATAATAATCTTTCCAAACTATCAGGAGTCAAGTTTAACAACTCTTTTCCAGGTCTATGAACTAATACTTTTTTCAAAGGATTAATTTCGCTTTTGACATTTATTGGATACATAATTTTTTCCTCCTATTATTCTACATTACAATTATAGCATACTTTTAAAAAAAAGAAATAACTTTTCATTTCTTTTGTTATTTCTTTTGCACTTTTTTGCAATCTAATACAGGATTATATTTTATTACCAATGGTTCCCTTTGTTCTATAATTACTTCAATTTTTGTCGTATCAAGTTTGCATTGATTTTTAATAAATTGAGTAATATCATATCCATTATTTTCATACAAATCTTTTATACTCATATAATATTCATTATCTTCCATTTGGCTAAAATCACTCTCACCATATACAAATTTACCATATTGTAACAATACGCTTTTTAATTCATCTTCAGAATATATTTTATTTTGTATGTTAGGTGAACATTTTTCACATTCTTGATACTTTTCACAACCTGTCATAAAGATAAAAATCATTAATACAAACAATATTTTTTTCATCAGCTTTCTCCTTCACTTATAAAACTTATTTTTAAATTACCGTTCGAAGTTTTTTTACCAATCTCATTACTTAACACAATAACATTTTTACCATTTAATGTAGTTACTATTTCATTCTTACCACCATTACCACCCGTACCAGAATAATTTCTTCCAGATGTGCAGCAGGTATACGTAGCAGCTGTAGAGACACAAACTTGCTCAGAAGTTGTATTATAATTTAAACATTCTCCACCAGTTGTGACACATGTATCTCCTGTTAATGTATTTCCGCAACCTAGGAAACAATCTGATTTAGCAGTTCCAGATAAACTATCACAAAACATATCTCCACATTCTGTCTCTCCATGAGCGCATTTAGTAGACGTTGGAGCATATTTGGTACAAGTTTTTGTTGTCTTGGTTTCATATTTTAAGCATCCTCCACCGCAAGTTCCATAATTCGTGCATACATATACAGATCCTGCAGAACTACCTCCATCTCCATTTGTACCAGCAATACCATTTACACTAGTATTTCTTGTATTAATTCCGCCAGATGAATCATTATTTCCACCATCAGTACCAGTAGAACCACCCCCACCGCCAGCAGCAATTAGTATATATTTTCCATCAACTTGATATCTCGAAGCTCCACCGCCAGAATAAGAATTAGAACCATTACTTGCAGCACCATTTTTTGTTGTTCCGATTCTATATTTAAGTATTTGCCCTTTCATCAAGTAGAATTTTGCACTAACATATCCACCATTACCACCGTTTCCGCTTCCTTGTGCACCATACGCTTCTAACAAATAATATCCTGTAGCTGGAACTTTATATTCACCATCTTTACTTGGCAAAACATTTTCTATTTTTAAAAACTTTATTTTGCACACAGTTTCCTTAGTTACATTCGTTATCATCATTTTGCCATTTTCATACAATGCTTTTTGTTCATTCGTGCAACTTATATTTTCAAAGACACAACCATCATCGCCAGTAACAGTTACGCCATCGCTATTACCTTCTGGTATATAAAGTGGTGATTTTGCAACCGTACCATTTTCTGCAACTATTTTTACCTCATATTGTCTTTTTACAAATTCCCAAGGATTTTCTCTGGTACCCTCGCCTGTTATTTTTGCTGTATTTTTAACAAATTCTGTTACTCTTATCCCAGATTTTATTTTAGAATCAACTTTTTCAATCTGCCCTTTTGAATTAATAATTTTATAATCTGAATTATCGGATATTAACCAAAAATCAAAACCATTATATAAATATCCTTTTCCAATATTATATTCTTCTTCGTTTAACAGTCCACCATTACCATTAAAGACATTAGAATATTCTACTTTACCATTTTTAAATATAAAAGGTATATTCATTTCTTGTTTTAAAATAATATATTTTGAATTATTCTCAAAGTCATTTATATATTCTTTTGTTACATCAACTGTCTCGTCATAATTTTTTATAGCAGTTGCTGCTTGAATATTAATCATAAATGTAAACATCAAAATTACACTAAATATTTTCTTCATACTCTTCACCTACTATAAAAATTATATCACATTACTTTCTCTTTTCAAGAAAAAAAGAAGTAATTTTACTTCTTAATCGCAAAACAAATATATTAGCAAAGGTTCTTCTTTATATTCATAATTTTTTAAATTATCAACATCTACTCCTATACCTGTTTTTTCCATATCACATGGTTTATGTGTATTTGGATTAACCATCATAGAAATATCATATCCTAATTTTTCTTTAAGGGTATTTAATGATAAGAAATATATTCCATCCTTTTTCTCAACAATTTTATATTTTTCATTTTTATATATTTCTTTTCCATATTCAGTTAATTTAATATTCATCTCCATTTTAGTTAAATATTTCTTTTCAGGTTCTGTTGTTTTATTTGGCTTTACCTCTTCTTTTTTACATCCACTCAATAGTACCAAACAAAATAGTGTTATTATTAATATTTTTTTCATTATAGTGTCTCCTTATAATAACTTATTTTTACATAACCATTGCCAGGATTTATTCCACTTTCTGATTTTGAATTTTTTAAGTCATCACCTAATAAATTAGAACCACCATTTCCTGAGTTATATGGTTTAGTTTTATAATTCCATCCACCTTGACATGTATTCTTACCAGTAGCGCATGGATCATATACAGAATCACAACCATACACACAATCTTTCGTTAAACAACTATTATATTTTGTTTTACATTCTCTAACACATCTGGTTTCTTTAGTTGCGCATGAACTTTCATACTCAACAAAACCACATTCATCACAATTTGGTTTATGATATGAATCACTTGGTCTTACTTTATCTGGTGAACTAGTGGTACATACACCAGTAACAGTAATCCTCCCATTAGGGTTATGTTGACATGCTTGAGAAAATGTTCCATATCCTGCATATGAATCTAGTGATCTGTTTCTTGTATAGTTTTTTCTTCCATAACATCCAACATCAGTACAGCTTCCACCTACACCATATCCATTTTTACACTCACAGCTACCTGAAACAGAAAATGAACTAGGGCCATAACAATAACCGTCACGATAAGTATAATTATTAGAACAAGTTTTACCATAATACGTACAAGTATTACAAGCTTTCGCAGTTCCTTTTACACATACTTCTTCTGTACTTGCACAATCATCACAGTCATATTCTTCCATACCACCTACACATTCTGTACTATAGCATGAAGAACAATTTTTAGAAACCATTCCTCCTGTACATGTGTTACTTCCAGTTTTACAATCATTATAAGTGTCAGCATAAGTATAATTATATCCAGAACCACCGCCACCGCGATTAGTTCCATCACTTCCTGCAGCACCTCCACCATTATATTTTCCTGAACCACCTGATGAGGTTCCACCCTTAGAGTCTCCATTACCTCCAGCAGTTCCGGATTTACCGCCACCGCCACCAGCGGCAATCATTAAATCATTTTCAAATACTTTTACAGTTGTAGAACCACCACCATTATAGTAACCAGAACCACCACCATTATAACCATTTTGGCCACCAGTATTTACTATTAGTTTTGTACCTTTTTCTAAATATACTTTTCCATATGTATGTCCACCTTTACCGCCATTACCATTACCCTGTGCTCCATAAGCATCTATTTCATAGTATCCACTATATTTAACATCATATGTTTGTTCTTCTTCTTTATAAGATATTGTTTTTTCTGGATTTACAAACTTTACTGTACATTCAGTATTAGCAAATATATTTTTAATTCTTATTTTTCCATTTTCATATTCTGCATTTTGACTATTAGTACAACTAACACTATCAAACGCATATCCATCTTTACCAGTTACTGTAGTACCATCAGTATCACCTTCTGTTATAAACATAATATATTCTGACATATTTACTGCATCTACTATTCCATTTTCAACTTTCAATTGTACTTCAAATTGTCTTTTAGCAAATTCCCACGGATTAAGTCTTGTACCTTCTCCTGTTACTCTTGCTGTACTTTTTACAAACTCTGTTACTCTTATTCCATATTCTTCAGTTTTATTTTTATTTTCTATATCACTTTTAGTACCAACTATTTTATAGTCAGAATTATCTGATACTAACCAAAAGTTAAGTCCATTATATAAATATCCTTTTCCAATATTATATTCTTCTTCGTTTAACAGTCCACCATTACCATTAAAGACATTAGAATATTCTACTTTACCATTTTTAAATATAAAAGGTATATTCATTTCTTGTTTTAAAATAATATATTTTGAATTATTCTCAAAGTCATTTATATATTCTTTTGTTACATCAACTGTCTCGTCATAATTTTTTATAGCAGTTGCTGCTTGAATATTAATCATAAATGTAAACATCAAAATTACACTAAATATTTTCTTCATACTCTTCACCTACTATAAAAATTATATCACATTACTTTCTCTTTTCAAGAAAAAAAGAAATGCATTTTATTTATTTTTACATTTCTTTATTAATTATCATTTACATATTTTATTATACATTGCACTATTTTTTGTTTTAATACTTGGACAAATCTTTTTTCGTGCTTCACTATTAATAACCCATCCAGAAGAACCACAATTAGCTTGGTTACACCATACAGGGAATGTTACATAATAATATGTTATACCATTATAAGTCTCAGATTTATAGTTATTATATTTTAAATAAGCATCTCCGTTTATTGTTTTAAAAGCACTTTTTGGAACATATGCGTTTACACGAACAGTATTTTCACTTACCCAATTGAGTTCTTTTACACAAGCAGATTTATTTTGATCTATTATTCCGAAATATTCACTACCATTATATTCTGAACATTTTTCAGTTCTTGATTCACTTGTACTTTTACAATCCGATCCTGCAATCCATGAATAAATAGTCCCTGAACTTACTACACTAGTAGTACAATCATATTTGTTTTCAAATGGTGGTTTTACCGCATTAATATTCATTATAACAGTACTAGTTTTTCCTATACTATTAGTTGCTGTTATTTTAATTTTCCTTTTTCCAGCGGAACCAATTGTTCTTGTTCCTGTATAAGTATTTCCCGATTTAACAAACGTTACATCCTCTGTATATTTAACATCTGTATATGAAGTTTGGTCTGATGCATTATATGCGAATGTCATTTTAGTTAAAGGATTTTCATCTGTCGCTTCAAGTGTTAATGTTAGTGGAGTATAGTATCCTTTGTCAAAAGTACAAGAACCATTGCTGGCTGTATGTGCACTTGTACAATAATCAGAGTAACCAGCTGATGTTTTAAATGTAACTTTTAAACTAGGGGCAGAATTAGATTTACATACACCATATAAGTTAACTGATGTGTTACCTTTTGCATTTGGCGCATAAGTAGCACCAGATGCGTAAGTTATGGTTGTTGCACTTGATGATGTAGCCCATCCACAAGTATAACCTGTTTTAGTTATTTTTGGCAATGTTATGTTCTTTTGAGTCCAATTGGCAGTTAAAGTAACAGTTGCGTTATTAGTTGAAGTTAAGTTTTTAAAATATGTTGATTTTGTTTTTGTACTACCTTTTGACCATTGAGTATTAATTGAAGTGCTACTCGAACCATATCTAGCCGTTGTTGTATTTAAGTTAGCAGCAGTCCATCCATCAAAAGTCTGATCAGCACTTACAGATGATGAACTTATAGTAGCGCCACTAGCAGTTGTACCTTTACTTAAATTAATTGTTACCTTTTTAGTAGGATTTGATATATTTACACTACTTCCATAAGTAGCAGATGTTGGATGTGAACTGCCATGTGTTCCATTATTTAAATTATAACTAATATTATAAGTTATATTGCTACTTGTATTATCTGTCCAATGTGCATATAACGTTGTATTCGAGGTTGGTGTATATGAAGAACCAGATCTTCCAACATATGAACCCCCACTACTTGATGTATACCATCCATTAAAAGTATATCCTGCTTTTGATGTTGAAGGCAATGTTATTGAATTAATTGTATATCGAGCAGTTAAAGATGTATTACCTGATCCATATGTAAATGTTGTACCCGACAACGAACCTGCGCCACTCTTATACCAATAATCAAATGAACTCGAAGCAGTTTTTGAACTTACTGAATTTCCTCCATTAGCATTGAAAGAAACAGTATAACCGCTTGGAGGCGTTGGATTGCTTATTATTTTTGTCGAACCAGATGAAGCTGTAAATGAAGAAGAGGAAGTTGTTCCATTCCAAATTCCGCCGTTTGGATTAACCGTTAATGTATAACTAGTTGATGCATTACTTGACCAATGAGCATATAATTTTATATTCGAAGTTGGTGAATAATAAGAACCTGAAGTTCCTACATATGTACCACCACTACTTGCTGTATACCATCCATCAAATGTATATCCTGATTTAGTTGGTTTTGGTAGTTTAACTGAATTATTTTTATAGTTTGCTGTTATATATCCGCTACCCTCACCATATGTATAAGTTGTTCCAGAGAATGTACCTGGGCTTGAATTATTCCATCCATTAAATGATTTCGTTGAAGTTATACTGCCAACAGAACTTCCTCCGTTTGTATTAAATGATACTGTATAACCAGATGGAGGTATTGGATTTGGTATGTCAATTGTTGAATATATTTTACCAGTGTAATCCGTATTTCCATAAATTGATGGCTTTGGATTAGCTAGTGGATTTATTCTTGTCATCTTAGTTGTCCCATTCCATGTTCCACCATTTGGATAAACATCTAATATATATGCATAATAATGATAACATGCCTTTAAAGTTACATTACTTGTTGGCGTATAACTTTCTCCAGCATTACCAATAAATGTAGTATCGCAGCCATTACTATACCATCCTTTGAATTTATATCCTGCTGCTGTTGTACTTGGAAGTGTAATACTACCATTATTATAGTTAGCAGTTAATGTTGCATTTCCTGATCCAAATGTATATGTTGTTCCACTCATACTTCCAGAACCACTTAAACTCCAATTTGTAAATGTTCTTTGTGAAGTTATACTGTTAACATTATTTCCACCATTTGAATTGAATGATACTGTGTATCCCTTTGGCGTTGGATTTGCTATTGACAATGTTGAATTAATTGTTCCCGTCTTTGTTGAATTACTTGTTGTATTATTCCATATTCCACCATTTGGATTTATTGTTAATGTTGCTTTCTTTATTTCCCATTGCGCTATTAATTTAATATTACCATTTACTACTGTATCATTTGTTACTGTATTTCCTTTTTCATCTTGCCATCCTTTAAATGTATATCCTTCTCTTGATACATTAGTACATAATTTACTAATTTTATTTCCTTTAGGTACTGCTAAATTTTCACACTTACCATTACCTCCATTATAATCATACTCTACTATAAAACTACCTGTCTTTAAGTCAATAGTACAATCTTGATCGCTATTTATATCTTTATTATCTTTATATATTTTATGTATCTTATTTGTTTTATCATATTCATATGTAAAATTACAATTATTTCTTAAATATTCAAATCCACTATTTGGTTCAAAATTAACAATTATTTGTCCTTCTGTACTTTCAACTGCATAAACAATATACTTATTAACTGATAAACCATTATTTGTGATTTTACCATTATTTATATAGAAAGTTAGTTTATATGTTCCGACAAATTCCCATGGATTTACTTTTGTACCTGAACCTCTTGTTTTAGTACCTGGTAAAACAAACTCAGTTACTCTTATTCCATATTTTTTATCTCCAGCATCTATTACTTCATTATTAAGCGTATTTACTGCTTTCTTTCCTATTAAGAAAAATTCTACATCTTGACTTAAATATGTACTACCATTACTATCTTTTGATAAATTAAATTCTTCTTCATTTAAAAGACCACCTCTTGTAAAATCAGAATTTACTTCTAATTTATTATTTTTAAAACCAAAAGGTATTATCGCAGTATCTGATCCTTTTAATTCAATATATTTTTTATCAGTTAATAAATATTTATCATATTTATTAAACTTATAAATATATCTTTGTGATGTTTTTACTGCATTATCATAACTAACACTTACTTCAGCATTAACATTAATTATGAATAAAAAAATGAATAATATAACGGAAAATATTTTTTTCATATGATTACCTACTCTCTCTTATACAATTTTATCATTTAATTATTTCAAAATAAAGTGTTTTTTAAAAATAAAAAGAGATTTATTTATCTCTTAATATTCCATTATGATTTTTAATTACTGCAGATATCACATTATCAATAAGTGGATTTATTTCCTCATCAGTTAGTGTCTTGTCAAAACTTTCAAATGTTAGTTTGAATGTTATTGCTTTTTTATTTTCTCCAAGTGATTCATCTTCATAATAATCAACTGCATTAACTGATTTCAATGAACCTTTTCCATTTTTTCTAATTGTTAAGATTATATCATCACAAAGTACATCTTTATTAACTATGAAACTTAAGTCCTTAGTTATACTTGGATATTTAGTAAACTCTCTAAACTTAATTTTTCCACTCTTTATACTAAATAACGTATCTAAATTAATTTCCATTACATAAATATCTTCTTTATAAAGACTCGGATGAACTTTACCAAAATATCCTACGATTGTTCCATTTATATTAATATATGCGCTTTGATATGGATTCATTTCACATGGAAATTCTCTTACTTCAAATGTATATCTATTTTTATATCCTAGTCTTTCTAATAATTCTTCTACTATACCTTTTAATGTATAAAAATCATGTACTCTTACTTCTATACCTTCATTATATCTACCAGTTACAAGTGTAGAAAGCATATTTTCTTCTACTACTTCTCCATTTATTTTAGAAAAACTCTTACCTAATTCAAATATACTTAAATCTTTTATATTTCTTGCTTTATTATAGTCATAAACTGATAATAATGATGTAATTAAACTATGTCTTAAAGTAGTTTTATCTTCACTTAATGGAGATGATACTTGTATTAACCCAAACTCATCATTAGTAAACTTAAATACATCTTTTTCATTTATCAATGAATATGTAATTACTTCATTTAAAGACATACCACTCATAATATTTCTTATTAATCTTGGTCTTTTATCATAATTACCTGGAGCTGTTTCAAAATCAGGTAAAGTGCTTTCAATATTATCAACACCATATATTCTTCCGACTTCTTCAATTAAGTCTTCTATTATACTTATATCAGTTCTTCTTGTTGGTACTGAAACTTTAAATACATTTTTATTTTCTTTAACATCAAATTTTAATTTTCTAAATACATCAAGTACATCTTCTACACTAAGTTTATATCCTAATACTGAATTAATTTTATCTAGTGTAATATCTATTTCTTTATTATTTCTATCAAGTGTATTATATTCAAGCATTCCTTTATATACTTGTCCAGATGCATACATTGAAAGTAAAGTACATGCTCTTTCAATAGCAAAATAACATCTATTAACATCTAGTCCTTTTTCGTATCTTGAACTTGCTTCGCTTCTTAATATTTTTTTAGATGTATTTCTAATATTAATTGGTCTAAAGATTGCTGACTCAATAACTACATTTTTAGTAGTACTTTCTATTTCAGTAGAAAGACCACCCATAACTCCTGCTAAACCTATAGTTTCTTTTCCATTGGTTATAACTATATCACTGCTTGATAATAATCTTTCATTATTATCAAGAGTAGTTACTTTTTCTCCATCATGTGCCATTCTTGCACTAATAGTGTTTCCAAGTCTATCAGCATCATAGAAGTGTAAAGGTTGCCCTGTTTCTAACATTACATAATTTGAAATATCTACTACATTATTTATTGGTCTGATACCACATGCAATAAGTCTATTCTTAATAAAATTAGGACTTTCTTTTATTTCAACATTAATTACTTTCTTTGTTAAGAATGTAAATACATTATCAGTTTCAACTTTAAGATTTAACTCATCACTAATATTTTTATCAACTTCATTATATTTAATTACAGGTTCTATTACTTCTCTATCAGTTATAGCAGATACTTCATAAGCAAGACCTAATTCACTTAATAAATCTGCTCTATTAGATGTAAGTTCAAAATCAATAATCTCATCATCAAGTTCTAAATATTTAATTGGATCTTCTCCGACAGGTGCGTCACTTGATAACTCGCTAATACCATCAATGTCTTCTTTTTTAAGATATTTTTGTTCAATGCCTAACTCATTTAAAGCACAAAGCATACCATTAGATTCATGTCCAAGTATTATTGATTTTTTAATAGTTCCTTTTGGTAATACACAGCCATCTAATGCCACTATTACTTTAATACCTTTTCTAACATTAGGCGCACCACATACTATATTCAATACTTCACTTTTAATATCAACTTTACATAGATTCAAGTGATCGCTTTCAGGATGAGGAGTGCATTCTATAACTTCTCCTATAACTAGTTTAGTCGCAGAAACTAATGTTTTAACAGATTCACTCTCATTACCAATTCTAACCATTTCATCAGTTAAATACCTAGTATCAATATCATCTATTTTAGTATAATCATTTACAAATTTTCTACTTAACTTCATATTATATCTCCTCTCTATCAAAGATATTTAAGAATCTTTCATCATTAGAATAGAAAAGTCTTATATTATTAATACCATATTTAAGCATCGCTACTCTTTCAATTCCAAGTCCAAATGCAAAACCAGTATACTCTTCTGGATCAAATCCACAATCTCTAAGTACATTAGGATGAACCATACCACTACCTAATATTTCAATCCATCCTGTATGTTTACAAATATTACATCCTTTATTATTACAATTAAAACATGATACATCTACTTCATAAGATGGTTCAGTAAATGGGAAATAACTTGCTCTAAATCTAATATTTCTATCTTCACCAAACATCTTTCTAACTAGTAATTCTAAAGTACCTTTTAAATCAGAAAGAGAAATATCTTTTCCTACAACCAAACCTTCTATTTGCATAAATTGATGTGAATGAGTCGCATCATCATCATCTCTTCTATATACTTTACCAGGACAAATCATTTTAAATGGTTTCTTATCTGCTTTAGATAGCATATATCTTACCTGCATCGCAGATGTTTGAGTACGAAGTAATAATTCATCATCAATATAGAATGTATCTTGAGCATCTCTTGCTGGATGTCCTTTTGGTACATTTAACATTTCAAAACAATATTTATCAGTTTCAACCTCAGGTCCATCAACAACATCATATCCCATAGAAATAAATAAGTCTTCAATCTCTTCTCTTATCTTAGTAAGTGGATGAATAGTACCTCTTTTATTTTTCTTACTAGGTAATGTAATATCAATTTTATCTTTTTCTAATTTCTTTTTAAGTGCTTCTTCTTTAATTTCTTTTAACTTAGCATTTATCGCATCATTAACACTAATTCTAAATTCATTAGAAAGAACTCCTACTTCTTTTTTTTCTTCATTACTTAGTATTTTCATATTAGACATTATCTCACTAAATTCACTTTTTTTACCTAAATATTTACTCTTAGTATTATTGATACTAAATTCATCATTACATTTAGATATTTCTTCTAATGCTTCATTTTTTAAAGTATTTAATTTTTCTTTCATTTTATCCTCCTTAAAATAAAAAAGTCACAAACTAAGGACGGATTGTTCCGCGGTACCACCTTAATTCATGACTTATCATGCTCTTAAATTGTTAACGCCAATATACGTTCTTTTTTTAGTGAAGGTGAATTCATGAGTATTTACTGCTAATATCTCACCATTTATTAACTCTCTTAAAGTAAATATAATTCATTACTACTTCTTCACAAAAGATATGTTAATTCTAACACCAAATGCAGCAAAATTCAATAATTTTTTAGTATTCTTTTATAATTTTATTAATTTCATCTAATAAATAATTAATATCTATTTCATAACCAGTAAGTTCATGTCTTAATTTAATTTCTACTTTTCCATAATTAAGAGAATGACCTACTGTTATTCTAATTGGTACTCCTATTAAATCCATATCATTAAATTTATTACCAGGAGATACCTTTCTATCATCAACTATAGTATCTATTTGAAGTGAATTTAATTTATCATATAGTCTCATTGAATATTTATATGCTTCCCTATCATTAACGTTAACAATTACTATTCCAACTTTATATGGAGCAACTTTAATAGGCCAAATAATACCTTTCTCATCATGATTTTTTTCAACTATTGCTGCCATGCATCTATCTATACCTATTCCATAAGAACCCATATGTACATAATTAAATTCATTCTTTTCATCTAAATATCTTAGATTATATATTTCACTATAAGCAGTACCCAATTTAAATATATTACCTACTTCAATACCTCTTAATATAGATGCAGTACTTTTACATCTAGGACATAATGATGAAGAATTAAATATTTTTAAATCAGCATACTTATCAACTTTAAAATCTATACCAGGATTAATATTTATATAATGATAATCTCTTTTATTAGATCCACATACTGCATTATACATTTGTTTAACTTCATTATCAGCTATTATTTCAAAATCAATATCAACTGGTCCGATACTTCCTCTATATAAATCAAACTTAGTTAATTCTTCTTCACTAGGTATTGTGATACTGTCAGATTTAACTATTTTCTTAAGTTTTAATATATTTAGTTCAGCATCTGCTCTTAAAAGTACCATTATATATTTTTCATCAACTTTTAATACTAATGATTTTATTATATTAGTTAATGGTTCTGTTAAGTATTCACTTAAATCTTTAACACTTTTAACTCCAGGCGTATATACTTCTTTTCTCGGTTTTATTTTAACTTTTTCTCTTCTAAATGCATTATATGAACTAGCAAATTCAATATTAGTACAATAACTACAATTATTACATTTAACTATATCATTATCTCCATAGTCACATATAACTTGAAATTCTTCACTTAATATTCCTTTCATAAGAGAAGGATCAGATGCCACTACTAAGGTATCAAGGCCCAATTTTCTAAAAGTATTTTTAAATACCTGATACATCTTATCATAACTAATATCAAGACCAGACTCATCAGCATCAAAGCTATATGCATCAGCCATAATAAATTCTTTTTTTCTTATAATTCCATATTTAGGATGCTCTTCATCTCTATATTTATTACTTATTTGATATATTGTAAAATGAAGATCTTTATAACTTCTTACTTTATCTCTTGCAAGTAATGCAAATAACTCTTCAGAGGTTGGACATAAATTATATATTATGTTATCCCTATTTTTAATGTTAAATAATTCACTTCCAAATATTTTTTCTCTATTAGTAACCTCAAAAACATCACTCTTAACAAGTGACGGCATTAGTAATTCATCGCAGTTTATTTTTTTCATTTCTTCTCTTATAACATTTTTAATATTATTCATTACTTTTAATCCCATTGGAAGATATGTATAAATACCATTATCATTTTTATATATCATTCCACTTTTAATAAGTAATGCAGAAGAAATAACACTTTCATCATTTGGAAATTCTTTTCTTGTAATAAAGAAGTTATTTGACATTATCATATTGTTCACTCCTCAATAATATATGCAACAAGTTTTCTATTTAATAAATCATTACTATCATATCTAACACATACAAGAAGTCCATTCATTTCATCTCCAGTCTTAGGATTAATCATTACACGACCTTCCATAGAATCATTTCCACTACTAGCGGCACCTTTTAAATACCCATTGTCTATTAAATACCCTATAGTTGGATGAGCACAATCATCTGTTAATGCAGATGAATCTTCACTATATTCTCCAACTACTTTAGGTATTAAATTTAAATTATCATTTCCCCATTCAATAGCGGCATTTTTAATCATTTCTACTCTATTACTATAGTCTTCATCAAGTGTTTCATTTCTCATACTTATTACTGATGGTACTACTAAAATAGTAAGGATTGCCATAATTGCAATCGCAGCTACTAGTTCTACTAAAGTCATCCCTTTTTTATTCATATTATCTACCTCTATTATATAAAAAGTATAACAAATTTTTTTTATAATAACAATACTTCTTGAAATTAAAATAATTATATAATATAATAAAATAAGAGAATAGAGAGGGTATATAATGAAGGAATTTGATTTTGAAAAAGTACCAATAGTTGAGATAGCAAATGAAATACTTTTAGATGCTGTCAAAAAAAATGTCAGCGATATTCACTTTGATCCCACAAAAGATGCGTTAAAGATAAGAATTCGTATCGATGGTGAGTTATCAGATTATTCTTTAATACCTAGTAAATATAAAAGAAATTTAGTTTCAAGAATTAAAATGATAGCTGGTATGAATATAATGGAAACTAGACTTCCTCAAGATGGTGCGATTAAAACAAAAATAGGAGATAAAGTATTAGATGTACGTGTATCAAGCTTACCTACTAACTGTGGAGAAAAAGTCGTTCTTCGTATTTTAGACTATGCTAAAAGTTTTAAAGGACTTGATAGTTTAGGATTTAGTCCTGATAGTTTAGAAAAGATTAAAAAGATGATTAGCATACCAAACGGTATTATTCTTGTAACTGGTGCTACTGGTTCTGGTAAATCAACAACTGTATACTCTATCTTACAACAAATGAATACAGAAGAAGTTAATATTATAACTGTTGAAGATCCAGTCGAAATGGATATTCCTGGTATAAATCAAGTACAAGCTAACTCTGAGATTGGTCTTACTTTTGCAAATGTTTTAAGAAGTATATTAAGACAAGATCCAGATATAATTATGATTGGTGAGATCAGAGATGATGAAACTGCAAGAATTGCTGTAAGAGCATCTATCACAGGACACAAAGTATTATCAACAATCCACACAAATAACTCATTAAACACTATCGAGAGACTTACTGATATGGATGTTGAAAGATACTTGCTTGGTTCTGCACTTACTGGTATTATTTCTCAAAAATTAGCAAGAAAGATTTGCCCTAATTGTAGAGTTTTAAGAGAAACAAATAATTATGAAAAAATGGTATTTAAAAAAGTATTAGGAAAAGATATACCTCAAATGTGGGATGTTAATCCTGAGGGATGTGAACACTGTTTTAAAGGATATACAGGTAGAATTGCTCTTCATGAAATACTTGTAATGGATGATGAAATCAGAGACGCTATTACAAACGCAATGCCAAAAGATCATTTAAGAAAATTAGTTTATGGTGGAAATGTTGTTACCCTACTTCAAGATGGACTTGATAAAGTTATTGAGGGAGAAACATCATTCTCAGAAATATTAAAAGCAGTTGATCTTGATAATGACTTAGGTAACTATGAAGAAGATAATTTAAAAAATAGTTTAAATGATGTTGAAGTTAATAAAGCTGCTCATGAATTGCAAACTATGAAGCCAACAGTTAAAGAAGAACCTAAGAAAGAGACTGTTAATTATATAGCAAGTATACCAACAAATCTAGAAAACAAAACAGTTGTACCAACAATAAACCAACCTGCTAAAGAACCTCCAGTAGTTGGTCCTACTGTAAATATAAATAAACCGCAAAGTGTAGTAACTCCTAGTCAACCTACTCCAACTGTTAAGCCAATACAACCGGTTGCACCGGTTCAGAATGTTCAACAAGGAGTAGCAAGAGCACCAATGACTCAAGTGCCAGGAGTACAATCTACTGCAAAACCAGCTACCACAACAGTTGCGCCAACCGCACCAACGCCAATGCAAACTCCAGTAGCGACTACACAACCAAAGACTGATATACAATTCTTTAATGCATAAGAAACTCGCAAGAGTTCTTTTTTTTTGAATATAATTTATTGGTGATACAATGTTTCAAAGTAAACAAAATTATAGAATTAAAATAGTATTTTTAATATCATTACTTATATTCTTTTTTGTAATAGTGAAAGTCTTTTATATACAAGTTATAGAATATAAAAAACTAAATAATCTTGCTAATGACTTATGGAGTAGAAACTTAACTGTTCAAGCTGATAGAGGTAAAATACTTGATAGAAATGGTAAAGTCATAGTAGATAATATAACTAGTGTAGGACTTTACTTAGTACCTAATCAAATATTAAATAAAAAAGTAGTCGCACAAACTTTATCTGAAATATTAAATGTTTCATATGATGAAATGTATAAACATGTAACTAAAAAAACATCAGTAGAAAGAGTACACCCAGAAGGTAGAAACTTAAGTTTTGAAATAGCTGAAAAAATAAATAATTATAATTTTGATGGAGTTTATCTTTTAAAAGAAAGTAAAAGAAACTACTTATATAAAAATACTCTTTCACATGTAATAGGTTTTACAGGTATTGATAATCAAGGACTTAGTGGACTTGAACTTAAATATGATAAGTTATTGACTGGTAAAAATGGTAGTATTAAATATTACTCAGATGGTAAAGGTAAAAGACTTTCAATGCCAGAAGTTTATGAGTCCCCCACCGATGGTAAAGACATTAAACTTACAGTTGACTTAGATGTACAGTTATCACTCGAAAATGAACTTAATAATGCATATAAAAAGTATAATGCTGAACAAGCAATCGGAATAGTTATGAAAGCTAAAACTGGTGAAGTACTTGCAATGAGTAGTATACCATCATTTGATCCAGAAAATTATCAGAAGTATAACAGTGAAACCATTAATAGAAACTTAGCAATATGGTCTAATTTTGAACCAGGTTCTACGTTTAAAATAGTAACGCTAGCATCAGCAATTAATGAAAGAAAAGTGAATATATTTGAAGATACATACAATGACACTGGAAGTATAAAAGTAGCAAATTCTACCCTTCACTGTTGGAAAAGAAAAGGACATGGTCACGAAACATTTGTACAAGTTGTTGAAAACTCATGTAACCCAGGTTTTGTAGTTCTAGGTCAAAGACTTGGTAAAGAAAAACTATTTGAGTATATTACTAATCTTGGGTTTGGTAAAAAAACAGGTATAGATTTAAATGGTGAAGCAACCGGAATACTTTTTAACCTAGATAAAGTTGGTCCTGTTGAACTTGCAACTACTGCATTTGGTCAAGGTATTAGTGTTACCGCTATACAACAAGTAAGTGCTGTTAGTGCTATTGTTAATGGGGGAACTTTATATACTCCATATATAGTTTCATCAATTGGTGATAAAGATAATAATCCAAAAGTCAAAAAAGAAAAAATTATTACAAAAGAAACAAGTAATTTAGTAAAATATGCTCTTGAAAGTGTAGTTGCTAATGGTAGTGGTAGAAATGCTTATATTGAAAACTATAGAATTGGTGGTAAAACAGGTACTGCTCAAAAAGTTGGTAGTGATGGAAGATATATGTATGGAAATTATGTATTATCATTTATAGGTTTTATGCCAGCAGATGATCCAGAATATGTAATTTACATCGCACTTGATCACCCTACTGGTGTTACTCAATACGGTGGAGTTGTTAGTGCTCCTATTGCTAGAAATGTACTTAAAGATATAATATCTATTTATAATATACCGGAAAGTAAAGATGGAATACCTAAATCATATAGATGGGATGATATTGTTTATGTAACTGTACCTGATATAGTTGGTAAAACAAAAAAAGAAGCTAAAATGCTCCTTAAAGACTTTAATGTTGAATTTGTGGGAGATGGTGATAAAGTATTTACCTCTTCCCCATCTAGTGGTATGAAAGTTAAAATGGGTTCAACTATAAAAGTGCTTTTAAATTAAATTATTTTTTCTTTCTTTTGACAATTATTAATAAACAAGTAATTATTACTATTAAAGCAAGTAATAATACAGCAATGCTTGCCATAATATTATCTCCAGTCATTGGATTATTCATTAAAATATTCATATATAACACCTCTAATTTGATATTAACACACAAATATATTTTTATCAATATAAAAGGATTAGTCTCTTCCTAATCCCATTTTATGTTTCATATCTTTAAATTTTTCTACAGCTATTTTTCTTGTGAAGTCACGTCCTTCATCCAATATCTTATCTATTTCTTCACTATTAATATATTTATTATATTTTTCTTGAATTTCTAATATTTTTGTAACCACTAAGTCAGCAACACATTTTTTAAATTCACCATAGTTTTTACCTTCAAATTCTTGTTCTACTTCAGAAATTGATTTACCATTTAAACTAGTATAAATATTAATCAAATTAGAAATACCTGGTTTATTTTCCATATCATATTTGATTACCATTTCACTATCAGTAGTTGCTCCCATTATCTTCTTTCTTGTTAATTCTACATCATCAAGTAAGAATATAGAGCCTTTCTTATTATCTGCTGATTTACTCATTTTCTTTGTTGGATCTACAAGGTCCATTATTAATTTAACATTTTCAGGAATCATCGCAGTTGGTATATTAAATGTTTGACCATATTTTTTATTAAATCTCTCTGCGATATCTCTTGCAAGTTCTACATGTTGTTTTTGATCCTTTCCTACTGGAACATAATCTATATCATAAATTAATATATCCGCAGCCATTAATACCGGATATGTAAGTAAACCACTTGTAAAATTAACATTCTTTAGACTTTTATCTTTAAATTGAGTCATACGAGATAACTCTCCATAGTATGTATTACATTCAAGGAGCCATGAAACATTCGCATGATATTCATTTTCTGATTGAATGAATATCTTATTCTTTTTAGGATCTATTCCACATGCTAAATAAAGAGCAAGTAAACTTCTAATTCTACTGTGAAGTTCTTTACTATCTTGAGGAACAGTAATCGCATGCATATCAGCTACAAATAGATATGAATCATACTTGTCTTGGTTTTCCACCATTTGTCTTACAGAACCAATATAATTTCCAAGAGTAATTACTCCAGTTGGTTGAAGACCTGTTAACATCTTTTTCATTATTTCATCTCCTTACAAATAATTATACAACAAAAAATATAAAAAATCATCAAAAATATTTACAAGCATTTGTTTGTATGATAATATTTATTTAAGGATGTGATTAATATGGAAAAACTTACTAGCAAACAAGAACAAATTTTAACTACTATTAAAAAGTTTATTGCTGATAATGGATACTCTCCAAGTATAAGAGAATTATGTACACTTTGTAATCTTAGCAGTACTGCTACTATGTTTGTTCATTTGAAAAATTTAACTTCAAAAGGATATATTAATCAAGCAGGAAGTAAGTCAAGAACGATTGAGTTAAATGTTCCAAATGAATATGATAAAAAAAGTGATAATGTTATTAATGTACCTCTTCTTGGTAAAGTAGCCGCAGGCAACCCTATCGAAGCAATAGAAAGGCCAAATGAATTTTTCTCTTTGCCAAAAGAGTTAATACCTCTTAAAACAGAAGTATTCACTCTTGAGGTTAATGGAGACAGTATGATTAATATAGGTATCTATGATGGAGATATAGTTATTGTTAAAAGAAGTAGAACCGCTAATAATGGTGAAATAGTAGTCGCAATGACTGATGAAAATGAAGTAACATTAAAAAGATTCTTTAAAGAATCTAATCACATAAGACTACAACCAGAAAATGATTATTTAGAACCAATTATATTAAATAATGTAACTATCCTAGGTAAAGCAATAGGTCTTTATAGAAAAATATAATTAAGAGCAAATCGCTCTTTTTTTTATAAACAAAAATAGTGAAATAATCACTATTTTATTACATATGGATTAGTTAAAGTTCCATTTCCTTTTGTTATTTCAGTATCTGATTTTAAGGCAAGAACTGGAATTACAATACTATTTGATTCGCCTAAGTCACCTGTTAAAGAGCTTACTACTACTCCTGATCCAATTTTTCCTTTTTTGGTCATAACTATATTATATGCCCCAGATCCCATCTCATGATTATAGAAATTTGGAGTCATCGTCCAAGAATTATCAAGAGTGTTATTAACAAAACTTTTTCCTTCTTTCTCTCCCGCGAGACCAGCATAATTAATTTCATCTGCAGTTAATAATGCAACTGGATATTTTAACTTACCATTCCCAAGCGATGTAGTTGTAAACCTATCAGTTTTATTTTTACATTTATAAGATGGCTTACTAACATAATTTATATACTCTTCTAATGATTTAAAAAAATCATCTATACCAAAAAGTCTATATTTAGAAGCATATTCTGAATAAAATGAATTATAATTAAATCCTGACATCATTAAAGAAGCTTCATCATATGAATAATTTAAATAGAAATTAGCAAACTCTTCTTCACTAGTGAAACCATAAGTAGCGTACTCAGCAATAAACTCAGCTCCTTCTTCACTTTTTAATTGTTCTTTAAGCATTTTATCCAATTTATCTTTATCCAATTCATTAACTAGACTTCTATCATTACAATATATTTCATCCGCTATTTTAGAAGATAAATCTTTAGTTTCTATATTATTTTTATACCAAGAGTCAACCACTTTCTTTATAGTACTATCATTTTTATTTGAAAGTGCCTCTTCTTCCGATGTAGTTCCATATGTTAATCGTTCAATCTTCAAAGAACCATTAGAATTATAACCGACTACTTTAAATAAGAAATTTGAAGAAGCGATAAAATAATAGTTCAATATACTACACGAATTGGGATTGCAAAGTTTAGAATCAGGACCTACACTTCCTGTTTTTATATCTCCATCTATTTCAAATTGTCCATTTTCATATTTAAATGATGAACCATACTCTTCATTAGAAGAAACAGAATAATTTATAACACTATCAACTGGACTATACATAGTGGATGTTAATATTCGATACAATGTATCGCACCCTTGATCCTTAATGTTGCTATTACAAGTATAATAATTTTTTATTTTGCAATTGTTATTATTACACAATTGATTATATTTACCCTGTATATAGTTTCCACTTAAATAATATTTTCCATCTTTAAATATATAATTGTCAGAATAATACTTAGCATTAGTTCTTAAATCTATATTTTTTGCTAAAGCAAAATATTCTATTCCTATGTCATCTATTGGTCGTAATTTAACATCTCCATACATATAACCAACATATGTATTATCAAATGCATTCATATAGTTATAACCACGCGTTTCTAGTGAAGTATCTTTTGTCTTTTGTTCATTACATGTACCATCAGCATTGGCATTATCATGATACATTAATTTAATATTACCATTCTCAGTTGTTCTTAATATTTTGTAACATTTATTTCCTAAAACAACATAATTATTGTTTATATCGCCTCTGTAATAATATATTCTATTTGAAAGACCATCATTATTTTCATCAGTTGCATTTGAATCAGTTGTATAATAGAGTCCTTTACCATTTGTATCACTAGATGGTTCTTTAAAGTTTATACCTGAGTTACTTGTAACATATTTACTCTTAACACTATCATCATAAGTTTCATTATCACTTAATATTTTACATCTTAAAGTATTTTTATCTTTACAATCATCATACCAATTAGCAAGTACATTAAATCCTTCACAATCCTCACTAACATCACTTTTTGTTATTTTAGATGAATCTTTACTTGAAACTATACAATAATTTCCTTTCTTAACTGCAATTGAAGCCACACTACCATCACTATTTAATTTAATTTTATATGTAAGGTCATTACCATTTAAATCTAATTTACTCGAATCATTGGAATTTATTTCACTTAATTTATTTCCTTTTAATGATTCACTTATATATTTTGAACTAGCAGTATTATATAATGTTTTTACTTCTGTTAAAAATGCATTCTTTTTAGCATCATTATATAGTTTAATTACATTTGGAAGTGCAATGATTACTAGTATTGCTAAGATTGCTATTACTGCAAGTAATTCAACTAATGTAAATCCTTTTTTCTTCATATTATCTTACTCCTTCTACTATATATTTACATTGTATCATTTTAATTAAATAATAGTCAATTAACATTTGCTTAACATTTAGTTGACTATAAAAAAATAGAGATTATTCTCTATTTTGTAAATGTCATATATAACATAAATCCTATCATAACAAGTATTACTACAGTACCATTTATTTGATCAATTTTTCTACCCTTATCTCCTATTCCTATTGCCATAGATGTTAATATACCACCTATTAGACCACCAATATGAGCAGAAACATCAATACCTGGTATAAATAATCCTAATCCTAAATTTATTAAAATAACTGGCAATATTTGACTTCTTAAAAGTCCCTGAAGTGTTGCTCTATAATAATATGTAAAATAAGCTATACTACCAAGTAAACCAAATATAGCACCGCTAGCACCAATTGCATATGTATTAGAGCTCATGAATACACATGAGAATAAACTACCTAATATTCCACTAATAAAATAAATTAATATAAATTTAGTTTTTCCATAGTATCTTTCTACTATTGGTCCTAATAAATATAATGCATACATATTAAATACTATGTGCATAATATCTGCATGAAGAAACATTGATGTAAATAATCTATATATCTCTCCATTTTGAACATATACATAGTTATTAGCAAGTTCATAAAATAATCTATCATTTTGATCATATAACATAGTATATAAGAAAATCATAACATTTAATACAATCAATATATAAGTAATAACTGGTTTTTTAGGACTAAATATCTTTGCTAATTTTTTCTCATTTTTAATAGTAGTTTGATTCATATCTTCAGTTAATTTAAAGAATTCAATCGGATCCATTTCTTCATTTAAAACTGCATCTTTAACCTTAGGAAAAAACTCTTCTACTACTTTATTCTCTTTAAAGTCAGTTATCTTTTCTACTTTAATAGTTTCTATATTTTTATTATCTGTTATTTTTACTGCTTCTCCTGCATCCATTAATAAATTAAGCATATTCATTTTAAGAGACAATGTACTTTTTTTAATACTTTTCATTATTGCTTTGGCTTTAAAAGTATCACTTTTTAATTGTTCTTCATTATGTATATAATTAGAATTTATTCTAATAAGTTTTAAATCACTTTGCATATTTTCTAACCATATCTCACCATCAACACCATTTATTATAATAGGTTTGTAATCTTCCTCAGTTATAAAATAATGTAATATCTTAAGTATAATATCATCTTTTTTATCTATTTTAATATTCATATCTTCTTCCTTCCAATAATAATATTTTACTATTAATCATAATATTAGTAAAGAGGAGGATTGATTTTATTAAAATAAAATTTAAAGATGTATTGTTATTTATAGGAATACTTTTTTTATGGTTACTTAGTGGTTTACTGTTTAAAGTTAATAATGATTATTATAGTTTATTAAAATTACCTTTCTTTACTTTAAATGGTAAAATTATAAGCATAGTTTGGTTTATAATATATATTTTAATTACTATTAGTATATATAAAGTTAT
>ENA-ORSL01000843-ORSL01000843.1-human-gut-metagenome-genome-assembly--contig:-NODE-843-length-28849-cov-7.421303_pt1 | contig 28849 bp, 28 predicted proteins | sample MGYA00242190_ERZ509157 | MGnify/ENA primary metagenome ERZ509157 (study PRJEB26280, sample SAMEA2338664) | human gut metagenome | biome: human gut; feature: human-associated habitat; material: faeces...
CCCTGCGCGCTGAGCTGATGGAAGCCGCCGCCGGCGCCGATGAGGAGCTGATGGAGAAGTTCTTCGAGACCATGGAACTGTCCGCCGAGGATATGGCTAAGGGTCTGAAGATCGGCGTCCGTGAAGGCACCGTGTGCCCCGTGCTGTGCGGCTCCGCCGTCACCGGTATGGGCGTTGACATGCTGATGCAGACCATCGTGGATCTGGTCCCCGTAGCCACCGACATGCCTGCCGAGGCTGCCCAGGACGACGACGGCAACGCCATCGAGGTCGCCTATGATCCCAACGGCACCACCGCCGCCTTCGTGTTCAAGACCATCTCCGACCAGTACGGCAAGTTCTCCATGATCAAGGTCATCCGCGGCAAGGTCACCGGCGATATGTCCCTGTACAACATGACCACCGGCAACACCGAAAAGCTGGGCCGTCTGTACACCATGAAGGGCAAGAAGAGCGAGGAGACCAAGGAGATCTGCTGCGGCGATATCGGCGCCATCGGCAAGATGGACAAGGTCAAGACCGGTGACACCCTGTGCGAGCCCAAGACCTACGTCAAGTTCGCGCCTCTGGCCTTTGCCCCCGCCTGCTATGAGCGCGCCATCTCCCCCAAGACCAAGCAGGAGATCGAGAAGCTGGGCACCGGCCTGAACAAGCTGAACGAGGAGGACCCCACCTTCTCCGTCACCAACAACGCCGAGACCCACCAGACCGTGATCTCCGGCGCCGGCGACATCCAGATCGACGTGCTGTGCAGCAAGCTGAAGAGCCGCTTCGGCGTGGACGCGGAACTGGATACCCCCCGCGTTGCCTATCGTGAGAAGATCCGCAGCACCGTCCGCAAGCAGGGCCGCTATAAGAAGCAGACCGGCGGCAGTGGTCAGTTCGGCGATGTCCATATCATTTTCGAGCCCCAGACTGAGCAGGAGGATATGATCTTCGAGGAGAACGTGTTTGGCGGCTCCGTGCCCAAGAACTACTTCCCCGCCGTGGAAAAGGGCCTGCGCGAGAGCTGCCTGCACGGCGTGCTGGCCGGCTATCCCGTGGTGTTCCTGAAGGCCACCCTGGTGGACGGCTCTTACCACCCCGTGGACTCCTCCGAAATCGCCTTCAAGCTGGCCGCCAACCTGGCCTTCAAGGCCGCTCTGCCCGAGGCCAAGCCTGTGCTGATGGAGCCCATCGGCGAGTTGAAGGTCACCATTCCCGACAGCTATCTGGGCGATGTTATGGGCGACCTGAACAAGCGCCGCGGCCGCGTGATGGGCATGAATCCCACCGGCGACGGCGAGCAGGTGCTGGAGGCCGAGGTCCCCATGGCCGAGATGATGAGCTACGCCATCGATCTGCGCTCCATGACCCAGTCCCGCGGTACCTTCACCTTCAACTTCGTCCGCTACGAGGATTGCCCCGCCGCGGCCCAGGAGAAGGCCATCGCCGAGGCCAAGGCTCTGGCCGAGGCTGAGTAAGCTTACAATTCCAAAAGACCGGTACGGCTGCGCCGTACCGGTCTTTTTACATATTTGCCGCCCCGGCAGGGGAGAATAGTGGCGTTGGAAAATTTTTTTGAAAAATTTCAAAAAACCTCTTTACAAATCCGGATGGGTGTGGTATTATACTAATGCAAACAATAATCGTTAGCAATTAAGAGAGGAGGAGCGCAAGATGGAAGCGGCCACACGATACAGTCCCAAGCGAGAGGCCATCCTGCAATGCCTGCGCTCCACCAAATGCCATCCCTCGGCCGAATGGGTATACAGCCAGCTGAAGCCCCAGATCCCCGACCTGTCGCTGGCCACGGTGTACCGCAATCTGGCCCGCTTCCGCAGCGAGGGCGCGGTGCAGGTTATCGGGTGCGTGAACGGCGAGGATCGCTATGACGGCAACGTTGCCCCTCATGGGCATTTCATCTGCCGCACCTGTGGCGCGGTCATCGACCTGCCGCCTATCCCGGTGGACGCTCCGGATCTGGCTCAGGTGGGCCGCGGGGAGGGATACAGCGTCACCTTCTACGGACGGTGCAACGCGTGTCTGGTAAAGGAGAAAACCAGTTGACAATGGCCGTTTTTGGACAAGAGCGGCGTCAAAATAAGAACAAAACAAATATTTAATTAAAACAATGGAGGTAAATTGTTATGAAGAAGTGGGTCTGCCCTGTTTGCGGTTATGTCCATGAAGGTGATGTTCCCCCCGCTGAGTGCCCGGTGTGCCACGTTTCCGGCGAGAAGTTCACCCTGCAGGCCGAGGAGAAGTCCTGGGCGGCCGAGCATGTGGTGGGCGTCGGCAAGGTGTTCGGCGACAACGTGCCCGAGGAAGTCCGCAAGGAGATCATCGACGGTCTGCGCGCCAACTTCGAGGGCGAGTGCTCTGAGGTAGGTATGTATCTGGCCATGGCTCGTGTTGCCCATCGTGAGGGCTATCCTGAAATCGGTATGTACTGGGAGAAGGCCGGTCTGGAAGAGGCCGAGCACGCCGCCAAGTTCGCCGAACTGCTGGGCGAGGTCATCACCGACAGCACCAAGAAGAACCTGCAGATGCGCGTAGACGCCGAGAATGGCGCTACCGCCGGTAAGTTCGAGCTGGCCAAGCTGGCTAAGCAGTACAATCTGGACGCCATCCACGACACCGTCCATGAAATGGCCCGCCACGGCAAGGCCTTCGAGGGTCTGCTGAACCGCTACTTCGGTAAGTAAAATAAGGCTTTTAGGTAGGGGAGAGGTATGAAACCTCTCCCTTACTTTTTCACACGAAAGTGGAAGATAAGTGGAAGGTGGATCGGTGAAGAGACTGCGTTTGGGGCAAAGTGGAAGGTAAAAAAGTGGCGTAAAATAGGAGGGAAGGATGCATATTTCAATAATAAATAATTATTTATAAAAAGAAAAGAGATTGATTTGAGCCCAAATCAATCTCTTTCTTGCTGCCCTATGCCTGGTATGTCTGCTGCGGTGGCGCGGTTTTTGCTGCGTCGCTGTTTTCTGCGGCGCAGCAGGCCAGGGAAAAGACCAACAGCAGTGCCAGCAGCAGGGCAAACAGTCTCTTTCGCATGTTGCCGTGTCTCCCTTGTCATTGTCCGCGGTGCATCCCTCCACACCAATTTACATTATATACCGTCGATGGGCCGCGGACAATTACCTGGCTGCATAGTATCCGGGGAAAATTTTGCCGCTGCATACGCAGCCATCTCCGCCATTGAAAGTACACACGGTATGGACTATAAAATGACCACAAAATGATGAAAAATGCACCTATGCAAAGGGCGGCCGGGCGTATAGAATAGGTGCTGTGATATCAATGAGAGGTAAGGAAAAAGTATATGCAACAGAGATCAAGATATCAGACCGCCCGCCGCATCCTCATTTTCTGGACGCTGTTCATCGGCATCGGTGCGGTGGGCGGCGCGCTGATGATGCTGCTGGATCCCAGCGGCAAGGCCGTGGGCATGGACGCCATGCTGCCCTATTTTCAGGTGCTGCCCTTTGCGGAGGTGCTGTTTCAGGATCTCACCTTCTCCGGCTGGGCGCTGCTGATCGTCAACGGCCTGACCAACCTGACCGCAGCGGCGCTGCTGCTGGCCCGGAAGAGGGCGGGTGCGGTGCTGGGCGGTATCTTCGGCGTGACGCTGATGCTGTGGATCGGTATCCAGTTTTACATGTTCCCGCTGAACTTTATGTCCACCGCCTACTTTATTTTCGGCCTTTGCCAGGCGGCGGCCGGCTACGCGGCGTGGGTGTTCCGCAAGCAGGAGGCCTTTACCGTCAACAGGGCGGACTATCCCCACATCGGCGACGATCCCACCCAGCTGGTGGTGTTCTTCTCCCGCATGGGCTATGTGCGGAAGGTGGCCTATGAGGAGGCGAACCGCACCGGCGCGGCTGTTTACGAGATCAAGGCCACGGAGCGGACGGAGGGTACGTTGGGCTTCTGGTGGTGCGGCCGCTACGGTATGCACAAGTGGGCCATGCCCATCCGGCCGGTGGACATCGACCTGTCCGCCTATCGGCATGTGACCATTTGCTCCCCCATCTGGGTGTTCGCGCTGGCTGCGCCTGTCCGCAGCTTCTGCCAGGCAGCTGTCGGGCAGATCCGGGAGGCGGACTACATACTGGTGCACCATCAGGGGGACACCTACGAAAACGCCGCCGAGGAGATGGATCGCCTGCTGGGCGTTACCCACATCGCGCTGCGCAGTATCCAATGCCGGGAGGGCGTTTATAAGGAGCGCGGCAGAAGAAAGTGACCCCGTGAGGGTATTCAATCAAAAAACGCCTCCGATTTTCGGAGGCGTTTTTTTGATACTTTGCCGCCGCATATGCAACCATCTCCGCCTGAACTGTGTTATGATAGATGACGGCCGTTACACAACATCTCCGCAAGGGAAGTGATAGATTTGACAGAAGAACAGGCGCTGCGGCATCTCAAGCGTGGGTCACAGGCCGCGCTGGAATGGTTCATCGACCGCTACGGCGGCTATGTGACCGCCATTATCCGCGGCATCATCGGCCAGAGCATGACTGTGGCCGATGTGGAGGAGGCAGCCTCCGACGTATTTCTGGCCTTCTGGAACAGCGCAGGGCGGGTACACAGCGGCTCGGCGAAGGCCTATCTGGCCGCCACCGCCCGCAACAGTGCCCGGAACAAGCTGCGGCAACTGACACCCACCGTGCCGCTGCCGGAGGATCTGGTGCTGGTGGATCCCCACACGCCCCAGGGGCTTCTGGAGCAGCGGGAGCAGGCCGCCGCCGTGCAGCGGGCTCTGCTGGCCATGGAGGACACCGACCGGGAGATCTTTCTGCGGTACTATTACTACTATCAGAAGATCAGCCAGATCGCGGCGGCGATGGACATGAAGGAGTCCACTGTCAAATCCCGCCTCAGCCGGGGGCGGGAAAAGCTGAAAGCTTCCCTGCTGGCGGAGGAAGCACATGAAGGAGGAACGGCATTATGGCATACAACATCTACGACCTGATGGACAGCGTGCGGGATGACACCGTTTCGCTGCCGGAGGATGGCACTGCCGACCTCCGCCGGATCAAGGAGTTGACGATGAAAAAGATCGAGAATCAGCAGGGCGTCCGCCCTGCGGTGAAAAAGACCGGACGTGTGGCCAGAGGACTGCTGATCGCCGCCATTGTGGCGGTCATGTGTCCCGCCACTGTGGCCGCCGCCAGGCTGGGTGTGGCCGACAGCTTCAAGGGCTATTTCGGCGACCTGACGGCGGAGGAGAAGCAGCTGATGGAGGAGATGGGCACCACCGACATGCCCGCGCCCGTTACCAGCAACGGCACCACCATCACGCCGCTGGCGGTGTACGGCGACGCATACAACTACTATATCCGCCTGATGGTACAGGCCCCGGAGGGCACAGTGCTGCGCATCCCTGATTCCCAGACGGAAGGGGACCTGATGCTGCGCGGCACGGAAGAGGACGGTATTCTGGAGACAGCGGGCTACGACTTCAGTGGTATGGGATATTCGGTCAAATGGGAGGACGGCATCCCCGGCGACAATACACTGGAAGGTGTGGTGTACATGGGAAGTCAGATGCTCAGCGATGACGCCGCCCAGCGGGTAGGCGAGACCAGAATGAGATTTGACGACGGCCAGCCCAAGTGGCTGCACATTACCAGCCTGGCTGTCTATAATGCCAGCCTTGGACAGTACACCGAAACCATGCTGGAGGGTGACTGGCGCTTTGCCCTGCCCGACCTGTCGGCACAGGCGGCGCCCATCGAGGTGGACGCCAGCGGTCTGACGGTGGAGAGCACTGAACCGGGCCGCATGATCTATCTGGATGCCTTCCGTATCAGCAGCACCTATATCCAGGTGAAGTACGACAGCGACAGCATCGACGATTTCGACGCGCCGCCCTGTGAACCGGAGGGCGGCTGGGCGCTGGTGCTGGACGACGGCACCGAAGTGGCCGGCGACGATTCTGATGTTGGCGGCGGCAGCTACAACAACAGTCATGTAGACCTCTACTACCGCTTTGTCGCCCCTATCGACGTGACGCAGGTGGATCACATCCGCTTCGGTGACCAGATCATCCCCGTGCGGTGACAGAAATCAAAAAAGGAAGTCCTCCCATCGGAGGACTTCCTTTTTATGCGCGTGAGGGTGTCTGGGGCACGTCCTCGGGGCAGGCGGCCTGCCGGAATACCGACAGGGCCACGCCCAGCAGCGCCAGGTCGATGACGGTGTTGAGGTTGCCCATCACGAAGGGAAAATAGGCCACAAAAAGGCGGACGCCGCAGTTGAAAAGCACGCTGCTGACGAACTGCACCGCCAGGGTCAGAAATACCGACGCGGCCAGCACACCGCCGCTGCCCCGGAGCTGCCGCAGGCAGCGGACGCAGAGGAGGATCAGCAGAAGCACAAAGGCGCCGCACAGCAGCAGGAAGGGGATGCGGCCCATTTGGCAGATCAGCAGCGTCAGCAGGTAGTCGGAGGCGTCGGAGATGAAGTTCAGATATTCGAAGGATTGGGTAAGTCCCAGGGGGAGATCGGCGCTGCCCCAATTCGGCGCCAGCTCCAGCACCTGCCGGACGACAGTATCGGAAAAGGTGAAGGGGTAGTATTGGGTATCCATTCCCAGGGCGAACAGCAGCGTATCCCACCGGGCCCACGTCAACGCGGCCAGCGCCGCCGCAGAGACCGTGATGACCAGCGCGGCGGCGGGCTTTTTCCGTACCGGCCACCAGCTCTGACGGATGGCAGCCAGCATCGTCATCGCGCCGCAGAGGATCAACAGCAGCGTACCCAGGGCGTAGGTCATCCGGTAGCTGAGCCAGAGCAGCAGCCCGTAGGCCAGTCCCGACAGCCAGAAGCCCCAGCGCTTGCCTCGCAGGGCGCATGCCGCCAGCGTACCTGCCAGGGGGAAGAACAGCGACACATACTGGAAGGGACGGCCGCTTTGGAAGATCCAGAACCACCAATTCAGGGCGGTATAGCCCAGCACCACCGTGGCCAGATAGAGCCACCCGCCGTACCGCACCAGCCTGCGGTAATCGGAGAAGTAAGCCCCCAGCAGCAGGAGAAAGCCCAGCGCCGCGGCGGCAATGGATCTGGCAGGGGAGGCGCCGCCGATATGGATACGGATCAGCGCGCCGCATATGGCCAGTATCGCCGCCAGAAGCAGCGACGCGTATTGGGGACGGGGCCGGTGCACCGCGTCAAGTTGCTGGCCGATCAGCACCGGGTCGCCCATCTGGCGCACCGCCTCCACCTCGGCGGAGGACTCGTCCATGCCGTCCGCCAGACAGGCGTCCCGCTGCTCCTCCAGATGGCCCATCAGCTCACGCCGCAGGGCGGGACGCACCCGCGGCCAGCGGATCTGTTCATCCACCTGGGCAAGATAGCTGTCAAACAGCTCCGACACAGCAGGCACCTCCCTCCAGCACCTTCGTCACGGCGGCGGCGTAGCTGCGCCATTCCGCCTCCTTCCTGGCGAGCTGCTCCCGGCCGGAGCCGGTCAGGTGGTAGTATCGCCGGGTGCGGCCGGACGCCGTCGGTTCCTCGCGGGCCGTCACCCAGCCCGCCTGCTCCAGGGTGTGCAGCAGGGGATACAGCGTGCCGGATTTCAGGTCGAAGGTGTGATCCGACCGGCGGCGCAGCTCCTCGATCATCTGGTAGCCGTACATGTCCTGCTGCTCCAGCAGCTTCATCAGCAGCAGCTTTGTGCTGCCGGAGGTCAGCGTCTTGTCAAATTCCATGGTTGCCCTCCTTGATATGTAGAATTACTACATATGTAGATTAACTACATAATAGCGAAGCGGACGCCGTTTGTCAAGAGGGAGCGGCAAAATTTCATCAGACTGCCGCAGGGGATCGCGCTTGCCTTGCCGGCCGGGGGAGTGGTATACTGATCCTAACAAAAGAACGGGGCAGAGGAGTGAGCAAACGGCATGGACAGCATAAAAAAACACATCGCATATTACCATCTGCCCGGTTTGTTTGAGTTTTACGAGCTGTACCGGGTATTTTTGCCGCTGTATCGCGCCCATCGGGAGTACTTCTATGACTGGTGTGAGATCGGCTCACTGTACGGTGCCCCGGCAGACTGCGTCTGGGGCGGCGGCCGTGTGGGCGACGGAGACTGCGATCCACGGGAGGTGCTGGCCCTGACGCGGGAATACGGCATCTCGGCCCGTCTGACCTTCAGCAACTCCCTGCTGCGTGAGGCGCATCTTTCAGACGCCAGATGCAACGATCTGTGCCGCCTGTTTACGAAGAGCGACGATCCGCAGAACGGCGTCATTGTCCATTCTGAGCTGCTGCTGGACTATTTGAAGCGGACCTATCCGGGGCTATACCTTGTCTCCTCCACCACCAAGGTTTTGACGGATTTTCAGGCGCTTCGACAGGAGACGGCCCGGGAGGATTTTCGCTATGTGGTGCCGGATTTCCGCCTGAACCGGGCGTTTGACCAGTTGGGTACCCTGTCGGAGGCGCAGCGGGAAAAGCTGGAGTTTCTCTGCAATGAGTGCTGCTTTTTCGGCTGCCGGGAGCGGAAAGCCTGCTATGAGGCGGCCAGTCGGAAAAATCTGGGGGAGGACGGCCCGGAGCATCACTGCACCGCGCCGGATGCCGCCGGAGGATACCGCTTTTCCAAGGCTATGAGGAATCCCGGGTTTATCGGGGTCGGCGATATTCGGGATATATACCTGCCCATGGGTTTCTCGCAGTTCAAGATCGAGGGACGGGGACTTGGCAGCGCACTGATCTTGGAGTTCTTGCTGTATTACATGACGAAGCCGGAATATCACCTGCCGGTGCGGGAGGCGATCTATCTGGACAATATGCTGGACCTGTTTTAGGCGGTGACGGAAGAAGAGAAACAAGCGGACAACAAAAAATCGCTCCCTTATGGGAGCGATTTTTTGCTGCGGAAAAGAGGGTGCCGCGTGATCACTGGGCCGACGGAGGAGAGAGCGGGGAGATCCCGGCGACAGCCTCGTACAGCCGCTGGAGATCATAGACGTCTATGATATCATCTGAGCCGGTTACGTTGGCGGCTTTCATTTGCCGCGCATCGAGTTGGGTCAGATCCAGCAGGTATTGATAGACCAGGTCAACATCAAGAATGTTTACCTTACCATCGCCGTTTACGTCACCGAGAAGCTCTTCTAGCTTGGGGATGATCTCCTGCGCGATCAGAACAGTGCCGCAGATGGAACAGTGCGCGCCTTCGGTGAGACCGGATTCGGTGTAAGTGGGCGCTACGGCTGCGTCAACAACTACGGTGTGGGGCACGGCCTGATAGGCTGCGGTACCGGCTTTTGAAAGTGCGGAAAGCCCGCGCGGCTTTCCGTCTTGGATGCTGTGTACAGCTTATCCAGCGCCGCTGCGAAAGCGGCGGCCTCCTCCGGCGTCAAGGCGCTGGTCAGATACTCGTAAAAGGCCGCCTCGATCTCCGCCTTGGAGGCCTTCAGCCCCTCCGCCTTTTCCGTGGGGTACAGCAGTTGGCTGCGCCGGTCGTTGGGGGCGTCCTTGCGGACGAGATACCCCTTTGTCTCCAGATTCCTGGTTCGCCGTGCGATGGCGGCCTTGTCGGCGTGCAGAAGCTCCGCCAGTGCCGCCTGGGTGCAGCCGGGATTGTGGCGCAGCGCGTGGATCAGGTCGATCTCCGCTGTTCCCACGTCCTTTTCCCGCAGCGTCCGCAGCACCAGCTTTTCCGCCTCCCGGGCGATTTTTGTGATCTTCCGTTCCGTAATATCCATGAGCACCTCCTGAATTCCAAGGAAAGTTGCAGTTACATCGTTGTATGTACAACTATTATAGAGCATTTTCTCCGTTTGTCAAGATATGCAAAACATCCGGGAGCCTCCAAATGGAGATTCCCGGATGTTTTTCGGACGTTTTTCGTAAGATATCAGGCGCGGGGAAGGGTAACATCGGCCCGGAACAGGTCGCCGTCGATGGACAGGGCAAACGTGCCGTTCATGAGACGCACCAGACTTCCGGCGATGGACAGCCCTAAGCCGCTGCCCTCGGTATGGCGGGAGGCGTCGCCCCGGACGAAGCGCTCCATCAGCTCATCGGGGGAGATGTTCAGCTCGGCGCGGGAGACATTCTTGAAGCTGATGGTGACGGTCTCATCGTCCCTGGCGGCCACAACGTAGACGCGGGTGTCCTCCAGGGCGTATTTGCAGATATTGCTGACCAGATTGTCCATGACACGGCTGAGGAGCTTGCCGTCAGCCCGAACGGAGACGGGCGTCTCCGGCGGACGGGCCACCAGCGTCAGGCGGCAGTCGGCCAGCCGCTCCTGATACTCGCCTACGATCTGGTCGAACAGCACCGCCACATCCGTAGGCTGAAGCTCCACCGGCAGCGCGCCGGAGGACGCCTTGGATGCCTCCACCAGATCCTCCGTCAGCTTTTTCAGCCGGCGGCTCTGGCGGTCCAGCACGGCGATGTACTCCCGCGCCGTCTCCGGCTGGACATCCACCTTCTGCAGCAGATCCACATAGTTGATGATGGAGGTCAGGGGGGTCTTGATGTCGTGGGACACGTTGGTGATCAGCTCGGTCTTCATGCGCTCGGCCTTGGTCTGCTCCTGCACCGCCCGCTCCATGCCGGTGCGCAGGTCGTTCATCCGCTGGCCGTAGCGCTTGAAGTCGCCGATCAGCGGCCTGGTGTCGATGCTCTGGGAGAGGTCGCCCTCTGCCAGCTTCTCGCCGCCCTTCTGCAGGATGCGCAGGTTCAGGGCGATGTACAGGATGGCAATGAACTCCACCAGCTTCATCACCATAAAGATGCCGTCCACGGAGCCGTAGCCCGCCAGCACCAGAAGCATCTCGAGGAAGAACAGGCCCACCGTCACCAGTGCGGTTTTCCAGATCAAGGGCAGGCCCGCGACGGTGCGGTACAGGCCCCGGCCCACGGCCCTGATGATGCGCCACAGCAGCCGCAGGAGACGGCCGATCAGTGAGCCCCGCAGCACCGTCCCGGCCTTGCACTGGGCGGCAAAGACACAAAGGAACAGCAGAGTAAGGGGCACCATCAGGGAGACAAAGAGTATCTGCCTTTCCACGTCATAATAGAACAGGGTGTCCCAGCCGATGAAGAACGCGCACAGCAGCGTCAGCAGCCACACGTCCGCCGGGATCTTGTCCAGCCACGTCAGGTGGATGCCCTCGTGGGCCGCCCAGTGTCCGGCGGAGGCCATGGAGAAGCCAAAGCACAGCAGCGTCAGCAGCAGAAACAGTACCGTCAGGAACACCGTCAGTCCGATGTGCTCCAGCAGCCATGTCATCACCAGATGGGAATAGTCAGGGAACTCATCCGCAGGCAGCAGGTCGGCGGCGATGGTCAGCTCCTCCTCAGTCCCGTCGGCATAGGTGAGCGTAAAGGTTCGCTGTGTGGAGTACAGCGTTTTGTCGCTGTCCGTCAGTTCAAAATTTTCAAAGGTGATCGCGCCGGTATTCTTGTCGACGATCGCCAGATGGCAGGAGGTGTCCTCGCGGGAGAAGCTCTCCGAGAAGGCGCGGGGCAGATCGTCCAGCGCCTGCTGCTGTTCTTCGTCGGTAATATCTGCGGCAGTGGTATCCGAGGTATCCGCGTCGGGCGTGTCGTCCGCCAGCAAACCGGCGTTGGCCAGCGTGCCGCGCAGATAGTAGTAGGCGTTGTGAATGGCGCTGCTGCACTGTGATTCATACATCGTCTCACGCATATACGCGCCGCCGTCCAGAAATACGTTGCAGCTGGCCAGAATGCCGATGCCAAGACCGCCCAACACCGCCATGGTGCCAAACAACAGCGTCAGGAAAAAGGCTGTCAGCTTGGCCCAGGTCTTATTCAGAAGTCGCTTCATGTGAGAGTTCCCTCCATTTTATAGCCCTTGCCCCAGACCACCTTGATGTACCGGGGCTCCGAGGGGTTGATCTCCAGCTTTTCCCGCAGATGCCGGATGTGTACGGCGATGGCGCCTGTGGCGTTCAGCGGCACATCTCCCCACACCCGGCGGTAGATCTCACCGGGGGAGAACACCGTCCCGGCATTCTGCATGAGAAAGCGGAGAATGTCGTATTCCTTGGGGGTCAGCGCCGTCGCTTCGCCGTCCACGGTGACGGTCTTGGCGTTGTCATCCAGACAGATGCCGCCGATGACCAGCGTACTGGGCCGTACCTGTCCGCCGCCCAACTGGAGATACCGCCGCAGTTGGGAGCGCACCCGTGCCAGCATCTCCACCGGATTGAAGGGCTTGGTGATGTAGTCGTCCGCGCCCACGTTCAGGCCCAGCACCTTGTCGGTGTCCTCGCCCTTGGCGGTCAGCAGGATCACGGGCACGTTGCTGGTCTGCCGTAGCTGGGCCATGGCGGTCAGGCCGTCCATGACCGGCATCATGATGTCCATGAGAATGAGATGTACATCCTCGCGGGCGGCCACGGACAGGGCCTCTTTCCCGTTATAGGCGGCCAGCACCCGATAGCCCTCGGCCTTGAGATATATTTCCAGCGCGGAGACGATGTCCTTTTCGTCGTCAACGACTAAGATCGTATACATAGATGACCTCCTGTGGGGGTGAGTTTGTCATACCTCTATCATACCCTTTCGCGCACGATTGCACAAGGTCAATTCTTGGCGGCGGGGTAGGGAAGGGACGTCAGGTTCACGCTGTGGTGGATGGGCTTCCACTCCACCTTCATGAACAGCGCCGCCAGCGAGATGGGGAGATACGTCAGCATGAACAGCGGGAACGTCAGCGTATAGGCGATCTTCTTCCACGCCGGGGCGTGGATGCGCCGCCATTCGCTGGCCACGGTGATGCCGCCCAGCACCAGCAGCGTGGCCAGGATGCTGCCCATGCACTCCAGCAGCGACCGCATGGCGAACCACACACCAGCACCCTGCATCAGCCCCAGCACCGACAGCGTGATGTTGGCCAGCAGGCACAGCGCCGTCAGGATAAAGGCCGGCAGGATGGACATGGACATATCAAAGCAGCTCCAACTGCCCCTGGCCGCGCCCTTCAGCAGCGCCGCGCCGTACCGGCGGAACACCTGGATGTACCCCTTGGCCCAGCGCAGCCGCTGCCGCACCGACTGGCGGAAGCCGGTGGGCTGCTCGTCATACAGCACGGCGTCCTCGCAGATGGCGATCCTCTCACCCCGCAGGATGTGATAGATGGAGAACTCGATGTCCTCGGTCAGCAGATAGAAGCGCCAGCCGTGGCTCTCATCCAAAATCCGCTGGGAGAACAGGAAGCCCGTGCCGCCCACGGCGGCGCTGCTGCCCAGGCGGGTGCGGGCGCCGTTGAGATAGCGGCTCTCCCGCAGGAACCACAGGGCGTAGCCCGCGCTGATCCAGTTGTCGCCGAAGTTCTTGCTGTTGCGGTAGCTGGTGACGATCTCGTGGCCGTTGGAGAACATCTCGTTCATCCGCTCGATGTAGTCCGGGGCCAGCAGGTTGTCGGCGTCAAACACGAAATAACCGTCAAACCCCGCCGGATAGTCCGCGCCGATGTGCTGCAGCAGGAAGTCCAGGGCATAGCCCTTGCCCACGTTCAGCTGGTTGAACCGCTCATAGACCACCGCGCCGTGGGTCCGGGCGATGGCGGCGGTGCGGTCGGTGCAGTTGTCCGCCGCCACGAACACCGTCACAAGGGACATGTCATAGGTCTGCGCCCGTAGGCTCTCCAGCAGGCCGGAGATGACATTCTCCTCGTTCCGGGCGGCGATCAGCACCGCGTAGCGGTGCTGCCTGGCCGGTGCGGCAAGGGCCTTCGGCTTTTTGGCCAGCACCAGGGGGATATAGAGGAACTGATAGGTATAGCAAATAAAAAACAGCGCCGAGATAACGGCGTTGATGGTGCGCAGCGTGGTCTCCATAGAGGCTCCTCCTTGTCTTTTTCTGCCTTTATGGTAGCAAACGCTGGATTAAGAAACAATCACGGGGGAGATTAAGGTTTTCTTAAGACGCATACCTCTGGGCCCGCGTGCCGGGCATTTTTCCCCTTCGGCATGCATAGGCTGGACACCAGAAAGGACGGGGATCGTATGAAAGAGAAACGGGTGCGGATATTCCTGCTGCACCGGCGGGTACTGGCGGTACTGTGTACGCTGGCGGTGGCGGCGGGCATTTTCTATGTAACGCTGTATCCCGCCTCCCGCACGGCGGCGGCCGCCCAGCGGCAGCTGCCTATCTATTCGGTGGAGCGGAAGGAGAAGCTGTGCAGCATCTCCTTCGACGCCGCGTGGGGCAACGAGGATACCCAGCATTTGATCGACATTCTGGCGAAGTATAACGTGAAGACTACTTTTTTCGTGGTGGGGGACTGGGTGGATAAGTATCCGGAATCGGTGAAAGCGCTCCACGACGCGGGCCATGAGGTCATGAGCCATTCTGACCACCACGACCACTATAACAGTCTCAGTACCTCACAGATCGTGGCGGATATTCAGACCAGCTGCGACAAGATCGAGGCTGTCACCGGCAGCTGTCCCACGCTGATCCGCTGTCCCTACGGCGAATATGATGACCATGTGATCTCCGCCGTCCGCTCGCTGGGCATGGAACCCATCCAGTGGGATGTGGAGCTACCAGAAATGACTTAAAGGCGTTGTGCTGCAAGCCTCTTCGGGGTTGGCAGTAGTGCGCATCAGCCAAAAAATTGACCTGTAATCAGGGAGTTTCGGGGCCGATTCAGGCGCGGGAGAGGTCAAAATCGAGGGTACGTGCGCAAGGTGCCGATGCGCTGTCCTCCGGCGAGGCACGGATGACGCAGGAAGCTATCTCTACCAATTTGTGAATACATTCACTTCAAGAAGGCTCCTCTGAAACCTAATGTTGATTTCATCACTTTTGGGCCGCACGATTTCGATCTTGGATTCTTCCATGCCTGTGACGGTATTTCCTCTTGCATTTCCGGAAACACTTCTGTATACTGATATAAACTGATACCATTTAATATCAACAGGAGGTGCTATATGGATGCTGCGTTGTTTACCAAAATGCTGTCGGATAAAAGTGTGCTGGACTTGAAGAAGCTGGGCTACAAATATCCGCAGGCAGATATGGGAGAGTTTGTGTCGCTGCTGAAAAACGGGTTCTATCATCCGCTGCCGCTGAAGGACTTTTCCGGGCAGTCCCTTGTCTATCTGGATAGTGTCGCGCAGGTGCATCTCTCTGCCGCCCGGATCCTGCTGACGCCGCAGAGCAGCACGCAGCTTTACGGCGCGAAGGCCATGGAGGAGGAGATCATCTCCACCTTCACCATTGAGCAGGTGGATTTCTCCCGCGACAGTGTCCGCAAGATCCTGTCCGGCTTTGCTCCGGCAGACGAAAGCGAGAACCGCATCTATGGCATGAAGAAGGGTTTGGAGTTTATCGCCGATCCCGCCAACAGGATCACCGAAGCATCCATCCACCAGCTGTACGAGACCGCCATCGGTGCCTATCTGCCGGAGGAGGACCGTCTGTGTCCCGGCAGCTTCTATCGGCACGACAGCGTGTATGTGGTCGGCTCCAAGGTGGAACACACCGGACTGCCGTGGCAGCAGCTGCCGGAGCGCATGGGCGAACTGGTGCGCTTCATCCATGAGGATTCCGACAGCAACGACCTGTTGAAAGCCACCCTGATCCACTTCTATATTGCCTATCTGCACCCCTATTTTGATGGCAACGGCAGAATGGCACGACTGATGCACCTGTGGTATCTGGTACAGCAGGGGTATTCCTCCGCCCTGTTCGTGCCGCTGTCTGAGTATGTCAACAAGAGCCGCAAGGGGTACTATGACGCCTATACGCTGGCGGAGGAAAATGCCCACATCAGCGGCGTACTGGACGTAACGCCGTTCTTAGTGTATTTCATTGAGAATGTGTATCACCAGCTGAACGGAGTGCTCCCTGCCCGACGGACAACCGAGGCGTTTCAGGATGCATTGTCGCAAGGGCAGGTCACAGAGAAGGAAAAGGCTCTGTGGAGCTTTGTCCTCTCCGCATACGGGGAAGCTGAGTTCTCCACCAAGCAGCTGGAAAAGGACTTCGGCAACGCCGCCTACGCCACCATCCGCAGCTTTGTGCTGAAGTTTGAACAACTGGGGCTGCTGACCTCAACGCGGTATGGGAATCGTGTGAAGTATAGGGTGCAGGCGTGACGCGGTACTGACAGAAAAGGCCATCGGCTATTTGCCGATGGCCTTCTCTGTTTATTACTTTTTCACATATTTCTCAAGCATCTGATACGTTCTCAGACTATTGATCAGCATCTCCCTGCACATCTGCCGATGCGTTTTCTGCCGTTCCTCCTCGGAGGGTTCAGGGATGCCCAACTCGGCAAAGACTTCCTCCGCAGAGAAAAAGTGTTTTGCCCGTTCCTCCGGCGGGAGCTTGTCCAACTCCTCTGCCTCGCGGAAGGAGTCATAGAGCTTTTGCCGTTCTGCATCCACTGCCTCTTCGTCAAAGCCGAAGAAGGTCATCTCGTACAGCACCGCCGCGCAAAAGGCGGCAATGCCTACCTCCTGTGCGTTGGCGATATTGACCTCATAGCCCAATACCTCGCGCCAGGGCGACAGTTCAAATGCGTAGCACTGAGGTAGCTGAATGGCACGGGCGGCCTGCTCGGTCTCATCCACGGTCAATTCGTCGATGCCTTTCATCTTGAGGACTTCCGGCAGCGGCGCGAGTTCGGCGGGGAGTTCGCTCTTATAATACAGGTTGGCATCCAGAAACTCCCTGTCATCGTACATGTGGCAGACGCCCAGAAGTATATAATCGGTGGCCTCCGGCTCCATGCCGCGCAGGCTGTCGATGAGTGCCGTAATGCGGCGGATGCCCTCGTTACGCTTGGCGGGTTCAACGTCCAGGCGGTCGATCAGCGCGGCGGCGATGTCCGCCGCAGGCTGGCTCAGAATCAGTTCTTTTACGTTCATACTTCACCTTCCTTTGGGAAAGCGTGCAATCATTGCACACTTTTTCTGATGAAAAACCGGAGGTCTATAACCGTACTTCGACCTCCGGGGGAAAAGTTTTCTCGCGGCTTCCGCAGCCAGTTACATCAACGACCCGAAACATTGAACACGGGTCACATAACCCAATAACAAATAGAATAACCTGCCTCCGCAGCAACATTGAACACGGTCGGAGGTCACCACTTGTAATTTTAAAACGGCGAGGACAGCGCGACGGAACGTTTTTTACTCCGCCAGTTCAAATGTGTCCCGCTGGTTCACGGCGTCCAGTGCCAGCTGGGCGCGGGACAACTCGTCGCTGACCTTTTCGTAGTCGGCCTCTACTGCCGTCAAATCGTAGTTGGCATAAGAGTAGTCAATGATATTAGATTGCCGCCCGTACTGCTCCTCCACCCGCTGCTTAGGCAGGCGGGCTTTCATATCGGCCAGCTTGTTCTTGCGCTGGGTCAGCTGGGGGATGTACACCAACATCTCGTCGATGGTCATGTTGAAGTCAGAGATAACATGAGTGGCGTTGAACATATTGATGGCGTGCTTCACCTTGCGGATGCGATGTTCCAGCTCTGCCAATTTCTTCTGGGTATCAGTGTAATCGTAGGCGGGGCGCACGGACTCCACGTCCTCGCCCATGGCGGCGCGGAAGTCCTTGCTGCGGTTTTCCTTGTCCAGCAGGGCGGCGTGCTCGTCGTTGAGCTTTTTCAGCAGCTTGTTGGCCTGCGCGGAAGTATATGTCATGGTCAGTCGTCCTTTCTCCTTTGTGAATTTCTGCTCCCATTGTACATGATTTTGCGGCGCAAGTCCAGCGGATGACGGCGCTTTCTCAGGTGGCTTGTCCACATACTCGCAGTGTCCGTCAGGGTACAGCAAATAGGTCGCCTTTTTCTCCGAGTCATAGCGGGCCACGGGAATGCCTTTCATCTTGGCCTGCTGATACGCAACAAAAGCTACCTGAGAGATGCGCCTGTCCATCTCCGCGTCCTCATCGTCGCAGTGAGTGTCTTCATAAAGCGGCGATTTTCTTTCATCGGTCATATTCTCACTCCTGCCGGGGGAAAAGTGTGCAATCATTGCACACTTTTCCCCGGCTGTTCTCACGCGCTCTGGCGGATCACGATGCCCTCCTCGTCCCATGTAGCCAGCCGGAAGTTGTAGGGACGTCCGTCAGGCGCGGTCAGGGTGTTCAGGATGTCCCGCAGCTCCTTCACCTCCGCTGAATGGCGCTTGGCGATCAGCACGGCCTCATCCACCGGCTTATTGTCCAGCGCGCAGCCATCCACATACATGCGGAGCTGATACAAGTCCAGCGCCTTGGTCTTGCCGGCCTTGGCCTCGTAGATGGTCACGCGGTCGATGTAGCCCACGAACAGGTCAACCTTGGCCTTCAGTCCGATCTTTTGGAACACCGGCTCCTCGCGGCTCACCCGCAGGGCGGCGGGATCGTTCTCCCGCTTGGCGGTCAGCTCCTTGACATACCGCAATTCCATCGAATCCACATCCTTGGCCGGGGCGGGAACATAGGAGGCGATCCAGCTGAGCAGGTTCTTCAGACGCGGATCAGCTTCACAGAACGAGGTTTTCGTATTCTTCGTGGCGGGCAGCGCGGCGGGGTTGTCCGTAATCAAGTCCACCTGTACCAAAAAGCGGTTCTGACTGGGATGAATGGCCTCGCCCCAGACGCGGTCAAACATTCCGTGTTCAATGGCACGCCCGTTGATGCGCAGCTCCACGCCGCTGGACTCCATGTTGCACTTGTAGTAGATGGCGTTGGACGGATTCTTCAGGATATTGCCGTATTTACAACGAATAGTCAGCGGGCCGCCGCCAAGATTGCAGGGTATCTCGCCGTAATCCTTCACGCTGCCCTCTTCCCACACCGGCAGCAGCGGCATCAGCGTATGCTGCGTTTCCTCGCCGCCGCTGATCTCCCACACCTCCATGGTGATGGGCGTATTCGCCAGAATGCCCGCGTAGACGTACCGCAGTTCCTCAATGATATACCGCACCAGATTGTGGAAGTCGGAGGGCGCTGCCTTACGGTCGGGCTTCACCGTCCGGAACTTCGCCATGGGGCAGCGGACGGAGATCAACGTGCCGGTGGGATGGGGCAGGTCGCCCGTACCCGAATAGAAACGTACCTTCATGGGCTTGTCCAGTTCGGATGTACCCATGGAATACGGTGCCTTGACCTCGCGGTACTGGTTTGCCGCGGCGTCGTCCTTCGTGCGGGTGCGGATGCTCCACTTTTGGTCAGGACTGCTGTCGCAGGAGGCCAATGCGTGCTTCAATCCAAATCCGTGCTCGTTCAGCGGCGTCTGCGCGCCATCCCGGCAGGCGATGGTCAATGCACTGCCAAGGTCGGCAATGCCCGTGCCGCCGTCTGTCACAGTGATCTCCACGGCATCGCCAAGATTTTCCAGCGATAGCACTACCCTCATGGACAGCTCGGGATCGCCGCTGTTGGCGCGGAGGTTGGAGACCGCGTCGTCCATCAGCTCACAGATGACCTGAGCCACGCTGTTGAAGTTGTCCCCGATACCGGCAAACAGACCGTGGCCAGTGGGGTTGTTGCGGATGATCTCCTCCGCAATGGGCGTCTTGTTTTCGATTTTCATAGGTGTAATTCCTCCTGTTATCGGTTGAGTTGATTGGCCATGTCGGAGCGAATGGCGGCAGCGATGATGCGCAGCAGCGCCTGCTGGCGAATGACCTCCTGACAGAATGCCACGGCCAAATCCTCCGGCGTCAGGTTGATGTCCTCACACAGGCACAGCAGTTCGATCCACTCGTCGGCGGTCATGTTCACTTCAATGGTTGTCTTACGTTCGTCGTTCATAATGGTTACTCCTCTTTTGTATCAATCTAGATTTACACCGTCCAGATGATCTCCGCGCTGTCCTCCGCCACCTCGATGCGGCGGATGAACTGGGCGGCGACGGCTTTTTTCTCCTCGAAAGACAGTTCGCCGAACACCAGCTTTTCCGGCAGCGGAACGCGGCCTGCTTCACGCCGCTGGGCCTGCCGGAGCGTTTCGCGCTCCTTTTCGATCTTCCCCAGTGCTTTCTGCAGATAGGACGCGGGCAGATCCTCGCTCTCGGCAAAGGCATCCATCAGGCGCTCGGCACGGCGATCCAGCTCCAGCAGCCGCCGGGTGTAGCTATCCTCCTCCAGCTTCGGCGCAACGGGCTCCTGCGGACATTGAGCCAGCAGCTTTTCGATCTCTGTCTGTACCACCGCTTCCAGTTCCGCCAGCTTGATGTGGATGGCGGCGTCGCAGCGGTTCATATTGTACCGCCCGCTGCACGCCAGATAGCGATAGGACTTGTCCACCACAACGGACAGGCTGTAGCCGCACTTGGCGCACTTCAGCAGGCCGGAGAGCCATGTGTGCTTGCCCTTGCCGCTGTTGCCCACCTGACGGTTGTGAGCCAGCTTTGCCTGCACCGCCAGATACAGCGGTGATGGCACGATACCCACGCTGTTCAGCACAGACGCCCGATGGTTCTCGGTCTTGGTGTACTTCCGCGCGTTGGCCTCCCGCTTGCCCACCAGCAGCACACCGTGTACGCCATCAAAGGCCTCCGGCGGGCTGGTGACCTCTACGCCCTGCCCCAGATAGTGGAGCCGCACCTGCTCGTCCGCCATCGCATAAGCGGGGTTATGCAGCAGGCGGGACAGCGTCACGTTGTCCCATGTGGCGCGCTTGGGGGCGGGGATACCCTCGGCGGTCAGCTTACGGGCCAGCAGCCCCAGTGACATACCCTCCGCGGCATACTCCTGAAAGATCCGCTGCACCACCGCCGCTTTGTCGTTGGGGATAAGGGACGGGACTTCCCGGCCATCCCGCCCCCGGGCCCGGCCATTATCGAAGCCGTAGGGCGCTGGGCCTCCCGGCCATGCGCCCAGTGCCGCGCGGCGGTAATAGTTGTCCCGCACGCGCTCGGCGGTGGTCTCCCGCTCCAGCTGGGCGAACACCATGATGATGTGCAGCATGGCCCGCCCCATGGGCGTCTTGGTGTCGAAGTTCTCGTTGACCGACACGAACTCCACATGGTGCTCCTGCAGCACCTCCCACAGTTGACCGAAGTCCGCCACGCTGCGGGAGAACCTGTCCAGCCGGTAAACATACAGCGTGCCGATGCGGTCGGCGCGGATGTCCTTCATCAGCTGCTGGAAGGCGGGGCGCTCGGTGTTCTTGCCGGAGTAACCAGCGTCCTTGTAGACCCGCAGCTCCCCGCCGCCCGCCGTGCGGCGGCACAGGTCGATCTGCCCCGCGATGGACAGGCTGTCCTTTTTCTCCACGGACTGGCGGGCGTATACCGCGTCCGTCTTCATGCGGTCTTTTCCCGCTGGGTCGCCCGCAGCGCCCGCAGCTTCGCCATGCAGGCGGCATAGGCATCCTTCATCTGCTGCTGCCGCGCCTGCGGATCCTCATACTGCGGATGGGTGTGCTTGACTTCCATGTTCATTCCCCCTCGCCACAGCCTATGAGCTGGGGACGGAGAACATGCTGGGGACGCGGGAAACGGAATACGATCTTGCCTCATGCGTTTTCCTCCTTTCGGTGAAATGAGAAAAGAGAAACACCGTGCAGGCCGAGGCACTACACGGTGTCATGAGTATGACAAATAGACCGGATTCCGCTTGCAAAATCGGGGGTAAATGGGTATAATAACCCCAAGCGGTGCGGATTCGTCCGTTGTGTAGGTGCTGATACCACCTGCGCAGGTTGTAGGGAGCGCCAACTCCCTGCAACTGCCGTTGTTTTTCTTTTGTAAGGACAGTATAACATATATGTGACCTCACATCAATAGCCGAACATGCCAAAAATAAGGAAGATAATTTGTGAAATATGTGAGGTCACACCAACGCAATAGTTCTTGCTTCACATAAGATAATTCGTTATAATGATAAAAGCATCTTTGGGGAGGAGCTCACATGGCACAGACAGAAGCGCAGCTGCGCGCCAACAAAAAATACCGTGAGGAGAAGCTGGAAAGCATCACTTTCCGCGTCCCAAAAGGCAATAAGGCTCGCATTCAAGCACACGCCGCCGCCAACGGGGAGTCTACCAACGCATTCATCTACCGCGCGATTAATGAAACCATTGGCCGCGAAAAACAGCCCGATACGGAGTGAACCTCCGCATCGGGCTGTTTTTAAGCCACCCTTCTCGGGTGGCTTTTGCTTTTAATGAGAGTTTGTGCCTAGCTTAAATCTTATAATGCGTTCCAATATCTCATACAGCATCTTCTGCTCCGACAGAGGCTGCTTTTGTATTAAGTCATAACTCAAAGAGGCATAGTCTTGCACCTCAGATGATGGTGATATATTTTCAAACAAAGCCGACAGCGGAATATCCAGCGCTGTTGCCACCTTGTAAATGCTTTCAATCGTAGCGTTCTTCTCACCGCGCTCTAACTGACCGATATAGGTATGATGAAGCTCCGCTTTTTCCGCCAGCATCTCCTGGCTCCATCCCTTTTGAATCCGGTAGGCGCGCAGCCGTTCACCGATGATTTTTGCAATCGACAATAGTCCTCACCTCTCTATACTATGAATAGTTTTTTGGAGAAATAAACAGACCATTGATATTTTTTGACTTTGAATATATACTATAAATATAATTCTGTGGATTTTGATGACTAAAAATAAAACGCAAAGTGCAGGTGGGGTTATGAAGATCATCAACAATATTACGGACAAGCTCTCAGACGAGTTAAAAGAAAAGCTGGAGCCTGGCAGCAAGCTCTCAATCGCAGCGGCGTGTTTTTCTGTCTATGCCTTTGAAGAGTTAAAAACTCAGCTGGAAGGGATAGACTCCCTACGGTTTATTTTCACATCCCCGACCTTTTTGGCAGAGCAGCCGGAAAAGGCGCAGAGGGAATTCTATATTCCCCGCCTGAACCGTGAAAAAACGTTGTGTGGAAGCGAATTTGAAATACGGCTTCGCAATGAGTTTACGCAAAAAGCCATCTCCCGCGAGTGTGCGGAGTGGGTTCGGAGAAAAGCGTCATTTAAATCCAACGTAACTTCTGAGCTGATGCCCGGATTTATGACGGTGGAAAATGCTGCTCCCTGCGCCTTTGCGCCTGTCAACGGATTTACTCGTGCCGACTTGGGCTGTGAACGCGGCGGCAACATGTTCAGAATGATCAACGAGATCGATGCCCCGGAAAGCGCCGCCTACCTGACACTGTTCGACCAGCTTTGGGCCGACAAACGCAAGCTGAAAGATGTCACCGATCAAGCGCTGGAACGAATCACCACTGCCTACCGCGAGAATAGCCCGGAGTTTCTGTACTTCTTCGCGCTGTATAACATCTTCTCTGACTTTTTGGAGAATATCAGCGAAGACGACTTGCCCAACGAGGCTAATGGGTTCAAGGAAAGTCAAGTCTGGAACAAGCTCTATACCTTTCAAAAGGATGCGGTTTTAGCCATCATCAGCAAGCTAGAGCAATATAACGGCTGTATTCTTACAGACAGCGTCGGCTTGGGCAAGACGTTCACGGCACTGGCGGTCATCAAATACTATGAGAACCGCAATCTCCGTGTGCTGGTGCTGTGTCCCAAGAAGCTCAGTGATAACTGGATGACCTATAAAGCCAACTATGTCAACAACCCCATCGCCGGTGACCGGCTGCGCTATGATGTGCTGTACCACACTGATTTGTCCCGGACACAGGGATTCTCCGGCGAACTGGATCTCTCCAAAATCAACTGGGGTGCCTACGACTTGGTGGTCATCGATGAATCCCACAACTTCCGCAACGGCGGTGACATTGACGACGACGGCAAAGCAAACCGGTACACCAACCTGACAAGGTCATCCACCCCGGTGCCTGTACCCGTGTGCTAATGCTGTCGGTCACGCCGGTCAACAATCGGTTTTATGACTTGCGGAATCAGCTGGCTCTGGCCTATGAGGGCAATAGCAACGCCTGAATCGACAAAATATCCTCCCACCGGACGGTAGAAGAGATCTTCCGTACCGCCCAGAGAGCATTCAACACATGGAGAGAATGGGACATCGAGCTGCGTACCACCGACAAATTGCTGCGGATCCTCTGCCGCGAGAGAAGTGGCGTGAAGATCCCGATGCGTTTACGGCCCTGATGAAAGATCTCTACAACACAGCGGGCCATGTGCCAACATATCAGTACTGCTCTGTGCAGGTGGGAAACAATCGGCCGTACGCCTATTTGACCGCCGGCTTGTCGGTAAAGAGGGGCGACCGTGTGCGCGTTCCCTACGGCAAAAGGAATGAGCCGAAGGAGGGCGTTGTCCGTTCCGTGGGCGACTACACCCGCGACACCGCCCCGTGGCCGCCGGAGAAAACCAAGCGTGTGCTGGAGATACTCCCCAAGCCGCAAGAGCCCGCAAAAAAAGAACCCGCCGCGCCGAAGCCGCAGCAGGTTGAAGATGAAACCGCAAATCCGAAAGAATCGCCTGTCACAGAGGAAGCACCGCCGACTTCGGGTGCAGGCACTGCCCCTGCGGCAGAAACGCCGCAGGGGGATACGCTGCCCCAAAAGCGAAAATTCGTTCCCATTCTTGTTGCTGTGGTGTTGACGCTGGTCGTGGTTGGCGTGCTGGTAAATAGTCGTAACCGGCGTGTCGCATGGGAACAGCAGTACCAGACTGCGGCAGCGTTATTTGCGGAAGGCAGCTACAAAAAAGCGGCGGAGTTGGCAGAAAGCGTGCCTACACACATAGCCGAGCAACCTGCACTGCTGACCGTAGCCAAGGCGGGTGTGCTGCTGAACGCCAATACAGAGGAATCGCTTCGTGATGGACTTGACCTGCTGAAGTATGCGCGGGGTCTCGGCTCCTATAGCGAACGGGGTACAACCCTGCAAGCGGGGCTGACTGCACGGCTGCAAGAACTTCTCTATGAGAAGGCCATTTCCCTGCTGCACAAAGGAGACGCATACGCGGCCCGCGACTGCCTGCGGGAGTTGGGCGATTACAAGGATGCCGCAACGATATTGGCATATACGCATGTGCTGATCGATTCTCAGTCGTTCAGTGTGATCCTATACCGTTGGGCGTTGGAGTCGCTGCAAGCAATACCCGCAGACTACAACGGTGAATTTGCGGAGGAGATCGCCGCACTCCGGGATGCGCTGCCGGGGAAAATTGCAGAGCAGGAGCAGATCGACGCAGAACGCGCCGCCATCCTTGCCCAGCAGCAACAGCAGAAACCTCCCCAAACCTTCAACTACGGTGGCGGCAGCACCGACACCGGCCCTGGCAGCGGTTACAGTCTCCGTGAGGACTACAGCGACCCGGAGGACCTCTACGAGGACGGCGACTACGATGACCTTGATGAAGCGTGGGACGAATGGGAAGAAGGGTGGTAAGCACTCGGAAAAGCGTATAATGCCGACTATAAAAATAAAGTGTGCAATGATTGCACACTTTATTTTTTGCCTCATAAAAACGCATCCAATATCATTTCTAAAAAGAACGAAAAATTTGTCCTGCAAAGGGGGTTGACATGATCAGAAAATATGGTATCGTAGAAGTATAATTACGAAGTATTTTTATTACAAGGGAGAATCCGTATGGATTTCCCGAACCAAGTCACCATCTATGAAATTAAGCAGAACTATCTATTTGGATAGTTCTGCTTTTTTCGTAGAAACATTGGTTTTCCATATGGTTTCCACACTGCAGGTGCGGGTTGGAAGGGAGGAGAAGGCACCAATATAAACACCATTTTTGAATTTACGGAGAGATTTTTTAATGCCCAATTTTGTTTTGAGCTTTAGATGGTTTCAAAAAGCGTTAAAGCTAAAAGAAAAATTGGAAAAACAATATGTACCACGCAACTAGCCTTCCCCTCCTGCGGCTGCACCGCATGAGGATCTAAAATATGTCTCTCCGTACGATTGATTTTTTCGGCCTGCCTGTTACTTTTCGTGTTGAAGCTCGTAAGAATGCTGTCGCAGTTATTCTGTCGTTGCGCTCTCGTAATAAGGAACGCATCGATGGTAACGGTGCGATTGTCTATGAGCATCCCCCGCGTATCGTGCGCTTCACGGACGAGGCTTCCGTGGAGAAGCGCGTACTTGAGCTGATTCCCGAGTGCCTCCGGCGGGCCTTTGACCCTGCTACGAAGAAAGGGCGTGCGCTGCGGGAAAATTTTGCACAGAATTTACCACTGGCTGCGGTGATTGCGGCGGACTTTGATCGGGTCGCCCAGAGTATGAAGTGGGCTAACTCCACTCAAAAAGAACATAAAAGGTCACTTGATTTGCTTGTGAGCAAACTTGGACGGATGCCGTTTTGCGAAATCACACAAGAGACGTTCGCCTTTCATTTGCGCGAAGGAGGGTTTTCTGATTATCAAATTAGCGGTCAGATCTGCGCCTTGAGGGCACTGATTGCGTATGAGCAAGCTTACCATTTGATCTCAGAGCACTTCATGGATACCTTCGCCATGGGCAGCCGTCGCGCAGTCGTTGGCCCGCGGGATACAAAGAAGCATTTCGAAAAAAACATTCTGACTCACGCTCAGGTGCGGGAAATCGCTGCGAGCTGTGCTGAGAATCTTGAAAGCAGCCGGGGATATCTCTACTTGGGGGTAATGCTGTTGATGACCACAGGCATCACGATCAGTGAACTCTGCGCGTTGACCTGGGGGTCATTCTCATCCTCAAACGCCTATACAGGAGTCACTGTTATTGAAATTGGGTCAGAGGCAAAGCGTGTAGGAGATGTCTATCACATCGAAAAACTAAATTGGCCGCGTCGGCGGACTTTGCCGCTGCCGCCGACGGTGGCAAAGCTTTACCATAAGGTAAAGGACAGTGCGCCGAACGTACAAGAAAATGTGCCGTTTATGCGCAGCTTCAAAAACGCGGCGCGGCGGATGCGCCCCGATGAGGTTGAGAAGTGGTTAAAAGTTTTCCTTAGAGGCTTCAATTTTGCAAAGCAGAAGGAAGCAAAAAACTTATTGAAACATCCTGGCCGAGTCTTGCGAGAGACCTTTCGGGCGGCGATGGCAATTTGTGGATGTGATGCGGACGAGATTCGCTATTTATATGGCAGCGCACCCGAGAGTGTATTCGCGCGGAACTACTGTGCCTATGACGATCCTCGGGAGCTGGCAAAGCTGGCTGCAATGCTGGATCGATATATTTTTTCACTGATGGGCACTCCCGACGCCACACTTGATTTCAAGATCAATCGCAGTGGTGAAGATCACGCTATTGCAGCTGCACCTGGTGGTAGGATCAGTGGCGATTTGACTGTAGATCTCAGTAAAGTTTCGCATGACAACCTCGAGACTGGAAGGGAACTGATTATCGACTTTAAGGCAAATGACACCATTTTCGTCACGACAGAACTAGATTTGGAGTCCTGCAAATAAAAGTCAATAGCAAAAACAAAAAAGTCCCGCAAAATTTGCGGGACTGAAAATGGGTACAACAAAACAGGCTGGAGAAGAATTGAATCGCCAGCCGGGATGAAGTTGGTCGTTCGCTTAACTCTGTGCGAGGCTCTGCCGCGCGTCGAATGCCTCAAGGCACTCTTTCACACGGGCATAGTAGATGCGCAGGAACTTGTTCTGCGCGGCTGTCATGTAGACAAAATAAGGCTTGCCCTCGCTGCGTTTCTTATCGAGGAACTGGTACACAGGCTCATCTACAGGAGACCTCTTTAGGTAAGTGCAGACGATTTGGTACAGCGTTTTCCGAAGATGCGGAGAACCGCGCTTGGTTGTTGGAGTGCTTTTTGCTTCGTGCTTGCCGGATTGATCCACAGCCGGATCAACACCGGCGAAACCCACGATAGAACTGCGGCGGGGAAAACGGCGTACATCTCCAATCTCAGCCATAAGCTGTGCGGCAGTGGTTTCGCCAACACCGTACATGGCCCGCACGGTATCGTACTCCGGCAGCTGCTTTGCAAGGCGTGTCATTTCGGCACACAAAGCTGCCAGTGTCATCTTACCCGCAAGAAGCTGCTGTGCCGCTGTGGTAATGAGTAACTTCGTGTTGTCATTCTTCGGCAGCGTGGTGAAATGGCCGCAGCTTCCGGCGTAGACATCCAGCGCCTTTTCTGCGCTAAAATGGTAGCCCTTGCGCTTGCACCACTTCTGATAGCGCTCGGTGAATGCCTTTTCGCTGACGCGGCAGACGCAGTCACAGTGCCAGAAGGTCATGACAAAATCCACCCATTTCTGGTGGCCGTCCGCACGCTCCGGGCTGGAGAACAGTTCGTTCACGCCAGGAAAGGTCTTGTCGGCCAGCGAAATGAGATTGTTTTGCAGCGATACCACCGTTTTCATGTAGAGGTTGTACTGGCGGCTGCACAGCTTCAGTTGTTGTCTTACAGTGTCCATGGGAGTATATTCCCGCAGATCCACCCAGTTGTCAAGGCCGTACTTGGCGATCTTCATAGCATCTGCCTTGTCAGTCTTGACCTTGCGGATAGAACCGCCTCCGCTCTGCTTGATGAACAGCGGATTCAGGACACAGACATAGATGCCATACTCGTGCAGTGCAGCGGCTACCGGCTCGTGGTAGCGGCCGGTGGCCTCCATGACAACGCGGGTATCTTCTCCCAGCGCAATGATGGTGTAAGCCATCTGCTCCAGACCGACCTCGGTGTGGAGAAATTCCTGTGGCAGCAATGCCACTTCACCCATTGGCCGCAGAGCTGCCACCATGCTTTTCCCTTTGGAAACATCGATCCCTACTGCGTTCATGTTGTTCCTCCTTCTGATTGGATATGGCGTTCCGCCCTTTCCTCATTGCCTGTTCAATCTCCTGGGTGACGCGAGCGCACTCGGTGGCTCTACCTGCGCAAATCGAATGCTGCGAATGAGAGAGGCGGCTGACGGACTCCTCGACGGGCGGGTTGGCCCAAGGTGATATGGGTCAGGCCATTTACTCTCCCATTCTAACAGCTTCGGCTTTGAGATGGAAAAAGAC
>ENA-ORSL01000868-ORSL01000868.1-human-gut-metagenome-genome-assembly--contig:-NODE-868-length-28271-cov-3.102814_pt1 | contig 28271 bp, 24 predicted proteins | sample MGYA00242190_ERZ509157 | MGnify/ENA primary metagenome ERZ509157 (study PRJEB26280, sample SAMEA2338664) | human gut metagenome | biome: human gut; feature: human-associated habitat; material: faeces...
CTTGACCCGCTTGCAGACAAGCTGCTGCAGGTCACTGCATTGGTCTGTATGGCAGCCAAGGATGTATTGCCGGTGTGGCTGATTATTCCGTTTATATTAAAAGAGGTAACCCAGATGGTCCTGGGGCTGCTGATGATAAAAAAGCGCAATGTTGTAGTCAAGAGCAGCTGGTACGGCAAGGCTGTGACGGTCATGATGTGCGTTTCGGCGGTGATCGTGCTGCTGTTGGCCGACAGAATTGACAGCATACGGTTATATGTGGACATCATGTACATATTTATTCTGGCATGTACGCTGACAGCCATTTTCCTTTACATTCGCAAATATATGAATGTAAAGGCTGAAGAAGAAATCAAAGTAACAAAGAGGGATAGAACTAAGACATGGTAATGTGTTCAAGATGCAAAAAGCGGGTCGCGGCTGTGTTCGTGACCAAAATGGAAAACGGTGAAAAAGTGTCCGAGGGACTTTGCCTGCGCTGTGCTAAAGAGCTTGGTCTGCCGGTTGACAATATGCTGGGTGATATCATGGGTAAGCTGGGAGTTACTCCCGACCAGCTGGAAAACATGGAGGACGACGTCATGGGACTGCTCAATGGCGGTGATGTTCTGCCATCCGACACCGACGACAGTGAGGACGGAGGCGCACCGGCAATAGACTTTCCCAAGCTATTCCGTGAGAGTGGGCTTATCCCCGATAAAGAAAAGCAGGGGAACAGTGATACTAAAAACGATGCCAAGGATCAGACGTCAAAAAAGAATAAAAAACGCAAATTTTTAGACACTTATTGCAGAAATCTGACAGCTCTTGCGGCTGAAGGCAAGTTAGATCAGATCGTTGGGCGTCAGCGTGAGCTGGAGCGCGTGATACAGATTTTGTGTCGCCGCCAGAAAAATAATCCTTGCCTTATTGGTGAGCCGGGTGTCGGTAAAACTGCAATTGCCGAGGCGCTGTCACAGCGCATAGCCGACGGTCAGGTACCCTACAAGCTGAAGGGCAAGGAGGTTTATCTGGTCGACCTGACCGCACTGGTGGCAGGAACGCAGTTCCGCGGACAGTTTGAGTCGAGAGTGCTGGGACTGCTGGGTGAAGTCAGAGATGCAGGCAACATAATACTGTTCATCGATGAGGTACACAATATTGTGGGAGCCGGAGACGCCGAGGGCAGTATGAATGCCGCTAATATGCTCAAGCCGGCGCTGTCACGCGGTGAGGTGCAGGTGATCGGCGCAACAACGCTGACCGAATACCGTAAGTATATAGAAAAAGACACGGCGCTTGAGCGCCGCTTTCAGCCGGTGACGGTCAACGAGCCGTCGGTGACCGATACAATAGATATGCTCAGGGGGATCAAGCATTATTACGAGGATTTTCATATGGTGCATATTCCCGACGATATGCTGGAGCGTACAGTCCGCATGTCAGAACGCTATATCACCGACAGGTATCTTCCCGATAAGGCGATAGACCTGCTTGATGAGGCGGCATCTGCGCTTTCGCTCGGCAGTGCGGCGCTGAATGAGTCGTATGTACTGCGTGACAAAATGCTTGAGCTGAAGGAAAAGCGTGAAATGCTTGAAAATCAGCAGTCCGAAACCGGTGAATCTGACGAGCATCGCTTTGAACAGATCGCCAAAATAAAGGAAGAGGAGATCAAGCTCGCCGATACCATGAAGCAAAACGAGGCGCTGTGCCAGGCGGTTACGCTGGGAGAGGACGACCTTGCACGTGTTGTTGAGGTGTGGACGGGGATACCTGCGTCTTCAATAACTGAAAATGAATACGAGCGCATTGATAAGCTGGCAGAGCGGTTGCGACGGCATATAATCGGTCAGGACGAGGCGGTGGACGCCGTGACGCGTGCCATCAAGCGCAACCGGGCGGGGGTATCATATAAACGCAAGCCGGTGTCATTTATTTTCGCCGGTCCGACAGGAGTTGGCAAAACGGAACTTGTCAAAACGCTGGCGGCCGACCTGTTTGATTCACCCGAAACGCTTATACGGCTTGATATGTCTGAATTTATGGAAAAGCACTCGGTATCGCGTATTATAGGTTCGCCTCCGGGATATGTCGGATACGATGAAGCGGGACAGCTGACAGAGAAGATACGCCGCCGTCCGTATTCGGTCATACTGTTCGATGAAATCGAAAAAGCACATCCCGATGTACTCAATATCCTGCTTCAGATACTTGATGACGGACGTATTACCGATGCTCACGGCAAGACCGTCAATTTTGAAAATACCGTGCTGGTCATGACTACGAACGCGGGATCTGACAGCGGTTCGGCGCTGGTCGGATTCTCCGAGGACGCAGGTGCCGCCGGCAAATCCAAGACGGAAAAAGCACTGTCTGCATTTTTGCGCCCCGAGTTTATCAACCGTGTCGATGAGATAATAACTTTCCGCCAACTTACACAAGCCGATTTTGAAAAGATCGCAGTTATCATGCTGGATCAGTTGGCCGAGGCACTTCGCGATAAAAATATCACGCTGAACTATAAGACGGAAGCAGTGGCTTTGATTGCGCATGAATCGTATTCGGCCAAGTACGGCGCACGGAATATGCGCAGGTATATTCAGAATCATGTTGAGGATAAACTTGCCGAGCTTCTCATTGCGGATTACAGCCGCAGCTACACTCAGGCACTCATTTCCGCACAGGACGGTCAGCTGAAAATTACATGCATGTGATTTAAAATGTAAATTTTTTGTGAACATTTCGCCTTACCATTGCGTTATTTTGGAAATAGTGTTATAATACGCTTTGTGCTGTCACGCGGTGGCAGTAGCAATAAAATACACACACATGGGTGTTAGCGTTGTCGGTGCCGTGCATTGTCTGCCGGTCAAGCCGCCCTATCCCATGTGGTGGAAAAAACCGAAGGAGGACATTTCAAAATGTCAGTTATCTCAATCAAGCAGTTGCTTGAAGCCGGTGTTCATTTCGGACACCACACCAGAAGATGGAACCCCAAAATGGCCGAGTACATCTTCACTGAAAGAAACGGTATCTACATCATTGACCTGCAGAAAACCGTTAAGAAGTTTGACGAGGCCTATATGTTCGTCAGAGAACTGTCCGCAAACGGCGGCACACTGCTGTTCGTGGGTACCAAAAAGCAGGCTGCAGATGCTATCAAGGAAGAGGCATCCCGTTGCGGTATGTACTATGTCAATGTAAGATGGCCGGGCGGCATGCTCACCAACTTCAAGACGATCCGCCGCTCCATCGGCCGCTTGGAAAAGCTTGAAGCTATGCAGTCCGACGGCACTTTTGATCAGCTGCCCAAGAAGGAAGTTACTGCTAAGCAGAAGCAGATATTCAATCTTGAGAAGAACTACAGCGGTATCAAGAACATGGAAAAGCTTCCTGATGCAGTCTTCATCGTCGACCCCAAGAAGGAAAGAAATGCCGTTCTCGAAGCCAAGAAGCTGGGTATTCCCGTTATTGCTATCGTTGATACCAACTGCGATCCTGACGACGCCGATTACATCATTCCCGGTAATGACGATGCTATCCGCGCCATCAGACTGATTTCCGCTACCCTGGCAGATGCCGTTATCGAGGGCAAGCAGGGTGAGCAGATCACCGAAGAGGCTCCCGCTGAGGCCGAGGCTGAAGCAGAGAAGGCCGCCGACGCTGAGTAATCGACTTGAAATAATCGAAAGGAATTGAATAAAATGGCTAATATAACCGCTAAAGATGTTTCAGAGCTCCGCGCCAAGACAGGTCTTGGCATGATGGATTGCAAAAAGGCTCTGGTCGAGGCAGAGGGCGACGTCGAAAAGGCTATAAAGATCCTACGTGAAAAAGGCCTGGCTACCGCTGCCAAGAAGGAAAGCAGAATCGCCGCTGAGGGCCTTGTCGACTGCATGACCGAGGGCAATGTCACCGCTATGATCGAGGTCAACTCCGAGACCGACTTTGTTGCAAAGAACGCAAGCTTCAAGGAATTCGTCCGCGGCCTGCTGGCAACACTTATCGCCGGTAAGCCCGCTGATATGGATGCCTTCATGAAGATGCCCTTTAACGGCACGTCCATGACCGTTGAGGCTGCTCTCGTAGACAAGATCGCCGTTATCGGCGAGAAGATCTCCATTCGCCGCTTTGTTATAGTTGAGGGCGTGGTTTCCACCTATATTCACGGCATGGGTACTACCGGAGTTATCGTCAAGTTCGATGCTGACGATGCCGTAGTGGCTAACCCCGGATTCGCCGCCGCCAAGAATATTGCTCTCCAGATCGCTGCAGGTTCTCCTCCCACATACGTAACCAAAGAGGATGTCCCTGCTTCCGTTCTTGAGGAAGAAAAGGCTATTATCAAGACTCAGATGGCCAACGATCCCAAAATGGCCGGTAAGCCCGAAAAGGTGCTTGACGGTATCGTTATGGGCAAGCTGGGCAACTTCTACAAGGCAAACTGCCTGGTCGAACAGCCCTACGTCAAGGACGATAAGCTGACCGTCGGTCAGTATCTTAAGGCCTGTTCTAAGGAACTGGGCGGCAAGTTCAACGTTGTTGATTTCAAGATCTTCGAGAAGGGTGAAGGCCTGCAGAAGAGAGAAGACAACTTCGCTGAGGAAATTGCAAAGCTCACAGGCAAGCAGTAATCAAGCGGCTGTACCGAGCGTGTTCACCCGCTGATACGGCTATACACCCCGGTCGGACGTATGTCCTGCCGGGGTTTTGTAAAATCAAAAGATTCAGGAGAGCGGTGCGTATGATGCGAATAGACAGGTTGCTGTCTGCATGCGGTGCGGCCAGCCGCAGTGAAGCCGGACGTGCTGCACGCGGGGGACGAATTACCGTCAATGGTGTTGCCGTGCGGGACGCGTCGGTCAACGTCGATCCGGAGCGGGATACTGTATGCCTTGACGGTGTGCCGGTGGTGTACAGCCGGTTTGTGTATATCATGCTTAATAAGCCTGAGGGGTATATCAGTGCTACCGAGGACAGCCGCGCCCCTACCGTGCTTGAGCTGTTGTTGCCAGAGGTCAGCCGCCCGGGGCTGTTTCCGTGCGGCAGACTTGACAAAAACACGGTTGGTCTGATGCTGATTACCGACGATGGGGCGTTGGGACATAGGCTGCTGTCACCGAGACGCCACGTCGAGAAAAAGTACCGGTTTGAGTGCCGTGATGAGGTGAGCGATGAGGACAGAGCCACACTTGAGAATGGCCTGCAGCTGGCGGACGGCTATATGACCAAGCCCGCTTCGGTAGAGCTTGACGGTGGGCGCAAGAGCGGCATCATTACACTGCACGAGGGCAAATATCATCAGATAAAGCGCATGTTTGGTGCGGTCAGAGACAATCGCATAACTTATCTTGAACGCATCAGCTTCGGCCCGCTGACGCTCGATCCCACTCTTGCCCGCGGGAAGTGGAGATATCTTACCGACGGTGAGCTTGAAGATTTGAGGCGCGCCGGTGGCGGAGACGGCTGACAGTATGTGAGTTTTGCGTACGCGCGTTACCGGTCGATAAAACAGAATATATGAGCCGCTTCACTGCGTGGTGGGGCGGCATTTTTGATGACAAAATACGCTTTACAGACGGAAGATTTTGTGGTATAATTGTAATACGAAAAGTACATTCACGTGAGGTGCCCATGCAACCGGGAAAATTTGTGCTTAAAAGTGAATATTCTCCCACGGGCGATCAGCCCGAAGCTATTGAACAGCTGATACGCGGTGTACGTGCCGGCGAACGTATGCAGACTCTGCTGGGTGTTACCGGCTCGGGCAAGACATTTACAATGGCAAACGTTATTGCCGCAATAAACCGTCCTACCCTTGTGCTTGCGCACAATAAGACGCTGGCGGCACAGCTGTGCTCCGAGTTCCGTGAATTCTTTCCGGACAACGCAGTTGAATATTTTGTGTCCTACTACGATTATTACCAGCCCGAGGCATATATCCCCGGTAAGGACATGTACATTGAAAAGGACGCGCTTATAAACGACGAAATTGACCGGCTGCGGCACAGCGCAACGTCGGCGCTTTTTGAGCGGCGTGACGTGATAATCGTGGCAAGCGTGTCGTGTATATATTCGTTGGGTGATCCGGCTGAGTATTCCAGTCTTGTGCTGGCACTGCGTCCCGGCATGCTTATGAGCCGCGACGAGCTTATAGCAAAGCTGGTGTCTATCAGCTATGACCGCAACGACATCAACTTTGTTCGTGACAAGTTCCGTGTGCGTGGCGATACGGTTGAGATATTTCCGGCGTCGAACGGAGATAAGGCGATACGGGTTGAGTTTTTCGGTGATGAGATAGAGCGTGTGTCTGAAATCAATGTGGTGACGGGAGAGCTGGTTCGTCTGCTCAGCTACGCCGCGGTTTATCCTGCAACGCATTACGCCGTGTCGGACGAAAAGCGAGAGGCGGCATTGCATGAAATCGAAGCTGAAATGCACGAGCGCGTTGAATTCTTTCGGTCTGAAAATAAGCTGATCGAGGCACAGCGCATCGAGGAACGCGTTAAATATGACCTTGAAATGCTGCGAGAAATCGGCTTTTGTTCAGGCGTTGAAAACTACTCGCGTGTGTTGTCCGGGCGTGAACCCGGATCGACTCCGTACACGCTTATGGATTATTTTCCAAAGGACTTTATACTGTTTGTCGATGAGTCGCATGTGACGCTGCCACAGGTCCGGGGAATGAGCGGCGGTGACACAGCGCGTAAAAAAAATCTTGTGGATTACGGTTTCCGGTTGCCGTCGGCATATGATAACCGTCCGCTGTATTTTGAAGAATTTGAGTCCAAGATCAATCAGGCAATATTTGTCAGTGCAACGCCTGCCGACTATGAGCGCGAGCATTCCGGGCAGATCGTGGAACAGATCATTCGCCCAACAGGATTGCTTGACCCGGAGGTCGAGGTGCGTCCTGTTGAGGGACAGGTTGACGATCTCATGGGAGAGATACGAAGCAGGACACGGGTCGGAGAACGTGTGCTTGTCACAACTTTGACAAAAAAAATGGCCGAGGATCTGACCGATTATCTTGAGTCCAACGGCATAAAGGTACGGTATATTCACTTCAATGTGGATACCATTGAGCGTATGGAGATAATCCGTGATCTCAGACTTGGCGTGTTTGATGTGCTGGTCGGTATCAACCTGCTTCGTGAAGGGCTGGATATCCCTGAGGTGTCACTGGTGGCCATACTTGATGCCGACAAGGAGGGCTTTCTTCGTGCCGAAACGTCGCTGATACAGACAATAGGCCGGGCGGCACGTAACGAACACGGCAAGGTCATTATGTACGCTGAACATATCACCGGCTCAATGGAACGGGCGCTCCGTGAAACGCGACGTCGGCGGGACATACAGTCGAGGTACAACGAGGAGCACGGAATAGTGCCGCACACCATTGTCAAGGGCGTGCGGGATATTATAGATATCAGCGCATCGCCCGATGAAGAAATCAGGCACGCAGGCAAGGGTAAGAAGAAGGAAACGCACATGAGCGCCCGTGATCGAGAGGCACTCATCGAGCGTCTTACCAAAGAGATGAAGGACGCTGCACGGCGGCTTGAATTCGAGCAGGCGGCCTATATCAGAGATAAAATAAAAGAATTGAAAGAAAATAAGTAACGAGGAAAGCACACATGGACATTATTGCAGCATTGGCACAGGAATTCAAACTGGACCGTGGGCAGGTGGAGCGTACGGTAGGCCTTATAGACGAGGGCAATACTATACCGTTTATAGCCCGATACCGCAAGGAGGTCACGGGATCGCTCGACGATACCGTGCTGAGAGATCTTGATGACCGGCTAACATATCTGCGCAACATAGAGAAGCGCAAGGAGGAGGTCAAGGGTCTTATTGACGCGCAGGGGAAACTGACCGAAGAGTTGGTTGCCGCTATTGACGCAGCCAAAACCATCACCGAGGTCGATGACATTTACCGCCCATACCGCCCGAAGCGCAAAACCCGTGCGTCGGTGGCACGTGAGCGCGGACTGGAGCCGCTTGCCGGGCTTATTATGGCGCAGCAGACGGTGTACGATCCGACCCTGCCTGTTGTGGCAGAGAGTTATGTGGATGCCGAAAAGGGCGTTGAAACATCGGACGCGGCACTGGCCGGTGCCATGGATATAATTGCGGAGGATGTGTCGGATAACGCCGACTTCCGAAAGACAATTCGTATGCTGACCTGGGATGACGGCGTGCTCAACTCAACAGGAAGCGGTGAGTCGGTTTATACACAGTATTACGAGTATGCCGAAAAGCTCAAAAAAATTCCCGGACACCGTATTCTTGCGATCAATCGCGGCGAAAAGGAGGAGTTTCTCAAGGTGACGCTTACCGCACCGCGTGAGCTTATCCTTAAATATCTCGGCAATAAGCTGATAACAAACTCCGGTTCGCCCGCCGTAACTTATATCCGCGCTGCCATTGAGGACGGTTATGACCGCCTTATTGCGCCAAGCGTTGAGCGCGAGATACGCAACGATATGTTTGACAGTGCCAGTGAAGGAGCTATAAAGCTGTTTGCGGTAAACCTGCATAATCTGCTTATGCAGTCGCCGCTAAAGGGGAAAACGGTGCTGGGATATGACCCCGGATACCGTACCGGCTGTAAGCTGGCCGTTGTTGATAAAACAGGAAAGGTGCTTGACACCGCCGTCATTTATCCGACAAAGCCGCAGGAGCGCATTGAGGAAAGCGGTCGTGTAGTTACACGCCTGATACGCAAGTATGGCGTCAACGTCATTGCCATTGGCAATGGCACGGCTTCCAAGGAAAGTGAAATATTCATTGCAAACCTGCTGAAATCCATTCCCGAGGATGTAAAATATATCATGGTCAGCGAGGCGGGAGCGTCTGTTTATTCCGCGTCAAAGCTGGGGGCCGACGAGTTCCCTGATTTTGATGTGACACAGCGCTCGGCGGTTTCAATTGCGCGTCGATTGCAGGATCCGCTGGCAGAGCTGGTCAAAATCGATCCTAAATCCATTGGTGTCGGGCAGTATCAGCACGACATGAAGCCGGCACGGCTTGACGACGCGCTGACCGGAGTGGTAGAGGATTGCGTAAATGCGGTCGGCATCGACCTCAACACTGCGTCGCACTCACTGCTGTCCTATATTTCGGGAATAAATGCTACCTGTGCCAAGAATATCGTCAAGTACCGCGAGGAAAACGGCGAATTCACCAGCCGCGCACAGATACTCAAGGTTCCTAAAATCGGCGCAAAAGCGTTTGAACAGTGCGCAGGCTTTCTTCGTGTTCCGGGAAGTGATGAAATACTGGATAACACAGGTGTGCACCCTGAGTCATATGATGCAGCACGCCGGTTGCTTGATATGTTTGGCTACAGTGAACAGGACGTTAAAGAAGGCAAGCTGACACTGCTGTCCGAAAAGGTTAAGATCAAGGGAATTGATAAGGTAGCTGCCATACTTGGGATAGGCGAGCCTACGTTGATAGACATTATCGGTGAGCTGGAAAAGCCCGGCCGTGATGTCCGCGACAGCTTGCCGCCCCCCGAATTGCGCGACGATATACTCGATATGAGCGATCTCAAGGAGGGAATGATACTTCGGGGAACGGTCAGAAATGTTATAGATTTCGGCGCGTTTGTGGACATAGGAGTACATCAGGACGGACTTGTGCATGTATCACAGCTTTCGGAGCGGTTTGTCAAGCACCCATCCGAGGTGGTATCGGTAGGCGATATAGTCAATGTCAAGGTGCTCGGAGTTGATATGCAGAAGAAAAAAATCTCTTTGTCAATGAAGGGCGTCAAGCAAGATTAATATCTTAATATATTAACGCAAATGTGATTGAGCTGTGTCGGAGATGCGCGCACAAGCAAGATTTGTATGTGCAATTTGTACAAATAAAAAGTGCAAAGTTTGGGCGTTTAACATCTTTCAATTTTGCTCGTTTTTTGGTACAATATATAATGTTATAAAACAATGAGTCCCGGGAGCTGCTACGCGGCGTTGCCGGTTCCAAATTCAAGGAGGAATATTTTTAATGGCAAGTTTATCCTTTAAGCACATTTATAAGAAGTATCCCGGCGGCGTTACCGCTGTGTCTGACTTCAATCTTGAGGTTAAGGACAAGGAGTTTCTGGTTTTGGTCGGACCTTCCGGTTGCGGTAAAACCACCACGCTCCGTATGATTGCAGGACTTGAGGAGATTACCGAGGGCGAGCTTTTCATCGGTGACCAGCTGGTCAATGATGTTGCCCCTAAGGACAGAAAAATAGCAATGGTGTTCCAGAACTATGCTCTTTATCCTCATATGTCCGTGTTTGAAAACATGTCCTTCGGCCTTAAGCTGAACAAGACTCCTAAGGAAGAAATCAAGCGCCGCGTTGAGGAAGCTGCCCGTATACTTGATATAACCCATCTGCTTGACAGAAAGCCCAAGGCTTTGTCCGGCGGTCAGAAGCAGCGTGTTGCGCTGGGCCGTGCTATTGTCCGTAATCCCAAAGTATTCCTTTTGGACGAGCCTCTTTCCAACCTCGATGCAAAGCTCCGTGCTGCAATGAGAACCGAGCTTACCAAGCTGCATCAGAGAGTCGGTACCACCTTCGTATACGTTACTCACGACCAGGTCGAGGCTATGACCATGGCTACACGTATAGTCGTTATGAAGGACGGTCTTATTCAGCAGGTCGATACTCCTCAGAATCTGTATGACTATCCCTGCAACATTTTCGTTGCAGGCTTCATAGGCACGCCTCAGATGAACTTCATTACAGGTACGCTTGAAAAGAAGGGCGAAGATGTTTACTTCAACTTTGAGAGTTGCTCCATTAAGCTGCCTGCAGAAAAGGCCAATAACCCTGCACTCAAGGATTACATTGGTCAGGAAGTTGTTATGGGTATCCGTCCCGAATGTATTCACGACGAGCCTGTTCACATCGCTACCTTTGCTGATAGTGTTGTCGAAACTTACGTCGATGTTACCGAGCTTATGGGTGCCGAGATCTACCTCTACATAACAATTGGTGAAACCAATCTTATTGCTCGTGTGTCCTCACGCTCCACCTCGCGTGCCGGCGATACCATCAAGGTCGCCTTTGATACCTCCAGAATTCATATCTTTGATAAGGATACCGAGCGTTGCATTGTTCACTGATGCGATACGGCGTACGCATATAACATTTTACGGGGACGTCCTTTGCGGGCGTTCCCGCTTTTTGTGTTGACAAATATGCGGAATTATCTTATAATATAACGTAGTACATGAAAGGCATGGTTGCGGTGATGTCTGAGAACACTTATGAAAAAGAATACAGAGGCACACTCATACGCATAGGCGCGAGTATGCTGATGCTGTTGCTGATGTTCAACGTGCTGTTCGTTATTCAGTCTGCTGTGGGTGAGGTGCTCGAGAAGCTGTTGGATTATCAGAGCTATTATATTGTGGATCAATTGCTTTATGGGCTTACGTACGCGGCGGTGTTTTTTATTCCGGTGGCCTTCTTTTATATTCTCGGCGGACGACGCTCACAGCCGGTGCTGACTCAGGTGAGGCTTGACCGTCAGTTCCCTTTAATGCTGGTGGCTTCTGTGACCGTTATATTATGCGCTGCAACGATTAATTATTATTTCATGGAAACGGTGCACTTTTCAGAGTTTACCCGTGTATTTATTCAAGATGACCCGTTGGATACCAACTACAAGCTGGTTATGGCTGTTTTTACAACGGCCATAGTTCCTGCGTTTGTTGAAGAGTTGCTTTTTCGCGGCGTTGTGCTGACCAATATTCTGCCTTACGGTCGTACTCCGGCGGTGCTTATCAGCGCGGTCCTGTTCGGGCTTATGCATCAGAATCCGGGACAGATTTTTTATGCTACAATGGCCGGTGTCGTGCTTGGACTGGTCTATGTCCGTACTCGTTCTATCTGGGGTGGAGTGATTATTCATTTTGTCAACAACCTGTTCAGTGTTTTCGAACAGCTTTTGTTTGACCGGCTTGAAGCTGCACAGGCCTCTGAGCTGTGTACTTATATTGAAGGCGTGCTGTTTTTGGCAGGAGTCATATGTATTATTATTCTGATCCGCACTAATAAAAGACGCGTCCGTGACTTTTCTGAGAGTGGCTTTGGCAGAGTCTTGGAGCCTGATGAGATGTATGTTGAGCGTCCGCTTGAAAAGGGCAGGGCGGTTCGCCAGTTCTTTAACCCTACAGTGACAATATTCCTGATCATTTCCTGTCTTGAGATGCTGTATTATATTATTCTGGCGTTGCAGTTGTATGCAGGTGTGGTATCATGACGCGCGATCAGATGTTTATGCAGGCAGCTCTCGCTCAGGCGCGACTCGCGGCTGACGAGGGAGAGGTTCCGGTCGGTGCAGTGGTGGTCTATCGGGACGAAATAATTGCCGCCGCCCACAACACCCGTGAAAATGATAAATGTGCGACCTCCCATGCCGAGCTTCGTGCGCTGGAAATGGCATGCAGCGCGCGCGGCGGCTGGCGTCTGTTTGACTGTGAGCTTTATGTCACACTGGAGCCTTGCGCCATGTGTGCGGGAGCAGCGGTCAACGCACGGGTTGAACGTGTGGTATACGGTGCGCCGGACAAGCGTTTCGGTGCGCTTGGCAGTGCATTTGATCTGATGGCTGTGGAGCTTAATCACAGGTATGAGGTCGTTGCGGGTGTGCTCGAGGATGAGTGCCGTGAATTGCTACAGAGCTTTTTCAGACAACGCCGGGGCTTTCGTAATGCCGACGGAACCGGAAATTAACAGATACAGGTAATATTGAATATAACGGGTGTATGGCCAGTGATAATTTGGTAAAATACATCCTTTATTTTATTAATTTGTGCCAAAGGGATTGAAAAATATGCATTTTTATTGTAAAATGATATGAGTAATAAAAGGAGGGTGATATAACCCTTTATGCAGATGACCAGTGAAACTATAGGAGAGCGCGGCACACTCCGCGCTGTTGAAACACATAAATTCAAGCGCAACAATTTGTTTTTGACACGCGTGCTTGACATTTCGCCTGAAACTACTCCGTGTGACATGCTGTTGCTTTCGGTGCTGAGCAGGCAAACCTCGGCATATCCGTCAAACGCGTTGCTCAGCCGGCGCTGCGAGGAGCTGTACGGCGCAGTTGTCGATGGATTTGTGAACTTTTTCGGCGAGCGGCTGATCATGGTGCTGTTCGGTGATTTTGTGTCAGACTCGGCGCTTGGAGGCGGGGATGAGATTGCCCGTGGCGTGGTTGGTCTGCTTGCATCGATTTGGCAGGCACCGGTGCTTGATGAGGTTGGACTGTTACCTGAAGAGGAAGTAGAGCATGCCAAGCAGGCACTGTGTGACAGCATACGGGCTGCTGACAACGATCCGGCCGCCTACGCGTCAAGACGGTGCCGCGAGCTTACCTGTGAGGGTAGCCCGCAGGGCTATACGGTTACTGTCGCGGACGTTGAAAAAATCACGCCGGAACAGCTTACAGCTCGCTATATGGAGCTGCGTAAAAGCGGTGGATTTACGGCGTTTTACATTGGTGACCAACCGGCCGGGCAGGTGACCGCGCTTGTGTCTGAGTACTTTGGTGATGCCTGTATCGGCGTGACTGAACCGCTTTACCCGCATGCAGTGTTGCCTTGCGGAGACATACCACGGTATGTTACCGAACAGCGGGCTGTAGGACAGGGTAAGCTGTGCATGGCATTTTACAGCGGAGAGCTTATGTCGGATACGGACGATTATTATGCAACGCTTATGGCGGTCGAGGTATTCGGTGGCTCGCCTGTGGCAAAGTTGTTTATGAATGTTCGCGAGCGGCTGAGTCTGTGCTATTATTGCAGTGCGGCATACAACAGGCTGGGCGGAATCGTGTATGTGTCCTCCGGAGTGTCGGCCGATAAACGCAATCAGGCCGAGCGCGAAATACTTGCACAGTTCTCTCAGATTTGCCGGGGGAACATCACTGATGATGAACTTGAAGCGGCGCGGCTGTCGCTTATCAATTCGGCAATTCAGATAGAGGACAAGCCATATTCTATGTGGAGCTTTTATGAGCACAGAATACGGCTGGGACTGGATTGCTCAATCGAACGTCATATTGAACGGATACGTAACGTCACTGTCAGTCAGATAAAAGATGCTGCAGCAAAATGGCGTTTGGGAGTGGTATTTTTCATACAGCCGCAAGGCGGGGAGGACAATGAATATGACGACTGAATGGTTCAGCTCCGCACGTCTTGGTGAGCGGTATTGCCGCATTAAGACGGACGGCCGCCCCGATGTATACGTGTTTCCCAAAAACATGAGCAATACATATGCATTATGCGCCGTGCATTATGGCTCGGTAGACAGAAGTTATTGTCTTGAGGACGGTGAGCCGATCGTATTGCCGGATGGCATTGCGCATTTCCTGGAGCATAAAATGTTTACACAGCCCGACGGAACTGACGCCTTTGACCGATTTTCTGCTTTGGGAGCGGACGCAAACGCATATACCGCGTATGACCGCACAGTGTATCTGTTTAACTGCACGTCTGATTTTGATAAGTCGTTTGCAACGCTGCTGGATATGGTGACTCACCCGTATTTTACAGCGCAAAGCGTAAAAAAAGAGCAGGGAATTATTGCGCAGGAGATCGGCATGTACGACGATGATCCGGACTCGGTGTGTTACATAAACATGCTTCGGGCACTGTACCCAAATCATCCGCTGAGCACTAACGTGTGCGGCACGGTGAAGTCGATAGCCCGCATAACTCCTGAGCTGCTGTATGACTGTCACAGAGTGTTTTACAACCCGTCAAATATGGTTATAATCGTCTGTGGAGCAGTAGATGAAAAGCGCGTTGCGGAATTGGTAGAACAAAACTATGCGCCGACCGGAGTGCTGAGCTTCCGGAGTTGCGTGCCTCGTGACAATGACAGTCCGGCGCAAAAGAGTATCACACAGTGTATGCAGGTGGCAATGCCGTTGTTTGTCATGGGATTTAAGGAACGTCAGACCGATGCCGATCCTGTGACCCGTCAGCGCCGGGATGTGTTGGCCTCAATACTGGAGAGAATGCTGTTTTCAACGTCGGGAACACTGTACAACAACCTGTACGACGCAGGTATGATAACAAGTCCGTTGTCCTGCGGAAGACTTGCTGAAGAGGACTATGCCTACACCGAGCTGTGCGGCTCTGCCAAGGATGCCAACGCTGTTTGCGAATATATTATATCACATATAAATAACATTCGAAAATCCGGACTATCCAAGGATGATTTTGTGAGGTGTAAGCGCAAGCGCCTGGGCGATGCTATTTCACGGTTTGATTCAACCGAGGAGATAGCAAATTCGCTGATCGGGTATGCTTTTGACGGGCTTGACATATTGGATGATATCAATGTCATTCAAAGTGTTACATTTGACGAGCTTTGCGGGCTTTTTGAAACTATGTATCTTGAACAGGATACCGCGGTATCGTTTGTGTTGCCGACGGTTAAATGAAAAAAGAAAGGAATTAAACGATATGACAGATATGACAACGGTTTCGTTTCCGGGCCTTGGAATTGGTGAGTTCACCATGAATGAGGTCGCGTTTGCGTTCACTCTGTTTGGCAAGCCGGTGGAGATACGGTGGTACGGTATTATAATCACAGTAGGTATTATACTGGCTATACTTTATGCCATGATGCGCGCCAAGCAGGAGAATATCTCAACCGACGACCTGCTAGACATGGGCATATTTGCCATTATTTTTGCTATTATCGGTGCCCGTGCTTATTACGTACTGACGTATGGTATATCCAATTTCATTGTAAGAGACGCCGAGGGAGGCGTCAAGGTTTGGAACAGCTTTGTAAACATCATCGCTGTTTGGAATGGCGGAATTGCAATATACGGTGCGATCATTGCAGGTGCGTTAACAATATATCTCGTTTGTCGTCACAAAAAGATAAAATTCACCAAAGCATTTGATGTGGTTTCTCCCGCTGTGATGATAGGTCAGATAATCGGGCGCTGGGGTAACTTTGTTAACGGTGAGGCGCACGGCAGCATAGTTAATTCTTCAAGTCCGCTGTATTTTTTGCGTATGGGCCTTTTACCAAACGAAAACAGCCTGACCAAAATGTATTATTATCACCCGACGTTTTTATATGAGTCGGTTTGGAATCTTATCGGATTTCTGCTTATCAATGCTTTTTATAAAAAGAAAAAGTTCGACGGTCAGGTGTTTCTCGAATACATTACCTGGTACGGCTTCGGGCGTATGTTCATTGAGGGACTGAGGACTGACAGTCTGATGATAGGTGTTTTCCGTGTATCACAGCTGGTGGGATTTGCCTGCTTTATAGTAGGTTCGGCTCTGCTGATTCGCGGATTTATACTGGCGCGGCGAGCAGAGTGCCTGACGCAGGATTACGAGCCTGTATACAAGAATTTTGCTAAGCGTGCCACTGTACCGGCTGCCAAGTCTGATAAACCGACGGAGTCTGACGGTAATGAAGGTGCTGAGAAGGGTATAGGTGGTTACAGCGGCGAAGCCGCTTCTGACAAACAGGTAAGATCCGAAAACACGCCTTTGCAAGAAAATACCAAAGCCGGAAAAGCCGATGCTGTCCAAGACGCGGCAGCCGAAAAATCAGATGCTCCGGATGACGCGGATGCAGATAAATCCGTAGAGAGAGACGATGCTCCGGCAGGCGAGCCTGATAATAATAAAAACGACAATGATGAGGAAGTAACAAATGGCGAAGATCATTGATGGAAAAGCAATTTCAGCTGAAATTCGTGAGGAGCTGAAGTGCCGCACGGCAGAGCTTGTCTCACGTACAGGCGTAACACCCGGACTTGCCGTAGTGCTGGTCGGCGATAATCCGGCTTCCAAGGTGTATGTCCGGAATAAACAACGCGCCTGTGAGCAGGTCGGTTTTTATTCTGAACAAATACTACTGCCGTCAGATACCGATATGGATACGCTTCGTGCTGTCATACAACGGCTTAATGATGATGAGAAGATCCATGGAATACTGGTTCAGTTACCTTTGCCGCCGCAGCTTGATGAGCGCGAGGTGATCATGATGATAAACCCTGACAAGGATGTTGACGCATTCCACCCTGTAAATGTGGGACGAATTGTCAGCGGTGGATATCGCTTTGCACCGTGTACGCCTGCGGGTATAATGCAGCTTTTGTTTCGTAGCGGTATACAGGTTCAGGGGCGTGAATGTGTCGTTGTGGGACGCTCTAATATTGTGGGCAAGCCTATGGCGCTTTTACTGCTTGAGGCGAACGGTACCGTTACCGTGTGTCACAGCCGCACTGAAAATCTGGCAGAGGTTTGCCGCCGGGCGGATATACTGGTCTGTGCGGTCGGTAAGCCCGGATTTATTACGGCAGACATGGTCAAACCCGGTGCTGTTGTGATCGACGTAGGCATTAACCGCATGGAGGACGGACGTCTTGCGGGCGATGTTGACTTTGAAAATGTTGAAAAAGTGGCAGGATTTATTACACCGGTTCCGGGCGGAGTCGGTCCTATGACCATAACCATGCTGCTCAATAACACACTTTGCGCGGCGGAGTACAGATAATTATGTTGCCTTCGGTGGACTGGCATGGTGCACACTGGATATGGCGGCGCGGCAACGCGGGCAAAGACGAATATGTTGACTTTCTTTGCATTTTTGAAGGTTTGCACGGGGGCGACTGGCGCCTGAATATTTCGGCGGATTCAGACTATAACGTGTATCTCAACGGACAACTCGCAGCATTTGGCCAATATCCGGATTATCCGGCGTGTAAGGTTTACGACCGTGTGGATATTTCTCGTTTTGTACATGACGGTCAAAACCGAATGGTGATCCGGGTCTGGTATTACGGTGTTGACAGCCAGACATATATCTGTGGCGATTCCGGATTGATTTTTGCGCTTGAGTGCGGCGGCAAGGCCGTTTCAGTGTCGTCCGTGGAAACGATGTCACGGTTGTCACATGACTACGTGAGCGGCAAATGCCAAAGTATAACATCACAGCTTGGGCTCACGTATTGCTATGATTCGACTGAATACGACGGATATCTACTTGATTGTGATGATGGCTTTGAACCGTGTACCGAGCAACTTCAGCGAACTCAGCCGAAGGTCTCACGGCCGGTAAAAAAGGTTGCGCTGGGAGATAGGCTGCCGTTTCGCATAGTGAATGTCGGCTCATACTGCTATAGCGGCAAGTGCGATACTGCCGCATGCCGTATGCGCGATGCGATTATTTATCCGGGTGACATAGAGCCGGGAGACAGGGTAAAGCGTCCTGCCGGCCGAGATGGCATATATATTGTGGTTGATGTCGGTGTCGAAACCGCTGGCTTTTTGGACTTTGATATTACCGTGCCGGCGAAAACTAACATTGATATTGGTTATGGCGAGCATCTCAATGGCGGAATTTGCCCGGTGGTGATCGGCGGACGTAATTTCAGTGCGGAGTATATCGCGTCGCCGGGGCGAAATCGTTATATGAATACATATCGTCGGTTTGGCGGACGATATATCCAGTTTTTTGTTCCGTCCGAGTGGATTGAGCTGGAATACCTTGGTATAAGACCGACAATGTATCCTGTGCGGGATGTAGGAGTACGTCCGGCGGACGCATTGCGGCGACGTATTTACGACGTATGTGTCAATACATTGCGGCAGTGTATGCACGAGCATTACGAGGATTGCCCATGGCGAGAGCAGGCGCTTTACACGATGGATTCACGCAATCAGATGCTTTGCGGGTATTATGCTTTCGGTGAATTTGATTTTCCGCGCGCGTCGCTGTGGCTTATATCTCAGGGAGTACGTCCGGACGGGCTGTTGAGCCTGTGCTATCCGGCGGGACTTGATTACCCCATTCCCTCATTTTCACTTATCTACTTCATCCAAATGCTTGAATACACCCACTATTCCGGCGATACAACACTTGCCGAACAGCTGTATCCTATGCTGTCGCGGCTGATGCATACCTTCACTGACCGCGTGCGGCAGGACGGACTGGTGCCTAATTTTGAGGGAATGTGGAATTTTTACGAGTGGTCTCGCGATATGAGCGGTCGGCGGGGAACCGATACACGCATAGAAGCACCGCTCAATGCACTGCTGGTACTGGCTCTTACGGCGCTGTCGGATCTGTGCAGACTTATTGGCAAGACGGAGGATGCGACGTTGTGGAGCCGTTATGCTGACAATATACGTCCGGCAATTTCTGAACGTTTTTATGACGGAAATATCGGATTGTTCCGTACGTCGGTTGAATGCGACAGCTACAGCGTGTTGACAAATGCGCTTTGTCTGCTGTGCGGCGCTGCGAACAATGTGGACTTTAGTCACGTTTTAAAAGTCGTAGCCGATAATTGCGGTGATAGTGATAAAATTGTGATCGTTCCTGCAACGCTGAGTATGAACTGTTTTCGTTTTGACGCTCTGTTGTCCTACGACCGGCAGAAATACGGCACAGTGATACTGCACGAGATAGATCGGGTATACGGATATATGCTGCGTCAAGGTGCCACTTCGTTTTGGGAAACTATAAGCGGTGCAGATGACTTCGGAGGTGCCGGAAGTTTGTGTCATGGCTGGTCTGCTATGCCGATATATTATTACAGCATTCTTGATAGCTCAATAAACATCGGAGGGCAGGTATGAAGCTGTCAATTTCAACGCTGGGTTGTCCCGGCTGGTCACTTGAACAGGCTGCTGCATTTTTGCATGACTGTGGTGTAGAAGGAATTGAAATACGCGGTATAGGCGGTGAGCTTGAGCCGACAAAAATGGCTTGTTTAGCGCAGGGGCATCTGTCTGCAACCCATGCTGTGCTTAAAAAATACAAGCTTACGCCGGTATGCCTTGGTACGTCGGTTGCCATGCATCGCGACGGAGACAATGTAACCCGTGCGCTGGAGGATGCCAAAGTAGGTGCTGCTGCAGGAATTCCTGCAATACGAATTTTCGGTAATAATTTACCGTCAGACAGCGCCGAACGCAGCATCAAGCTGCGCTCAATTTCAAATGATATTGCCCGGCTGTGCCGTGAGGCTGGGCCGCTTGGAATCGGAGTGTGGCTTGAAACTCACGGCGATATCAACACCCCACAAACGCTGTCAAAAATAATTGAGGCGTGCGGAGATCTGCCGAATTTCGGACTGATTTGGGATGTCGCTCATACATTTACGTCACATTATCGCAACATAGAACTTATTTTAAATGAAATTTATCCATATGTGAGACATGTTCACTTTAAGGATCAGGTAGTTACTCCGGGCGGAAAGGTCAGAATATGTCTGCCGGGGCGGGGAGAAATACCGCTTGTGAATATACTTGAAGCACTTGCGGAGCGCGGATATACAGGCTACTATTCGTTTGAGTGGGAAAAGCTGTGGCACCCGGAAATTGAGGCGCCGGAGGTGGCATTTCCGTATTTTGTCAACTACATAAACAGCCTTTATGAAAAAATACGTAACGGTGGGAGGATGTAATGAAGCAGGATAAAAAACAATTGATATTTTTTGCCGTAGTGTCGGTGATGTCCTTCGCACTGGCGATATTGGGGATTATATACGCCGTCAGAAGTGAGTCCGGTATTGTGTCGGCACTGCTTGTTGCATGTACTGTGTTGCTGCTTGCGTTGACTGCTTTGTATATCACTATTATTGTAGTTTCACTGAAAAAGGGCGATAATTTCTTTCTTTATGATTTTGAATCCGCAAAAAATGTTCGGCCGGATGAGTTGACGGCACAAATGGTCAATTCACGGCTTGACGATTTTATGATGGAGTATTTCGACGGGCCGAAAAAACTGATCGACGGTGGATTCGGAGTTGGTGCGGTTTTGCGTCCTGCAGTGTCATACCGGCTTTTGTACCTTGCCGCTGAGTCGGCAGACGTTATGCTGGCGCTTGAGAGCTGTGACTACCGTGTGCTTCGCGTACTGTGTCAAGCGCTTGAGGCTGCCGGCGAGTCGGACATGCCGCGCGTTATTATCCGGCACCGTGAGTCGCATGGGGAAACAGAGAAGCTCCGGCGCTTTCTGCTCGGAAATCAAAAATACATTCAGAGCCGTCTTATGCATTATATTAAAAGAAACATAGAGCAGTTTTATTGATGTTTACGATCGATCTTGCCGGACTGAGCATTAAAATTGATAACAAATACCCGTACGTGCGACAGCTTTGCGGCGATTACATCGTGACGGATTCCGCACCGTATCTCAATCCCGATATTGAAGTTTGTGCTACAGATGAGCAGATTTCACTTGAGGCTGATACGTCGCCGTACACGTCATCACTGCCGTATTCAGAATCTATTTGCATATACCGTGCGATTTGCAGTAAGTTGCCGGATTTTGACGCATTTTTGCTTCATGCCGCAGTGGTTGAGGTTGACGGCTTGGCCTACGCTTTCGCCGCCCCGAGCGGCACGGGCAAGACAACGCATATCACGCTATGGAAGAAGTTCTTCGGCGACCGCGCTAATATAATCAACGGTGATAAGCCTATCATCAGATTTGAAAACGGCACACCGTATATTTACGGAACCCCGTGGTGTGGAAAGGAAGGATATAATATCAATACCAAAGCCCCGCTTGCGGCGCTGTGCTTTATTGAACGGTCACCGGAAAATACCATACATCGCTTTGAGGGGCAGCAAATGATCGGCCGGCTTATGGGACAGATACTGCTTCCGCATGATGCAGATGATGTATTGAAGCTTGCCTCGCTTCTTGACCGTACCGTGCGTCAGGTGCCGTGTTACCTGCTTGGCTGTAACATGGGGATGTGCAGGCGGCTGTGGTTGCTTACAACGGTATGAGGCCTGGAGGCACGGCGGGAGGATGTCATGAGTGAGCATACAACGTACAGCCTTGAGCAAATGTCAGCTGCAATGAAAAGTGTGTTTGACAGTGGCGGAGAGTTCCGGTTTTATCCGCGTGGGACAAGCATGTTGCCGCTGATACGTCAGGGACTTGACTCTATTGCACTTGTCGCAGCACCGGCAATGCCGCGCAAAAGAGATATTCTGCTTTATGTAAGGCCGGGCGGGGCGTATGTGTTGCACCGCGTACTCGGTTGTGACGATGACGGTTATATACTTTGCGGTGACAATCAGACAGTGCCTGAGCACGGCGTAAAGCCGGAACAGATACGGGGCGTGTTAGCTGCCGTATATCGCGGCAGGCGTCAGGTACGATGTAATGTCGTCAGTTTCAGATATCGTGTATACAGTACGCTGTGGTGTTTTATGCCGTTGCGACGCCTTTGCCTGTTTACACGGCGGTGCGTTGTGCGGGTTAAAAAATTAATTTTGCAAATCAAATAGTCCGTCTGAAGTATTCAGACGGACTATTTGATTTAATGTATTTGATCCATGAGCATTTGCTCCATTTTTTCCATGCATGCTGTCTGTTCGAATGAGGTGCTTTCGTTCAGGTATAGCTGCCGCAGCTTTTGAATTTTGGCTGGGTTTTCAATAAAATAATCAATCTTTGCAGCGAGGTCAAGGCTGTCGTTGACTCGGAACAGACAGCGCTCGTCAAGCGCGAAGCTTTTTGTTGCACATCTCGGAGAGTCGGCGATGATTGGTACAAGCCCACAGCAAATAGCTTCAAGACAGGCTATGGCTTCTATCTCAATTTCTGCAGGGTGGCAGTACAGATCGCAGAAGTTGATCAGCTTAACAAGGTCGGTGCGCGAGTAAAAGTTTATTATGGGAGGATTTTTCAGGTGCTTATCACCATATGATTTAATTTTTTGGTATTTTGGCCCGTTTCCTGCGAAAAACAACTGAATACGGTCGGAATATTTTGATTTTTCAACCGCGCGCAGCAGTACCATATGAGACTTTTCGTTGGACAGACGTCCAATGAAAAGTATACAGAACTTATCGCGGAACTGCTCGGGCTTGGCGGTCGGCGTAGGCTTGAAGATGCTGTTGACCCCGTTCGAAATGACGTATCCCGGCGTTTTGCGCTTGACCTCTTTTTCAAAAACGTCGCGAATGAACTGAGTCGGATAATGTATCGCGTCGGCACGGCAGAAAACGTTTTTATCGTACCATTTATATATGATGTGATTGACGATCCTGCAATCCTTAAGTCCTATATGTACTGAAAAGTTTTCGGCCTGTGCGTGGAATCCTGCTGTCAACGGTTTGCCGAGGCGCTTTACCAGCTTTGATGTTTTACGCGATATGAACAGCGGTACAAGTATATGAACAACATCGGCGTCCTTGATGGCATTGGTGATTATTTCTTCATCGTATCGCGACAGAACAACATTGTTCTTTTCAAATATTCCGCTGAACATGGTCAAGTTGGTCAGGGGAAGAATTGCGTACCCGGGTTCACCGCGGTGCTGCTCGTCCGGGCACACCACCGTGACCTCGTGTCCGCGGCTTTTCAGATAATTTATCAGATTGTATGCAGCAACCGATGTGCCGTTGTTGGCTGTACCCAGAACCTCGCATATAACAGTGACTTTCATAATGTTTCTCCTGATTTATGTTGGTATTGTCAGCACGGATCCGGAGCGATCTTCGGTACTATATCCACAAGGTCCGACAGCTTACACTCCAGCACAATACATATTTTGGCCAGCGTCTCAAGATTGACCGCTTCGCGCCGCCCCATTTTTGCAATAACGGCGGCGCTGATATGTGTCATTTGCCGCAGGTCTTTTTTCTTCATTCTGCGATCGATGAGCAATTTCCAGAGCTTGTCATAGCTATATTCGCACGGAGTATTCTGAAGGATCGTGTTTTTACCTCTCATTATCTTTTCCTCCTGACATAATAACAATGAGAGTATAGCACATTATAGCTATAATTTCAACATTTTTTTACGAAATAGAACTTAATTTTTATAATATTGCATTTTATATTCAAATTCGAACAAAAATTCCCGGGCGCCGAATATCGGTGCCCGGGAGAATTGTTGATGTACGTACGCTTGAAAAAATATTCTGCTTTGGATTGCTTTTAGTTGAAAGGCAGGTTAAAGTCCCAGCAACTGTGTGGCATTGCGCCACAGGATCTGTTCAGTGAGATCAGGACTAAGCCCTGCGCCGTAGACAAACTTCAACTCCTCGCGCGAGAAGGACCACGGTGTGTCAGTCCCGAAAAGTAAGCGGTCCGGCCGATGCTCGTGCAGAATTCGTAGCAGTATGTCATGTTCGTCCGAACGGATAGAGGACAGGGAGGTGTCAAAGTAAATATCTTGTCCCACAAGTGATTCGAGTACATCGTCCGCACAGCATAGTCCGCCCATATGTGCAGCAACCATTTTCAGACCGGGGTGGCGATGTAGCACATTTGCTATTTTGCGCGGTGTTGCATGGATATGATTGGGAGAGACAGGATCAAGTCCTGCATGAGTTATTACGAAAATACCCATTTCGGCACACAGCGAGAACACTTCGTCAAAATCAGGGCAGTCAATATCGAAGTGAACATAGTCCGGATGAATTTTGATGCCGCGTATACCTGCTGCCCTCAGCCGTTCAAGCTCGGCACGCTTATTTTCTCCGTTCGGATGAAGTGAACCGAGCGGAATCAGTGTCCCGTGTCGCTCGGCAATTGATATAGCAAAGCTGTTTACATTGAATTGTTGGTGCGCATTGGTGGCGATGTTACAAACCACCGCGCGGTCAATCCCTGCGGCCGCGATGCAGGCCTCCGTTCCGGCAACCGTGCCGTTAGTGCAGGGAAAATGTTCGCTGTACCAAGCTGTTTGGCACAGGACCTCAAGTGCCCGAGGGGCAAGCTTGTCAGGAAAGCAATGTGTGTGAAAATCAATTATCATAATTTTATGCGTTCAGTATGAAAATTATTGCGCTGTATAAAATTCCGCCAACCATCAGCAGTGCCAGTATTGCGCAGATTATACGGGTCATTATTACTCTTTTTGGGGTTTTATTGGACATGGTTAAATCCTTTCGTCAGTTGTCCTGATCAATTTTGAGTTGTTGTGCTTTTATATCGTTTTCGGTCAGTAGCGTACCGGAGGAGGGCAGCTTTAGCTTGCGGTATCCCTTGGCATCCCCGTATTTTTCACTGAAGTTGTCCAGGGCCCTGACTACTGTCTGTCCTTTCTTGAGCGTCATGACTGAGTTTCCTCCTGATGTGCGTGTCGACATTTGAGCTATCTGTGATGTCTTGACGACAAGAGCACGGTCGGCACTGGATATGAGCATGATCTCAAAAGGCTTGTTTTTCGGCTCATAGAACACCGCTACAATTGGCGATGCTGTCGAGAAAGCTCCTGTCAGCTTTCGTCGGTTGCCTTTGGTTTCGTAATTGGCAACGGAAATGCGAACTGCCTTGCCGTTCTCAAATACAAACACCATATTATCACCGGCGGGGTAACTGTTCTGAACCCGCAAGAACACGGGACGCTCTCCAGCGTCCATATTCAGCTTTGCTGGAATAAAATCGCCCATAACTGATGCTTTGACCGGGTCGAAATCGGACACCTTGGCCCGGTAAACCTGTGCCCGGTCGGTGAAGAACACCAGCTCTGCATTGTTATCCGTTTCTATGGTACAGATTATTTCATCTCCGTCCTTTAGCAGGTGATTGTCGCTCAGACGCAGTGACTGCTGAGATATTTTTTTGAAATATCCTTCGCGTGTGAGTACAATGGTACCGTTGAAGGCCTCAATATGATCTTCTTCGTTGTACTCACTGATCTCTTCGGCGCCGATAATTTGTGAACGGCGGGGTTTGCCGTATTTTTTCTTGACTTCAAGCAGCTGGCTGGCGATATAAGCCTTTATCTTCAGCTCGTCACCGAGTAGTTCTTCAAGCTCGGCGATTTCTTTCTGCAAACCTTCGATCTCGCTGACACGGTTGAGAATATACTCACGGTTGAGATGACGCAGCTTGATCTCGGCAATATACTCAGCCTGTATTTCGTCGATGTCAAAGCCCTTCATAAGGTTTGGCACAACGTCGGATTCCTTCTCCGTCTGACGTATTATGCGTATAGCTTTGTCAATATCAAGCAGTATTTTGGCCAACCCCATAAGCAGGTGCAGCTTGTCCTTCTTTTTGTTGAGGTCAAAAGTAAGCTCGCGTTTGACACACCCTATTCGGAATTTGATCCATTCATTGAGTATGTCGATTATGCCAAGCTGACGCGGAACTGAGTCGATAAGCACGTTGAAGTTGCATTTGAAGCTGTCCTCCAACTTTGTCAGCTTAAATAGACGCGACATCAGCTTGTCCGGGTCGGTTCCTCGGCGCAGGTCGATCGTGAGCTTGAATCCGGACAGATCGATTTCGTCACGGAAGTCAGTTACTTCCTTGAGCTTGCCGTCCTTTATCAGGTCAGTTATGCCCTGCATTATCTGCTCGATTGAGGTTGAGTAGGGAATCTGGAGTATATCTATGCAGTTGGCGTCCTTATCGTAATTATAGCGGGAACGTACGCGAACGGAGCCTTGTCCGGTCAAGAATATTTCGCGCATTTTTTCCCGGTCGTATATTATTGCGCCGCCGCCGGGAAAATCCGGGGCCTTGATTATCTCCATCATTCTGTCGAGAGATACCTTGGGGTTTTTGAGAAGTGCGATTGTTCCGTCGCAGACCTCTGCAAGATTGAACGAGCATATGTTTGAGGCCATACCGACTGCAATTCCCGTGTTTGGGGTGACAAGTATGTTGGGAAAGGTTGTCGGAAGAAGTGTGGGTTCCTTCATGGTGCCGTCGTAGTTGTCAACAAAGTCGACGGAATCCTTGTCTATTCCGCTGAAGATTTCATTGCAGAAAGTGTCCAGCTTACATTCGGTGTAACGTGACGCGGCGTATTTCATATCCGACGAATACTGTTTGCCGAACGAACCCTTTGAGTCGATGAACGGATGCAGCAGTGTTTCGTTGCCGCGTGTCAGACGCACAAGTGTTTCGTAAATCGACGCATCGCCGTGCGGATTGAGCTTCATAGTCTGACCTACGACGTTTGCGCTTTTGGTTTTCGACCCGGTCAGTAGCCCCATTTTGTACATGGTGTAAAGCAGTTTTCTGTGCGCAGGCTTGAAACCGTCAATTTCTGGTATGGCGCGTGAAACTATAACGCTCATGGCGTAAGGCATGAAGTTCTTTTCAATTGTGTCGGTTATCAGCTGAGGCTGGGCAGGGGCCGGTATCATTTCGGCCACGTCGTGAGTAATTTTGCGTTTTTTTGCCATTCCTACCTCTCTATGTTCGGGTTAGATTTTTATTATGGTGTGGGATGCCGCACGGATCATGCGGTTGTACAGCGCAAGCCCCAGCCCATCGGTAGGCGGCTTGCGGGCATATATAACCTGACAACCCAGTGCATCGGCTTCGCGCAGAGCAGAGAACAGTCGGTGAGCCTGCATGTTCAGATCATGCGGGTTGCCATAAAGCACGGTATCTGTATTGCCAAGCATCTGCGCTTCATCTGCCGAGCATATGACGGCGCATTTCTCGCCACCGGCGCGCCGAGCACGTACGTACGGAATGAACGAAGCCTCATCGCCGTCCAGCAGTACGAACGGAGATGAAGGGGCATAGTGCCGATACATCATGCCCGGCGCTATCGGTCGCTCATCAGATGTTGATATGCCCTCCGCTGCAGCCGACAGTTCGACATTTTCGCAGACGCAGCACAGTGCATCGTATGTTACGGCTCCGGGGCGCAAAAGCACCACGCCGTTGTCCTTTATCATGACTATGGTGGACTCAAGTCCTATATCGCACTCGCCACCGTCGATTATCATGTCGACTTTACCGTTCAGATCGCTGATGCAGTATTCAACAGATGTGGGAGAGGGGCGCCCGGATATATTGGCGGATGGCGCGGCGATCGGTCGTCCGAACATGCTTATCAGCGCGTGTGCCACCGGGTGTGACGGACAGCGCACTGCCACGGTGTCAAGTCCTCCTGTCACCTCTTTCGGTATTATGGGGCGTTTGGGCAGTATTACTGTCAGCGGTCCCGGCATGAACGCCCGGGCGAGTCTAAAGTAAAGCTCATTTGTGACGGCGTATTGCCCCGCGTCGTCCGGCGTGGCAATATGTATTATCAGCGGATTGTTTGAAGGACGTCCTTTTGCCGCGTAGATCTTATGAGCGGCGCCGGGGTCTGTGGCATCTCCACCGAGGCCGTAAACGGTTTCGGTAGGGAAGACCACAAGGCCACCCGCCCGAAGGATTCCGGCTGCTCTGGATAGCTCGTGCTCCGCGCCGGCAGGACAGTCGATTTTGATTATTTCCGTTTTCATGGCGTAATCATTCCTCCGAGCCCTTCAATTTCTCGGCCGTATCGGCGGGGG